>Ga0070714_100000306_pt1 | contig 37332 bp, 30 predicted proteins | sample LARL83metaG_FD_65450 | JGI IMG/M metagenome (GOLD analysis project Ga0070714, IMG submission 65450) | Corn, switchgrass and miscanthus rhizosphere microbial communities from Kellogg Biological Station, Michigan, USA - LAR L8-3 metaG | ecosystem: Host-associated > Plants > Roots > Rhizosphere ... | reverse complement strand
CCTCCACCACCGTGGGCGTGGCGACGATGCGGGCCATCAAGCCATGCTGCCCGGCCTGCGGCTGGGCATCGGGGCCGAGGTTCACCACTTCGCCGCCATGCCGCGTGGCCGCCGCCCGATAGTTGAGCAGGCCGCGCGAGGTCGTCGCCACCACGCCGATACCGGCCAGCACCAGCAGCGCGCCGACGATGTTCAATGCCAGCCCGCGCACGAGTGGCCCCTTGCGCAGATCCATCAGAGTGTCCCTTCCGCGGTTTGCGAAGGTCTGCCCCGCAGCACGGGTTGCTCGTCGACGGTGCCGAAACGGCCGCGCTCGTCGCGGGTCACCCGCGCCAGCGCGCAGGCGTGGTCGTGGGTGAAGAACAACCGCACCTCGCGGGCCAGCTTGTCTTCCAGAAATGCGCGCTTTTCGTCGATGAGCTTCTCCGGCCAGCGGTCGTAACCCATGGTGATCGGCAGATGTACCCAGAAACGCCCGGGGATCAGGTCGGCGCAGAACACCACGCCGGCGACCTCGGCCAGCATCAGCCCTGGCGTATGGCCGTCCGAAAAACTGAAGCGCACCGACTCGCCCAGGGTCTGCGAATGCGCGCCCTCGACCAGTTCCAGCCGTCCGCTGACCTTCAGCAGCGGCTGCAGTTCGGGAACGAAGGACGCGCGATCGCGCGGATGCGGCTGCAACGCGCGGCGCCAGTGTTCGGCGCCCACCACGAAGCGTGCATTCGGAAACAGCAGCCGTGGCGGCTGGCCTTCTTCCCACGCGGCCAGCAAACCGCCGGCATGGTCGAAATGCAGATGCGAGAGCACCACGGTGTCGATGTCTTCGTGCGTCAAGCCGAGCTCGGCCAACGAGTCCAGCAGCACATGCCGCGGCTCGACCACACCATAACGCTCGCGCAAACCCGGCTCGAAGAACGCCCCGATGCCGGTCTCGAACAGCACATGGCGGCCATCGAGATCCTTCACCAGCAGGCAGCGGCAGGCCAGCGGAATCCGGTTTTCCTCATCCGGCGCTATCCAGCGCGACCACAGCGCCTTCGGAGCGTTGCCGAACATGGCGCCGCCATCGAGCTGCTGGGAGTTGCCGAGGATCGAGAACAGTTCCATGGCCTGACCTTACTGCACCTTGCCCAGGCCCGATGGCCGGCGCGGGTCGCTGGCGGCGTCGAGCTTGTTGGTCTTGCGATCCCAGGTGACCACGTTCATGAACCCCCACGACTCGCGTGGCTTCAGCGTGTAGCCCATCTTCGTCAGCGCGTCGCTGGTGGCGGCGTCGAACGTGCCTTCTTCCACATTCACCACGTCCGGCAGGTATTGGTGGTGGAAGCGCTTGTGCGCGGCGATCTGCTGCGCGCTTTCGCCATCGATGAAATGCAGGATGCCTTCGAGCACCTGGGTGATGATGGTGGAACCGCCGGGCGAGCCGATCACGGCGACGCGATCCGCGCCGATCACGATGCTGGGCGACATCGACGAAAGCATGCGCTTGCCGGCTTCCGGCGCGTTCGCGGCGCTGCCGAGCAGGCCGTAGACGTTGGGCTTGTCCGGCACCAGCGCGAAATCGTCCATCTCGTCGTTCAGCAGCACGCCGGTGCCCGCGGCGACGAAGGTGGAACCCATCGTGTAGTTCACCGTGGAGGTGATCGACGCCATGTTGCCGTCGGCATCGATGATCGAGAAATGGGTCGTGTGCATGCCCGGCTCGGCCGCCTCGGCGCGGGGCAGCATCGACGATGGGGTGGCCTTGTCGGGCAGGATGCCCTGGCGCAATCCGTCGGCGTAGAACGGCGACAGCAGCATGTCCAGCGGCATCTTCACGAAGTCCGGATCGCCCAGATAATCGTTGTGGTCGCGGAACGCGCGGCGCATCGCCTCGACGATGTAGTGCACGCGCTGCGCCTGGTCCAGCTTGGCCAGGTCGAAACCGGACAGGATGTTGAGGATCTCGGCAATCGCCACGCCGCCGGACGACGGCGGCGGCGCGGTGACGATGCGGTAGCCGCGATAGTTGACGACGATCGGCGTGCGCTCCTTCGCCTGGTAGCCGGCCAGATCGGCCAGAGTCCAGTTGCCGCCGGCAGCGCGCACCGCCGCGACGAGCTTGTTCGCGGTTTCGCCGCGATAGAAGCCGTCGTTGCCATGTGCGGCGATCGCCTCCAGCGTGCGGGCCTGGTCCGGATCGCGCCAGATCGCCCCTTCCACCGGCGGCTCGCCGGCCGGCAGGTACTTCGCCACCGACGCCGGCCAGCGTCGCAGGTCCTTGTGAACCTCGGCGATCGCATGGCGCAGGCGGGCGTCCGGCACAAAACCGTCGCGCGCGATGCGGATCGCCGGCGCCAGCGATTGCTGCAGTGGCAGCTTGCCGTAGCGCCTGGCGATCAGCACCAACCCTGCCGGTTCGCCGGGAATGCCGGCAGACAGCGGCCCCTTCAGCGCGGTGTCGCGGTTCGGGCTGCCATCCGCGTTGAGATAATCCTTGCGGTCGACCGCGGCCGGCGCGGTTTCGCGGGCGTCGATGAAGATGTCGCGGCCGTCCTTCGCACGGTGCAGCACGGCCATGAAGCCACCGCCGATGCCGGAGCTTTCCGGTTCGACCACCGACAAGGCAGCCGCCACCGCGATCGCCGCGTCGAACGCGTTGCCGCCCTTGGCCAGCACTTCATGACCGGCGTTCGTGGCGAGGAAATTGGCGCTGGCGATGGCGGCGTGCCCCGGGCGCTGCTGCACCGGGGACACGCGATCATGGGCGGATGCCGGCGGTGCGCCATCGGCCGCGAGCGCGGGACCGGCAACCAGCAGCAGGCTCAGCACTACGCGCGGCAGCGACAGTCGCCCGCTCAGGTGAAATTTCATGCAGCGGACTCCTTCGCCATCAGGTGCCGGTATTTCATCTCGAGCTGCGCGGGCGATTCGACATGTTCGGGATCGCCGATGATGCACTCGACCGGACACACCGCCACGCATTGCGGCTCGTCGTGATGACCCACGCATTCGGTGCACAGCGCCGGGTCGATCACGTAGAACTCCTCGCCCAGCGTAATCGCCTTGTTCGGACAGGCAGGCTCGCAGACGTCGCAATTGACGCAGGTGTCGAGGATTTTCAGGGACATGGCCGTCGATACTACATGCTGAAGGGATGGCGCCCGGGGAGCGCGCGCCGACATGCTGGCGAGTTCACGGCAGCCGGCCTCACGCATCGCCCATCCGTTGAAGGGTGGCCACGATGCGGCGCCGCGCCGGTGCGTCCGGCGCGGCAATCCACGATTACATGATGACGAAGCGGATGGTGGCGCCCGTCGGCTTCAGCACGTCGGTGACCCGCTGCTCGTCGGCCTTGTCGCCGATGAACAGGATGATCACGTCCTTGAACGAGCCGGGCTTGGCATCCTTGAACGCCGCCACGACCAGATCGGCGGTCTTGGCGGAATCCGGGCCGCCGAAGGCCAGCAGGTTGCCCGGCAACACGCCGCGCGCCACGGTGTCCTGCACGCTCTGCAGCTGACGATCGTTCTGCGCCTTGGCTTCGTCGGTGGCACCGGCAGTCACCATGTAGGCATACGGCTGGTTGGCGCTCATGCCCTGCATGTTCTTCTGGACGATCTGGCCGAGGTAGGCGTTCCAGCCCTTCGAATCGTTCGGGTCGGTCGGCTTCGGCGCCTGCTGCGCCTGCTGCTGGCCGTCCTGCTGATCGTCCCCGTGCTTGCCGCAGGCGCTCAGGGTCAGAGTGGCGGCCAGTGCGATGGCAGCGATGAGAGCGAACTTACGCATGGTTATCACCTTCGGTTTCGGGTTGCTTGTTGGAGCCGGGACGGCCTTTCTGCCAGCGCTGGCGCATGGCCTGCTGTACTGCCGGATGCACGAAGCCGGAGATGTCGCCGCCAAGGCGGCCGATCTCGCGCACCAGCGAGGATGAAATGAAACTGTATTGCTCGGCCGGCGTCAGGAACAGCGTCTCGGCCTGCGGAATCAGATGCCGGTTCATGCTGGCCAGCTGAAACTCATATTCGAAATCCGACACGGCACGCAGGCCGCGGATGATCACTCCCGCGCCGACGTCTTCGACAAAGGTGGCCAGCAGGCAATCGAAGCCGCGCACTTCCACGTTCGGCAGGTCGGCCAGCGCCATGCGCGCCAGGGTGATCCGCTCGCTGATGCTGAAGCCCGGCCCCTTGCTCGAACTGTCGGCCACCGCCACCACCACCCGGTCGAACAACGGCGCAGCACGCGTCACCAGGTCGGTATGACCGTTGGTGATCGGATCGAAAGTCCCCGGATAGACGGCGAGCCGCGGGTTGCCCAAAGGTTTTCTCACGAGTCGAAAGCGGCAGTGGATATGCGCCTAGCTTAACGGAAGCGCGCGCCGATAGAGCGCAAAACGCACCTCGCCGGCGTGGCCCTCACGATGCAGCTGCCAATGGGCCGGCAGTTCCGGTGTGCCGCGGCGCGGCGACTCCACGTAAATCCACGCCCGAGCGGCCAGCCAGCCGCCCTGTTCCAGTTGCTGCGCCAGCGGCGACCACAACTGCAGCGCGAACGGCGGATCGAGAAACACCAAGTCATGCGGTTGCGGCGCGCCCTGCAGAAACTGCGCTGCGTCCTGCACGGAAACCCGGCCGGCGCTGGCCTTCAGCCGCGAAAGGTTGTCGCCAAGCGCCCGAGCCGTGCGCGCATCACGCTCGACAAACTGCACGGCTGCGGCGCCACGCGACAACGCCTCGATCCCCAGTGCGCCGGTGCCGGCGCACAGATCCAGGCAGTGCGCTCCCTCGATGACCGGCGCCAGCCAGTTGAACAGCGTTTCGCGTACGCGCTCGGCGGTGGGGCGCAGGCCTGGAGCATCCGGCACCTCGATGCGTGAATTGCGCAGGCTGCCGCCGATGATGCGGATGCGCCCGGCCGACGCGCCGCGGGCGCCGTTCATCGCGCCGCAACCGCCGCGGCCGGACCCTCAGCGGGCAGTAAAGGTCGGGGTGTTAGCATGCCGCCATTGTCTTTGAATCCCGGCCGCAATGCTCAAGTTCTGGAAGAAAAAGCCTGTCGAGGCGGAGCCCGCCGCCAAGCCCCAGGTCGACGACAACCTGCCGGAGAGCGATGATCCATCGCTGCAGGAAGCGCTGGCGGAAGCGCCTGCGCCGCAGGACGTCCAGGTCGAAACCGAGCGGTTCGCCGTTCCCGCCGGCGAACCCGCCGACCAGACCGCACCTGCGGCAGCCCGGCGCAGCTGGCGCGAGCGGCTTTCCGGCAACGCGTTCGCGCGCGGCCTCAGCACCCTGTTCGTGCGCCATCCCAAGCTCGACGATGACCTGCTCGACGAACTGGAAACCACCCTGATCACCGCCGATGTCGGGGTGCAAGCCAGCAGCGAACTGGTCGAGAACCTGCGCCGGCGCATGCACAAGCGCGAGTTCGCCGATGCGACCACCCTGCTCGCCGCCTTGCGCCAGGCCCTGGTGGCCCTGCTCAAGCCGGTCGAGCAACCGCTGGACGTGCACGGCCGGCAGCCATTCGTGGTGCTCGTCGTCGGCATCAACGGCGCGGGCAAGACCACCACCATCGGAAAGCTGGCCCGCCGCTGGCGCGACGAACGCCGTGCGGTGATGCTCGCCGCAGGCGACACTTTCCGCGCCGCTGCGGTCGAGCAACTGAAGACCTGGGGCGAGCGCAACCAGGTGCCGGTGATCTCCCAGGGTCAGGACGCCGACGCCGCCAGCGTGATCTTCGATGCATTGCAGGCCGCGCGTTCGCGCGGCATCGACGTGCTGATCGCGGACACCGCCGGTCGCTTGCATACCCAAGGTGGCCTGATGGACGAGCTGGGCAAGATCGCCCGCGTCCTCAAAAAAATCGACAACGATGCGCCGCACGAGGTGCTGATGGTGATCGACGGCACCACCGGCCAGAACGCGGTCAACCAGGTGCGCCAGTTCCGCCAGATCGTCGGCGTCACCGGGCTGGTTGTGACCAAACTCGACGGCACTGCCAAGGGCGGTGTGGTGTTTGCGCTGGCTCGCGAGTTCGGCCTGCCGATCCGCTATGTCGGTTTGGGCGAAGCGGCCACCGACCTGCGCGTGTTCGAGGCCGAAGCCTTTGTCGACGGCTTGCTGCCCGCCAGCCTCGGTGGGGACCGGCATGACTGAACCGCGACGGCGGGACTGAGGGGATGTCGCGCCGGCTGCGCTTGTTCCTGCTGGTGCTTGGCGGCTTCGCACTGGCCGTCGTGCTGGCCGCGGTGATAGCCGTCTATCTGCTGTTGCAACCCGAACGCTTCACCCGGATGCTGCAGACGCAGGCGCGCGCCGCCGGGCTGGAACTCAACCTGGCGAGCCCGGCAAGCCCGACCTTGTTTCCCCGTCCGGCGCTCGACCTCAACGGCATCACGCTGAATGCGGAAGGCGCCAACGTGCCGATCCTGCTGGCAGCGCGCGGGCAGCTTGCATTGCCGTGGCATACGCTGTTCGGAGGCCCGACCGTCATTTCGCAGTTACGGATCGAATCGCCACGGGTGGATCTGGATGCCTTGCAGGGATGGTTGAGCAACCTTCCCGCGCAACCCGCCGGAGCGCCGCGCAATATCCCGCGCATCGATACCGGCGTCAGCATCGGGCGCGGCAGCCTGGTGCGCGGCAACGAAGTGCTGCTCGACAACGTCTCGCTCGAAGCCGGCAGCCTGATCTCCGGCCAGCCGTTTCCGCTGAGCCTGTCTGCCGTCACCGCGGCCGGCACGCCGCTGCAGCTGCGGCTGTCGGCCACGCCACGCATCGAGGGCAATACGCTGCAACTGGACAACATCACGCTGCACCTTACGCAAGCCAGATCGATGACGCTGGCGCTCACCGGCACGGCGCACTGGCACGGCATCGCCAATGCGTCGGCGAGGCTCGCGGGCAAACTCGACCAGGCCGACGCCGGCCAGTACGACGTGTCGTTGACCCTGGACCCGGCCGGCGGGGGCAACCCCCTGCTGCTCGCGCTGAAACTCGATGGCCCGGACAATCACGCCGACCTGCGTCTGCCGCCGTTGGCGCTGGCCCACTGGTGGAGCCAGCTCGGCAACGAGCAGGCGCCGCAGTTGACCATGCCGCCGATCAGCGGCCATGCGGAAATCGCCAGGCTGGAAACCGGCAGCGTGCGCATCGAGGGGCTCACGCTGCAGGCCGGCGACGAGCCGCCTGCAGCAGCCGGCACCGCGGCAGCGCCGGCCAAGCACGCCAGTAGCGGACAGCCGTCCGGTCACCCATGACCTCGTCGTCATGCAGGCCGGCATCCGCTACCGGCGCGGTCGCTGCTTTTCCGGCATCGGTGTGCAAGAGCGCAGCCGGGCCTGGCACGCTCCGCTGCCCGGAAGATGCGCGGACGAAGCGTCGCCTGCCGACGTTCGACCCATTTCAGGAAACCCCATGAAGGCAGCACTGGCCACCTCACTGTTGCGCTGGTATGACCAGCACGGCCGCAAGGATCTGCCGTGGCAACACCCACGCGACGCTTACCGCGTGTGGTTGTCCGAGGTGATGTTGCAGCAGACCCAGGTCAGCACGGTCATCGGCTATTTCGAGCGCTTCGTCTACGCGCTGCCGACGCTTCGCGACCTGGCCGATGCCGATGAGGACACTGTGCTTGCGCTGTGGTCCGGACTCGGTTACTACCGCCGCGCGCGCTTCCTGCATCGCACCGCCCAGATCTGCATGGCACGCCATGGCGGTGAGTTGCCGCGCGATTTTGAAGCGTTGCATGCCCTGCCCGGCATCGGCCGCTCGACCGCGGGCGCGATCCTGGCGCAGGCGCATGGACTGCGTTTTGCCATTCTCGACGGCAACGTCAAACGTGTGCTTGCCCGCTACCACGGAGTACACGGCCACCCGGGCGAAAGCACGGTCGAACGAAAGCTCTGGCTGCATGCGGAGTCGCATACGCCGAGCATCCGCGTCGCCGATTACACCCAGGCGATCATGGACCTGGGCGCCACGCTCTGCGTGCGCTCGCGGCCGCGCTGCAACGACTGCCCGCTGGCCGGCGACTGCGTGGCCCGCCGCGATGACCTGACCACGCTCTTGCCCAGCCGCAAGCCCGGCAAAAGCGTTCCGACCCGCGCGACGGCGATGCTGATCCTGCGTGACAGCCAGAGCCGCGTGCTGCTGGAACGCCGCGGTCCGCAAGGTGTGTGGGCCGGCTTATGGAGCCTGCCTGAAGCCACCGGCACCGACGATGCCTGGCGCCAGGCGGAGAAACATGCACAGGTCGACGACGCGCAATCCCTGCCCCCGTTCACCCATGTATTCAGCCACTACAGGTTGAACATCGAGCCGTTGCTGTTCGATCGGGCGACGGCAAGGGCCGGTATCGCCGATAATCCACACATTCGCTGGTGCAGCGTCGACGAACTCGGCGGCCTCGGCCTGCCCGCCCCTGTGCGCACGTTGTTGCTGAACATCAACGATGCTCGCTGAGGCATCTCTCGACACTCCGCACCAGGCCAGACAGCACTGCCGACAAGGACACCATCCGTGAGCCGCACCATCCATTGCAGCAAACTCGACATCGATGCCGAAGGGCTCGACTTCGCCCCTTGGCCGGGCCCGCTCGGACAGCGCATCTACGCCGAGATATCCAAGCCCGCCTGGCAGCAGTGGCTGGCGCACCAGACCACCTTGATCAACGAATACCGGCTCAATCCGCTCGATCCGAAGGCGCGAAAATACCTAGGCGAGGAGATGGAGAAGTTCCTGTTCGGCGGCGACTTCGCCACGGCCTCCGGCTTCACCGCCCCGGACAACGAGTCTTGACGAAACAGCGCGCATTCGGTCTAATGCGCGGCTCCACGCAACATTGACGCCACCTGCGGCGGTCCTTGCTTGCCAGGTTCCCGGCCGGGTAGCTCAGTTGGTAGAGCAGGGGATTGAAAATCCCCGTGTCGGCGGTTCGATTCCGTCCCCGGCCACCAGATACAGCAAACGTCAAGCCCACTTTCGCAAGTGGGCTTTTTCGTTTTCCCGGTTCGACATCGCACATTCTGCCGGTGCTCCGGATGGCTGCGAAGAGGCGAATGGCATGCCGCCGGACACGTTTCGTTCGCCATCAAGGGTGCTACATTCGGGCGGCAACCATCCACAACGAAGGGGTCAAGCGCATGAAACCAAATGGATACGCCGTCCGATCGGCGCTGCTCATCGGCCTGATGCTGGCCTTCACCGGGCCCGCCCTGGCGCAGCAGCAACCCAGCTCCGGGCTGGGCAGCGCATGGCCCACCGACACGCCCGATGTAAGCAGCATGCCCGGCTACCACGTCTACACGTGGACGAAGTCGGGCGTGAAATACGTCCAGGTCAACGACAACGCAGGCAAGGTGCTGGTCGCGCTGGCCAATGCCGGCGATGTTTTCCTGCCGTTGCCCATGGGCAGCGCGGCGCAGGACTTACGGACGCCTGCGGATGCCACCATCAGCACCGCACCGGGTGCCACGGTCTATCAGGACGATACGATGCAGTTGACTGCCACACCGCAAACGACCGGCGCGGTCATGTTCCAGGCCATATCGATTTGCAGCACCCCGTACGAGTGCAGCACGCACATCAACGGAAACTGAAGAGCTCCTGGGTGGTGCTGTCGACCAGCACCACTCGTTCCTTCGAGCGAACTTCATCATCGTAGACAATCACACTGATGCATTCGCCATGTGCGCTGACATGTACCTTCACCGTTCCTTCGTAGAGAGCCGCGCGATCCCTGATGGCTTCAATGCCCAGGCCGGTGGCGGCCAGCCGGTGAAGCAGCGGCCCACCACGCACGCGTAATCCAGGGTTCGCCGAAAACAGCGCATCGATCCGCACAACAGCCCATCGACGTCCAGCGTGTTTGCCGCTACGCAGGTGAACTGTGAGGTCTCCCACGTTGTGGGCAGAACATAAATAGGTGATCCCCTCGGACACCAGTCGATGCAGCGCGAGCTGCACGGGGCTGGACAATTGATCGACCCCACCGCGCGCCGTGCACCAGTAACCAATACGATGAGTATTGAGGGCACGGGCGATGCCGCCACGACGCAGCGCGGCGACCAAGCCATGCTCGCGCAGGGTCACCGGGTTCAGGCCATCCGCCAGCTGGAACAATTGCTCCCGGGTCACCGTGGTGCGGCGCCGAAGTTCACGAGGGTCGACCATCACGCGCACCTGCCGCAGCCGTTCGAACATCAGCTCTTCGGTCGCATGAATGGCTTCACTGATCAGCTCGATCCCGGCCGACGTCTGACGCAGCTGCGTCTCGCACTGCGCCTGGATACGGCGCGCCAGATCGAGGGATTTGCCGGCAAGTTCGTTTCCCTGCCCTTTTTGCTGATGCAGCAATGCGATCCGGCTTCCGAACAGCAACATCGATGTAGCAGCGAATGCCACGAACACCTCAGCCTGCAATGTCGAAGTATCGTAGAGCTCCGGCATGGTCAGAACCACCGCAATGCTGGCGACCGTGCCACCGATGGCGGCACCGTGCCAGCCATGGCGAAGTGCTAGCCAGACTACCGGTAGAAACATCAGCATGCGTGCGAGCTGCCGGGAACCCTCGCCAGGCGCTTCGAGCCCGATCCATACGAGTAGCGCCAGCGCCGGAATTACGAACGCCACTAGCTCGATAGCCAAGCGCTCGCGCAATGCATGCTCGACAATCACACGCCAGGAGGCCGCCTTTTTTGCCGTGCCTTCCCACACCATCAATACCAATGGAACCAGGGTCAGGATGCCCAGATAATTGCCGATGAACCACCGCGCAGCACCGACGCCGTAATCGATCGGTGGAAAATGCGAAGAAACCTTCGCCACCGAAAAGGCAGCCAGATTCACCAAAGTCCACAATACGGACACCGCCAAAGCGCACGCCAACACGACACCCATTCGCACCGGGCCGCGTGCCGGAATCATGTTCAGGCGATCACGACAGGCCTTGACCACCGGCATGGCAATAGCAATCGGCGGCACCAACATCACGCTGGCCCAGACCCAGCCGAACGCTTCAAGGTGCGAGAAACTGACATAAGCGACCGGACCCAATTCGCCGACCACCAAGGCCGGCCAGTAGCGGTACGGCACCAGCAACAGCACGGAAAGACGATAGCCAGCGAACAGCACCCAGTGCGACCACGACAGCTGCCGCAACAAAACGTAACCGAGCGCATACGCCAGCGCTACCGCACTGTGTCGCAGCCATACGTTCCATCGCGATCGGTCAATCATCCGGCCACCTCTGACAATCAGACGCTCCTTGGCAGGAACGACGGAGATCACCCACCCGTACCGATCATGCCCTTGAAATCGCGCTGAAACTGCGACGCCATAGACGAAGCAGCCCGCCCGAAGAGAACTGCGCAGATAGTCCTACACCTGCGCTGCCGCCGCAATGGCCGGAAGGGCCACCAGACCACCCGGTGCCACCTTGTTCAACCGTCAAAATTCCGGCGTCGCCTGGCGCTCAGACTTCGAGACGATCGTTCGATCGCGCCACCAGCGCATACAGCACCGGCATCAGGAACACGCTGATGAGCAGCCGGGTGAACAGGCCGCTGACGATGACCAGGGCGAACGGCCGTTGCGTGTCAGTGCCGACGCCGGTCGCCAATGCCGCGGGCAACAAGCCCAGAGCAGCGACCAGCGCCGTCATCATGATCGGGCGCAGCCGAAGGATCGCCCCCTCGCGGATAGCGTCGTCGAGCGCCACGCCGCCACGGCGCAGTTCGTTGACGTAGGAGATGTAAACCACCGCCGTCTGCACAGAGACGCCGAACAAGGCAAGGAAGCCGATGCCGGACGATACCGAAAACGGCGTGCCGGTGAGCCACAACGCCACGATGCCGCCCACCGGCGCCGACAGCAGCACGCCGAGCACGGTGATGAACGGAAACTTGAAATTGCTGTAAAGGGTGAACAGCAGCAGGAAGATCAGCGACAGAGTCAGCGGCAGGATGACATTCATCTGTGCGCGCGATGCGGTGTATTCGGCGTACTCGCCGCCCCAGTCCAGCCGATAGCCGCGCGGCAGGTCGACCTTCTTGCCGACCTGCGCGATGGCGTCCTCCACCGCACCGGCCAGGTCGCGTCCCTCCACCGAAAACTGCACGCCGACATAGCGGGAATTGTCCTGGCGGTAGATGAAGGAAGCGCCGCTGGTCACCCGGATGTCGGCCAGTTCCTTCAGCGGAACCTGCTGCCCCGCAGGCGTGGCGACCAGGATATTGCCGATCTCCACGGGGTTGTCGCGATACTGCTTGTCGAGGCGCACGACGAGATCGAACTGCTTCTCGCCCTGCACCACCTGCGTGGCCACGTCGCCGCCGATGGCGGTGGTGATCAGCCCATTGATGTCGGCGACATTCAGGCCGTACCGCGCGATCGCGGCGCGGTCGATCGTGATGCTCAGGCTGGGCTGGCCCAGTTCCTTCACCAGGGTCACGTCGCGGATGCCGCGCACGTTTTCCAGCACCCGCTTGATGGCCTTGCCCTTCTGTTGCAGCGTACCGAGGTCCGGGCCGAACACCTTCACCGCCAGCGCGCTCTTCAAGCCGGTTTCGGCTTCGTCCACCGCGTCTTCGGCCGGCTGCGTGTAATTGAAGATGATGCCCGGGAACGATTGCAGTTTCCGGTTGATCGCGGCTATCAGTTCGGGCTTGGTGTGGTAGCTGCCGGTCCATTGCGCATACGGCTTCAGGCCGACGTAGAACTCGGCGTTGAAGAAGCCGGTCGAATCGGTGCCGTCATCGGGCCGGCCGTGCTCGGATGCGACCGTGGTCACTTCGGGAAACGAGCGCAGGATCTCGCGCACCTTCGGCACGATCTTCGCCGACTCGTCGAACGAGATGGTGTACGGCATCGTGGCGCGCACCCACAGCGCGCCCTCGTCCAGTTGCGGCATGAACTCGGCGCCGATGCGCGGGATCAGCAGCAGCGATGCAACCAGCAGGATGGCGCAGGCGGATGCCGTACCCCACGCATGTGCCAGGCAGAAGTCCAGCCCCTTCACGTAAACCGATTTGATCGCCTCGAAAATGCCGTTGCGCCGCTCCCGCACACCCTTGCGCATCAGCCATGCGCACAGCACCGGCAGCAGGGTCAGCGTGACGATCAGCGAGCCGACCAGCGCGAACACCATCGTGTCCGCCATCGGCCGGAACAGGGTGCCGGAAGGTCCGGACAACACGTAGATCGGCAGGAAGCTGACCACGATCACGGCGACGGCGTAGAAGATCGGACGATCCACCTCTGCCGCGGCGCCGACGATGATTTCCCGGACGGTGAACGACGTGCCCTCGCGCGCCGCGATCTGGCGATAGATGTTTTCCACCATCACCACCGCACCGTCCACCAGGATGCCGAAATCCACCGCGCCGATGGAAAGCAGATTGGCCGAGGCGTGCTGCAGGTCGAGGCAGATGAACGCGAACAGCAACGCCAGCGGAATGGTGACGGCGACGATCAGGCCGGCACGGAAGTCGTACAGGAAGAAGATCAGGATCACGACCACCAGCAGCATCCCGCGCAGCAGGTTCTGCTTGACCACCTGCGTGGTGACGGCAACCAGGTCGGAGCGGTCGTAGAAGGGCACCACCTTCACGTCCTTCGGCAACACGTGATCGTTGAGCTCCTTCGTTTTCGCCTCGACCCGCGTGAGCACGTCCTGCGTCTTCTCGCCGGTGCGCAGGAAGATCACTCCTTCCACCGCATCGTCCTGTTTCTCGAAACCGAATTCTCCCAGCCTTGGCGCGATGCCGATGGTCACCCGGCCGACATCCTTGAGCAGTACCGGCGTGCCGTCGTGCACGGCAAGCACCACGTTGCCGATGTCCTCCAGCGTGCTCAGGCGGCCACTGCCGCGCACGTAATAGAACTGACCGCCTTGCGAATAAAAGCCGCCGCCGGCGTTGCCGTTGTTGGCCGCCAGCGCGGCTTCCACCTGCGTGGCGGACAAGCCGACCGCGGCGATCTTGGTCTGGTCGAGCAGCACCTGATATTGCATGCTGCCGCCGCCGAAACCGGAGTCGTCCGCCACGCCCGGAACCGAGCGGTACTGCGGCTCGATCACCCAGTCTTCCAGCGTCTTCAGTTCCATCGGCGAGCGGTCGGTGCTTTGCAGCACGTAGCGGTAGATCAGGCCCGACGGCGAGGACAGCGGCGATACCGAAGGCTTGACGCCATCGGGCAGGTCGAGATCACCGAGGCGGTTGAACACCTCCTGGCGAGCAAAAAGATTGTCGGTGCCATCCTGGAACGTGATGACGACATCGGACAGGCCGTACATGGAAACCGAACGCGTGTTGCTGGTCTTGGCGATGCCGGTCATGCCCAGTTCGACCGGCACGGTGATCAGCCGCTCCACTTCCTCGGCGGCATGACCGGGCCACTGGGTGACCAGCTCGACGCTGGGCGGCGAGAGGTCCGGGTAGGCATCCACCGGCAGGCGCTGCAGCGAACGCACGCCCGCGCCGGTCAGGATCAGCGTCATCAGGACGACGAGAAGCGGCTGCAGCAGCGATGCGGAGACGATCCGGTTCATGATCGACGCCGTGCGCGACGGCGGCTCGGTGGCGGGCACGGGATCGCTCATTGGCTTTGCATGAACTGCACGAAGATGCCGCCATCGACCACGACCTGCTCGCCCGCCGCCAGCCCGTCGGCGATCGCGTAGCGGTCGCCGTCCCGATAGCCGAGGGTGACGTGACGCTGCACGAAGCTGCCGTCGCGCTGCGCCAGGTAGACGAACGGCAGGTTTTCATCGTCGCGCAAGACGGCGGAAACGGGCACCAGCAGCCCCGTGCTCCGGGTACGCGAATGGATCCGCACGCTGACGTACATCTGCTTTTTCAACACGCCATCGGGGTTGTCCACGACCACCCGCGCCGCCACCGCACGCGTGTCGGCGTTGACCTGGGCGGAGACGTTGGCGACGGTGCCGCGCAAGTTGTTCTTCGCCGACGTGCCGATCAGCACTTCGGCCGGATCGCCGACGCTGACCGATGCCAGCTCGGAGCCGGATAGTTGCGCCATCACCCACACCCGCGACAGGTCGGCCACGATGAAGCACGGCGTGCTGCCGGCCTGCAGCAGTTGTCCCGGCGTGATCGATTTTTCCACCACGGTGCCGGCGACCGGCGCCCGGATGCTGCCCTCGAGGCGCGAAACCGGCTGACCGGCCTGGATGCGCCGGATCGTCGGCGCATCGACGCCGAGCGCCGCGAGCGCCTGCATGGCGGCATCGCGGTCGGCCTCGGCGTTGGCCGCATCGGTCTGCGCCTGCTGCTCCTCGCGCGGAGCGACGCCGTCGTGCTGCACGAGGTCCTTGTCCATGTCGGCCAGGCGGCGGGCGTTGCGGGCGGTGACGAGCGCCTTGCGGTAGGTGCTGATCGCCTCGGCGAAATCCGGCGAATCCACCACGGCCAGCACCTGCCCCTTCTGTACCTTGTCGCCGGGCGACACCAGCAGGCGCATCACCGGGCCCGAGAACGGCGCCAGCACCGCCGTGGCGCGATCGTTGTCGAAATCCACGATGCCGGTGGTCTCGACGGTCTTGCTGAAGGTGGACGGCGCCACGGTGTGCAGGCGGATGTGCTGGCGCTGGACGGGCGTCATCGTCACATTGCTGGCGCTGACCGACGCCACCGGGGCGACACTATCGTCGCCGGGCGCGGAGCAGCCGGCGCAAGCCAGCATCGCGATCATCGCGGCGAAGAAATAGCCGGCGCGGCGCGGTGCCGGTGTCACGAAGAGCGATCTACTTTTCATCTGCATCCCGTGTTGAAGCGGCATGGGCAATGTCGCCGTCATGCCACCAGCCGCCACCCAGCGCCTGATACAGGGCCGCGGTGTCGACGTAACGATTCGCCTGCGCCTGCACCAGGTCGATCTGCGTCTGCTGATACGCCTGTTCGGCACTGAGCACCGACAGATAGGCTGCATAGCCGTCTTTCCATTGCCGTTGGGAAAGGTCCAGCGTGACCTTGGCCGTGTCAGCGGCGCTGGCCGCGGTCTTCAGCGCTTCGGCGTCGTGTTCGAGCGCGGCCAGCGTGTCGGCGACGTTCTGGAATGCGGTCAGCACCGTGCTGCGGTACTGCGCGCTCGCCTGCGCGTAGGCCGCCTTCGCCGCGCGCTCCTGGTGGCGCAGCGTGCCGCCCTGGAAAACCGGTGCCGCCAGGTCCGCGCCGAGATTCCAGAATCCGGTGCCGGTCTTGAACAACTGCCCCATCGCCAGCGCCGTGCTGCCGGCATTGCCGGTCAGCGAAATGTTCGGCAGCCGGTTCGCGATCGCCACACCGACCTGGGCACTGGCAGCGTGCATGTTCGCTTCGGCCTGGCGTACGTCCGGACGCTGCGCCACCAGCGTCGACGGCAGGCTCAGCGGCAGGTCCTGGGGAAGATGCAGACTCGACAGCGGCAGTTTTCCGTCCGGCAACTGGCTCGGAAACTGGCCGGTGAGCACCGCCAGCTGATCGTGCTGCTGGGCCAGCTGCCTGAGCAGCGGCGGCAGCGTGGCGGTCACCTGCGCCAGCTGCGATTCCTGCGCGGCAACATCGAGCCGACTCGCATAACCCTTTGCGGACTGGTAGTGCAGGATGCCGAGCATGCGCGTGTTCGCGTCGATCATCCGCCGCGTCGCGTCCACCTGCGCCTGCAGCGAGGCCTGCTGGATCGCGGCGACCACCACATTCGCGGTCAGCGTCACCTGCGTCGCGATGGTCTGGAAGCGAACCGCCTGCTCCTGCGCCTGCAGCGATTCCACGTTGCGGCGGTTCAGCCCGAACACGTCGGGCGCGTAGGACACGCTGACCTGCGGGGTGAACAGGTTGTACAGGAACGCGTTGTTGCTGGGCACGGGCGCCAGCGCGCCGGGCGGGTCCTGCTGGCGGCTGGCCGACATGCCGACGGTCACCGCGGGGAACTTCGAACCTTTCCCGGCCAGCGTGTTTTCGCGGGTCACGGCCAACGCTGCCTGCGCCGCCTCGAGGTCGGGATTGCTGTGCAGCGATTGCTCGACCAGCGCATTCAGCGCGGCGGAATGAAACAGCGTCCACCAGTCGGCGGGAAGGTCGCCGCCGGGGCTGAAATGCTGCGCCTCGCCGCCGGGAACGTTCGCGCTGCCGACCGTGGGCGCGGGGGGCTGCGCGGTATAACCATCGACCGCGGGAGCAGCGGGCTTCCTGAAATCAGGCCCGACCGCGCAGCCGGCAGCGAGCAGCGACGCAAGTATCGCCAGCGCCAGCATGGCACGGCGCCGTCGGGTCGACGGCCTTCGACGCACGGAGGCGCGCCTGGCAGACACATCGCCCAACGTCATGTTCATGCGAGCGCGTCTTCACCACAGCCGGACCGGACTGTAACAATATATCGTTACATGAAGCCGCGAAAGCCCTGCCGGAAGTCATGCCGCACCGCGGAGCCCGGGCGTTCTGCCGCGGTTCCGCTGCCGACAGGCCGCTCATGGCCGGCCGGCCAGTGGCATGAGAAACTGCCCATTCACTGCCATGTAACGACGCCATGACCACCCAGAAATACGACTTCCGCCAGTTCCAGGAAGAGCTCGCCAAGCTCGAGCGCAAGGTAGAAAAGCAGCAGCCGGCCAAGCCGCTGGGCAAGAAGGCAGCGGCGGCCCAGCGCCTGGCGATGGCGCGCGAGGAGTTCCTGGTGCTGCGCAAGCGGCACGACCTCAGCGTCGCCGACGTGGTGGCGTTCTTTCCCGAGGAAGAAGGCATCGCCTATCTGCAGCAGTTGATCGTGGCGGCGCAGGCCAAGCCACGCCGTACGCGAAAATCATGACCCCTACTCGGCCAGCATCGTCGGTGCGCGCAGCGACCCGCAAGCCATGGCCGGCGGCGGCGTTGCTGCTCTGCGTCGTCCTGTCCGGGGTGAGTGGCTGCGCCCGGCTGGACCGCCGCGCCTCGGTGGTGGTGACCCCGCCGGCGTCTTCGGCCTCGTCGGTGGCGCCGGAGCGGGATCGCCGCCCGCGTTCGCTTGCGGCGATCATCGACGACGAGCTCCAGCTTGGCCATTACGACGAAGGCAGGTCGCATCTGCAGCAGTATCTGCAACAGCATCCGGCCGACCGCGCGGCACAGGACATGCTGCATCAGCTCACCGCCGATCCGCGGCAGGTGCTCGGTGAAGGATCGCGCCCGCACATCGTGCAGGCGGGCGACTCCTACAGCAGCCTCGCCGCCCGCTACCTCGGCGACGCGAACCAGTTCCTGATCCTGGCGCGATACAACCATTCCACCAACCCATCCCTGCTGCGCGTGGGCGAAACCTTGCACATGCCGACGGCTGGAAGATCCGTGGCGACGGTCGCAGCGGCGCCAGCATCCGCTGCCATCGACAATCGTCGCGATGTCGCCAGGACGACCGAATCGCAGGCAGCGAAAGCGCGCCGCCTGCAGGGCGAAAGCGCCGACCTGCTCGCCAAGGGTCACAAGGACCAGGCACTGGCCCGCCTGGATCAGGCGCTGACGATCGATCCGCAGCTGAAGCCCATGGGCGGCGGAATGAACGCACTGCGCACGCAGTTGCTGGGTTCGTACCACGAGCGCGCCATCGTGCTCTATCGCGACCAGCAGCTGGAACAGGCCATCGCCTTGTGGGACCGGGTACTGGCGATCGATCCGGGCTACGAGCCGGCCATCGTCTATCGCACCCGCGCGATCGAACTGCAGCATCGGCTGAAGCAGTACTGAGCGGTTCGCGCGGGTGCGCGGACGGGCCTAGCCGGCCTCGTCGTTTTCCACTGCCGGCAATATTCGCGTCGGCAAACTGATGTCCTCAGGCAACGCAGCCAGCGCCGCCGTTGCAGACTGATGCTGGCGGCTCTGCAACGCGCCGTTCATCAGGTTGAAGCTGGCAAACAGACGGCCAAACTCGTCGCGCCGCGCCAACCGGATGCGGTGGCGGAAATCGCCGCGCGCCACACGCAGCATCGCGTCGCCCAGCAGGTCGAGCATGCTCAGCGGGCGGCGAAACAGCCAGTACGCCGCGCCCACCACCACCGCCAGGGTCAGCAGCAGGACGGCGAGGATCACCCACAGCGTGGTCCTTTGCGCCACGAGCAGCGGCGTATTGCTGACTCCCAGCCTCAGCTCGCCCACGGACTTGTCCTGGTAGCGCACAGGCACGTCGAACAGCAGCATGCCGCCGTCGTGGGTATCGCGGTAACTCTGGATCTGCCCCGGCTGCGCACGGTCGGGCGGACCTGCCGGCGCGAGCGGCTTGCCGATCTCGTCGGTTAGGGTGCTGGCGATCACGCTGCCCTGGCGATCGGCGATGGCGAGGTAATGGATCTGCTGGTTGCGCGAGATGTCCTTGACCAGCGCCCGCGTGGCGGCGTCATCGCCAAGCAGCAAATTCTCGGCCGACTCATCGGCGACCATGCGTCCCATCGAGCCGCCGAAATCCTGCGCCAGGCCGGTCACCGCGACCTGCTGTTTCGCGTAGATCATGGCAAGCCCCAGCGCCAGCACCAGGCTGAGGATGGCGCCCAGCCCGCCGGCCCAGCGCAGCCGCAGCGACACGATGCGGCCAGCCAGCGGCGCGTCGCGCTCGCGTTCGTATTCGCGCGCGGCCAGGCGCAGGTCGTCGATGACTTCCGCGCCGCGCTGGTAGCGCGATTCCGCGCGGGGCGCCATCAGGGTTCGCGCGATGCTGATCAGGATCGAGGGCGTGGCCGGATCGCGCAGCGGCATAGACGGCCGCGGCGAGCGTTGGCGTTTCCTGATCAGCTGGGCGATGTTGCCGAACTCCGGCCACGGCAATTTGCCGGTGAGCAGCCAGTACAGCACCACGCCCAGCGAGAACAGGTCGCTGCGGGCATCGCTCGGCTCTCCGCGCAGGCGTTCGATCGCCATGTAGGCGGGGGTGCCGCCGGTTTCCGCCGGCAGGCCGTTGGCATCGCGCAGCGAGGCGCGCCGTTCGGCGATGCCGAAGTCGCTGATCTTGGCGTAATCCCAGCCATCGGCCAGCATGATGTTTTCCGGCTTGATGTCGTGATGGATCACGCCGTTGGCGTGCGCGTAGTCGAGCGCGGCCGCCAACTGGCCGATCAGCTGGATGATCGCCGGCAGCGGCGGAAAGCCCTCGCGGCTGACCCGGCTGGCAAGCGTTTCGCCGGGCAGGCGCTCCATCGCGATGTACGAACGGCCGTCGTCGGTTTCGCCGACGTCGAAGATGGTCACGATGTGGGGATGGGTGAGATGCCCCGCCGCGCGCATCTCGATCAGGAATCGCTGCCGATAGGCAGGGTCGGCCGCGATCTCGCGATGCAGGCACTTGATCGCCACCTGGCGTTCGATGCCCGGGTCGAAACCGGCGTAGACGACCGCCATGGCGCCCTGGCCAAGCACGCCGTCGATGCGGTAACGGCCGACCTTCGAAGGAATGGCGTCCGCGCCCACGGCGATCAGGAAAACCACCAGGCAGCGAGACCGGCTGCCGCGACCAGCACGCCCGCGCCGACGGCCATCCAGCGCCAGGGCAGCGACGCCCGCTGATCGCGCTCCCGGGTCAGGAACACGAACTCGGCCTGGCCGAGCCGGATGTGATCGCCATGCCGCAGGGTCGCTACGTGGATGCGGCGGTCGTTCACGAAGGTGCCGTTCGTCGACAACGTATTCATGATCGTGCAGCGGCCGTGCTGGTTGGTGATCCAGGCATGGCAGGCGGACACGCTCTGGTCCTCGACCACGACCGCGTTGTCGCCGCGGCGACCGATGGGCTGCCGGCCGGCGCGCAACACGAAACGCCGGCCTTCGATGCCGGGGCTGCTGCCTTCCAGTACAGGCTCGTGCACGCTGATCCGCGCATCCCTTCCGTCCGCGGCATCGCTGGCGAACTGCCGCAGCGCCTCGGTCGAAAAGAAACGGGTTCCCTGCGGTCCTGAAGATCGTTCACCGGGCAGGGAAAACGGTGCTTGACCACGATTGTCCATTGCATCCCCTCATGTGGTGCGCACTATAACCAACTGCCCTGGCGGCCGGCAGGATGGCCGTCGGAGCCGCCGGGGCTTGCATGTTGCGCAGGGCGGCGACGGCGGAATTGTCATCAGCGGAGCGTGCTGATCCGGTGACGAACGTTCCCGGCTTTTCCTTCTCTGCGGAGGCCATGCGGCCGACTTGACTCCGGCTTTTATTTCCGTAATTCTGGAAATATGAAATCAAAAGACGCGCTCGCCTGCCTCAACGCCCTCGCCCAGGAGCATCGCCTGAACCTGTACCGCCTGCTGGTGCAGGCCGGCGAGGAAGGCCTGGCGGTGGGCGAGCTGGCCGCGGCCACCGGCCTCGCCGGGGCGACGCTGACCAACCACCTGCACGTGCTGCGTCGCGCCGGCATGGTCAGCGACGAGCGCCGCGGGCGGGTGATCCAGTGCCGCGCGAATTATCCGCAAATGAACGACCTGCTCGGCTTCCTCAGCGAGAACTGTTGCGCTGGTTCGGCCACCGCCGGCTGCGCGCCTGCCACCACCTGCCTGCCGGCAAGGAGCAAACGATGAAACGCTTCCACGTGCACGTGAACGTCGACCAGCTCGACAGCAGCATCCGCTTCTACACCACGCTGTTCGGCGCGGCGCCGAGCGTGCTCAAACCCGATTACGCGAAATGGATGCTGGACGACCCGCGGGTCAATTTCGCGATCTCGCAGCGCGATCGCCGCGCCGGCGTCGACCATCTGGGCCTGCAGGCCGAGGACGCGAACGAACTCGCCGCGATCGGCGCACGGCTGCAGGCGGCCGACGCCGTCGCCCTGGCGGAAAAAGGCACCACCTGCTGCTACGCGCATTCGGACAAGTTCTGGGCCGAGGATCCGCAAGGCGTGCGCTGGGAAAGTTTCCACACCCATGGTGAAGCGACGACCTACACGAGTGCGCCGGACGAAAGCGGTACGAGCTGCTGCGGCCCGGCCACAGGCAAGCAGCCGGCCGCCTCGTGCGGCCCGAACACGGGCTGCTGCTGAACCATGTCGATGCGATCGCGAAACGTGCTGTTCCTGTGCACCGGCAATTCCGCCCGCAGCGTGATGGCCGAGGCACTGCTCAACGTGCTGGGTGCCGGCCGGTTCCGCGCTTACAGCGCCGGCAGCCTCCCCAGCGGCAAGGTGCAACCCATCGCCGCCGAACTGGCGCGGGCTTTCGGCTACGACAAGCCGCTGCGCAGCAAGAGCTGGGACGAGTTTGCGCAGGCGGACTCGCCCGCCATCGACATGGTGATCACGGTCTGCGACAACGCCGCCGGCGAGGTCTGCCCGATCTGGCCGGGCCAGCCGCTGACCGCACACTGGGGCGTGCCCGATCCGGCATCCGTCGACGGCAGCGAGGACGAACGCCGGCGCGCGTTCCAGTCGGCCTGGACGATGCTGCGCCGGCGCATCGAGCTGCTGCTGGCGCTGCCGCTGGACAAGCTCGACCGCGCCGCGACCCAGCGGCAACTGCGCGACATCGCCGAGTCGGCCAGCGCCCATGAGCACTGAACTCGACGATGGCGTCGCGCCGCGCATCGGTTTCTTCGCGCGCTATCTCAGCGCATGGGTCGCCCTGTGCATCGTCGCCGGCGTGGCGCTGGGGCACGCGTTGCCTTCCGTGTTCGAAAGGCTGGCCTCCGCCGAAGTGCAGCACATCAACCTGCCAGTCGCCTTGCTGGTGTGGCTGATGATCGTGCCGATGCTGCTGAAGGTGGACTTCACGCAGCTCGCCGGCGTGCGCCATCAAGTGCGCGGCATCGGCGTCACCCTGCTGGTGAACTGGGCGATCAAGCCGTTCTCGATGGCGCTGCTGGGCTGGCTGTTCATCCGTCACGTGTTCGCCGCATGGTTGCCGGCCGGGCAGCACGATGCGTACATCGCCGGGTTGATCCTGCTGGCGGCGGCACCCTGCACCGCGATGGTCTTCGTGTGGTCGCGGCTGTGCGGAGGCGAGCCGAATTTCACCCTTGCGCAGGTGGCGCTCAACGACAGCATCATGGTGGTGGCGTTCGCGCCGATCGTTGCGCTGCTGCTCGGCGTGGCTTCGATCCACGTGCCGTGGGGCACGCTGCTGCTGTCGGTGCTGTTGTACATCGTGGTGCCGGTGATCGCCGCGCAATGGTGGCGCGGCAGCCTGCTGCGGCGTCGCGGACAGGCCGCGCTGGAAGCGACACTGCATCGGCTCGATCCATGGTCGACGGCCGCCCTGCTCGCCACGCTCGTGCTGCTGTTCGGCTTCCAGGGCGAAGCGATCCTTTCGCAGCCGCTGGTCATCGCGCTGCTGGCGGTGCCGATCGTCATCCAGGTGTATCTCAACGCCGCCATCGCCTACGGCCTCAGCCGCTGGCTGAAGGTGCCGCATGGCGTGGCCGGCCCGGCTGCGCTGATCGGCGCGAGCAATTTCTTCGAACTGGCCGTGGCGGCGGCGATCAGCCTCTTCGGACTGCGTTCGGGCGCCGCGCTGGCCACGGTGGTCGGCGTGCTGGTCGAGGTGCCGGTGATGTTGTCGGTGGTACGCATCGTCAACCGCACCGGACACTGGTTCGACGACAAACCGGCGCACGCTGCAACGGACGCTTCCATGCACTCATGACGACCACGGCAGTCGCCGGCGTCAGCCGCGATTCAGCCCCGGCGGCCAGTTCGCCCTGCCCTTCACCGCACCTTTGCGCGACCCGTCCAAGACTCGGACCTTCGGCAGCAACGAGGTGGTTTCATGAAAAGCAAGATCACATTACTGACCTTCGCGCTGGCTCTGGGCACGCTCTCGCTGGGCGTTACCGGCGTGGCCGCCGCGCAACAGGCGATGACCGAGCCGCAGGTGAACAACCAGCTCACCGAGCAGGGCTATACCAAGGTGCACGATCTCGAATTCAAGGACGGCATGTGGCACGCCAAGGCGAGAAGCGCGGACGGCGACCACGTGAACCTGCGCATCGACGCCAGCACGGGCACGGTGTATCCGGATGAACAGGTATCCCGGCTCAGCAAGAAGGACGTGCGCGCCTCGCTGGAAACGCAGGGATACACCCACGTCCATGACATCGATTTCGACGACGGCATCTGGAACGCCAAGGCAAGGAATCCGGCCGGGGCGAAGGTCAAGCTCAAGATCGATGCGAACAGCGGCAAGGTGATCGCCACCGACTAGGCAACCCACACCGGGGCCGGCATGGACCGGCCCTTCCGCGCTCACTACTATCGGTGGCTCCTCCTGCTGCCGATGACCGCCTGTGAAGCCACTGCTGCTTTCCGTCCTGATCCTGGCCGCGTGTCCGGTCGCGCAAGCGGCCGACACTCCCACCTTCAGCACCGGACGGTTGTCCGCCGAAGTGAAGGCGCTTTCATCCGATGCCTTCGAGGGACGCGGACCGGCCACGCCGGCGGAAGCGAAGACCATCGACTACGTCGTGGCGCAGATGAAGGGCGCGGGCCTGCAGCCGGGTGGCGACCTCAGGGACGGCAAGCGCGCGTGGACCCAGGCCGTGCCGCTGCGCCGCAGCGCGATCGTCGGTACGCCGAGCCTGTCGCTTGCCCACGACGGCAAGCGCGAGGCGCTGACGCAAGGCGAGCAGATCGCGGTCCGCGCACCGATGGACGGTTCCACCCGCGTCGCGATCGCCGACGCGCCGCTGGTCTTCGTCGGCTACGGCGTGACCGCGCCGGAGCGGCAGTGGGACGACTTCAAGGGCGTCGACCTGCACGGCAAGATCGCCGTGGTGCTGATCAACGATCCGGATTTCGAAACGGGCCATGGCGACTTCGGCGGCAAGGCGATGACCTACTACGGCCGCTGGACCTACAAGTACGAGGAAGCGGCCCGCCGTGGCGCGCTGGGCATGCTGGTGGTGCACGAAACCGCGCCGGCGTCGTACGGCTGGGCCACGGTGAAGAACTCCAACACCAATGCGATGTTCGACATCGTGCGCGACAAACCCTCGGCCGTGCATCCCGAACTGGAAGGCTGGATCCAGCGCGACCTGGCGGTGCAGATGTTCAAGCGCGCCGGCCTCGATTTCGACACCCTGAAAAAACAGGCGCAGACGCGCGCGTTCAAGCCGGTGACGCTGGAGGGCGAGAGCTTCTCGGCGAACTTCCAGGTCGACTCCCGCGTGATCACCTCGCACAACATCGTCGGCCGCATCGAAGGCAGCAAGCGGCCGGACGAAACGGTGATCTACAGCGCGCACTGGGATCATCTCGGCGTCGGCGCGCCTGACGCCAAGGGCGACCGCATCTACAACGGCGCCGTCGACAATGCCACCGGCACCGCCGCCCTGATCGAGATGGGCCGCGCCTTTGCGCAGGGGCCGCGGCCGCAGCGCTCGGTGATCTTCCTCAACGTCACCGCCGAGGAGAAGGGCCTGCTCGGCTCGGAGTACTACGCCGCCAATCCGCTGTATCCGCTGGCCACCACCGCGGGCGTGCTCAACATGGACGCGCTCGATCCGCACGGCCCGGCGCGCAATTTCAGCATCTCCGGCAGCGCGAAGCTCGGCCTGCTGGACGATCTCGTCGCCGACGCGAAGCGCTACGGCATGACCTATTCGGCGGACCCGAAACCGGAAGCCGGCCACTTCTTCCGCTCCGATCATTTCTCCTTCGCCAAGCGCGGCGTGCCGGCGGTCTCGTTCGGCTCGGGCAACGACTGGGTCGATGGCGGGCTCAAGGCCGGCAAGGCGGCGGAAGACGACTACAACGCCAACCGCTATCACCAGCCCGCCGACGAATGGCAGGCCAGCTGGACATTTACCGGCATGGCGCGCGACCTGCAGTTGCTCTACAGCGTAGGCCACGATCTGGCCGATTCGGACGCCTGGCCGAACTGGAGCAAGGAATCCGAGTTCCGCGGCATCCGCGACGCCAGCAGCGCCGAGCGCAAGTAGCCCCGGGGTTCCCGGTGTGTTCCCTCCCCTGCTCGCAGGGGAGGGTTAGGGTGGGGTCAGCTCTTGACCTTCTTTCGCCACCCCGGGCAAATCCTCCCGAGCAGGGGCAGGAACCATCGTCAGTGCCGGCCGTAGGCCCAGCGCAGGAACAGCGGAAGCATCCGCTTCCACGACGCCTGGTTGTGCACGCCGCCGGGCAGCAGGAACAGCGTGGCGTCGGCGTGGCGCGACGGATGTTTCGCGGCATTCATGTCGACCGTATAACCGAGCTGCTTCAGCCCGCGCAGACGAAAGCCGTCTGCCCCGCGATAGCCTTGCAGCAGATCCTGCACGTCGTCGACGGTGTCGTTGATGCCGTCGCCATCGCGATCCTTGGTTTCTTCCGCCGTGCCCACCGCGAACCACAGCTTCAGGCTGCTGCGCCTGGTGCCATGGTCCACCATCGCCTGCGCCAGTCGCGTGCGCTGGACCGTGCTTGCGCTGGCGCGGTCGGCAGCCAGCCAGAACGAAGGCGAGAACGCGCCGACCCGGCCGAATACGTCCGGGTACTGCCAGCCAAGATTGAATGCGTTGAGCGCACCCAGCGACCAGCCCAGCATCGCGCGGCCAGCCGGCGACCGGCGCGTGCGGTAGTGTTCATCGATGTACGGCACCAGCGACGTGGCCAGCCAGACGGAGTACTCCTGCGCGCGCGTGCCGATCGGGCCGATCATCGAGCCTCCGACAAGGCTGCGCGCGATCGCGCGATCGGACAGGCCGTAACCGCTGGCGCGGTCGGCGAGCATGTCGATCGCCACCACGATCACCGGCTCGATCGCATGCTCGCGATACAGCTGCGCCAGCGTCGGCTGCAATCCCACGGCGGCCATGTCCTGGCCGTCGTTCGCATACAACACCGGATAGCGTCGAGCGCCTCGCTGATAGCCGGGCGGCAGATAGACGGTGAGCCTGATCTTTTCCGGCGCGAACGCCGCCGCATCGAGTTGCAGGTGCACTGCCCCCGCCGCCTTCGCGGCAGCGACATCACGCGACAGCACACTCGTCCGGGCCGGTGTCGAGGCACTCGCGGCCGCCGTGGCGCCCAGCCACAGCAGCATCGCGAGCTGCCGCAGCTTGCGATCCCGTCGGCTCATGCCGGCCGCGCCCATGTACGTGGCGATGGCAACCGCATCACGCCACGCTGGCGAACCACGCGCCGTAGCCCGGCAACTGCAGGCGGTCGCCCTGCAGCTCGCCCTGGCGCAGGCCGTGGCCTTCCAGCGCACGCGCATGGACGAGATCCGCAGGCAGGCGGATTCCGGCCGGAGCATCGGCCAGGTTGAATACGACCAGCACCGTTTGGCCGTCCAGATGCCGGGTGAATGCCAGCACCGGCTCGGCCGTATCGAGGAACCGGATGTCGCCCCAGCGCAACGCCGGCTGCGAGCGCCGCCAATGCATGAAGGCCCGGAAACCGTTCAGTACCGAGCCGGGATCGGCTTCCTGGCGGGTCACCGCCAGCGCGCGATGTTCCTGCGGCACCGGCAGCCACGGCGAGCCATCGCTGAAGCCGGCGTGCGCATCGCCATCGCTCCACGGCATCGGCGTGCGGCATCCGTCGCGACCCTTGAACTGCGGCCAGAACGCGATGCCGTAGGGATCCTGCAGGGCTTCGAAAGGAAGCTCGGCCTCGGTCAGGCCCAGTTCCTCGCCCTGGTAGACGCATACCGAACCGCGCAACGAACAGACCATCGCGGTCAGCAGGTTGGGCAGGTGCGTCGACGGCTCGTCCCTGCCCCAGCGGGTCAGCACGCGCTCCACGTCGTGGTTGGAGATGGCCCAGCACGGCCAGCCCTCGGTCATCTGGCTTTCCAGCGCCTGGACCGTGCTGCGGATGTGCGCGGCGCTGAAATCATCGGTCAGCAGCTCGAAGCTGTAGCCCATGTGCAGCCGGCCGGCGCGGGTGTATTCGGCCATCGTGGCCAGCGAATCCTCCGAGGAGATCTCGCCCAGCGCGGCCACGTCCGGATAGCCATCCATCAGCTTCCGCAACTCGGCGAGAAAGGCCAGGTTCTCCGGCCGCGTGTTGTTGTAATAGTGGTACTGGAACGCGTAGGGATTGTCCGGGCTGAAGCCGCGCCCCACGCGTTTTTCCTTCGGCTTGGGCGGATTGTCGCGCAGCTGCTGGTCGTGGAAGCAGAAGTTGATCGCGTCGAGCCGGAAGCCGTCCACGCCCTTGTCCAGCCAGAAACGCACGCTCTCCAGGATCGCCGCACGCACCTCCGGATGGTGGAAATTCAGGTCCGGCTGCGACGTCAGGAAGTTGTGCAGGTAGTACTGGCCGCGGCGCGGCTCCCACTGCCAGGCCGAACCGCCGAACAGCGACAGCCAGTTGTTCGGCGCGCTGCCGTCGTCCTTCGCGTCGGCCCATACGTACCAGTCGGCCTTCGGATTGCCTGCGCTCTCGCGGCTCTCGCGAAACCATGCGTGCTCCACCGAGGTGTGGCTGAGCACCTGGTCGATCATCACCTTCAGGCCAAGCCCATGCGCTTTCGCCAGCAGCGCATCGAAGTCGGCCAGGGTGCCGAACAGCGGGTCGACGTCGCGGTAGTCGGCGATGTCGTAGCCGAAATCGGCCATCGGCGACTTGAAGAACGGCGCGATCCAGATCGCGTCGACGCCCAGGCTGGCGACATAGTCCAGCCGCTCGATGATGCCCGGCAGGTCGCCCACGCCGTTGCCGTCGGTATCCAGGAAGCTGCGCGGATAGATCTGGTAGGTGACGGCTCCGCGCCACCAGGGTGCATCACTCATTCGCATGTCCTGTATTGCCTGCCTGAGTCGAAGCGACGCGCCCGAAGCGGTGCTTTTGCGGCCTGTGGGGGAGCTTAGCGGCTGAACGTGGCTGCCATCGCGGCAGTGCATACGTATTCATGGATGATCCGCATCGCAATGCACCAATTTTCGCCAATCCGCGTTTGGACGTCCAAATGAAAATGACGGAAATGGCTGCAGACGCCCGCCCTGGCCCGTCCGAACCGTGCGCAGCGGATGCGCATGGGTACGCCGTCCCACCGCGCCGGGAACGCCGTTTGCGATGCACAGCAACACAATGAATACGTATGCAGGAAGCCGCCGCTCGCCGGACGCAGCCCTACCATGGCGCCACGCCGACGGTTTTGCCGCATCTGTCATGCCCGGTCCGTCGCAGCGTTGGGGCTGGTGATTGCAACCATTACAAAATTTGGCGTGTAACCCTGGGAGGGGATAACGGTGATACTCAAACGTAACGTGCTTGCCTTGGCACTGGCCTCGGTCGGCTTCTGCGCCGCTTCGGTGTCCTACGCGGCCACGCCGCAGGTCAACGGCAACGTCAGCGGGCAGGCCAGCAACCCGGCTCAGGACTCCAGCCCCACTTCCACGGCGCAGGCGAAAGCCAAGGCGAAGAAGGATGCGCAGGCCAAGGACCTGCAGGCGATCACGGTCACTGGCTTCAGCCGCAGTGTGGAAACCTCGATCGACATCAAGCGCGATGCCGACACGATCCAGGACGTGATCACCGCCGCCGATATCGGCGGCCTTCCCGACGTCTCCATCTCCGACGCGCTCACCCGCCTGCCGGGCGTCTCGGCCGAGCGCATCAACGGCGAATCGAGCGCCATCGACATCCGCGGTCTTTCGGGCGACTTCGTCGAGACCACGCTGGACGGCCGCGAGCAGGCCGCCACCAGTGGCAGCCGCGTCACCGAATTCGACCAGTATCCGTCCGAACTGATCACCCAGGCAGCCGTGTACAAATCGCCCAAGGCTTCGCTGATCGAAGGTGGCGTGGCCGGCACGGTGGCGATGGACACCGCCAATCCGCTGGACAACGCCAAGCAATATTCCGGCGTGCTCAACATGCGCGGCAGCTACAACGATCGCGCGAACGAAACGGTCGGCGCCAATTCCAAGGGCTATCGCGTCAGTGCGTCGTTCCAGGGCAAGTTCCTCAACGACACGCTCGGCCTCGCCGCCGGCTTCGCCTCGCTGTACCAGCCGCACGTGGCCGACCAGTTCAACGGACTCGCCTACAACGGCCAGAAGGACCTCAACGGCGACGGTACCAACGAATACACCAGCGAAGGCTTCGAGCTGCAGCAGAACGGCGGCATGCTTCGCCGCAACGGCTACATGGCCGTGCTGCAATGGAAGCCCAGCGACAGCTTCGAGTTGAAAGCCGACGGCTTCTATTCGCAGTTCAAGAACAACTCGTCCGGGCGCGGTTTCCGCGTCAAGACGCTGTCCGACGGCGTGATCACCGACCCACTGGTGTTCGCGAACGGGGCGATGGCCGGCGGCACGGTGAGCAGCAATCCGAACGACCCGTATTTCACCGTGCAGACCACCAGCGACGACAACACGCTCAAGACCAGCGTGCTGTCCGGCGGCCTGAACGCGAAGTGGACCTTCGGCGGCTGGACGGTCGCCTCCGACGTAGGCTACTCACGCGCCAAGAGCGACTTCTACAACGGCGTGACCTGGGGCCTGCTGTTCGACGGCCTGGGTACGGCCAACCCGACCGCGGCCGGCAACCAGGTAGTCAACTATCAGTTGAACGGGCTCAACCCGGCGACGGTGCACTTCAACCAGGACTACACCGACCTCAGCCGCATGGCGCTGGGCAAGGCCGGCGTCTATCCGTACAACTACAAGGACGAGAGCAAGTCGTTCAAGACCGACGTGCGTTACGACTTCGTGGACAACAGTTTCCTGTCCGCGATCGAGGGCGGCGTGCGATATGCGCGGCGCACCTACAATGCCGACCGCAGCGCGTTCGAATACGGCAACGATTTCGGCCAGTACGCCGCAGGGCAGGAACCGTTGTTGCTTGATCCGAGCAACGCGCACAAGGTCTGCTTCAAGGGCAACCTGTCCAGCTTCCCGTGCTTCCTGTCGATCAACACGCTGGCCGTGCTCGGTGCCAACGGCGTCAATGCGACACCCGTGAAGAGCTGGCAGAACAACTGGACGATGATCCAGAGCGCCGAAGTCGACGAGCACATCTCGTCGGGCTACGTGATGGCCGACATCGACACCCGCGTCGGCGACCGCAGCCTCACCGGCAATATCGGCGTACGCGTGGTGCACAGCTCGCAGTACAGCAACGGCCTGCAGCAGATCGGCAGCGGCCAGGGCGAAACCATTACCGACCAGCTTGGTGTGGTCAGCACGGATTACATCCACGTGCGTCGCGGCAAGTCGTACACGGATTACCTGCCCTCGCTGAACCTCAACTACCACCTCGATGACAACAACCAGCTGCGCTTCGCCGCTGCCAAGGTGATGTCGCGTCCGCCGCTCAACAAGATGCTGACCGGCTCGGGCTCGTGGATCGACGGCAACAAGTACAACATGTGGGGCAACACCAGCCCGTTCCTCGATCCGTTCTATGCCAAGCAATACGATCTGTCGTTCGAGCATTACCTGCCCGATTCGTCAGGCGCGTTCTCCGCGGCGCTGTTCTTCAAGCACATCGACTCGTTCGTCGAGGACTACACGATCGATCCGTACGACTTTGCCGCCCACGGCATTCAAGTACCGATCAACCCGGCCACCCAGCAACCTTACGAAAACGGCCAGTACCAGACCGCGGTCAACAACACCAAGGGCGGTTACGTGCGCGGCGTGGAGCTGAGCTACTCGCAGGTCATGAAGTTCCTGCCCGGTGCCTGGTCGGGGCTGGGCTTCGCCGGCAGCTATTCGTACTCGCAAAGCGCGGTTACCTCCAGCTCGAACCTGGGCGGCGCTTCGCAGAAAATCGGCCTGCCTGGCCTGTCGCCCAAGGTGATCAATGGCACCCTGTTCTACAACCTGGGCGGCTTCGATACGCGTGTCTCGGTACGGCACCGCAGCCGCTTCGTGTCCAGCCAGATGGCGATCGACAGCCAGCTGGTCTACTACGCACCGGAGACCGTCGCGGATTTCCAGGCATCCTACGCGTTCAACAATGGCATGAGCGTGCTGTTCCAGGTCAACAACCTCACCGACCAGCCGACCCGTACCTATTTCGGCAGCACCCTGCAGACCGGCACCCTGCAGTGGTTCGGCCGCCAGTATTACGTAGGCTTCACCTACGCCTTGTAAAGAAACCACAGCCGGGCCTCGCATCGCGCAGTGCCCGGCTCGATCTCCCCTGCCCGGCCCCGATGTTCGGGACCGGGTTTTTTTCGGCCGCCTGCGACAGGGCGTCCGTGCATGGTCCATGGGAGGCCGCATGTCCAGGCATGATTCCGTCATTTTCCGCCGCGCCCGGCTCGCCATCGCGGCGCTCGCGATCGGACTCGCCGGCCATGTGCCGGCGACCAGTGCCGCCTCGCCCGGCGTGGCCGCGCAACCGGCCTCGGGCGTCTGGTACGAGATCTTCGTACGCTCCTGGGCCGACACCAACGGCGACGGCATCGGCGACCTCAACGGCGTCGCCGCAAGGCTCGATTATCTGCAGTCGCTCGGTGTCAGCGGCATCTGGCTGATGCCGATAAATCCCTCGCCGAGCTATCACGGCTACGACATCACCGATTACTACGGCATCAACCCGCAATACGGCACGCTGGACGATTTCCGGCATCTGCTGGCGGAGGCGCACAAGCGGCACATCAAGGTGATCATCGATCTGGTGATCAACCACAGCAGCGACCAGCATCCGTGGTTCAAGGCCGCGCGCGACCCTGCCAGCCCCTATCGCGACTGGTACAGCTGGGCCGGCCCGCATGCCGATCTGGATGCGGTCAGCGCCGTCGGCGGCAAGGCCTGGCGCAACGCCGGCCATGCGCATTATCTCGGCGACTTTACCGGCGCCATGCCCGACCTCAACTACGACACGCCCGCCGTGCGCCAGGAGATGCTCAAGCTCGGCCGCTACTGGCTCGAGCTGGGCGTCGACGGTTTTCGGCTCGATGCGGCCCAGCACATCTATTACGACTTCAAGGCGCAGGACGGCGATCCCGCGGTGCTGAAGAAGAACCTGGCATGGTGGTCGCAGTTCAGGCACGCGATGCTGGCGGTGCGTCCGGACGTCTATATCGTGGGCGAGGTCACCCAGGATTCGCCGGACCAGCTGGCGCCATGGTTCGGGCCGCTCAGCGCGGTGTTCGACTTTCCGCTGGCCACGCAGCTGATCGACAGCGCAAGGACCGAGCGCGCCGGCGAGCTGGTTGCGCTGCTGTCGCGTACCGAAACAGCGCTGCGCAAGGCTACCGGCAAGCCGGGTCAGGACGCGCCGTTCCTGTCCAACCACGACCAGACTCGCGTGATGAGCCAGCTCGGCGGCAACGCGCAGCACATGCGCATGGCTGCCGCGATGCTGCTGACCCTGCCCGGCCAGCCGTTCGTCTACTACGGCGAGGAGCTGGGCACGCGCGGCGAGAAGCCCGACCCCAACCTGCGCGAGCCGATGCGCTGGGAACGCGCGGCAGGCGCCCCGGGCGAAACCACCTGGAAAGCCTCCACTTCGCACGATGCTGGCGCCGCATCGGTCGCGGCCGAACAAGCCGACCCCGATTCGCTGCTGCACTACTACACGATGCTGATCCACTGGCGCAGCCAGGTCGCCGCGTTGCGCGACGGCGCGTTCCACGAACACGCCGTGGACAATCCGCACATCGCCGCCTGGCAACTCGACGACGCGGACAGCCACGTGCTGGTCGTCCACAATCTGTCCGGGCAGCCGCAGGACGTGCCACTGGGCAGCGATCGTTTCCATGCCGTGCTGTTGCACAGCAAGCCTGGCACTACGCTGAGGCAGGGCCGGCTGCGGATGCCGGCGTATGCCACCGCGATCCTGCAGTGACACGCGCAACAGGAAGCGAGGCGCCTAGCGTGAACATGGCGATGGCCGGAACCGTTTTTCAGCAAGCAGCGTTGGGAGTGATCGGATGGCTGAAATGAATCGAAGCGTGCGCTGGGTCGGGCTCGGCGCGTTCACGAGCCTGTGCCTGGCGATGGCGCCGGCATCGACCAGCGCCATCGCCGCGCCGGCCACTGCGGAGCAGACCGCGCCGATCACGCAAGCCGGCAACGCCGGCATGCTGATCCAGCTTGGTACGGACCGGCTCGGCGTGCAGTTCGTCGCGCCGGGCATCATGCGTTTGCAGTTCGTGCCGGTCGACCGCACCCGCCCGGCTGCGCTGGTGCTCGACCCCGCACTCGCCCTGCCGGCGTTCGACGCAGCGCATGCAGGCAGCCGCACGAACACGCAGCAGCTCGCCACTGGACAAGGCTCGATCCGCTGGGACGCGCAGCAGCGACAGCTGCAGATCGACGATGCACAGCACCACCGCCTGCTGCGGCTGGACATCGATGAACTGGCCCACGGCAAACTCGTCGCGCACCACGCCGCGGCCGATGCGCTGTACGGCATCGGCGGCTACAACGCGACCGAGGATGCGGGCGCCGGCCTGCTTCGCCGTGGCAAGCAAGTCGCTGCCGCCGGCGAGCAGGGCCATGCCGGCGCGCCGCTGGTCTGGAGCACCGCCGGCTACGGCATTCTGCTGGGCAGCGACGGCGCCACCTTCGAGCTGCAACCCGGCACGATCGGCGCAAGCGTCGATGGCCGTACACGTCCGGACGTCTATATCCTGCTCGGCGAGCCGCGCCACATCTTCACCGCGCTGGCGAAGCTCAGCGGCCGCTCGCCGTTGTTCCCGAAGTGGGCGATGGGTTTCACCAACAGCCAGTGGGGCATCGACCAGAAGGAGCTGTTGCAGATCGTCGACACCTACCGCGCCAGGCACATCCCGATCGACAACATCACGCTGGACTTCGACTGGAAGGCCTGGGGCGAAGACGACTACGGCGAGTTCCGCTGGAACCCGGCCAAGTTTCCCGACGGCCCCAGCGGTGCCCTGAAGAAGCAGATGGATGCCCGCGGGATCCAGCTGACCGGCATCATGAAACCGCGCATCCACGTCGACACGGTGGAAGGGCGCTACGCCACCGCGCACGATTTCTGGGTGCCGGGCGAGAAAGTCAGCGACGATTATTTTTCGCACAAGCCGGTGAAGAACATCGACTTCGACCTGTCCGCGGCGCGCACCTGGTTCGGCGAGCTGGCGGTCAAGTACGGCTACGACCACGGCATCGTCGGCTGGTGGAACGACGAGGCGGACACCACCGGCAGCGACACCGAGTTCATGAACATGGAGCGCGCGCTGTACGACAGCCAGCGCGGCGTCTCGAACCAGCGCGTGTGGTCGATCAACCGCAACTTCTGGCTCGGCTCGCAGCGCTACGCCTACGGCCTGTGGTCAGGCGACATCCCCACCGGCTTTGCCAGCATGGCCGGCCAGCGCGCGCGCATGCTCAGCGCGATCGACGTGGGCGCGATGCAATGGGGCATGGATGGCGGCGGTTTCAAGAACGGCACGCCGACGCCTGAAAACTACGCGCGCTGGATCGAGTTCGGCGCCTTCACGCCGATCTTCCGCGTGCACGGCGACTTCGGCCAGAAGCGCCAGCCGTGGGTGTACGGGCCGGTCGCGGAGAAGGCCGCGACCGCGGCGATCCGCCTGCGCTACGCGCTGATCCCGTACATCTACAGTTACGCCCACCGCTACAGCGTCGACGGCATCGGCCTGGTTCGTCCGCTGATGTTCGACTGGCCTGACGATCCGAACCTGCGCAACGACGTCGACAACTGGCTGTTCGGCGACTGGTTGCTGGCCTCGCCGGTGGTCGCGCAGGGACAGACCGCGAAGGACGTGTACCTGCCCGCTGGACGCTGGACCGAGTGGTTCAGCGGCAAGGTCCACGAAGGCGGCGGCAAGGTCCACCTCACCGTCGACAGCAGGGCATGGGGCGACATTCCGCTGTTCATCCGCGACGGTGCCATCATCCCGACCCAGCCGCCGATGGACTACGTCGGCGAGCATCCGCTGACCCAGCTCGACGTGGACCTGTTCCCCTCCGCCGCGCGCACGCAGTTCGATTACTACGACGATGACGGCAACACCTACGACTACGAGCACGGCGCGTACTTCAGCCAGCCTCTGGCCGTGCAGCGCCAGGGCGACACCGTGCGGGTGGAGACCGGCGCGGTCAGCGGCAGCTTCAGGCCGGCCCTGCGGTTCTATCTGCTGAAGGTCCATGGAAGCGCGGCCGGCGCCGTCACCGCCAACGGCAAGGCGCTGCCTTCGTTTGCCGATCCCGAGGCGTTGCAGCGTAGCCCGGGTGAAGGCTGGGCCAGCAGCAACGACCGCTTTGGCGCCGTGACCTGGGTGCGGATAGCCGCCGCTGCGCAGCAGACCGTGGTGCTTTCGACCCGGCGCTGAGCGGGCGTTTTTCTCGCAAAGTGTAGACGCCGGCGCCAAACCGTAAGAGACTTTCGGTCCGGATGTAAACGTTTACATCGCTGCCATGGACCTCGTCATGAACCAGGTGTCATCCGCCCGTCGCTTCGTGCTGTCGCTCTGTGCCGCCGCCCTGCTGGTCGTCGGAACCGTGCATGCGGCAACCGCCGCCACCGAGCATATCCGCGTCGATGCCAGCGCCAGGGGCACGCCGTTTCCGCATTTCTGGGAACAGACGCTCGGCTCCGGCCGCGCCTCGCTCGCCCTGCGCGACGACTACCGCAAGAACCTCGACGCCGTGCACCAGGCCACCGGCGTCGGCTATATCCGCTTCCACGGCATCCTCGACCACGACGTGGGCCTGGTGCAGCGCGACCCGCAGGGAAAGATTTCCTACAACTTCTCCTACATCGACCAGATCTACGATGGCCTGCTCGAGCACGGCTTCAAGCCGTTCGTCGAACTCGGCTTCATGCCGCCGGAACTCACCTCCGACCCGGCCGCGCTGCAGGATTTCTGGTACCACCCCAATGTCGCGCCGCCGAAGAACTATGCCGAATGGGATGCGATGATCGGCGCGCTGGCGAAGCACCTGGTCGAGCGCTACGGCATCGACGAAGTGGCGAGCTGGTATTTCGAGGTGTGGAACGAGCCGAACATCGGCTTCTGGGTCGGCAAGCCGGCGCAGTCGACCTATTTCACGCTGTACGACCACACCGTGCGCGCGCTCAAGGCGGTCAGCCCGCGCCTGCGCGTGGGCGGCCCGGCGACCGCGCAGGCTGCATGGGTGCCTGACTTCCTCGCGCACACGCACAAGAACAACGTGCCGGTGGATTTCGTCAGCAGCCACGTCTATGGCGACGACACCGCCGACAACGTATTCCACACCAGCGAGAACATTCCGCGCGCCGACATGGTGTGCCGTTCGGTCGACAAGGTGCACAAGGAGATCGCCGCCTCGCCCTACCCGCACATGCCGCTGGTCTTCAGCGAATACAACGCCAGCTACGCGAACCTGCCCAACGTCACCGACACGATCTACATGGGTCCGTGGATCGCCAACACGATCCGCGAGTGCGCAGGCAAGATCGAGATGATGAGCTACTGGTCGTTCTCCGACGTGTTCGAGGAACAGGGCGTCGTGCGCAACCCGTTCTATGGCGGCTTCGGCCTGATCGC
>Ga0070714_100000305_pt1 | contig 37358 bp, 21 predicted proteins | sample LARL83metaG_FD_65450 | JGI IMG/M metagenome (GOLD analysis project Ga0070714, IMG submission 65450) | Corn, switchgrass and miscanthus rhizosphere microbial communities from Kellogg Biological Station, Michigan, USA - LAR L8-3 metaG | ecosystem: Host-associated > Plants > Roots > Rhizosphere ... | reverse complement strand
GTCCGCACACCGGAACAGGCGCACGCCCGCTGCATGGCCGCCCTCGAACACCACCCCACGGCCATCACCCCGCGCCACTACGTCATCTGCCGCACCGGGCCGTCCGACCCCACCGCCTGGCCCGTACCTGTGGCCGCCGGCGCCGGTCGCGCCTGAATCCGTGACGGTTTCCCACCCGCGGACCGAGCCGGTCCGCGCGCGCAATGTCGAAGGTGCGGGTGCGCGCCCGGAGCTGCGAGGCTGCCTGCGCGGGAGGCTCAGCCGCCGCGATCTGGACTGGGACGTTACGCACTTCTGCCGATGCTGGCTGGCAGGCGACGGCGGCTAGGGCCGAGCGAGCGCTAGCCCGAACGGACGCCGATCCAGGACGAGGAGGAGCGATGTCGACACGACCGGAAGCGCCGACTGGAACCCGCAGGGCGTGGCCGCGGATACCGGCGTCATGGCGGTCGGGGGTCCTGGCAGTGCGGAGCTTCCGGCTGCTGACGGGCGGCCAGCTCGCCTCGACGATGGGCGACTACTGCTACGCGGTGGCTCTCCCCTGGCTGGTGCTGTCCACGCACGGCGGGCCGGTCCTGCTCGGTGCCGTGCTGGCGTGCTACGGGGTGCCGCGCACGGCGCTGATATCGGTGGGCGGGGTGCTGACCGACAAGGTCGGGGCACGCACGATCATGCTGTCCGCCGACGTCCTGCGGTGCGTGCTGGTGGCCGTGATGGCGCTGCTGGCGACGCATCACGTCGCGACGCTGGCGACGCTGGGACCGCTGGCCGCGCTGATCGGCGCCGGTGAAGGTCTGTACATCCCAGCCTCGTTCACGATCCTGCCCTCGTTGCTTGAGCCCAGCCAGCTGGCTGCCGGCAACGGCGTGTCTCAGTCGGCGATCCGGGCGGGCTCGCTGCTCGGCCCGGCGCTCGGCGGTGCGCTGGTCGCGACGGCGGGATCGGGTCCGGCGTTCGCGGTAGACGCCGGCTCGTTCGCGGTGTCGGCGCTGTCACTGGCGCTCATCCCGGGACGCCGGCGTAAGAAGGCCGCGAGCGCCAAGCCCAGAGGTGTCCCTAGCGCGAGCGACGCCGTCAGCCAGCTCGGGTTGCTGGACTTGCTGCGGCGGTCCCGGGCGATGCAGGTCTTCATCATCGTGATCATCGTGGCCAACCTGACCGGCGGCGGGCTGGTGGGCGTGGCGCTGCCGGCGCTTGCGCATGCCCGGTACGGGGCAGGCGGGTACGGCGCGCTGCTGGCCTGCCTCGCGGCTGGCGGCCTGGCAGGCACGCTGCTGTCCGCGCGCACCGGGAACCTGCGCAAGCCGACGATCGTCGCGACGCTGGGGTTCGCCGTCTACGGGGTGGCCATCTGCCTGATCCCCTACCTGGGCGGCGAGGCCGGCGCGGCGGCGGCGCTGGTCGTGTTCGGCGGAACCCAAGGCCTGAGCAACAGCATCTTCTTCACCGCGGGCCAGCGGTGGACCCCGCCGCACGTGCTCGGGCGGGTCATGGCGATGATGATGACGTGCACGTATGGCACATATCCGGCATCGGTCGCGCTCGCCGGCATCCTCGTGCACCATCTCGGCCCGACGGTGTTCTTCCCGATCGCGGGGGCGGTGACCGGCCTGGCGTTCCTCGCCGGCCTGACCCAGAAGGAGTACCGGGACTTCGGCACCGTGCAACCTGACGGGACATACCTGCTGGCTGGCTTGAAAGGCTTTGACCGAACGGCAGTGGCTCCTGTGACCGCGGCAACGGAAGTGAGCACGGATACCGGCCGGTAGCTCAGCTCGTGTTACTAGAGTCGTGCGTGGGGCACCCTCCCATGTTGAAAAAGGGCCTCGCGGTAGAAAAGGCGCCATATCTGGCGCCTTTTCTGGCATCAAGCACTTTTCTAACATTCAAAGACAGCCGACATAACGCGCAAACCAGGCCATTTGCTGCTGCAGGTGACCGCGTACGACGCGCCACGAAGCGAGTCCCGATATCGAAATCCTGAAATATCTGGATATTTCGCCGCGGGGGGGCGCGGGGGGGCGCAGGAGCGCGGGGCGGGGGGCGGGGGCGAGCGGCTGACGAGACTAGGCGAGCTGGGCTACTACTCGGTCGACGACTTCGGGCGTTACCGGGTTGTCGTCGTCGAGGGCTGGCAGCGGGCTGACCGCGAACTCGCCGGGAGGCAGGCCGGGAACGGAGACGTTGTCCGGGGCTTCGGTCAGCACCGTGACCGCGGCGGTCCCGCCCGCGCGGCATCCCGGAGAGTCGTTCCGGCACGCCAGCAGGAAGGCAAGCCACGACCGGTACGTCAGCAGCAGCTCGCCGAAGGTGTCGGCCGACGCGTCCAGCCCTTGGCCGGTGACCAGCGCCGCGATCTCGGCGCGAAGCAGCTCCGCCATGCGCCGCACGCAGCTCACTGGATCCCCATCGAGCTCGGGACACGATAGCTGGCGCGCGCCCACGTTAGCCGCCAGCATCGCGAACTGCTCCTCGATGCCCTTGGCGTCGGGCCATGACGGCCGGAGCAGGACTGCGGTCGCCTCTCGCGAGCGCGCCAGCAGCGTCGCGATATGCACGGCAAGGGCGGCGGCACTGCAATAGCCGATGACGAACACGGGACCGTCAGCGGGCTGGGAACTCGCAAACGAGTCCACAGCCTCGGCGGCCAGGTCGGCTATGGATATGTAGGGCCGGTCCTGCGACAGCGCGTCGAGCGGATCGACCTGGTAGACCGGCCGGCCGGCCGCCCGGCCGCTGACCATATGGCTTAGCCGGGGCGCCGAGGAGAATGCCTGGAAGTCGGCGACCAAAACCGGCTTGGCGGCGCCGGCAACGAGGCGCTGGAGGATAGTCACGCTTCCATAGCCTCTCCCGCGACCCCGCCGGCGGCCATCTCGCCCGTTGCGCGCAACGGGCGAGATGGCTGCTCAGCTCACCGCGGGCACGCTAGGAAAGACTCCGAGGGACCGGTGGGCGATGACACAGACCGGGCGGTATCCGCTGTCCTTTACCCAGCAGTACTTCTGCTCGCTGGACGACGGTGACCTGAAAGGCGCCTTCGGCAACCGGTTCACGATCGTCTCCGCGCTGCGCATCGCCGGCCACGTCGACGTCGCGGCCCTCCAGGGGGCACTCGACGACGTGGTACGGCGCCACGAACTGCTGCGCACCGTCGTCGTGCGCGACGCACAGCCCCCATATCAGCAGGTGTATCCGCCGTGCGAGGTGCCGCTCGAAATCCGCGACTGCCCGTCCGCGGAGCGGCCACGCGAGCTGGTCGTCGAGGAACTGATCATCGAAGCGGAGAAGACCACGATGACCCCCCGGCAGGTGCCGGTCATGCGGGCGACCTTCACCAGGTTCGACGACCGCGACTCGGTCCTCGCGCTCGTGGTGCACCATTCCGCGTCGGACGCCTGGTCCCAGAGCGTGATCGTGCACGACCTGGCGGCGTTCTACGATGCGCGGGCCAACCACCGCGCCGCTGACCTGCCCCCCGTCAAGCAGTACCGGGAGTACGCGGAATGGCAGCGGGCCGGCGTCGCCGACAACAGCGCCTCCCGCCAGTACTGGCGGGAGAAGCTGCACGGCGCGCATGTGCTCGCGCTGCCGAACGACAACCCCAGGCCGGCGGTTTACAGCAGGCCGTTCTCCGCGCACAACTACGTCGTCAGCGCCGACGAGATGGCGACACCGGTCAGGTTCGCCCGCGAGACGCGCAGTTCAATGTTCATGGTCCTGCTGGCGGCCTTCAGCGTGTTCGTCCACGAGATGACGGGCCTTGCCGACCCGGGCATCCGCGCGTTCACGACCGGCCGCAACGAGGCCGCCTTCCAGAACACCATGGGCCTGTTCATGAACCTGGTGCCGTTCCGCACCGATATCAGCCGGTGCACGAGCTTCCGGGAGATCGTGGCGGCCACCAAGGACACGTGCCTCGACGCCTACGCGAACGAGGTGCCGATCTCCGTCATCGAGCAGGACCTGCCCGATTTCAACAGCCCGCACGACGATCCCAAGAACTCCCAGTTCGTCCTCGGGATGTTCCAGTCGCAGCCCAACAGCTCGACGACGTTGCCCATCGCCGACGGCGCCCGCCTGGCCTTCAAGCGCATGCTGGCGAGCCCGGAGACCTCGGACATCCCGTCCGGCATGTCCTGGAGCATGGCGATTGGCGGCAGGGCAGACGAGATGTCCGGCAACGTCGTGTACAACGCTGACGAGTTCAGCGAACGGAAGGTCGCCGACTGGGCAGCTGATTACAACCGGATATTGTCCAGGCTGGCGAACGAGCCAGACCGCGAGTGGCGGCAGCTCGCCGGCCTCACCAGGTGACGGCGTCCCGCACGTCAGCGGCCGCGGTGCTAGCGGGGTCGGCTGTGCCGACGGGCTCGCACCGGGTCCCGCTTGACGGGACGTCATGGAGCATGTGGCGGGACGTGGGGCTGCGCAGCGCGGGGTTCCCGGCCGGCATGGTGCTGGCGATCTGCGATGAGCCGCTGGCGCGCGCCGCGGACCTCGCCGCGGTGGACCTTAACGGGGCGGACCCGGTCGGGCGGCCGGGCGGTGCCGGGCCGGCATATCAGGCGGCATACTCCGCTGCCGCCGGGCGACTGTCCCGGGCGATCGCCGGCGTCGACGCCGATCCGTGCTTCCGGGAAGCGCTCGTCTGGCAGAATCCCGGGCTGGTGCGCAGACTGCGGGAATCGGGCGTGGGTACCGCCCGGCGGTCAAAGGACCGCGGGCAGGAACTCGTGATCGCGAGCTACCTTCAGCGGTACTGCCTGAAGAACGACACGATCGGCTTCTTCGGACCGGTCGGCTGGGCGACCGTGGCGCCCGGCACACCCGACCTGGTCGTGACGCCGGGAGAGCGGCTGATAGCCCGTAAGACCACCTACTTCGAGGTCTGGGCCATCGACGCGGTGGCGGCCGTGATCGCCCGGCAGGGCCGAATGCTCGGCTGGCTGCGGCCGCGGCGGCCCCGGTCGGTGTTCCTCGCCGGTAACGTGCTGCACCGCCCGAACCGCCCGCCGGTCCCGCTCACCGATACCGAGCTGCGGATCCTGGCGGCCTGCGATGGCAGCCGGACGATCAGCGAGGTCCTCGCGAGCGAACCCGAGGCCCGTTCCCTGCTGCCCCGGCTCACCGAGCTTGGCGCGCTGCGAACCGATCTTGAGGGAGCGATGCACGCGTGGCCGGAACGGCTGCTCAGGGATCAGCTCGAGCAGATTGCCGACCCGTCGGCGCGGGCAGCGGCGCTGGAGCCGGTCGACCAGATGATCGAGGCGCGGGACGCGGTGGCCGCCTCGGCCGGTGACCCGGCCAGGCTCCAGCGGGCGCTGGCGACCCTGGCGGAGACGTTCGAGCAGGTCACCGCGTCGCCAGCGACCCGCAGGGCCGGTGAGGCCTACGCCGGCCGGACCCTGGTCTACACCGATGCCGTCCGTGACGTACGCGTGGAACTGGGCCAGGCGGTGACCGGCGCCCTGGCCCGGCCGCTCGGCCTCGTGCTGGACAGCGCCCGCTGGCTGGTCAACGAGGTCACGGCCAGGTACCGCGTGCTCTTCAGGGAGTTGTACGACCGCGAGGCGGTCAGGACCGGCGGCGCACCCGTGCCGCTCCAGCGGCTGCTGACCGTGGCGTCGCCGCACCTGTACACCCCCCTCACCCGCGGGACCGGCGAGATCGCCGCGGCGTGTGTCGCGGAGCTGCGGCGGCGCTGGCAGGAGGTGCTCGGCCCGGCCACATCTGCGAGCAGGCACCAGGTCAGCGCGGACGCGATCGCCGCCGGGGTCGCCGAGTGCTTCCCCCGGCACCCGGTCACCTGGAGCAACGCCCGTCAGCATTCACCGGACATCATGATCGCGGCCGCGTCGCCGGCCGAGGTGCGGCGAGGCAACTTCCTGCTGGTCCTCGGCGAGGTGCACCTGTCAAACAACACTCTGGAGGCCAGGTCCTTCGCCGAGCAGCACCCCGACCCGGCCAGGCTGGTCGCCGCGGAGCAGGCCGACCACGGCGACCGGCGGATCGTCGGCATCCCCGCGAAGGACTACCGCGAGGTGACGTCCCGCACCAGCCCCCCGTCGGCCATTCTGGGGCCGGGCGTGACCTACTGGTCCTCCGCCATCACCGACTCGCTCGACCCCCCGGAGTCCGCCACGGTCCTGCCCAGCGCCGCGATGACCGTCATGCGAAAGGGCGAGGACCTGGTCGTAAAGCTGATGCCGTCCGGCACCGAGCTGGACTTCTTCGATGTCGTCGGCGACCTCATGAGCGGAGTCGTCGCCAACGCGTTCCAGCCGGTGGCTCCGGCTGCGCACCAGCCGCGCATCACGATCGACCGGCTCGTGCTGAGCCGGGAGCAATGGATGTTCCAGGTCGCGGACTCGGGCTGGGCCTCGGTAAAGGACGAGCAGACACGCTTCTTCCTCGCGCGGCGCTGGCGCAAGCGGCACGACCTGCCCGAGCGGGTGTTCTGCCGCGTCCCCGTCGAGCTCAAGCCGACGGCCGTCGACTTCCGCAGCATCGTCCTGGTCAACCTCTTCGCCAAGCAGATCCGCCAGACCCAGGCCGCCGGGCACACCGAGTTCACCGTCACCGAGATGCTTCCCGACCTGGACCAGCTCTGGCTCGCGGACCGCGAAGGCCGGCGTTACACCTCCGAGCTAAGGTGCGTCGTGTACGACGGTCTGGGAAAGATTGCGTGATATATCCGATTTGTCCAGGCTTAGGGGCCGGCGGGCGGGGGCAGGCTGCGGGGCCGGCGGGCGGGGGCAGGCTGCGGGGCCGGCGGGCGGGGGTTAGCGTTCGGAGACTACTAGGCGGAGTTCGGATGCGAACGAGGCGCCCTGGTTGTCCTTCAGCCAGCAGCCGTCAGGACCCGGCAGCATTTCCGAGAACGTCACGTCCCCGGCGTCGTCGCGGCTGATCCGGCGGAGCATCGTCGCCAGGCTGTTCGTCAGCGGGATGCTGGTCAGGTCGGCGTACACCGGCTTACGCTCCCCTGGCAACGAGCAGAACACCCGGCGCGGCAGTCCGTGCCGCGCGGCCCACTGGCGCATCTGGAGGAAGCGCCGGCGCTCGTCCTCCTGGTGCACCCAGTCGCAGAATCGCGGTGCCAGCCGCCAGGATTCCCGGCTCACCACCAGGCGCCCGATCGACACGCGCGGGCTGTGCCGCTGGGGCGGCAGCATCCGGAAGGAAGAGGAAACAACCTCCGACAAGTAGTCGCCGATCACCTCGGCCAGCGGGAACGTGCGCTGGTCCGTCCGGCAGCGCACGACCAGACCGGGGCCGACCTCGAGCGCACCGAGCGGGATGACCCCGGCCGTGACGTCCGAGATGTCGTCGGTGCCCGCGGTCCACCGGACGTGCCGGGGCGAGAGCACGTCGGGCGAGGGCCTGGTGCGCGTCACGTAAGCCCAGTCCCGGCCGGCGGTAAGCACGATCCGGCCGGGGCCCGTCGCGTGTTCGGCCATCGCGAGCAGCCGGGCCTTGTCGTCGTGCTGCTCGACGAGCGCGGTGGCTTCCACCGAGTTGAACGCGGTGTGCAGCTCGCCGAGCACGAGCCGGTACTCGCCCCGGTTGATCGCCTCGACCGACCGGGCATCGATCATGATGTCCGGCGAGTGCCGGAGCCCGCCCGCCCACTGCGGGGATCGCGAGCAGAACGACGCCCGGACTTGCGCCGCGATCCGCGCGGGCTCGACCTGGTGGTGCCGCGTGCCGGCGGGCGCCGGCAGGATCGCCGCCCAGCGCTGCTGCAGTTCCCGCACCACCTCCGCGGCCAGCGCCGGCAGGCCCGCGCTGGTGCTGAAGTCGGGGGTCGCGACCGCCAGCAGGCGGCCCAGCGGTACCCAGTCCGATCCGGTGCGCCGGCGCAGGCGCTCGTAGAATTCGCCGAGCCTGCGCAGGTACACCTCCCCGGCCCGGACCGTCAGCCACCGGGCGCTGTGCAGCACCAGTGACAGCGATTCGCCCAGCGATTCCAGGACGTCGGTCCCGAGGGTGACCCGTGCGTCCCTGACGCAGTCCTCGTACACGATCGTCCGCGCGGCGTAGGGCTGGCCCGGAAGACGCACCGAAGGACGTTCGGTAATACTCTCGAAATCAGCGGCGAGGGCAGCCTGCGCCGCCGCCAGCCGCCGAGGATCGCCGCCCGATGCGGCGACCTCGTCTTTCGCGCGCACAAGCCGGTCCAGATCGGCCATGGCGGCGTTCCTGGCGCCGGCGTCCGGCACGCGGGACAGGCGTTCCGCCAGCCGGCGTTCGGCCCGCGGCTCGAGCGGTCCGCTGAGATCGGTCCATACCAGCCCCGACTTGACCATCAGCTCAAGCTGCTCAAGCAGCCAGGACTCGGGGCTGCCGAGCGCCGAGGCGATCTCACGAACCGGGCGCCGTCCGTCGCACAGCCCCAGGATCCGCGCCCACTCCTCGCTCACCACCTCGGTGCCGCCGTTCGGCTTGACCACGCGGTTCCCGTCGAGCAGGGTGGCCGGGGACCGCCGTGGCGGAACACCGTGCATCAGCTCCGGCCGCCGGGCGAACGCGGCGGCCACCTCGTCGATCGCCCAGGCCTCGAAGTACACGGTCCGGCGGCTGACCAGCTCGGGTCCGGCCCGCAGCGCGGAAACTCTGTTACCGGGCGCCCATTCCGCCCACGCCACGGGCCCGAAGAAGCCGATCGACTCGTTCTTGGTCGTGTAGCGCTGGATGTAGTTGCTGACCACGGCCTGCTGCTTGCGCAGCTTGCTTCGGCGCTCCTGGCCGGGGACATCGAGGCGGTCGACGCAGGTCCGGACGAACTGCGGGTTCTGCCAGGTGAGCGCCTCGCGATAGCGCGGCCGCCCGGCAATCGCTGCGATCGCCGCCGACGTCGCGTCGGCCGAGGCCGCGAACAGGGCGTCATACTGCTTGAGGTCGTTCGCACCCGGCCACGGCCGCCTCGCCTCGGCCGCCCGCGCAAGCGCGCGGTCAGCGGCGTCGGCGAGAACCGGATCGGCCAGGCGGTCGACGTCGGTTACCGGAAAGCCCGCCCCGCGCAAGACAATCCCCCGCCATATGCGCCAGGTTCCGCCGGGCAGCGCGATGAAGTCGTCGCTCATGGACTCATGTGGAGCGCGACGCCGCTGGCGGACGGGTTGTCGAGGAACGTCTTCAAGCTGATCTTGAGACCGAACTGCTGCCGCACCCGGGCCAGGAGCATCGCCGCGAGCAGGGAATGACCGCCCAGGTCGAAGAAGCTGTCGTCGGGCCCCACCCGCTCGATGTCCAGCACCTGGGCGAACAGGTCGCACAGCAGCCGCTCGCTGGCCGAGGACGGCTGGCGGCCGTCGTCGGCGGCGCTGAACACCGCGGCCGGCAGCGCGCGCCGGTCCAGCTTCCCGGTCGAGGTCAGCGGCAGCACGTCCAGCGCCATGATCGTGGCCGGCACCATGTAGCCGGGCAGTGCCTGAGCGGCCGCCTTGCGCAAGCCGGCCGCGTCGAGCCGGCCGCCCGGCGCGGGCACCACGTAGGCCACCAGCCGCAGGTCGCCCGGACGGCTGCCCTCCTGGACCACGACCGCCGCCTGCCCGACGCCGTCCTGGCGGGCCAGCACCGCCTCGACCTCGCCCAGCTCGACCCGGAAACCGCGGATCTTCACCTGGCCGTCGGTGCGGCCGAGGAAGACAAGCTCGCCGGCCGCGGTCCACCGCGCCAGGTCACCGGTCCGGTACATCCGCGCACCTCCCGGGCCGAACGGGCAGGCCACGAATCGCTCCCCGGTCAGCCCCGGCCGACCGAGGTAGCCGCGCGCGAGCTGCGACCCGGCGATGTACAGCTCGCCACGCACCCCGACCGGAACCGGCCGCAGGCCGGCATCGAGAACGTAGGCCGCCATGTTCCACTCCGGCCGGCCGATCGGGATGCGTTCCTCGTGAACTCCCGCCGGGCACTCGCGGGTGAAGATCCCGACCGTCACCTCCGTAGGGCCGTAGCAGTTGAACAGCTTCGCGCCGGGGAGCACGCCGAACAGCTGGTCCCGGATCGCCGCGGAAAGCTCCTCACCGCCGCTGCGCACGTGGCGAAGCGATACCCACTCCGCCGCGCCCGGTTCGGTCAGCAGCACCCGGAGCATCGACGGCACGAACACGGCCGCGGTAACCCGCTGATCACGGATCAGCTGGGCGAGGTAGGCCGGATCGCGCTGGCCGTCGTTGTCCGCGACCACGACCGTCGCACCCATGGTCAGCGGCGTGAAGATCTCCCACGCCGATGCGTCGAAGCTGATCGAGGCCTTGTGCAGGAACCTGTCGGCCGCGGTGAAGCCGAACTCGGCGTGCATCCGCGCGAGGAAGTTCACGATGCCCGCGTGCGAGACGACCACGCCCTTCGGCCGCCCGGTGGAGCCGGAGGTGTAGATCACGTACGCCGAACTGTCCGGGTGCACCGCGACGGCGAGGTCGCCGCCGGGCTGACTGTCAAGCCCGGGGTCGTCCAGCGGCACGCAGTGCGCACTTGCCGGGAGGCGCGCACTGATCGCCCGGGTGGTCAGCACCGTGACCGGAGCGGCTTCGGCCAGCATGTACTCGATCCGGTCGGGCGGGTACGCCGGGTCGACGGGCAGGTAGGCGGCCCCGGTCTTGAGCACCGCCAGCATCGCGAGTATCAGCTCGGGCGACCGGTCCATCGCCACCGCGATCAGCCGCTCGGGAGCCGCGCCCAGCGACACCAGGTGCCTGGCGAGCTGGTTGGCCCGCGTGTTGAGTTCGGCGTAGGAGACCTGGGTGCCGCCGTGGATCACGGCTGGGGCATCGGGAGTCCGCGCGGCTTGCCGCTCGAACAGTTCCGGCAAGGTGGCCCGGGGCGCCTCCCGGCTGACGTCGTTCCACCGGGCCAGGAGCTGGTCGCGCTCGCGGGCGGTAAGGATCTCCAGCTCGGCCACCGAGCGGTGCGGGTCGCGCGTGACCTGGCGCAGCAGCCGGGTCAGCCGGCCGGCGAGAGCCACCACGGTACGGCGGTCGAACAGGTCGCGGGCGAAGCCGACGGTGGCGTTGATGCCGGCCGGCGCGCCGTCGGGCTCGTGGTCCTGGCGATAGGAAAGGGTGAGGTCGAACGTGGCGGCCTCATGTGGCAGCGCCAACGGGGCCGCGGTCACGCCCGCCAGTTCCCAGCCGCCGACGCCGGCGTCGTCGTCGGAAACGAGCAGGACCTGGAACAGCGGATGGCGGGCGGCGGAGCGGGCCGGGTTGAGCAGTTCGACCACCCGCTCGAACGGAAGATCGGAATGGGCGTAAGCCGCCAGGTCGGTGTCCCGGACGCGGTCAAGGAGCTGCGCGAAGCTGGGGTCACCGGCCACGTCAACCCGGAGCACCACGGTGTTGACGAAGAAACCCACCAGGTCGCCCGCCGCCTCGTCGGTACGGCCGGCCACCGGGGAGCCGATCGGGATGTCGGTGCCCGCGCCGGATCGGGCCAGCAGCACCGCCAGCGCCGCCTGTACCACCATGAACAGGGTCACCTGGCGCTCGCGAGCCAGGCCGAGCAGCCGGCGGTGCAGGCCCGCGTCGAGGTGCAGGCCGACCGCGGCTCCCCGGTAGGTGGGATCGGCCGGGCGGGGCCGGTCGTAGGGCAGCTCAAGCTGCTCGGGCAGGTCGGCCAGCGCCGACGTCCAGTAGCTGGCCTGGCGGGACGCGACGCTGTCCGGGTCGTAGTCGGCCCCGAGTAGCTGCCGCTGCCACAAGGCGTAGTCGGCGTATTGCACGGGCAGGGCCGGCCAGTCCGGGGCACGTTTGCGGCGGCGATCGCGGTAGGCGCGCGCCACGTCCCGCATCAGCACGTCCATCGACCAGCCGTCGCTGGCGATGTGATGGGTCACCAGCATGAGCACGTGCTCCTGCTCGCTGAGCGTGAACAGCCAGGCGCGCACCGGCAGGTCGTTGGCCAGGTCGAAGGCGTGCCGGGTGGCTCCGGCCAGCAGGCCGGGCAGGTCAGCCGGCCTGGCCGGCGCCACGGTGACCCACGGCGTGGCGACCGCGTCGATCACGTGCTGATGGGGCTGGCCGTCGGCGACCGGGAACACCGTGCGCAAGGCCTCGTGCCGCCTGGCCACGTCGCGCAGCGCCGCCCGGAGCGCGCCGGTGTCGAGAGCACCGTGCAGCCGCCACGCCAGTGCGACGTTGTGCGCCGGGCTCGGGCCGTGCAGCTGGGTCTGGAACCACAGGCGCTGCTGGGCGAACGACAGCGGCAGCAGCTCCGGGCGCGGCATGGGCACCAGCGGTTTCGTCCGGGTGTCGCCGTCTAGGACGTTCGCCAGCCGCGCCGGGCTCGGGTGCTCGAACACCGCGCGGATCGGCAGTTCGGCGCCGAGCACCGAGCGGACGCGGCTGATCAGCCTCGTGGCCAGCAGCGAATGCCCGCCCAGATCGAAGAAGCTGTCCTGGACGCCGACTTTCTCGATGCCCAGAACCTGGGCGAACAGCTCGCACAGGGCCTGCTCCCGCGGCGAGGCCGGCGCCGGCCCGCCCGTCATGGAGACGAAGCCGGGAGCGGGCAGCGCCCGCCGGTCCAGCTTCCCGCTCCCGTTCAGCGGCAGCCGGTCCAGGATCACGACCGCGGCCGGCACCATGTAGCCGGGCAGCGTCGCGGCCGCGGCCGCGCGCAGGGCCGCCGCGTCCAGACGGCCGTCGGCCGCCGGCACCGCGTAACCCACCAGCCGCTGGTCTCCTTGCCGGTCTTCGCGGATCGCCGCGGCGGCCTGCGCGACTCCCGGCTGGCCGGCGAGCACCGCCTCGACCTCGCCCAGCTCGATCCGGAACCCGCGGAACTTCACCTGGTCATCGACCCGGCCCAGGTACTCCAGCTCGCCCGCGGTGTTCCACCGGGCCAGGTCGCCGGTCCGGTACATCCGCTCTCCGGGTTGCCCGAACGGGCACGCGGTGAACCGCTCCGCGGTCAGGCCCGGCCGGTTCAGGTAACCCCGCGCCAGCCCGGCACCCGCCAGGTACAGCTCCCCCGCGGCCCCCACCGGAACCGGCCGCAGCTCGGTGTCGAGCACATGCGCCCAGGTATTCCAGATCGGCCGGCCGATCGGCGGGTTCCCGGCCGTGCCCCCGGCGCCCCCGGCCGTGGCGTAGACCGTCGCCTCCGTCGGCCCGTAGATGTTGCGGATCCGGGCGCCGGGCAGCTGCTCGCCGATGGCCGTTACCGCGCGTTCGGTCAGCGCCTCGCCCGCCAGCACGACCGTCCGCGCCCGGGCCTTCGCGCCGTGCACGCTCAGCACCTCCGACAGCGCGGACGGCACCGCGCTGATCAGGCTTCCCTGCCAAGGCACCCCGTCGGCGCGGTCGGCGAGCGCCAGCAGGTCACGGACGACCTCGATGCTGCCGCCCGTCACCAGCGGCCCGAACATCTCAAAGACCGAAACATCGAAGCTGAACGACGTAGCCGCGAGTACCCGGGACAGATCTTCGGCCGCGAACTCGGCGGCCACCCAGCTGAGCAGGCCGACGACGCCGCGGTGCTCGATCACCACGCCCTTGGGGCGTCCGGTCGAACCGGAGGTGTAGATCACGTACGCCGGATGCCGCGGCAGCAGCGGCGCGAGCCGTTCGGCGTCGGCCACGTCACCGTCGTCCAGGCGTGCTACCGCCGCCATGATCGCCGGGTCATCCAGCGCCAGCCGCGGCGGGCCGTCCGGCAGGCCCGGTCCGGTGAACCCCGTGGTGAGGCCCGTGGTGAGGCCCGTGGTGAGGCCCGTGGTGAGCACCGCGGCGGGCCGGGCGTCGGCCAGCATGTAGGCGATCCGGTCGGGTGGATAGCCCGGGTCGACCGGGACGTACGCGGCGCCCGCCTTGAGCACGGCAAGGGCTGCGACGATCATGTCCGTCGAACGCGGCACCGCGATGGCGACCCGGCGTTCTGGCCCCGCGCCTCGGCTGATGAGGAAGCGGGCGAGGCGGTTGGCGCGCCGGTTCAGTTCGGCGTAGGTGACCTGGGTGCGGCCGTGGATCACGGCGGGGGCGTCCGGCGTCCGCCCGGCTTGGTCCTGGAACAGCCGCGGCAGCGTTGCCGATGGCACGCTCCGCGTGCTGCCGCACCACTCCCGCGGCACCGGGTCGCCAGGCCGCGCCGCCAGGCCGCCATCCATGGAAGCCGGTCCGGAGGCGCTATGCGCGATCACTGGCACCGCCGCTACACCTCGGCGGGACGGTCTGCATGCTTGTCTCCCTTTGGCAGGTAACAGGCCCAGATTGGGGCATCCCCAGGCTCCCGCCAACGGCGGCTTCGCAGTCATGCTCACCGCCGGGCCGGGCCGGGCACACCTTCGGGGTTGCCGGGCAGCACGGGCGCGCTGACTTCGCCGCCAGGGCCGCCGCAACGTCAGAGGTGCCCCACGGGCGCATGGCCAGCGAGGATGCCCTGCGGTGCCTTTGCGCTGTGACGCGTACCGGAATGAGGATGATCATGGCCAGTCCCCGAGGGCGGCGGGAACGGGAGCTGGTCGTCGGGGACGTGGCCGACGACTTCGCCGAGCGGTACGTCAGCTGGTTCGCCGCGGGCGTCGCGAGGCGGCCGTCCGGTCCCCGCTCCGTCGGCGTCGAGCTTGAGTACCCGGTCGTGGACGAGCACGGCCGCCCGGCCCACGCGGCGCTCGTGCTCGGCACCGCGGCGCGGTTCGGTACCGCGGTTACGACCGACATGGGAGTAAGCACCCTCGAGGCCAGGGTGGGACCGGTCGCCGACCTGCACTTGCTCGACAAGCGAGTGACGGCTCTGGTCACCGACCTGTCCGCGATGCTCGGCGCCGGCGGGTGCCGTCTGCTCGGGTACGGCATGCAGCCCGCCGCCGGCATCGGCGACGTTCGCATGTCCCCGGGCGAGCGCTACCGGCAGCTGAACAGCGGCTCGATGCCCGCGTACGACGGGACGCGGTGGGGCGAACTGCTGTGCCTGTCGGCGTCGAGTCAGGTCCACGTTGACGTTTCGGTGGCCGAGGCCGCGTCGGTGACCGGTGCGCTGAACCGCACCGCGGCTCTCCGGATCGCGTTGATGGCCAATTCGCCCTGGTCGGCGCGTCTGCCCGGTGCCGGACAGGCCCGGCGCGAGCTGTTCTGGGACCAGGCCTATGCGAACCGGCCACGACGGTGGGGGATCCTGCCGCCGAGCGAGACCCTCGCGGATCACGCGCGGAGACTGCTCACGACCGAGGCGTATCTGGCCTCTCGCGGCGGGCGAGTCCTGCGCATCGAGGAGACCGCCTCGTGGGCCGAACTGCTCCGCGCCGGACGTCCCGTCGCGGCCTGGGACGTCGACGGTGCGCGGCACCTGCTGCGGCCGCGGGTCACCGACCCGCTGGAACATCTCGGCGCCATCTGGTCGTGCACCCGGCTGTCGCCGGAATACGGCACGGTCGAAGATCGTGTCGCCTGCGCCCAGCCGCCGGGCGAGCAGACCGCCAATGCCGCCCTTATCCTCGGCCTGGTCGAGTGCGCCGGTGAGCTCCGCGGACTGGCGGACGCGCTGCCGCTGAGGTCGTGGATCGATGCGCGAGTGGACGCCTGCTGCCGCGGACTTTCGGCCCGGGTCGGGACGGTGCCGGTCGTGGCGCTGGCCGAGCAGCTGCTCGCGATCGCCGAACGCGGCCTGTCGGCGCGCGGGCTGGCCGAAGAACAGTTTCTCGATCCGCTGCGCGAACGGCTTACGCGGCGCGAGAACCCGGCGACGCGGCTGCTGGCGGTGCCGGCCGCGGAGCGGCTGCCCTGGCTCCTTGAGCAGGCAGCGCTGTGAGCAGTCTGGGAGATGTAGTTCTTTACGGGAAGCGAGAAAAAGGAATATGACCACTCAGACATCCGCGCCCGCGGGCAAGATACCCGACGCGCTCATGGCGGAAATCGCCGCGGTGCCGGGCCGCCTGGTTTCGGCATGGGCCGCGAACGACGCCGAGGCTTTCTCCCAGCTATTCACGCCGGACGGGACGCTCATCCTGCCGGGCGTGTACAAGAAGGGCCGCGACGAGATCCGGCAGTTCATGGCGGCCGGGTACGCGAACCAGTACAAGGGAACCAACGTCACCGGCACGCCGCTGGACGTCAAGCCGCTTGGCTCCGACGCATTCGCCCTGCTGACCGTCGGCGGCGTGCTCGCCCCCGGCGAGAAGGAAGTGTCGAGCAAGGAGGCCATCCGCGCCTCCTGGATCCTGGTCAAGAGCGAAGGCCTGTGGCGGCTCGCCGTGTACCACAACTGCCCGCGCGACCCCCAGTAACGGCTCTACCGCTTGCGGGCACTTCCCCGATCCGGGGGAAGTGCCCGCAGCTTTAGGCCCGTGTCGCGATGTCTCGTCAGTCTCGTCGTCTCGTCGTCTCGTCGTCTCGTCGTCTCGTCGGCTCGTCGGCCAGTCTCGTCGGCCAGCCAGCCGGCCCGGGGGTCCCTAAGCCCCACAGCACGCTCAGCCACCACAGCACGCTCAGCCACCACAGCACCCTTTCGTCACTGACGTCCGACCGCGCCACGGCTGGCTCCACTCACCGCCCCGTCCAGTTAACGGTTACCGGCAGGTGCATGGCCCGACAACGTGGAGGATTACCTCTTTGTGGAGTCCTGACCCCCGTGGACGGGGGTTAACTCACCACGATGCGGCGATCTTCCACATTGACGCTGCCGCCCGTTGATGCGCACGCGTATCGCCAGGCAGACAGTCCACTTCAGTCCCAGCTGTCACCAGCAGACACGAAGGGGGCAGCCCGCGGCGAGCCAGCACAGCCAGGCTCGCCAAAAGCCAACGGGGCGTTACGCGGTCAGGTAGACGGGAAGCTCGCTACGGCCGTTCATGATGAACGTGCTTTGCGGTTTGACGTCCTCGGGCTGGACCGCGAGAGACAGGTCCGGGAACCGGGCGAACAGCGCGGGCACCGCGATTTCCGCTTCCATCCGCCCGAGCGGCATGCCGATGCAGCGGTAAATCCCATGGCCGAAGGCCAGGTGGTCCTTGCTGGCGCGCCGCACGTCGAAGCTGCCGGCGCTGGCCCCGTGCACGGCCGGATCACGCCCCATCGCGGCGAAGTTCATCAGCACCGGGTCACCCGCCCGGATCGTCACGCCGTCGATCGCCACGTCCTCGACGGCGAACCGGAACGGCAGGTGCGCGACCGGCGCCTCGAGGCGCAGTGTCTCCTCGATCGCGTCCTGCCAGGACGCCTGTCCGGCCTTGATCGACTTGAGCTGCCCGGGATTGGACAGCAGCGTGAACACCGTGTTCGTGACGAGGTTCGTGGCCGGCTCGGTCCCGGTCGCGAGCAGCAGGAGCAGCGTGCCCACCATCTCGGCGTCGGTCAGCTGCGAGCCGTCTTCTTCCTTCGCGGCGAGCAGGGCGGTGGTCAGGTCGTCGCCCGGCGACTGACGCTTCGCCTCCACCAGGGCGCCCATCTCCTGAATCACCGCGCCGACGGCTGCGGCGATCTCTTCCTCGGTCATCGTCGTGTCGACCTGGGCCTCGCCGCCGCGCAGGATGGTCGCCCGCGCTTGCTCTGGCACGCCGATCAGGTCGAACATCACTCTTGAGGCCAGCGGGTGGGCGAACCCCGCCTTCAGGTCCGCCGGCGTGCCGGGGGCTCCGCTGCCCAGGCCGGCCAGCAGGTCGGCCACGATGCCTTCGACAGTCGGGCGCATGCCCTCGACCCGGCGCGGCGTGAATGCCTTGGCCACCAGCCTCCTGAGACGAGTGTGCGCGCTGCCATAGGTTGTGGACAGGTTCTCCATAAGCGCCCAGCCGATCAGCGGGAAATCGGGGCTGATCTCTCCGTTGAGGAATGCCGTCCAGTGCTGGCGCGCGTCCTTTGAGAACCGCTGGTCGGAAAGCACTTGCATGCCGGCCTCGTATCCGGTGACCGACCACGCGGTCACGCCACCAGGAAGCTCCACTTGGGCAACCGGGCCGTGCGCGCGGATTCGTGCGCCCTCCGCATGGATATCGGTGCCGGTGAGATCGATCACGACTGGATCGGAGTTTCCCATGGAACGCCCTTCATCGCATGCAAGCCATCAGGTCAGCGAACCCCGGCCGGATGCCGGAACCCACTTGCGAGGCTGACACCCGGCGCGGTCGCCGCGCATCTTTCCGGTTGCCACGTACGATCCCGGCTAGCCACGCAACTGGAAGGATGCGGGGGGATGCGACCCCCCGCTACGCTCGGCAGGTATGAAGACTCCGGTAACCACTATCGACGCGCGATTCAGTGATGAAGGCTCGGTCGCCACCGGCTGGGACGAGACAGGCAAGGTGCTCGAACAGGCGGAGCTGTTCTGGATCTGCACGGTGCGTGCCGACGGCCGGCCTCATCTCACCCCGCTTGTCGCGGTGTGGCTGGACGAAACGCTCTACTTCTGCACCGGCGAAACCGAGCAGAAGTACCTCAACATGGCGAGCAATCCCAACGTCCTGCTGCTGACGGGATGTAACAGCTGGGATCGCGGCCTGGACGTGGCGGTCGAGGGAAAGGCCGTCCGGGTCACCGACGAAGAACTGCTCGAGCGGCTGGCCGCGGCCTGGCGGGAGAAATGGGATGGCCGCTGGGAATGGTCCGTCGCGGACGGTGTTTTCCACCACCCAGGCGGCTTTCCCGTGCCGGTCTTCGCCGTCGACCAGGCGAAGGTCCTGGCGTTCGGCAAGGGCACCTTCAAGGTCACCAGGCACGTTTTCTGAATAGCGCGGCGACGGTAGTCCGAAATTATCGTGATGGGCAGGCATCACCCGGCTCCGGTTCCCCGGATCCCGAGGGGGTACGGGGAACCACGTACCCCGACGTGGGCCGCGCTCCGTTTACTTCCGTGCGCTGGTTACTTCCGTGCGCTGGCCAGCTGGTCGAGGTGACGGTCGAGGTCACCAACCGCCGATGCCTTGAACAGGTCGGCCATCGTCAGCCGGACGCCGAGGGCCTCGCTGATGCGCGCGGCCAGCACCATCGCCTCTACCGAACGGCCGCCAAGGTCGAAGAAGTCGTTTTCGAGGCCGCACCTGGCCACTCCCAGCACCTGAGCGAACAGCTCGCACAGGACTTCCTGGCGGGGGGTCTCCGGCGCCCGGTACGGCAGCAGGCCGCTCAGGTCAGGCACCGGGAGCGCGGCGTCATCGACCGTTCCCGCCGCCGTCACCGGGATCTCGTCGACAACCACGATGGCCGCGGGCATGTTGCCGTTACGCAGCGCCTTCCTGGCGTAAGCATGCAGTTCGGGGACGTCAAGGCCGGGTCCGGCCGGCGCGACATAGGCGATCACGCACTGGTCGTCCTCGCCGGCGGCGTGCTCGACTACCGCGACGCCGGCGAGCCCGGGAAAGTCCGCCAGGGCTGACTTGACTTCACCGATGCCCTCGGAATTCATCAACAGCTCACCGTCCCTTTTCGGGTGCGACACGAATTACCGGACTGGCAGTTCCGGCTAGGCCTTCACCGTCGCAGCGCCAGAAGATCACCGCACCTTCCTGGTTGCGAACCCGCGCGGCGGTCCGCGCGCGCAATGTCGAAGGTGCGCGTATACAACCTGGGCTGGGAGGCTGCCTAGACGGGGAAGCTCAGCTGCGGCGGTCGGCCGCCGCTGGTCGCTGCGCCACCGTCACCGTCACCGCCAACCGGAATGAGGACCAGCATGACGAACCCCTTCGAAGACCCGGATGCTTCCTACCGGGTGCTGGTGAACGAGGAGGGGCAGCACAGCCTGTGGCCGGCCACCCAGCCCGTGCCGGATGGCTGGACCGTCGCCCACGACACCGACTCCCGGGCTAGCTGCCTGGAGTACATCGAGAAGAACTGGACTGACATGCGCCCCAAGAGCCTGATCGAGGCCATGGGCGACTGACCCCTCGCCACGCCTCGCCGAACGACTGAGGATCGCATGGCCAGAGTCCATCGACGAGGCTCGCCCGCGGTGAGCCCCGCCGTGAGCCAAGTCGGAAGCCCAGTCCGAACCCCAGTCGCAAGCCCAGCTGGAAGCGATGCGCGGGCGCCGGCGCCGACCCAGCCGGCCCGGGTGCTTGCCGAGTGGAACGACACCGCACGGGAGGTACCCGGGGCGACGCTGGCGGACATGTTCGAGGCCCAGGTTGCCCGGACGCCGGAGGCGCCGGCCGTGATCGCCGGTGACGTCACGCTTTCGTACGCCGAACTGGACGAGCGGGCCAGCGAGCTGGCCGGATACCTGGCCTCGCTGGGCGCAGGCCCTGAGCGGCTGGTCGCGGTGGCGCTGGAGCGGTCCGCCGAGGTGTTCATCAGCTGGCTGGCGGTCGCCAAGTCAGGGGCGGCCTTCCTGCCGGTGGACCCGGCGTACCCGGCGGAGCGGGTCGCGTTCATGCTCGGCGAAGCGCGGCCCGACCTGGTGATCACCACGACGGCTGCCGTGTCCGCGCTGCCCGCCGATCCGTTCGGCGCCCTGCCGCGGGTCCTGCTTGACGACCCGCTGCTGGCCGCGGAGCTGGCCCGGCACGCCGCCACCGCGCAAGCGGCGCCCAGGCGCCCTGAGCTGGCGCATCCCGCCTACGTGATCTACACCTCCGGCTCCACCGGCAGGCCGAAGGGGGTCGTCGTGACCCACCGAGGCCTGGCGAGCCTGTCCGGGGCGCAGGTCAGCGCGTTCGGGACCGGACCCGGCGCACGGGTGCTGCAGCTCGCCTCACCGAGCTTTGACGCCGCGGTGATGGAGATGCTGCTGGCCCTGCCGGCCGGGGCAGCGCTGGTGGTTCCCGCCCCGGGACCACTGGCCGGGGACAACCTCGCCGAAGCGCTGGACAAACTGCGGATCAGCCACGCCCTCATCATGCCAACCGTCCTGGCTGGCCTCTCGGCCCGGCAGGTTCCTGAGCTGGAGTGCGTGATCGCGGGCGGCGAGGCCTGCTCGGACCGGCTGGCGGCGCAATGGTCTGGCGGCCGCCGGATGTTCAACGCATACGGCCCGACCGAGATAACGATCTGCGCGACGATCAGCGGTCCGCTGCCGGGCTCGGGCACTCCGCCGATTGGCCGGCCGATCTGGAACACCCGGGTGTTCGTGCTTGACGAAGGGCTGAACCCGGTTCCGGTCGGGGTAGCCGGGGAGCTGTACGTGGCGGGTGCGGGACTGGCGCGGGGCTACCTGAACCGGCCGGGCCTGACCGCGGAACGGTTCGTGGCATGCCCGTTCGGGGGAACTGGCGAACGGATGTACCGGACCGGTGACCTGGTCCGCTGGGACACCCGCGGTGAGCTGGAGTCCCTGGGGCGGGTCGACGACCAGGTGAAGCTGCGCGGGTTCCGGATCGAGCTGAGCGAGATCGAGGCCGTGCTGGGCGCCCAGCCAGGGGTGGCCCAGGCCGCGGTGGCCGTGCGCGAGGACCGGCCGGGCGACACGCGGCTGGCCGGCTATGTGGTCCCCGTGGCCGAAACCACGCCGGACCCGGGCGCGCTGCGGGAGGCGCTGGGGCGGGTGCTGCCCGGCTATATGGTGCCGGCCGCGGTGGTGGTGCTGGACCGGCTGCCGCTGACCGCGAACGGGAAGCCGGACCGCCGCGCGCTGCCCGCCCCGGACTACGCGCCGGGCGCCGGCGCGTTCCAGGCACCGGCCACCGAAAGAGAACAGACCTTGTGCCAGCTGTACGCCCAGGTACTGGGCCTTGAGCGGGTCGGGGTCGACGACGACTTTCTCGACCTGGGCGGGCATTCGCTGCTGGCGACCAGGCTGATCAGCCGGGTACGGACGGCGCTAGGCGCCGAGCTGCCGATCCGCGCGGTGTTCGAGCACCCGACGGTAGCGTCGCTGGCCCGGTTCCTTGACGGCGCGGAAGCGGCCCGCCCGGCGCTGGCGCCGATGCCACGGCCGGCCCGCCTTCCGCTGTCGTTCGCCCAGCAGCGCCTGTGGTTCCTGGCGCAGCTGCACCGCCCCGCCACCGCCTACAACCTGCCGTTCGCCTGGCGGCTCCGCGGCCGGCTGGACGCCGGCGCGCTCACCATCGCGCTGAACGACGTGGTCGCCCGGCACGAGTCGCTGCGCACGATGTTCCCGGCCGCGGACGGGCAGCCGTACCAGCACGTCATCCGTGCGGGGGAAGCCAACGTCCCGGTCACGATCACCACAGCCCGTTCCGATGAACTGGCCGCCCTGATGTCGGCGGCGGCGCGGCACGAGTTCGACGTAGCCACGGAACTGCCGGTACGGGCCTGGCTGTTCGCCCTGGCCGAGCGAGAGCACGTGCTGGTGCTGGTGACCCACCACATCGCCAGCGACGGCTGGTCGATGGAGGTGCTGATGGCCGACCTCGCCACGGCGTACGCGGCCCGCCGCGACGGACGGGCGCCGGACTGGCCGCCCCTGCCGGTCCAGTACGCCGACTACACGCTGTGGCAGCGGAACCTCCTCGACTGCGATGGCGAGGTGCTGACTGGGCAGCGCGAATACTGGCAGCGGACGCTGGCCAGGCTGCCCGACGAACTGGCCTTGCCGTTCGACCGGCCGCGCCCGGCCGAGCCGTCTCAGCGCGACTCGGAGGTCCGCTGGCAGCTGGCCGGGCCTGCCCTGCACGAGGCGCTGGGCGACCTGGCCCGCGCGCATCAGGCGACCATGTTCATGGTGCTGCACGCGGGCCTGGCCGCCCTGCTGTCCCGGATGGGCGCCGGCGACGACATCCCGCTCGGCGCGCCGATCGCCGGGCGGACCGACGAGGCAGTCCACCACCTCGTCGGATTCTTCGCGAACACGCTGGTACTGCGCGCCGACCTGGCTGGCGACCCGAGCTTCGCCGAGCTGATCGAGCGCTCCCGGGAGACCGTGCTGGCCGCCCAGGCGAATCAGGACGTGCCGTTCGAGCGGCTGGTCGAGGCGCTCAACCCCGCCCGCTCCCCCGCCCGGCACCCGCTGTTCCAGGTGATGATCGCCGACGAGGACATCACCGACATCGACTGGCGGCTCACCGGCCTGCTGGCCAGCCCCGAACCGGTTCCCGCCGCGGCCGCCAAGTTCGACCTGACCCTGGCCTTCCAGCAGCACCACGACGACCACGGCGCGCCCGCCGGGATCAGCGCCTACTTCGAATACGCCGCGGACCTGTTCGACGAGGCCACTGTGCGCGCACTGACCGGCCGGCTCACCCGGCTGCTCGGCCAGGGCGCCCGCGACCCCGACCGCCGGCTCAGCGAGTTCGACATTCTCACCACCGCGGAGCGACGCGAGATTTCGGCATGGAACGACACCGCCCGCGGTCTCCCTGGCGCTACCTTTCCCGAGCTGTTCGCCCAGCAAGCCGCCCGCACCCCGGACGCTCCCGCCGTCATATTCGAGAACGAGCACGTTACCTACGCCGAACTCAACCAGCGCGCCAACCGGCTCGCCCGCCTCCTCATCGCCCGAGGCGCCGGGCCCGAGCGCTTCGTCGCTATCGCCGTGCCGCGCTCTCCCGACATGATCGTCGCCGTACTCGCCGTGCTCAAGACCGGCGGTGCCTACGTCCCGGTCGACCCCGCCTACCCACCCGACCGCATCGCCTACATACTCAGGGAGACCCGCCCGGTCGCGGTGCTGACCACGGCCGAGGTAGCCGCCACGCTGCCCGGCCGGCTGCCGCTGCTGGTGTTCGAGAACCCGGTGACCGTGACGAAGCTGGCCGGACTTGACGGGAAGAACGTGCGCGTGCCGGCGGGCCCGCGCAATGCCGCCTACGTGATTCACACGTCGGGGTCAACCGGCCGGCCGAGGGGCGTGATCGTCGAGCACCGGTGGGCGGCGTCGCTCGCGTGCTGGGTGGGGTCCGCGTTCTCGGCGGCTGAGCTGTCCCGGGTGCTGGCGCCGTCGTCGCTGAGCTGCGACATGTCGGTGTTCGAGATCTTCGGGCCGCTGACGGCCGGCGGCAGCATCGAGATCGTGCCGAACCTGCTGGCGCTGACGGCCGCGCCGTGGGGCGGGAGCATGATCAGCGCCGCGCCGACGGCGCTGGCACACGTGCTGGCATCACCAGGGACGGCCGCGCGCGCCGCGGTCGTCGCGCTGTGCGGGGAAGCGCTGACCGGGCAGGTCGTCGCGACGATCAGGACGGCGGTGCCTGGGGCGCGGATCGTGAACATCTACGGCCCGACCGAGGCGACCGTATTCGCCACCACGTACACCGTCGATGACGCCGGGGAGGTGGCGGGTCCGCCGCCGATCGGGCGGCCGCTGTGGAACAGGAGGGCGTTCGTACTTGACCAGGCGCTGGCGCTGGTGCCGCCGGGGGTGGCCGGAGAGCTGTACCTGGCGGACGGGCTGGCGCGAGGTTACCTCGGCCAGCCAGACCTCACCGCGGAGCGGTTCGTGGCCTGCCCGTTCAGCGCCGGGGAGCGGATGTACCGGACCGGGGACCTGGCCCGGTGGAACACCGGCGGTCAGCTGGAGTACCTTGGGCGGGCCGACAACCAGGTCAAGATCCACGGTTTCCGGGTCGAGGTGGGCGAGATCGAGGCGGTGCTCGCCGCCCAGCGGGGGGTGGCGGAGGTCCGGGTCGTGCTGCGGGAAGACCGGCCGGGCGACAAGCAGCTGGCCGGATACGTCGTCCCCGCGGCCGGGTCGGCGCTTGACCCGGCGAGACTGCGGGACGCCGTCGGCCGGATGCTGCCCGGCTACATGGTGCCGGCCGCGATCGTGGTCCTGCGCAGACTGCCGCTTAACGCGAACGGCAAGCTGGACCTCCGCGCCCTGCCCGCCCCGGACCATGCCACCGGCGCCCGGGCCTTCCAGGCGCCGGCCACCGCACGGGAGCGGGCCCTGTGCCAGCTGTTCGCCCAGGTCCTCGGCGTCGACCGGGTCGGGATCGAAGACAGTTTCTTCGACCTGGGCGGCCACTCCCTGCTCGCGGCGGTGCTGGTGGCCAGGCTGGTGGAGCAGCTGGGCATCAGGATCAGCCTGAAGGGCTTCATGAGCAACCCGACGGTCCGCGCCATCGACAGATACCTAGGCCAGTAAGCGCCGCTCAAGCCCCGCCCGCCCGCGCACGCCACGCCCACGCCCGCGCACACCCGCACGCCCGCGCCCCCGTGTCCGCGCCCCCGTCCAAATCCGGATATTTGGCCATATTTCGGTCGCGAGGTCAGGCGCGCCAGATTATTGCGGACAGTTACCCTCCCGATGCGGACCCTGCTGGTTTATTCCGGGGGCTGGCCCGGATCGCTGGCCGTCCCGGTAAGGTCAGCGGCCGGCGTCCGGGCTCGGTCGGCTCGCTGGGCCCGCGATAGCGTGGCAGTTTCCCTCTTCGTGGTGGATTGACGGTTGTTTACGAGGGTTAATCCACCACGAGGCGGTAATCTTCCACGTCGTTGGCGGGCGTGCCGGTGCGCTCCTGTCCCGGCAGCCGCTTACGGCACTCCAGGCACAGGCGGCGCGCCGACGGCCCGGCCGCGGCGCGCCGGCGGCCCGGCCGCGGCGGCTGGCGGCCGGACGGCCCGGCCCGGCCCGGCCATGCGCGCGCAATTTGCCGACGGGATCCAGATCGGGGGGTAAGTGTCCGCAATTCAAGACTGGTTGCCAGATGGTGATAAATGGTCAGCGCAGCGACCGGGCGAACGTCCGAACGTCGCCGGTGAAGAGCTCGGGCTGCTCGAGTGCGGCGAAGTGACCGCCCTTGTCGAACTCGGTCCAGTGCGTCAGCGTCGGCAGGATCTTCTCCGCCCACCGCCGGATCGGCCGCACCGCGTCCTTGGGGAACGAGGCCACGCCGGCCGGCATCGCCAGCGGCCAGGGCCCGCCCCAGGTGCGGATGAAGTCGGCGTCGAGGTGCTCGGACTCGTAGTACAGCTGCGCGCTCGATCCGGCCGTCGCGGTGAGCCAGTAGAGCATCACGTTGGTCAGCAGGTGATCGCGGTCGATCGCGTCTTCCGGCGCATTCGCCGAGTCGGTCCACTCCTTGAACTTCTCGATAATCCAGGCGAGCTGGCCGACTGGCGAGTCGGTCAGGCCGTAGGCGATCGTCTGCGGACGGGTGCACTGGATCTTCAGCCAGCCCGCGCCGTCCTGCGCGAAGTAACCGGCGAATTGCGCGCGCGCGATGTCGGCCGGGCCCAGCTCGCTCATCAATGCGCCCATGGCGGCCTGATCGGACGGGTCAGCGGGCGGGAACGTGGCGAGCATGTTCAAGTGCACGCCAGCCACATGCTCGGGATCGGCCAGGCCGAGCCGCAGTGACACGGGCATTCCCCAGTCGCCGCCCTGCACGAGGTAGCGGTCGTACCCGAGGCTCTGCATCAGCGACTTCCACGCGTGCGCGATCCGCTCGGTGTCCCAGCCGGGCTGCCCGGCCGGACCGGAAAAAGCGTGGCCCGGCATGGATGGGATTACCACGTGGAACGCGTCTTCGGGGCTACCGCCGTACGCGACCGGGTCGGTCAGCGGGCCGATGACGTCGATGAACTCCACCACCGACGAGGGCCAGCCATGGGTCAAGATCATCGGCATCGCGTTCAGCTGAGGTGAGCGGACGTGCAGGAAGTGCACCTGGACGCCGTCGATCTTGGTGAGGAATTGCGGGTACTGGTTGAGCCGCGCCTCGGCGGCACGCCAGTCGTACCGCGTGCGCCAGTACTCGGCTAGCTCCTTGAGATAGCCGAGCGGCACGCCGCGGGTCCAGCCGACGCCGGGCATCTCGTCGGGCCAGCGGGTGGCCGCTAGCCGTTGCTTCAGGTCTTCGAGCTGGGATTGTGGGATGTCGATCTGGAACGGACGCATCGGGCACCTCTCTTCAGTCTCAGGCGTCAGCCGGGGCGGGCCCGGACTGGCCCATCACCCGCTGCTGGATGTCCGGGTTCATCAGCGCCATCGGCTCGTCGACCAGCCCGGCGACGCGGAGGAAGGCGTCGGTGAGGCGCGGGTCGCGCACCGCGGCGGCCTGCAGCGCCGAAATGTACTGGTTGATCATGTTGATCTGCTCGGTCCGCTCGCCCTCGACGCCCGCGTAACCGAGGTCAGCGGTTGCGGAGAATTCCCACGGAGACGCGATCTGGCCCGATATCTCGGCGAAGAAGTCGATCGCGTTGACCGGTGCCGGGCTCTGCAGGTGCTTGCGCAACGTGAGCGTCTCCATCCCGGCGACGGTCATGCCCTGGGCGTAGATCGGGTTGAAGCTGCACACGGCGTCACCCATCACCAGCAGGCCGTCCGGGAAGCGGGTGAGCTTGTCGTACCGGCGCCACACGCTGGCCGGGAACTTGAACCGCACCGGTTCGTCGGCCGGGTCCGCGTCGTGGACGTAGTCGTAGAACTCCGGGATCGGCAGCGACTTGGTGTAGGCGAGGAAGCCCTCGGGGTCCGTTGGCGGGTAGTCCCCGAGTATCCCGGTGAGCGACAGTTCCACGGTCTCGCCGTCGGGCATCGGGTAGAAGAACGCGCCACGGGGATGCGAGGGCGTCGCGGCCGCGATGATCGCGATGTCCTTGGTGAACGGATCGCGCTTCAGCCGGTAGTGCCGCGAGGTGTAGGCCAGGTCCACCTTGATCTTGTCCTCGTCCGGCGCCTCGTAGCCCAGCTCGCGCAGCCACGCGGGCATCCGCGAGCCGCGACCGGTGATGTCGAGCACTAGGTCGGCGTACAGCGTCTCGGGCCGGCTGCCCGGCTCGCTGCGCTGGATCCGCGCCCCGATGACCCGCTTGCGGTCCGGCGTCGTCTCCAGGCTCACGATGTCGTGCCGCTCGAGGAAGCGCACGTTGGGGATGGCCTGGACGTGCTTGCGGACACCGAGCTCGAGGGCGGGGCGGCCGCACGGCAGGCACATCAGGCCCGAGTCGGACGGCGCCAGCCGCTGGCCGTTGAAGATCCACTGGATCGCGTCGTTGAAGTCGCCGGGCCGCACCCCGTCCTCGCTCATGCTCTGCGTGAGCCCGGGGAAAAGCCCTTCGTAGATCTGGTGGCCCTTGGCGACCAAGCCGTGCGCGTGGCGGCCGTGCGGCACACCGCTGCGATAGCTGGTTACCCCGATCAGCTCGTCGCGATCCACGATGACGACGTCGTCATACTTCTCGGACAGGACACGGGCGGCCGCCAGGCCAGCCATGCCGCCGCCGAGCACAACTGCTCGTTTTTCCGGCTGGTCACGCATTGCGGTTGCCTCCTTCGGTACTGAGCAGCGCGGGCAGCACCACGGTCGCCGGTCCCGCATTCCCGACGGTGACATCAGGGCTCAGACGGTGCATCTCGCTGCTTGCCGGTTGCCGCGCGCAAATGCCGAACGCAATCCGGGAGATGCGGTCGGTAGCGGATCGCTGGCATCGTCGCCGTAGACGTTCACGTTGCGGGTTGGATCGGGTCCGCGGAGCTTGGGCTGCGCGGAAGCTGTCACGGATAGCGGATCGGGGCTACATGATGGATTCCAATTCCGTTCAGGAGCGCTTTGCCCAGGTAGTGGCGCGGACGCCGGACGCGATCGCGGTGTCGTCGCCCACCGAGGCGGTGACCTACGCCGAGCTTGACGAGCGGGCCAACCGGATAGCCCGCCGCCTGCTCGGCCTAGGCGTCCGGCCAGAGGACCCGGTCATGGTGCTCCAGGAGCGGACCGTCGACATGGTGGCGTCGATTCTCGCCATCGTGAAGGCCGGTGCTCTGTACCTGCCGCTGCACAGCGCGTATCCGCTGCAGCGCTTGCAGTGGATCGCCGACAGCGTGGGCAAGCCCGTGCTGCTGGCCGACGCGACCATGCGCGAGCGCGGCCTGCCCGAAGTTCCCGTGGTCGTCTTCGTCGACTCCGACGCGGAGCAGCGGTCGCTGCCCGGCACCGACCCCGGTGTGCGGGCCGGGCTGGATCACCTGGTGCACGTGCTCTACACCTCTGGCTCGACCGGCGACCCGATGGGCGTCGCCGTCACGCACCGCGGCGTGCTAGGGCTGGCACTGGACTCCTGCTGGGACGGCGGGGGCCAGGAGCGGATCTTGATGCTGGCGCCGTACGCGTTCGGCGTGTCCACCTACGAGCTGTGGGTGCCGCTGCTGCGCGGCGGCCACCTGGTCCTCGCGCCGCCCGACCGCCTCGACGTCGGCGTCCTGCGACGGCTGATCACCGAGCACCACATCTCCGCCGTGCACGTGACCGCGGGCCTGTTCCGGGTGGTCGCCGACGAGGCGCCGGACTGCTTCACCGGCGTACGCGAGGTGCTGACCGGCGGAGACGTGATCTCGGCCAAGGCGGTGCAGCAGGTGCTCGCGGCGTGCCCCGGCACCGTGGTGCGCGCGACCTACGGCGCGACCGAGATGTCGTCGTTCATCACCAACTCGCCCATGCGGGCGCCCTACTCGATGGGCCTGACCGTCCCGGTCGGGCGCGGCATGGACAACACCTGGCTGCACGTGCTCGATGAGCGGCTCAGGCCGCTGCCGGCGGGCGAGGTCGGCGATCTTTACGTCGCCGGCGAGCGCCTCGCGCGCGGCTACTACCGGCGCCCCGGCGTCACCGCCGAGCGCTTCGTCGCCGATCCGTTCGCGGGCACGGGGCAGCGCATGTACCGCACCGGTGATCAGGTGCGGATGCGGCAGGACGGCCTGATCGAATTCGTCGGACGCTCCGGTGACCAGGTCAAGATCCGCGGCTACCGGGTCGAGCTGGCCGAGGTCGAGAGCGTGCTCGCGAGGTACCACGGGCTGGCCCACACGGTAGTGGTTGCGCGCGAGGTCGACGACGGCGAGAAGCGCCTGATCGCGTACGTCGTCGGGGAGACGGGCAGCGACTTCGACGTCGACGGGCTGCGGGCGCACGCGACCGAACTGCTGCCCGAGTACATGGTGCCGTCGGCGTTCGTCCCGCTCGACTCGCTGCCGCTGACCCCGAACGGGAAGGTGGACCGCAAGGCGCTTCCCGAGCCGCTGATCGAGAGTTCCTCGCGCTACCGGGCACCGGAGACGGAGCGGCAGGACATCCTGTGCGCGCTGTTCGCCGAGGTGCTCGGGGTGCCCAAGGTCGGGATCGACGACAGCTTCTTCGACCTGAACGGCGAGTCGCTCATGGCGATGCGGCTGACCAGCGCGATCCAGGCTCGCCTGGGTGTCGAGCTGCTGGTCTCCGACATCTTCGACGCCCCCACCGTCGCCGAACTGGACCAGCAGGTCGAGAAGGCCCTGTTGGCAGAGTCGGCGCGGCCGGCGGGGCTGGGAGACGGAGCGTGATGACCGACGACCGGCCCGCGCTCTCGCTGAACCAGGAGTTCTTGTGCTCCCTGGACCACGGCGAGACAGCGGGAGCGCTCAGCCAGTGGTACACGATCACCTACGGGCTGCGCCTGCACGGCAACGTCGATGCCGGCGCGCTTGCTGCCGCACTCGACGACGTCGTGGCCAGGCACGAGATACTCCGCACCAGCCTGCGCAAGGACGACGGCCGATGGCAGCCGCGACCGCATCCGCCGGCCCCGGTGAGCCTGACGGAGCGCGATGCCGGCTCAGCGGACCGCGCCGCGTATGACCTGCTTGACGACGTCGAGGCCGAGCCCTTCGGCCACCGTGAGATGCCGCTGCTGCGGGCCGTACTCGGCAGGCTCGGCGCGGACGACCACGTGCTCGCGCTCAAGACGCACCACATCGCGTCCGACGCGTGGTCCATGCAAGTGATCATCACCGACCTCGCCGCGTGCTACGCGGCGAGGGCCGCCGGGCGAGCTCCCGGCCTGCCCGGCGCGCTTCAGTACCGCGAGTTCGCGGCCTGGCAGCGGGCCAGCGAGCAGTACTGGTCTGGCGTCGCCGCCAGGCACTGGCGGGAGCACCTGCGCGGCGCCCGCGTGCACACGCTGCCGGCCGACCGGGTGCTGCCCGAAGGTGCCGCCGATCCGTACTCGGTGCACCGGTTCGTGATCGGCCGTGAGCTGACCGAGCAGGCGGCCCAGGTCGCGAGGTCGGCGCGCAGCTCACTGTTCGTCGTGCTGCTCGCCGCCTATAACCTGCTGGCCAGCCAGCTGACCGGGGAATCCGATCTGGTCGTGCCGACGTTCACCGCCGGCCGCAACGAACCGCGTTTCGCCGGCGTGGTGGGACCGCTGTACAACTTCTTGCCGATCAGGACCGGCCTGGACGGCTGCCGCAGCTTCGCCGACGTCATCGCCCGGACCAGGGCGAGCTGCCTCCAGGCGTACGCGAACGACATCCCGTTCCCGCTGATCCAGGCGCAAGCCGGCGACCTGATGGCGCCGTGCGGCGACGATCACCTGGCGGTCAGCGCGTTCGAGATGCTCCCGCCGCCCGCCCTGGCCGGCATCGAACGCGCGGGCGATCTCAGGTATGCCGAGCTGCGCGACCGGCGCGGGTCAACTCCGGTCGGCGCCAGCACGCCAAAGGGCATGCTGTGGGCGCTCGACCACCTGCGGTCGGGCGAGCTGGCCGGCCTCGTCCGCTATAGCCGGGGCCGGTTCGACGAAGCCACCATCGCGAGGATCGCGACGCGGTACCGTCAGGTGCTCGGCGCCTCCGTAGCCGAGCCGACCGCCCAGCTGGTCAGCTCATGACCGGCGCCGCCGCGAAGATCTACAACTCGGCGGTAGCCGCGTGGGCGATCGCCGCGGCCTGGGAGATCGGCGCGCTCGACGAGCTGAACCGGGAAAGAACGCTCGATACCAAAGATTTCGCCGAACGCCGTGGCCTCGACCCGTCCGCCACCGCCGGCCTGTTCCGTGCGCTGGCCGCGGTCGGTGTGGTGCGGCGCACCGGCACGGTGGTCGTCGCCGCGGACGACTTCGCCGAGGTGTACCGGTACAAGTCGTTCTTCCACTGGCTGAGCCGCGGCAGCGCCGAGCTGTTCCGGCAGATGCCGTCGGTTCTGGTCCGGGAGAACCGGTCCGGCCAGTTCTACCAGCGCGACGCCGCCGCGATCGCCTACGCGTGCCGGGAGATCGACCAGCTCTGCTACGCGCCGACGTTCTGGGAGGCGATGGGCCGGCTCGACTTCGAGCCCAGCACCGTCGTCGACCTGGGCTGCGGTGGCGGCGGCCGGGTGCTCGACATCCTCGCCAGGTATCCGCGGGCCCGCGGCATCGGCATCGACATCGCCCGCCCCGCGCTCGACGCGGCCCGGGCCAGCTCGCTGGCGGCCGGCGCAGCGGACCGGGTCACGCTCATCGAGGCCGACGTGCTCGACCTCGACGAGCGTCCGGAGTTCGCGGACGTCGAGCTGATCACCTGCTTCATGATGGGTCACGACTTCTGGCCGCGCGAGAACTGCGTGGCCGCGCTGCGGCGCATCCGCAAGGTCTTTCCCTCGGCCCGCCGGCTGCTGCTCGGCGACGCGACGCGGACCGGCGAGGTTTCCGATACCGACCTGCGGGTGTTCACGCTCGGCTTCGAACTCGGCCATGACCTGATGGGCGTCTTCCTGCCCACCGTCGACGACTGGGAGCCGGTGTTCGACGAGGCCGGCTGGCAGCTGGTCCGGACGAACCGGATCGACATGACGGTCGGCGAAGTCGTCTTCGAGCTGGAATGAAGCCCGCCATGGCGAAGCTCGCGACCACGGTGGGACAGGCGCTTGCCGACGAGGGTGTCCGGGCTGCCTTCGGCGTCGTCGGCAACGGGAACTTCCTCGCCGTGACCGGCCTGATGGCGGGCGGCGCGAGGTACGTCGCCGCCCGGCACGAGGGCGGAGCCGTCGCGATGGCGGACGCGTACTACCGGGCGGCCGGGCACGTCGCGGTGTGCACCACCACGTACGGGCCCGGCCTGACCAACACCGCGACCGGACTGGCCGAAGCGGTGAAGCACCGCAGTGGCGTGCTGCTGCTCACTGGCGACCAGCCGGCCAGCGGCCCGCGGCGGATCGACATCGACCAGGTCGCGTTCGCCGCGGCGCTCGGCGCGAAGACCGTTCGCGTCACCGACCCGGCGACCGTCCGCCGCACCGTCGCTCGCGCGCTGGACCTCGCGCGCCGCGGTCCGCGCCCGGTCGTGCTCAGCCTGCCCGCTGATCTGCTGGCCGCCGACGTACCGAAGCAGCACAGCCATACCGCGCCGATCCGCCCGGTTACCGGCCCGGCCTCAGCTCTCCACGGGGTCGACGCGGCGCTCGACGCCCTGGCCGGCGCCCGGCGCCCGCTGCTGCTCGCCGGCCTCGGCGCGTACCGGTCCGGCGCCGCGCAGCCGATCGCCGCGCTCGCCGACCGGCTCGGCGCGCTGCTCACGACCACCGTGATGGCCGACGGGCTGTACCGCGAGAACCCCTGGTCGCTCGGGATCTGCGGCGGCTTCGCCGCGCCACGCGCGGCCGCGATCATGGGCGATGCCGACGTGGTCGTCGCGTTCGGGGCAAGCCTGAACGACTTCACGCTGCACGGCGGCACGTTGTTCGATTCCGGCGCCACGCTCGTGCAGGTCGACCTGGCCGCCGCCCCGACGGCGAGCCGGGTCGACCTGTGCGTCACGGGCGACGCGGCGCGGGTCGCGTGTGTCCTGCTGGACGGCGTGCGTGCCCGCGGCATGCCCGCGTCGGGCTGGCGCGACGAGGTGGCGGCCGACATCGCCTTCGCCGGATGGCGGCACGAGCCGTACGACGACGCGAGCACGGCCAGCCGGATCGACCCGCGGAGCCTGGCGCTGGCGCTGGCAGACCTGCTGCCCGCGGAACGGACACTGGTCATGGACGGCGGCCATTTCGTCGGCTGGCCGGCCATGTACTGGCCGGCCGCCGACCCGTCCGCGCTCGTGTTCACCGGCGCGGCCTTCCAGACGATCGGCCTGGGTTTCGCCGGCGCGGTCGGCGCGGCGACCGGCAGGCCCGACCGCACGACGGTCGTGGCCCTCGGCGACGGCGGGGCGCTGATGGGGCTGCCCGAGCTCGAAACCCTGGTCCGCGTCGCGCACTCAGCGCTCGTGGTGATCTTCAACGACGCCGCCTACGGCGCGGAGGTCCACATGTACCGCCCGCTCGGCACCGACGTCAGCCCCGCCACCTTCGGCGATACCGACTTCGCCGCCGTGGCGCGTTCGTTCGGGGCGCAAGCCGCGACGGTACGCACCGTCGCCGACCTGGCGGGCGTGCGCGCCTGGCGCGACGCGGGGAGTCCTGGCACCTACCTGCTCGACTGCAAGGTCGTGCCGGACGTGGTCGCCAAGTACCTGTCAGAGCTGGGCGGCCGCATCCGAGCGGGGAGGTAGGGCGATGAGGCGCAAGACCCGTCCGATGACAGGCGAGGAATACCTCGAGAGCCTGCGCGACGACCGCGAGGTCTACCTCTACGGCGAGCGGGTCAAGGACGTCACCGCCCATCCGGCGTTCCGCAATCCAGCCAGGATGATCGCCAGGCTGTACGACTCCCTGCACGACCCGAAGCACTCGGCCGTCCTCGTCGCGCCGACCGACACCGGCAGCGACGGCTACACCCACCGCTTCTTCACCACGCCGCACAGCGTCGATGACCTCGTCGCCGACCAGGCCGCGATCGCGGAGTGGGCGCGCATGACCTACGGCTGGATGGGCCGCAGTCCGGACTACAAGGCCTCGTTCCTCGGCACGCTCGGCGCGAACGCGGAGTTCTACCAGCCGTTCGAGGCCAACGCGCGGCACTGGTACGCGCGCTCCCAGGAGCAGGTGCTGTTCTGGAATCACGCGATCGTCCACCCGCCCGTCGACCGGAGCCGGCCGCCCGACGAGGTCGAGGACGTCTTCGTGCACGCGGAGCGTGAAACCGACGCCGGCCTGATCGTCAGCGGCGCCAAGGTGGTCGCCACCGGGTCGGCGCTCGCGCACTACAACTTCATCGCGCACTACGGCCTGCCGGTCCGCAAGCGGCCGTACGCGCTGGTCGCCACCGTCCCGATGGACGCGCCAGGGGTGAAGCTGATCTGCCGGACGTCCTACAGCGCCATGTCGGCGGTGATGGGCAGCCCGTTCGATTACCCGCTGTCCTCCAGAATGGACGAGAACGACACCATTCTTGTCCTGGACAAGGTGCTCATTCCCTGGGAGAACGTGTTCGTCTACGGCAGCCTCGCCAAGGTACAGCAGTTCAGCGAGCAATCCGGTTTCTTCGAGCGCTTTACCTTTCATGGCTGCATACGCCTGGCAGTGAAACTGGAATTCATCGCCGGGCTGCTCGTCAAGGCGCTGGAAATCACCGGTACCAGGGACTTCCGCGGCGTTCAGACGCGCCTCGGCGAGGTCCTCGCCTGGCGCAATCTGTTCTGGGCGCTGTCTGATGCCGCCGCGCGCAATCCGGTCCCCTGGAAGAACGGCGCGGTGCTGCCCAATCCGCAGTACGGCATGGCGTACCGCTGGTTCATGCAGATCGGCTACCCGAGGATCAGGGAGATCGTCCTGCAAGACGTCGCCAGCGGTCTGGTGTACGTCAACTCGAGCGCCGAGGACTTCAAGAACGAGCAGATCCGTCCGTATCTCGACAAGTACCTGCGCGGCTCGGGCGGCCGCGACGCGGTCGAGCGGGTCAAGGTGATGAAGCTGCTGTGGGATGCGGTCGGCACCGAGTTCGCGGGCCGGCATGAACTGTACGAGCGCAATTACGCGGGCAACCACGAGAACACACGCGTCGAGCTGCTGTACGCGCAGGAATCGGGCGGCCTGATCGACCAGTACAAGGCGTTCGCCGATGCCTGCCTCGCGGAGTACGACCTGGACGGCTGGACGACCACCGACCTGTGCTCGTTCGAGCACCGATATCCGCTAGAAGGAGCGTGAACCATGACCGTCACCCGGACCGAGCGAGCCCCGTTGTCGCTGAATCAGGAGTTTGTCTGCCTCTTCGACTTTGGCAGTGAGGACGGCCCGTTCGGTCCGCACTACCACATCGTCGAAGCCTGGCGCGTCAGCGGGCCGGTGGACGCCGACGCGATGCGGCGCGCGCTGCGTGACGTGGTGGAACGGCACGAGGCACTGCGTACCGTGATCGTGCGCGACGGCGACGACAAGTACCAGGAGATACACCCCGCCTCGACGCCCGAACTCTCGGTACGCGACCTGCCCGCCGAGCCGGGCAAGTCGAGGGATCAGCAGGCGGAGGAGCTGATCAGGGAACTCGAGAACGGCACGATCGACGCCGAGCGGCCACCGTTCATCAAGGCGGTTCTTGCCAGGTTCGAGGACCAGGACGACCGACAGGACTCGGTGCTCGCCCTGATCACCCACCACCTCGCCACCGACGGCTGGGCGGTGCGGGTGATCATCCGCGACCTGGTCAACCGCTACGCGGCGCAGCGGGGCTTCGACGTGCCCGAGCTGCCGGACGCGCCTCAGTACCGCGAGTTCGCCACCTGGAGCCGGGAGGCACCCGAGGCCCAGTCCGCCGGCGCGATCGAGTACTGGCGCAAGAACTTGTCGGACGCGCTGATCAGCGCCCTGCCCACCGACTTCGCCCGGTCGGCCGGCGTGCCGCAGACGACCGGCGCGTACCGCTTCTCGATCCCCGCCGACCTCGCGGCGGCCGCCGCGAAACTGGCCACCGCGAGCCGGAGCACGACAGCGATCGTGCTGCTCGCCGCGTACCAGATCGTCGTGCAGCGCAAGCTCAAGTCCAAGGACGTCATCGTCGCTACTTTCACCCCCGGCCGCGGCGGCCGGCGGTTCCAGGACACCGTCGGGTCGTTCTTCAACTTCATCCCGCTGCGCACCGATCTCACCGGGTGCGCGACGTTCCGTGAAGTGCTCGACCGGACCCGCCGGACCTGCCTGGACGCCTACTCGCACGACATCCCCAGCATGCACATCTTCGGCCTAGCGCCCCAGCTGATGGGGCCCGCCATGGCCGACAACGGGTCTGCGGCCGTGTTCCAGGTATTCCCGGACCCGGTCATGCTGGGCGAGGACACGCCCGGCGACCTGAAGTTGGCCGAGATATCGCGAGAGCCGCGGGGCCAGGAGCGGACCTCCGCCATGCCGGACGGGGTGCTGTGGACGCTGAGCACCACCGCGTCGGGCGACATGATCGGTGCGATCACGTTCAAGCGCAATACCTTCGGCGACGAGACGATCGGCGCGATGGCGGAGGAATTCTCCCAAGTGCTCCGTCAAGTCCTGCCGTCCCCCGACGCACCGCTTGAGCTCGCATAACGGACATAGCGCCCGAGGTCCGGGCTCGACGCGGCGCGAGGTGTGTTACTGAAGTAACGTGAGCGTTCCGGGGGGCGGACGAGCACGATCTCCCTTGTCAGAAAAGGGCTCTCCGGTAGAAAAGGCGCCAGATCTGGCGCCTTTTCTGCCACAGGGCCCTTTTCTAACATCTAAAGAGCGCCCGACGCACGGACATAGTGCGCAAATCCCACAATTGGGACGTCGGCCGCCCGCACGCAATGGCGCTCGCCCAGTGCCCCTCATGCGCCGTGCGCGCATAAGGCGCAAATCGGGCAAGTGCGGCGGCGGCGGGGCCGTGGCGGGCGCGGCGGCGTGGCGGGGCGGGCGGGGCGGACGCGGCGCCGGGGCGGGGCGGGGCGGACGCGGCGCCGGGGCG
>Ga0070714_100000304_pt1 | contig 37363 bp, 37 predicted proteins | sample LARL83metaG_FD_65450 | JGI IMG/M metagenome (GOLD analysis project Ga0070714, IMG submission 65450) | Corn, switchgrass and miscanthus rhizosphere microbial communities from Kellogg Biological Station, Michigan, USA - LAR L8-3 metaG | ecosystem: Host-associated > Plants > Roots > Rhizosphere ... | reverse complement strand
GCGCTCAAGACTGCGCGCGGAGGAGACGTGTTCCCTCGCACGTTGCCGGCGTTCGCGGTCGGCGCCACGACGGCAGCCGCGGCCCGTGCCGCCGGATTCCGCACCGTCATCCAGGGGCGGGGCACGATCGAGGACTTGGCCAGGCTGATCGCCAGCCGGAGCCTGGCCTCGGCGGGAACCATTCTCCATATCTCCGGCTCCGTTGTCGCCCGCGATCTCGGGGCGCTGCTCGCGCCGGCCGGGCTCGCGATCAATCGCGCAATTCTCTACGAATCGCTGCATGCCGTGCGGCTGCAAGCGGAAACCCGAGCGCTTCTGGCCGACGGTTCCATTCCCGCCGCCCTTTTTTTCTCTCCCCGCACGGCTCAGGCGTTTGTTAGTCTCGTCGCCGACGCGAACATGGCGTCATCGATGGGCTCCGTTACCGCGCTGACGCTATCGCCTGCCGTTGCCGATGCTCTTGCCCCGCTTCCGTTCGCCCAGGTGATCGCGGCGGCCCGGCCGACCACCGACGCGCTCCTGGATTGTCTCACGATTCTCAGGCGCTCCTTGCATTCGACACCGTCGCAGGATGACTGAACCCTCTCCCTCCGAGCACCCGCAAATCCCACCGCCGCCGCCGCAGGGCGAAGCGCATTCGTTGCGCCGGCTTCTGCTGGTCGCGGTGGGATTGATCGCACTGGGCGGCGGTGGGCTGCTGGCGTGGGACTGGCTCTCGCACGGAAGCGGCGGCGATGCGTTCGTGAAACTGTTGCCTCAGTCCGCCGACCGCCCCGCGCCGGAATCGCCGTCCGCAGCGGCGCCGCCCACGCCGAGCCAGGCGCCCGCGCCACCGAGTCCGGCGCCATCGAATCCGGCGCCGCCCAGTCCGGCGCCATCGAGCGCGGCGCCCCCGAAATCGTCGCTGCCGGCGGACGACGTAGCCGCTCGCCTCTCGGCGCTCGAAGCCCGCTTGGCCCAATCCGCGCCGCTGCCGTCGCAGCCCGCACCAGCGAGCCCCGACGATGCGCAGCTCGCACAGTTGCAGGCGCGCGTCGCGAGCCTTGAAACCGCAGTCGGCGTCGAAAGCGCGCGCGCCGATCGCGCCGAGCAGGCCGCGCGCGCCGCCGCCGAGCGGTTGCAGGTTGCCGTCCGCGCGGCGGGCGCGATCGCGCGGCTGCGCACCAGCCTCGAGCGCGGCGCTCCGTTCGAGCGCGAATACGACGAAGCGAGCGCGGCGCTGTCCTCCGACGCATCTGCGGTGGCGCGGCTTCAACCTCTCAAGCAATGGGCGGAAAGCGGAATCCCGACGCGGACGGAGCTGCGCGACGCCCTGGAAACCCAAGGCAGCGACATCGTCCGCGCGTCGCTTCTCGAGGGCGCTCACACGTGGTGGCAAGCGATCGTTGCGCGCGTAAAGGCCCTGGTGGTGGTGCGACCGACGCCCGACGGCGATATTCCCCCGGCCGGCACGGCCGAGGGCGATCAGGCGCCGGCCATCGTCGCTCGCGCGGAAGCGAAGCTGCAGGACGATGACGATGTGCCCGCTGCCGTGTCGGAGCTTTCGGCGCTGAACGGCGCCGCGGCGGACGTCGCTCAAGCGTGGATCGCCGCCGCCGGTGCCCGCATCGCTGCCGACGGGACGATGGCGGCGCTCGACGACTCGCTTCGCTCGCTGGCATCGGTTCCGCCCGCTGCTGCGCCGTCCGCTCCCGCGGCCAAGGAAAGCTCACCCAGTCAGGGCCGACGCAGCGACGGTCCCCCCGAGAGTCCGCCTTCGGACGGTGAGCCATGAGGCTCCTCCGCCGACTGCTCGGCATAGCCATCGTGCTCGCCGTCATTGCCGGCGTTTTGATCGTCGCCGGCTGGTTCGGCGCCAATCCCGGAACGGTGTCGGTGCTTTGGCGCGGCCTGCGCTACGATCTGTCGGTGACGACGGCAGCGCTGGCGACTTTCCTTATCGTCATCGCCGCGGCGTTTCTGACATGGCTTCTGCTCCTCGTGCTCGGTGTCCCCCGGCGGCTTCGCGCCTGGCGCAGAGGCCGCAGCCGCGACAACGCGCTGACGACGTTGTCGCGCGGCCTCACGGCGGCAGCGGCGGGAGATGCCCGCGGCGCAAAGGCCGCCGCGAAGCGGATCGGCGCGCTCGATCCCGACATGCCGCTCGGGCTTCTGCTCCGCGCCCAGGCGGCGCAACTTGCGCACGATCGTACCGAAGCGGCAAATGCGTTCGCGGCCATGCTGCGGCATCCGGAAACGGAATTCCTCGGGATCCGCGGCATGCTGCTGCTGGCCTCGCGCGGCGAGGCGCCGGCCGGAACCGACGCGCTGGCGCTTGCCGAGCGCGCCCATTCGCTTAAGCCGGATGCGGCGTGGGCGGCGGACACGCTGTTCGATCTCAAGGCCCGCGCCGGCGCATTCGACGACGCGGAAGCGATTCTCAAGGACGCCGTCCGCAAGGGCGCGCTCGCATCGCACGACGCTCAGCGCAAGCGCGCGGTGCTGTGGGAGCAGCGAAGCGTCACCGCCGAGGCCCAGGGCTTCGCCGACGAGGCGCTCCGCTACAGCCGTCGCGCCAACGACCTCGCCCCGGATTTCGCGCCGGTGGCGGTGCGATTGGCGATGCTCGAACTTAAGCACGACAGCCCGCGCCGTGCGCGCGCGGCGCTGGAACGAGCCATCGCTCAGAAGCCGCATCCCGAACTGGTGGCTGCCTACGCGACGCTCGGCGGCACATCGGAAGAGCCGCTCAAGCGCGTTTCCCGCATGGAGCGACTGGTCACGCTCGCGCCAGGATCGACGGAGGTGCGGATCGGTCTCGCCGATGCGGCCATGGACGCCGGGTTATGGGGCGTGGCCCGCGGACATCTCGAGGAGGCACGGGCGATGCTCGGGACGGATGCCCCGGCGGGCCTGTTCCGGCGGCTGGCGGCGCTCGAAGCCGCCCAACACGGCAACCGCGAGGCGGAGATGAACTGGCTGCGCGAAGCGACCGCGGCGCGGTCGGACGAGGCCTGGACCTGCCGCGCGTGCGGGGCGCCGGCCCATCGCTGGAGCGAGCGCTGCAATGCCTGCGGTGCCTTCGACGGCCTGGAGTGGCGGAGTCCCGGTCGCGTCAACCAGCCGGCTCTGGCGGCTGCGGCGAGCCCGGCACGCTGAGGCGAACGCTCGTCGTTGCCTCAGCGACGAGCGTCACGTAAAGGGCGGCCCGACGATCCAGCACACCAGCGAGCGGCGGAGCCCCCGCGTCACCGGCGCAACCCGGTGCATCAGGAACGAGGGAAACACCAGCACCGATCCCCGCGGCCGCATGCCGGTTATGGTCTGCACCGAATCGTAGTCGCAGTAGTCGCGGATCTCGAAATCGCCGCCGTCATATTCGCTCGGCTCGGTGAGCTGGATGGTGACCGACAGCTTGCGGGTCATGCCCTTGAACGCGCCGTCCGGGTAGGGCTCGGAATGCTGATCGACGTGCCAGGAGTAGAACTGCCCGGTGTCGTAGGTCGTGTACTGGATCGGCTCGCAGGCCGAGACGTGGAACTGCCAATGCTGCTTGTTGGCGGCGAACACCGGCTCCAGCACCGCATCGAAGAGCCACTGGTAGTCCTTCTGAAGCTGAAAGAAGGCGAGCTTCGAGTTGCGGACGTCGGTGTTGCTGCCGAGCTTGCCCTCGAGGCCCAGCGTTGCGCCCTTGAGAATCTTGAGCTTCTCGCCTTCCAGGATGGCGCGGTCGCAGAACGCGGGCGGGAAATGGCCGGCTTTGAAGACGTAGAGGGGCTTGATGTTCATCGGTCAGGGACTGGCTCGGTGACGGGCCGGCTTGCGCCGCGTCGGTGAATTGGTCTTGGAACGCTGTTAAGGCGCCTTTGGGATTTTTCGGGTCTTCTCCCATCGAATAGGCCCGCAAAGCTCCGCTGGCCCCCTCTGGGAACGCAGCGTCGGCAAACGAAGCTATTGTAGCGAAAAGCGTTTCGTGAAAGAAAGACGGCACTTCGGGACCGCGGTCCCGCGTGTCCGCTCATGGCGCCGGCGTAGCTCAGGGGTAGAGCAGCGCATTCGTAATGCGCGGGTCGGGGGTTCAATTCCCTCCGCCGGCACCATTTCCCCTCCTATCGGACCGTTGGGCGCGCCCGGACCCGCGCCCGGGAACCTCGGATGGCGTTCCTCGACCCCTCGACCTTGCTCGTCTTCGTCGGCGCCCTGGCTTTGGCCTATGGCGTCGGCCGGCTGGTGCGAACGATCCTCCGCGCGCGACGCCGTCCGCAATCGCCGCCGGCGCCGATGACGCGCGCCGAGCGCCGCCGTGCCGAGCGCAGGCGCCGCTAGCTCTATTTCGGATCGTTGGCGGAGGCCGTGACCTTCGGCTCGTCGCCGATCAGGAGCTGGAGCTCATGGGTAAGGAAGGCGAAGGCTTCGTCCACCGAATCGGTGCGGAACACCCTGTCGAGATCTTCGCGCGAGATGGTGCCGTATTTGACCAGCGCGTTGAGGTCGATGACCTCGCGCCAGAACTCGGCACCGTAAAGAACGATCGGCAGCTTCTTCTTCACCTTGAGGGTCTGCGCGAGCGTCAGGATCTCCATCAGCTCGTCCATGGTGCCGAAGCCGCCGGGCATGCACACCATCGCCTTCGCCAGATAGGCGAACCAGAACTTGCGCATGAAGAAGTAGTGAAATTCGAAATTGAGCGCGTGGGTGATGTACGGGTTGGCGTGCTGCTCGAACGGGAGCTGGATATTGAGGCCGATGTTGATGCCGCGCGCCTCCGAAGCGCCGCGATTGGCCGCTTCCATGATGCCGGGGCCGCCGCCGGAACAGACGACGAAGCGCGTTCCCGGCGCATGGAGATTCTTCGACCACAGCGTCAGCCGCCTGGCGAGCTCGCGGGTGTCCTCGTAGTAGCGCGACATGTTGAATCGCTGCTCGGCGGCGGCGATGTCGCCGCCGGTTTTCCGCGCCGTCTCCAAAGCCGCCTCGGCCGCTTCGCGCGAGAGGATGCGCGCCGAGCCGAAGAACACGATGGTGTCGCGGACGTCGTAGGCCCTGAAGCGCTGCTCCGGTTCCACGTACTCGGCGAGAATGCGCAGAGTCCGGGCGGGGAGCGAATCGAGAAACTCCTTGTTGTGGAAAGCAAGCTGCGGCTGGTGCGCCGTGTGGGGTGCCGTCGCTTTGGCTCCGTTCGGGCCGCTCTCGCCGCCACGCTCATTTTTATCGGTCATGGCGGCAGAATGGCAGAAAACGCCGGCATCGGGAATAACGGCCGCCAGAGGCAGTCGTGCTTGCGATTCGTTTCGACAGCGAGGGGACTGCCGGTGGCATCCGCTCGCGCCCTGCTGTAATTTGCCGACGTCCGCCGCCGGCTGCTCGACAGCGGCGCCAGAGGAAGCCGATCTCCGGCTCCAGTGAGCTTCGCATGTCTCGTCGCACGTTCATTCTTCTCGTCGCCTCGGCCGCCGTGCTGGCGTTCGGCATCGTCGCCGCCATGATCACGCTCAAGGTGCGGACCATGACGGCGTCGACCCCGGCGAGCGTGCCGGGTCAGATCCGCGTGAGCGGCGATGTCTCGATCGGCGGGCCCTTTACTCTCACGGATCAGGACGGCCACCGCGTCACCGACAAGGATTTCTCCGGCCGCTTCATGCTGATCTATTTCGGCTACACGTTCTGTCCCGACGTTTGCCCGACCGAGCTCAACACGATGGCGCTGGCGCTGGACCGGCTCGGCACCCGCGTACGCGTCGTGCCGGCGTTCATCACCATCGATCCGAAGCGCGACACGCCGGAGGCGCTCAAGACCTATCTGGCCTCGTTCGGACCGGACTTCGTCGGCCTCACGGGAAGCGATGCCGACATTGCCGCGGTCGCCAAGGAATACCGGGTCTATTACAAGCGGTCCGAAGGAAGCGATCCCGACAGCTATCTGATGGATCACACGTCGCTGCTCTATCTGATGGGGCCTGACGGCAAGCTTGCCGCGCTGTTCCGTACCGGCGCCACGCCGGAGGACATCGCCGACGGCATCAAGGCGGCGTTTTCGAAGGCAGGCCCCCCCGCGTCCGGCTGAGGTCGCCACCGGTACCCCCGCGGGAAACGCGGACAAAAAAATCGGGGGGCCGAATGGGCCCCCCGACGCGCGTTTGCGTGATGCCGATACTCAGTCGCGGCGGTTGCCGAGAAGCTGCATCAGCATGATGAACAGGTTGATGAAGTCGAGATAGAGCGTCAACGCTCCCATCAGAGCCTTCTTGCCGTAGATCTCCGAATCGTCGATCTCGCTGTAGAGCTCCTTGATGCGTTGCGTGTCATAGGCGGTCAGGCCCGTGAAAACCAGCACGCCGATCACCGAAATGGCGAACTGGAGCATCGTCGAGCCGAGGAAGATGTTCACGATCGAGGCCAGCACGATGCCGATCAGCCCCATGAACAGAAACGAGCCGAACTGCGAGAGATCGCGCTTGGTCGTGTAGCCGTAGAGGCTCATCGCGCCGAAGGTGCCGGCGGTGATGAAGAACACGCGCGCGATGCTGGTGCCGGTGTACACCAGGAAAATCGACGCGAGCGACAGGCCCATCAAGGCCGCGTAGACCCAGAAGATCGCCTGCGCGGTCGAGAACTTGATGCTGTTGATCTTGAACGAGAGGAAGAACACCGCCGCCAGCGGAGCGAGCATGACCACCCACATCAGCGGGGTGCCATAAATTGCCTGCAAGAAGGTCGGCGATGAGGCGGTCAGGTAGGCGCAGATGCCGGTGAGCGCGATGCCGGAGGCCATGTAATTGTAGACCTGCAGCATGTAGCGACGGAGGCCGACGTCGATCTGGGCAGCCTCCGCTTGCGCACGGGTCATTGTGCGCGGGGTGTTGGGTCCATACTCCATTGGGAAGTCCCTGTAGGGTTAGAGGGGCCGTTTTCCTGCTGTCAAATATGGCACGTGCCGACCGATTTTCAAGGCGAACCGGACACGGTGGCGGCCGCGGAATTTTGGTTACGAAACTGAAATAGAACGAAAATCCAAGCTGCGGGCGGTCAGGCTGCATCGGCGGCAAGCAGCCGCGCCGCCGGAACGGCAAGCACGCGCCACGCCGCCCACGCACCGAACGCCCCGGTTGCGGCCATGGTGGCGAGAATGGCGGCCAGTGCCGGTAGCGGCAGGAACGTCCACGGAATGCCGATGGCGTGAACCAGCGCAGCCCATGCGGCCATGGTGCCGAGCGCCGCCGCGATCGCCGCGGCGACCAGGCCGATCAAGGCATGCTCGATGGCGGCGACGGCGACGATCGTGCCGCGGCTCGCGCCGACGGCGCGCAGCACCGCAGCTTCGTAGAGGCGCATTCGCCGCCCGGCCGCGAGCGCGCCGATGAGAACCAGGAGGCCCGCCCCGAGCGATGCGGCAGCGACCGACTCGGTGGCGCCGGCAATGCGCGTGAGCAGCCCGATCGCCGTCTCGATCACGTCGCGCACGCGGATCGCGGTGACATTGGGAAGCGCTTCGCCGACTGCGTTGGCGACCGCATCCTCCGCCGCCGGCGTCGCGTACACTGCGGCGAGATCGGTCATCGGCGCGCCGTCGAGCGCTCCCGGCGACAGCATGATCGCGAAATTGACGCCGAAGCTCGTCCAGTCGATGGCACGGAGATTGGCGATGCGCGCCTCGACCTCGCGCCCCAGCACGTTGAACGTCAGGGTGTCGCCGACGCCGACGCCGAATCCTCTGGCCGCATTGGCGTCGAACGAAACCAGCGGCGGCCCCCTGTAGTCGGCGGGCCACCAGTCGCCGGCGACGAGTTTGGCTCCCGTCGGCGGCGATGCCGCCACGGTGAGGCCGCGGTCGCCATTGGCGACCCAGCGCGCTCCCGGCGCGATGGCGACGTTGGCGATCGGCACACCGTTCACGCGCACGATCCGGCCCCGCAACATCGGTCGCCGTTCGATCGATTCGACGCCGGGCACCGAGCGCACGGCGGCGTCGAACCGAGGTCCCTCGTCGGGCTGGATGTCGATGAAGAAATATGACGGCGCGCGTTCGGGAATGCGCTCCTCGATCTCGTGCCGAAGATTGCCTTCCACCTCGACCAGCGCCACGAACAGCGTCATGGCGAGGCCGAGAGCCACCATCACCGGCACCGTGGCGGCACTGGGGCGGCTCAAATTGGCGAGAGCGAGGCGCAGGCGCGCGCCGCCGCGTCCATGAGCGGCGAGCCGCTCGTGGAGCCGTCGACCGGCCATCCGCAGCCCATGCCCAAGGCCGATCAGCAACGCGGCGGCGGCGAGCGTGCCGAGAGCGGCGTAGACGACGATGCGCCGGTCGGGGGCGGTCGCCGCCGTGAAGCCGACCAGCACGAGCAGCGCCAACCCGGCGGCGAACCATGCCGAGCGCGGCGTCCGTCCGGGGGCGCCTTCCGCTTCGGCACGGAGCAGGATGGCGGGAGACACCGAGCGGGCCTGGGCAAGCGGCGGCACGGTGAAGGCGAACGTCGCCAAGGCGCCCGCGGCCGCCGCCGAGAGGAGCGGCGTCACGAGCGCGCGGGCATTGAACGCCAGGGGCAGAACGTCGCCGGCGACCGATCCGGCGAACAGCGCCAACCCGGCGCCGATGGCAAGGCCGAGCGCTATCCCCGCCGTCGCCATGACGGCGACCTCGGCGCCATAGGTGCGGGCAATCAGCCCCGACGAGGCCCCGAGCGCCTTGAAGACGGCGATGGTCGGACGCTTGAGCGTCAGATGGCTTTGCACCGACTGGGCGACGCCGATACCGCCGATCAGCAGCGAGGCGAATCCGACCAGCGTCAGGAACACGCGCACGCGCTCGATCTGGGTGCGCGCTTGCGGCGTGGCGTCGGCCAGGGTGCGGGCGCGCATGCCGGACAGTGGGAAGTCGCGGGCCATGACGTCGGCGGCCTGCTCGGGTGTCGTTTCCGAGCGCGGATCGAGAACCACGCGGTAGTTATGGCGAACGAGGCTTCCGGGGCGGACGAGGCCGGTTGCTGCGAGCGCGTCTTCGCCGATCATGACCTCGGGGCCGAACGTGATGCCCTGGTTGCGGTCCGGCTCGGCGGCGATGATCGCCCGGAGTTCGAAGCGCGCATCGCCGACGGTGAAGCGATCGCCGACACGAAGGCCGAGACGCGCGGCGAACGCGGGCACCGCCGCTGCGCCGAACGTGCCATCCGATCCCTGCGCGAGCGCCGTGCCGAGCGTCATCGTCGGCTCGAGCGCTATGGTGCCGACCAGCGGATAGCGGCCGTCGACCGCCTTGAGATCGACCAGGAGCCGTCGCGCGGGCTCCTGGGCGACGTCGGCCATCGCCCGCAGCGAGGCGATGTGGGAGACGCGGCCGAAGCTGTCGAGCGCCGCGCGTTCCTGGGCGTTCGCGGGCCGCTGAACGAGGCGAAATTCGACGTCGCCGCCCAGCAGGGCGCGCCCGTCGCGGCGCACGCCTTGCTCGACGGCCGCAGCGAAGATGCCGACCGCGGCGATCGCGGCGACGCCCAGCGTCAGGCACAGTGCGAGGAAACGGAACGACAGCGCCGCGCCGCGGATGTCGCGGCGCGCGAGCCGGAGCGCGAGAGCGAGACCGCTCATCGCGGTTCGCTCAATCGGCCGTCGGCCATGCGGACGAGGCGATCGCAGCGCGCGGCCAGGTCGGCGTCATGGGTGACGAGGAGCAGCGTCGTGTGCGCCGCGCGAACGAAGTCGAACAGGAGATCGGCGACGCGAGCGCCGGTCTCGCCGTCGAGATTGCCGGTCGGCTCGTCCGCCAGCACCAGCGTCGGACGCGGCGCAAAGGCGCGGGCGATGGCGACGCGCTGCTGCTCGCCGCCGGACAACTGCGACGGATAGTGCACCAGACGATGACCGAGCCCGACCGCTTCGAGCCCCGCACGGGCGCGCTTTGCCGCGTCACGGATGCCGGCGATCTCCATCGGGACCATGACGTTTTCCAGCGCCGTCATCGCCGGCACGAGATGGAACGCCTGAAAGACAATGCCGATCCGGGACTGGCGCCGAGCGGCTCGGCCGTCTTCGTCGAGTGCCGCAAAATCGACGCCATCGACAATCACGGTCCCGGAACTGGCCCGCTCGATGCCCGCTGCGACCATGAGGAGCGACGATTTCCCCGACCCCGACGGGCCGAGCACGGCGACGCTTTCGCCGTGCGCCACCGCCAGATCGATGCCGCGCAGGATGTTGACTTCACCCGCCCCGCTTTCCAAGTTGAGGCATACCGCCTTGAGGTCCACCATCGCCGTGGATCTCGTCGTCGCGTTTTGTTCGGAGACCGTTCCGTTGCGCATTCACGCTCTTTCCGCTCAGCTTTTGAGATGGCGACACGCGCATGGCTACTGGGCGCGCGCAAAGTGGAGTCTTGCCCATTCGGTGCCCTCCTATGTGGCGGTCGGTGGTGGCCCCGTCAATCGGCGGCAGGTCTGTATCCGCGCGGTAACCGCGTTGTGCGCATTGCTACTTATGGCTGGTCAACCGGCGCGCGCGGCCGAAACGCCGCTGCGTCTCCTGCTGCTGGGCGACAGCCTGATGGCGGGCTACGGCCTGCCGCACGAGGAGAGTTTTCCCGCCCGCCTTTCGGCCGCGCTCGACAAGCGCGGACAGAAGGTCATCCTGGTCGAGGCCGGTGTTTCGGGCGACACCAGCGCCGGTGGACGGGCGCGCCTGTCCTGGGCGATCGGCGGAGCGCCGAACGGCAGCGTCGATGCGGCGATCGTCGAGCTTGGCGCCAATGACGGCTTGCGCGGGCTGCCGCCGGATCGGATGCGCGCCAATCTCGCCGCCATTCTCGACGAACTCAAGGCCCGCGGAATCCCGGTGTTGCTTGCCGGAATGTATGCGCCGCCCAATCTCGGCGATCGCTATGGGCGCGAATACAAGGCCGTCTTCGACGGTTTGGCGCGGAGCTACGACGTCGTCTATTACCCGTTCTTCCTCGACGGCGTGGCGCTCGAGCCGGATCTCAGCCAGGTGGACGGCCTTCATCCGAATGCGGCCGGCGTCGATGTCATCGTGAAGCGCATCCTGCCGTCGGTGGAGACGTTGCTGAAGCGTGCGGCGGCCCGCGCGCCGTCCACCGCAGCGTCGCCCGTCCGATGATCCGGCTTTTCTGCGCGCTCGAGCTTCCCTCCGGACTCCGCGACCGTCTGATCGCGCTCGGCGGCGGCTTGCCGGGGGCGCGCTGGGTGCCGGAAGAGAATCTGCACGTCACCCTGCGCTTCATCGGCGAGGTGCCGGAATCGTCGTTCGACGACATCGCCGCAGCACTGTCGGGCGTTCATGTCGGCGCGTTCGATCTCACCGTTGCCGGCGTCGGGCATTTCGAGCAGTCGCGCCGGCCGACCACGCTGTGGGCCCGGGTCGAGCGCAGCGACGAGATGGTCCAGCTTCACGACCGCATCGAATCGGCGCTGCGTCGCGTCGGCATCGACGGCGGCGATCGCCACTTCCAGCCGCACGTCACGCTCGCCCGCCTCGACCGGGACATCTCGCGCGACCGGGTCGCGGCGTTCCTCGGCGCCAACAGCCTGTTCCGCGCCGCGCCGATTCGCATCGAGCATTTCACGCTGTTCTCGAGCGTGCTCGGCCGGTCGGGGCCCACCTACCGCGCCGAAGCCGAGTTCCCCCTTGTCGGTGCCCTCGGTCTCGCCTCCGACGCGCGCTGAGCGGAACGCTCCGCCTAAAATCCATCGGCGGATCGCGCGCCGAAGGCCCGCGCCGTGTCGGCGAACGCGCTCAACCGTCGCTCGACCCGCCCGTTGAGCGAATCGGCGGGGTATGTCCCGTCCTCGCCGCGCACGCCCGCCGCCGTTCCGGTCAGGAGCTCGATTCCCTCGTCGATCGTCGCGACCGCGAAAATGCGGAACCGGCCCTCGCGCACCGCCTCGACCACATCGGCGCGGAGCATCAGGTGGCGGACGTTGGCGATCGGGATGAGGACGCCCTGGTCGCCGGTCAGTCCATCGCTCTTGCAGATGTCGAAGAAGCCCTCGATCTTTTCGTTCACGCCGCCGATGGCCTGCACCTGGCCCATCTGATTGACCGAGCCGGTGACGGCGAAGGACTGGCGGATCGGCACGTCGGCAAGGGCGGACAGCAGGGCGTAGAGCTCGGCCGAGGACGCCGAATCGCCCTCGACGCCGCCGTAGGATTGCTCGAACACCACGCTCGCCGCGAGCGTGAGCGGCTTGTCGAGACAGTAGCGGCCGCGCAGGAACCCTTCGAGAATCAGCACGCCCTTGGAGTGGATCGGTCCGCCGAGGGCGACCTCGCGCTCGATGTCGACGACCTCGCCCTTGCCCATGCGGACGCGGGCGGTGATGCGGGTCGGTCGCCCGAACGCGAAGGAGCCGAGCTGCAGCACGGAGAGGCCGTTGATCTGCCCGACCGCGGCGCCCTTGGTGTCGATGAGAATGGTCCGGTTCAGGATCTGCTCGTGGGAGCGCTCGCGCAGCCGGTCGGAGCGGTTGATCCTGGCGTCGATCGCCCGCTCGACGTCGCTGACGGCGACCACCGCCCGCCCCACCATGCCGGCCCAATAGTCGGACTCGGTGAGAAGATCGGTGATGCTGCGGAGGTTGACAGTGATCTTTCCGGCATCGCCGGCAAGCCGCGCCGCATGCTCGATCACCCGCGCCGTCGCCGGCCGGTCGAGGGCGCGGCAGCCGTTGTGGCGGGCGAGATCGGCGATGAGGCGGACGAAGAGCTGCTCGGCGGCCGGCGTGCGGTCCATGGCGTCCTCGAAATCGACCGCCACCTTGAACAGGTCGTCGAAGTCGGGATCGTGCGCCGCCAGAAGGTAATAGAGCTCGGCGTCGCCCATCAGCACGACCTTGATGTCGAGGGGAACCGGCTGAGGATCGAGCGAGACGATGGTGGCGACCGACGCGACCGGACCGGCGCTCTCCATCTTGATCTCGTGAGCGCCGAGCGCCCGCTTCAGCGCTTCCCAGGTCAGCGGCGCCAGCAGCACCTTGCGCGCGTCGAGGATCAGGTAGCCGCCGTTGGCGCGGTGCAGCGCCCCCGGCTGGAGCAGGCTGAAGTCGGTCGCCAGCGTGCCGAACTGCGAGATGTGCTCGATTCGCCCGAGCAGGCTCTGCAGATTCGGATTGTCCTCGTAGATCACCGGCGCGCCGGAGCAGCCGCCGTTGTCGACGAGGAGATTGACGCGATAGCGCCGCAGCATGAACGCGGGGCCCGACGGCTCGCGCACGGCGGCCCGCTCCGCCGTCGCGTCCGCCGCCGGCGCCTCCTGGGGCGGCGCCAGGAATCCCTCGACGTTGTCGATGAGATCCTTACGCACGCTGTCGAGATGCGCCTGAACGACCGGGAGGTCGCCGTAGGCGCCGCGAGTCTCCTCGATGACGTGGCCGATGGCGTGGTCGGCGACCGCGCGGTTGAGCTGGAGAAGCTTGTCGTGCGCCTCGCGCTCCAGCGCCGGAAGCTGGCGCAGCGTCTCCTCGAGCTTCTCCTGAAGCAGGTTGATGTCGGCGCGGGTGCGTTCCTGCTCGGCCTCGGGCAGCTTGTGGAACTCCTCCGGCCCCAGCACCTCGCCGTCGCGGGTCGCCGCCAGCCCGAGTCCGGCGGGGGTGCGCACAAGGGCGATGCTGCTCGCGCGCGCCTCCTTCTCGATCGCGGCGAACGCATCCTGGTTGCGCGACTTGAACTGGGCCTCGAGGGCGCGCCGCCGCTCGCGGTAGTCGTCCGATTCGAAGGCGGCGGGAACGGCGACGCGGAGGCGCCCGATCAGGCGCTCCATGTCCTTCTTGAACGGCGCTCCGCGCCCGCACGGCAGCGACACCGCATTCGGACGGTTGGGGTCGTTGAAGTTGTGGAGGTAGGCGAGATCGGGCGGCGTCGGCCGCCGCGACGCCTGGGTCTGGAGAAACCGGTGGATCACCGAGAATTTGCCGACCCCGGGCGATCCCAGCGCGAACAGGTTGTAGCCGTGATTGCCGATGCCGACGCCGAAGCGGACCGCCTGCACGGCGCGATCCTGGCCGACGATGCTCTTCAGCGCGGTGAGCTCGTCGGTCGTCTCGAAGTCGAACTGCTCGGGATCGCAGCGGCGGCGCAGTGCGTCGGGGGCAAGAGAAACGGGTCCGGACATCGAGGATCTCGCGCAAAGATGGAGAGGAATGGGCGAAACGCGTGGGCTACCGGTCGGCGTCTTCCTCGATGTGCTCCATGTCGTCGTCGCTGAAGCCGAAGTGATGGCCGATCTCGTGGATCAGAACGTGGCGGACGATGTGGTCGAGCGGCTCGCCGCTCTCGCACCAGTAGTCGAGAATCGGACGACGGTAGAGGAAAATGCGATCGAGATCGTAAGCGACGTCGGCCACACTTTTTTGGCTCAAGGATGTTCCTTGATAGAGGCCCAGCAGATCGAATGGAGTGTCGATCTCCATTTCGCGTTCGATCTCGGCGTCGCAGAACTCCTCGATGCGGATGACGACATCGCGAACGTGCTGCCGCAGCGGCTCCGGGATGCGCGCCAGCTCGGCGCGCGCGATCGCCTCGATATCGGCCGCGGTCGGTGCGGTTGCCATGCCGGTCATGGGGACATCGCGTTCATCCGGCGAGGTTAGCTTGCCTTGAAAGCATCGCCAAGCTGCGGCACTGTTTTCCGGAGGCCGGACCATGCGGTTCCGGCGGGCTTTGGAGGGTTTCATGGCCGACATGCGCAAAGACCCCGAGCGTCTCACCGGCGAAGCCCGGCGCGTGGCGCTGCGCGAGCTCCACGATTGGGTCGAGGTGACGGACCGCGACGCCATCCGCAAGACGTTCCACTTCGCGGATTTCAGCGAAGCCTTCGCCTTCATGACCCGCGTCGCACTGATCGCCGAAAAGATGGATCATCATCCGGAGTGGCTCAACGTCTACAACCGCGTCGAGATCGTTCTCGCGACCCACACCGTGGAAGGCGTCACCGGCCTCGACATCAAGCTCGCCCACGCCGTCGACCAAGTCGCGCCGCCGCGCGATCGCCGTTAGCCGGCCGGGCGGCCGGGGCGATCGCCCTGGGCCGCCCGGGGTCCGGGCCCCGCGCGCCGGTCGATTTGCGCGCTTGATTTGTCGGCGCGCGCCTCGCACTCTCCCGCCATGCGCGGCTATTTCGGAATCGGTGTCGAAGGCTTGAGCAAAGCCATCAACGGCGGAAATCTCTTCCGCTCGGCGCACGCGTTCGGCGCCAGCTTCACGTTCGCCATCGGCGGCGTGTGGTCGCGGCAGGAGTCGGGCCTTGCCGACACGTCCGATTCGCCGGCGCAGGTCCCGTTCTATCGCTTCGAATCGGTCGCCGACATGCAGCTTCCCGACGGCTGCGATCTGGTCGGGATCGAGCTTCTCGACGCCGCGGTCGAGTTGCCGTCGTTCCGCCATCCGCGCGCGGCCGCCTATGTGCTGGGGCCGGAGCGCGGCTCGCTGTCGCCGGCGCTGATCGAGCGCTGCGCCTACGTGATCAAGATTCCGACGAGCTTTTGCATCAATCTGGCGGTCGCTGGCGCGGTGGTCATGTATGACCGCACGATCAACCTCGGCCGCTTCCCGGCGCGGCCGCTGCATCCGAAGGGCGCGCTCCAACCGGTGCCGGCCCACGTGCGGGGCCGTCCCCTTTTTCGCCACGATTGACGGCTGCCTTGTTCCGGGCGGCGCTTGATGGAGTAGATTCGACCATGATGCTTTTACGACCGGCCGCATTGGCGATTGTGTTCGTTGCCGCGATGGCCATGGGCCATCCGGCCCTGGCTCAGAAGGCGCAGTTCATCGGCTCGTTCCAGGATTGGGAGGCTTATGCCGGCACCGAAGGCCGCTCCAAGGTCTGCTACGCGGTGACGCAGCCGACCAAGAAGGAAGGGCAATACAGCAAGCGCGGCGAGGTTTACCTGTTCGTCACGGACCGTCCGGGCGACAAGGAGCGTGACGTGGTCAACGTCAAGGCTGGCTACGTCTACAAGCCGAACAGTGCCGTCAACGCCGCCATCGGCGATCACACGTTCGCTCTCTACGTCAAGGACGACACCGCCTGGAACCGCACCAGCCAGGACGACAAGACGATGGTTGAGGCCATGATCAAAGGTGCGGCGATCGTCGTCCACGGCACCTCCGACCGCGGCACCGCCACCACGGATACCTTTTCGCTCAAGGGGTTCAGCGCCGCGTTTCAGGCCATCGGCAAGGCCTGTGGCGTGAAATAAGGCCGCGGGGTCTTCCGGTCGTCCTGTCCGGGTATCCGTCGCCGTCGTCAAGTCGATCCGACGGGCCGGGTGTGGCGCCGCCGCCTGCGGCGGCCTATATACTCGCCGACATGAACAGCGATTCCGGCGCCACGCCCAAGATGTTCGATCCCGTCATCGAAAAGACCGCCCTTGCGTCCGCCGATGCCGCGGCTTCGGTCGGCCCGAAGAGCCTGGTCGGGCTCACCCGGGAGGAACTGACGGCGGCGGTCGTCGGCCTCGGCGAGGCGCCGTTCCGTGCCAAGCAGTTGTTCCACTGGATTTATCATCGCGGCGAACGCGACTTCGCGCAGATGACCACGCTCGCGAAGGATTTCCGTGCCAATCTCGCGGGGCATTTCACCGTTCAGCGCCCCGAGGCGGTGCGCGACGAGACATCGGCCGACGGCACCCGCAAATGGCTGTTCCGGTTCGCCGACGGCCAGGAGGTGGAAACCGTTCACATTCCCGAGGAGGATCGCGGCACGCTGTGCGTGTCCTCGCAGGTCGGCTGCTCGCTCGCGTGCAGCTTCTGCCACACCGGCACGCAGAAGCTGGTGCGCAACCTCGCCGCGAACGAGATCGTGGCGCAGGTGATGGCGGCGCGCGATGCGCTTGGCGAATGGCCGTCGCCCAAGAGTGATCGCATGATCTCCAATGTCGTCATGATGGGAATGGGCGAGCCGCTGCTCAACTTCGAGAACGTGAAAAAGGCGCTCGCGGTCGTCATGGATCCGGAAGGGATCGCCATTTCGCGTCGGCGCATCACGCTGTCGACTGCGGGAGTGGTGCCGCTGATGGATCGTTGCGGCGCCGAGATCAACGTCAACCTGGCGGTGTCGCTGCACGCGGTCACCGACGAGTTGCGCGACGTGCTGGTGCCGATCAACCGCCGCTTCCCGCTGGCCGATCTCCTTGCCGCCTGCCGGCGCTACCCGGGCGTCAACAACGCGCGCCGCATCACCTTCGAATACGTGATGCTGAAGGGCATCAACGACCGGCCGGAGCATGCGCGCAAGCTCGCGCGTCTCCTCAAGGACATCCACGCCAAGACGAATCTCATCCCGTTCAATCCCTGGCCGGGCTCGCCCTACGAGTGCTCGGACATGGACACCGTCGAGGCGTTTGCCGGCATCCTCAACGCGGCCGGCCTTGCCGCGCCGATACGGATGCCGCGCGGCCGCGACATCCTGGCCGCCTGCGGTCAGCTTCGAACCGAAAGCCAGCGTCGGCGACGTGTGGTGGCTGGGGCGGCATCCGCCGCCTAGGTCCGGACGCTCGCGGCCCCATAAGCAATAAAATTTCAGAAAAACCCCTCCAAGCGCAGCTTGAGGGCAAAAGGTGTTGCTTTATAGCCACATGCCTCGGAAAATTACTCAGGGCGGATGCATTGGCCACAGCGCGATCACAATTGCTACGTTCACTATGGCGTGAGTGGTCAGGCGCCCCTGTGTCGGTTGGCCTGCCTAAAAAATAAGAGAGGTTTTGAAATGCGCACTTCCATCGCTGCCACTGCATTCGCGGCGGGCCTTCTCGTCGCCGTATCCGGCGCGGCTCGCGCTCAGGACATGACAGGACCGGAGTCGGGTCCGTACGTCGGGTTTGGCCTGGGCGCCAGCTTCCTCGACGACGCCCCGTTTTACGGTCCGGGCACGAATGGCAAGGCCGACTATGACACCGGCTGGGGTCTCCTCGGCAGCGCCGGCTACGCCTTCGATCGCAACTGGCGCGCCGAACTCGAGCTCGGCTATCGCCGCAACGAGGTCGATTCCATGAGTGGCGGCGGCCGTAACGGCACGGGCAATGCCGGCGGCTTCAGCGTGATGGGCAACGTCCTCTACGACATCCGCACGGGAAGCAACTGGACTCCCTACGTCGGCGTCGGCGCGGGCTATCTCCGCTACAAGGCGTCGGGCATCGCGCCGAGCGCGACGACGACCGTGAACGACAGCAGCGACGTGTTCGCCTACCAGGGCATTGCCGGCGTCTCGTACAACGTCACACCGTCGACGCAGCTTTACCTGGATTACCACTACCTGCGCGCCAACAATCCCGATATCACCGACTCGGCCGGGAACAACCTTTCGTCCGAGTACCGCGATCATCTGGTGACGGTCGGCTTCCGCTACATGTTCGGCGCGGCTCCGGTTGCCGCGGCGGCTCCGGTTGCCGCGGCGGCTCCGGCCCCGACGCCCGCTCCGCGCCAGGAAGAACAGCTCCCGCGTTCGTTCCAGGTGTTCTTCGACTTCGATAAGTCGAATATCCGTCCCGATGCCCGCCCGGTCATCGAGGAGGCGGCCAACAACGCCCGCAAGGGCGGCATGAGCCGCATCACCCTCACCGGACATACCGATGCCGCCGGCACGGCCGCCTACAACCAGCGCCTCTCGGTGCGTCGCGCCGAGGCGGTGAAGGCGGAGTTCGTCCGGCTCGGCTTCAACCCGAACGACATCGCCGTGATCGGCAAGGGCAAGGCCGACCAGCTCGTGCCGACCGCCGATGGCGTTCGCGAGCCGAGGAACCGTCGCGTCGAAATCGTCTTCTAAGCCGACGATTCATCATCATGGTGAAAAGGCCCTGGGCATTGCCCAGGGCCTTTTTTCTTGCGCTCGTTACGATTCTGCCGCCGTCGTGGCATCGGTCCCGACCCGGGCGCCGATCAGAACCCCTCGCGCGCGACCACCGGCTGGGTCAGGTAGCGATCGGCGAAAGCATCGATCTCGTTGGCTTGAAGAGCCAGGACGCTGTCGAACAGCCCGTCGGTGCGATCGCAGAACGCGCCCTGACGCATGCTGACCAGCGACAGCTCGTTCGAGAGCTTGGTCAGGAACGCATCCATTTCGCTGACGCCGCGAGCGCCGAAGGTGCGCGTGAAATAGGCCTTGAGCTGCTGGCCGTTGATCTTGAGGACGCGATCGAACTTCGCGACGAAGGTGTTGTAGCTCGATTGCATGTGCGGACGCCCGCAGGACAGGGCTCCGACCAGCAGTTGCGTCTGGAGGCGGCGGACATGAAGCACCGTCTGGTCGCTTGTCCTCACGCGATGGGGCGGTGCCGACTTCGCAATTTTCGCTCGCGGCTCCGATGTCCGGGGCGGCGCCTTGTCCGGAACGGCGTTAGCGAACCTCGGCGCAGGCTGCGTGCTTTCCGGCGCGGCCGGGGCGCTCGACGCTTCCGCAGGCGGCGGAGTTACAGTCGGTGCGGTCGCGGTTTCGGCCGACGGCGGTGGAGCTGCGGTCGGCGCAGTCGCGGTTTCATCCGGTGGCGTCGGTGCTGCGGCTGGTGGACTGGAACTGGCAAGGGCGGCGTCCGGCTCGGTGGGAAGCGTCTGCGTCACCGGCGGCGCTGCGGGACCTGCGGCGGCTTGATCGCCCGGCGGCGCGACATTCTCGGTCGCCGCGCCGGGTGGGTTGCTTGCCGGAGCGAGCGCGGCATCGTCCGTTGTCTTCGGCCGCTCCGCGATGCGCCATACGACGATGGCCAGGACAACCGCGACCGTCGTCGCGGCGATGATTCGAACGAGCGATGAACGCAGGAACGTCTCCACGTCTTAATCCCTACTCCGTATTTCGGGCGTGAAGGAACGCCACCATAAAAATTCGACCGGGCGAAAGGTTAACCGCGGCCCATGCCTTTGTCATCCCTCCGGAACGATGAACGAGCGGCAGAAAATTGCGCGGCGGCCTTCGCTTCGCCCCCGGGGCGGCGCCGGGTCGCCGTTCCAGCGGCAGGCTTCCTTGAAGTGCCAGTTCGTTTGCAACATACTCCGCCGCCGCGCGGCCCATTCCGCGCAAGCCCGCTCTCGACGAAGGACCGAAGACGATGGCAAGCGCCAACCCGCCCGGATCGGAAAAAGGCGACGTGAAAAAGGTCGTCCTCGCGTACTCGGGCGGTCTCGACACCTCCGTCATCCTGCGCTGGCTTCAGGAGAATTACGGCTGCGAGGTCGTGACCTTCACCGCCGATCTCGGCCAGGGCGAGGAACTGGCGCCGGCGCGCGCCAAGGCCGAGACGATGGGCGCCAAGGAGATTTTCGTCGAAGATCTCCGCGAGGAATTCGTGCGCGACTACGTCTTCCCGATGTTCCGCGCCAACGCTCTCTACGAGGGCGTCTATCTGCTCGGCACGTCGATCGCCCGGCCGTTGATCGCCAAGCGCCAGATCGAGATCGCCGAGAAGACCGGCGCCGATGCCGTCGCCCATGGCGCGACCGGCAAGGGCAACGATCAGGTTCGCTTCGAGCTTGGTTATTATGCGCTGAAGCCCGACATCAAGGTGATCGCACCGTGGCGCGAGTGGGATCTCAATTCGCGCTCGCGGCTGATCGAATACGCCGAGCGCCACCAGATTCCGATCGCCCGCGACAAGCGCGGCGAGCCGCCCTATTCGACCGATGCCAACCTCCTGCACATCTCCTACGAAGGAAAGGCGCTCGAGGATCCGTGGGTGTCGCCCGACGAGGACATGTTCACGCGCTCGGTGGCGCCGGAAGCGGCGCCCGATCAGGCCACCTGGGTCGAGATCGAGTTCGAGGCCGGCGATCCGGTGGCGGTGGACGGCGAGCGCCTCACGCCGGCGAAGCTGCTCGCGCGTCTCAACGCGCTCGGCGGCGCCAACGGCGTCGGTCGCGCGGACATCGTCGAGAACCGCTTCGTCGGCATGAAATCGCGCGGCGTCTATGAGACTCCCGGCGGCACGATTCTCTATGCGGCCCACCGCGCGATCGAGAGCCTGACGCTCGATCGCGGCGCGGCGCATCTCAAGGACGAGCTGATGCCGCGCTACGCGGAGCTCGTCTACAACGGCTTTTGGTTCTCGCCCGAGCGGCGGATGATCCAGACGCTGGTCGACGAAAGCCAGCAGCCGGTGACGGGAACGGTAAGGCTCAAGCTCTACAAGGGCTCGGTCTCGGTTGCCGGCCGGAAGTCGCCGAACAGCCTGTACAAGCAGGACTACGTCACGTTCGAGGCCGACTCGGTCTATAACCAGCGCGATGCCGAAGGCTTCATAAAGCTCAACGCGCTCAGGCTGCGGCTCCTCAACCTGCGCGGAAAATAAGCCGCGTCGCCGCTTTCAGTTGCCGCGCGCAAACATCAAGAGGCCGGCCAAGGCGACGAGGTTGGCGCCGCCGACGGCGATCAGGGATTTTGTGCCGAGCCGGATGACGTCGGCGCCCATCAGGAGGTCGGATACGTAGAAGAAGTTGACGCCGATCATGCCGATGACGATCAGCGCGACCGCCATCCAGCCCCGATTGCTCATGACCCTCTCCCCCTCACGCCGTGAGACGGCAATGACGTTTCACGCCGGGGAATTTAGACCAAGGCCACGGCGAAGGGCCTTCAACGATGCGTGAACGCGCCTGGATCGATCAAGCGGCGGGCAGGACGACGCCGTGCTGGGCGGCGCACGCCGCCAGCGCGTTCTCGATCAGGCAGGCAATGGTCATCGGTCCGACCCCACCCGGGACCGGCGTGATGGCGCCCGCCACGCCCTTGGCCTCCTGGAAATCGACGTCGCCCACCAGCCGCGCCTTGCCGCCTTCGTCGACGCGGTTGATGCCGACGTCGATCACGGTGGCCCCGGGCTTGATCCAGCTTCCCTTGATCATCCGCGGCCGGCCGACGGCGGCCACGACGAGGTCGGCGGTACGGACGACGCCGGGAAGATCGCGGGTCCGCGAATGGGCCACGGTCACGGTGCAGTTCTCGGCAAGCAGGAGGTGCGCGACCGGCTTGCCGACGATATTGGAACGTCCGACGACGACGGCGTTGCAGCCGGAGAGGTCGCCGCCCAACGCTTCCTTGGCGAGGATGATGCAGCCGCGCGGCGTGCACGGCACCAGCCCGCCGCCGACGCCGGTCGCGAGCCGCCCGACATTGATCAGGTGGAAGCCGTCGGCGTCCTTGTCGGGATCGATCGCGGCGATCACCCGGTCGGGATGGATATGCTTCGGCAGTGGCATCTGCACCAGAAACCCGCTCACCGCCGGATCGGCGTTGAGCTTGGCGATGGCCGCCAGCAGCTCGTCCTCGCTCGCCGTTGCCGGCAGCCGGTGGGTGAACGAGCGCATGCCGGCGGCTTCGGTGGCGATGCCCTTGTTGCGCACGTAAATCTGGCTGGCCGGGTCTTCGCCCACCAGCACCACGGCGAGGCCGGGGGTCAGGCCGTGGGTTTTCTTGAGCCAGTCGACCTTCGAGGCGATGCGGCCGCGCAGCGCCTCGGCGATCCCCTTGCCGTCGATGATGCGGGCCTCAGCCATGACGTCCTTTCACGATGCGTGCCCCTTCACGATTTTTGCAACCGATCGCAGGAGGCGTTCCGTTTCGCCCGACACGAACACCGTCTTGTCGCGCGACGTGGCGCCGGCGCGAATACTAATCGCCGATGTCGGAACGTCCAGCCCATCGGCGAGAATTTCCGCGAGCCGCGCGTTGGCGCGGCCGTCGCTGGGCGGCGCGGCGACGGCGATCTTGAGGGCAAAGCCGCGCGGGCGCTCGACCGCGCCCTCGATGCCTTCGCGGCGCGCTTTCGGCGCGGCCCGCACGGCAATCAGAATGCCGCCGGTCACGGCATGGGCGGGGACCGGCGCGCGTCCGGACGGCGACGGAGCCGCGACCCGCGCCACGGCGTTTACCAGAAGTATTCGCGCAGGAGCAGGCGCAGCAGATAGATGATGAACCACAGCGCGACCGGGGAGAGGTCGACGCCGCCGAGGTCCGGAAGCACGCGCCGCAACGGACGAAGCGTCGGCTCCGTCAGGCGATAAAGAACGTCGCTCAACGTGTAGACGAAGCGGTTGCGCGTGTTGACCACGTTGAAGGCGATCAGCCAGCTCAGGACCACCCAGACGATCAACACCCAACTATAGAGTTGGAGGATCGCGTCGATGACGATAACGATGGAATGCATGAGCCCCTCGGACGGCGCGGTCGAGCAAGCGTCGACGTGCGCCGTCACCCTAGCGGCGGCGAGTCCGAGCCGCAAGGGCCGCAGCCCGCCGTTTCCGCCAAATCCCGCGCAAATCCGGCGAATTTTCAGCCTTGGCGCGCTTGACAGCGCGGCGGCCCCGAACCCATTATCCGCCCTTCCCGAACCGGCCCGGATACTCCGGGACGCGGTTCGCGGCGTGGGGCCGTAGCTCAGCTGGGAGAGCGTCGCGTTCGCAATGCGAAGGTCAGGGGTTCGATCCCCCTCGGCTCCACCAATCTTCTCTCCGTCCGTGACGGCATCGGCATCCGCAGTCGTCCGGCGGCTTCCCATCGAGGTCGACCTTCTCGCGCTTCATGCCGCCGATCCGTCGCGGTATCCGTTCCTTCTCGAAAGCGCGGCGTCGGGAACGAAGCAGGGTCGCTTCGACATCCTGTTCGCGTTTCCGGGCGAGACCGTCGCGGCGCGCGGCTGCGATCGCTCGTTCCTCGAGCGATTCGACGCGGCGTGGTGCGCTGCGCGCGGAGGGAAATCGACGTGTCCGTCCGAAATCCCCTTCGCCGGCGGCTGGTTCGTGTATCTCGGCTATGAGCTTGCCGCGGAGATCGAGCCGACGCTGGTGTTGCCGCCGTCCGACGGCGTCTTCCCGACCGCCGTGGCGACGCGGATCCCGGCGGCCATCGTCCGCGACCGGCGACGGCGCCAGACGCTGCTTGTCGCCGAAGGGCATCGGGCCGATCTGATCGCGCACTTGGAGCGCGACGTGGAGGCGATCGCGCCGCTCGCGAACGATGCCGGCGCAAGCCCGCCGAGCGCCGCACTCGAGGAGGAATCGCCGGAGCGCTTTCTCTCCACCGTGGCGACGGCGCGGCACTACATCCGCGCCGGCGACATCTATCAGGCGAATCTCTCGCGCCTGTGGCGCGGTAGACTCGCGGCGGAGACGACTCACGCCGCGCTCTACGATCGGCTGCGTCGCGCCAATCCGGCGCCGTTCGCGGCGCTCGCCGCCTATGGCGACCGCGCCGTTCTGTCGTCGTCGCCCGAGCGGCTGGTGGAGGTCCGGGGCGGCCGCATCTCGGCGCGTCCGATCGCCGGCACACGGCCGCGCGGCACGGACGGCGAAGATGCGGCGCTTGCCGCCGAGCTGATCGCGCATCCCAAGGAACGCGCCGAGCACGTCATGCTGCTCGATCTCGCCCGCAACGACCTCTCCCGCGTCGCAGTGCCGGGCACGGTGCGCGTCGACGAGACGATGACGGTGGAGTCCCACGCCCATGTCCATCACATCGTCTCCAATGTCGTGGCCGAGTGCGTTCCCGGCGCAACCCCGGCCGACGTCATCCGGGCGGTGTTTCCCGGCGGCACCATCACCGGCTGTCCCAAGGTGCGCTCGATGGAGATCATCGCCGAGCTCGAAGGGGTCGCGCGCGGCGCCTACACCGGCGCGCTCGGTTACATCGGCCATGACGGATCGATGGATCTCAACATCCTGATCCGCACCATCGTCCGCGACGGAACCGGGATCGCCTTCCGCACCGGCGCCGGCATCGTCGCCGATTCGGAGCCGGAGCGGGAACTCGCCGAAACGCGGGCGAAAGCGCTCGGCCTCATGCGGGCGTTGACGGGAGACCTGCCATGACCGGCGCGCCGACGATCCTGGTCAACGGCGTGCCGACGGCGGCCGTGAATGCCCTGGACCGCGGGCTTGCCTATGGCGACGGGCTGTTTCGCACCGTCCGTATCGACGGCGGACGGCCGCTGTTCTGGGAGCGGCACATCGCCCACCTCGACGAAGGCTGCCGGCGCCTCGGCATTGCCGCCGCCGATCCGGCAGCGCTCGCGAGCGAAGCCGCCTCGCTGTTCGGCGACGGCGGCGACGGCGTCCTCAAGATCGTCGTCACCCGCGGCGTCGGCGGGCGCGGCTACCGGCCGCCCGAGGCCCCGGCGCCGACCCGAATGCTGGCGCGCTTCCCCATGCCGCCGGCGCCCGCCGGGTGCGGCGTCCGGGTGCGGCTCTGCGCCACCCGGATGGCGATCCAGCCCGCCACCGCGGGGATCAAGACGCTGAACCGCCTCGATCAGGTGCTGGCGCGCGCGGAGTGGAGCGACGCCGGAATCTTCGAAGGCCTCATGCGCGACAGCGAAGGATTCGTTGTCGGCGGCACCATGAGCAATCTGTTCCTGGTCCACGGCCATCGGCTGCTGACGCCGATCGTCGACCGCGCCGGCATCGCAGGGACGATGCGTGCGGCGGCGATTGATGCGGCGCGGACAAGCGGCATCGATGTCGTCGAGGCGCGCCTCGCGCCGAGCGCGCTCGTCCAGGCCGACGAGGCGTTTGTCACCAACAGCATCATCGGCGCGGTGCCGGTGGGCGACCTATGCGGTCGCGCGCTCGCCGTCGGTCCTATCACGCGGCGGCTGCGACGCGCTCTCGCTGCTGCCGGCGAGGAGAGCCGCCGTGCCGCACCGTGGCCCATGCGCTGAGCTATTGCGCCGGTCGATCCGGCGGGTGGTCGAGCATCTTCAGGGCCGACTTGGCTTGGGCGACGAACGGCGAATCGGGCGGCAGCCTGTCGACGATCTCCGACCACTCCTTGCGCGCGCCGTCGGCATCGTTGGCCTGCATCGCCAGGAGCGCCAGCAGCATATGGCCGCGCCCGTTGGCGGGATCGAGTTCGACCGCCTCCATCGCATACTGGCGGATCGGCGAGACGGCGTGGCCTTCGGACACGTCGGCCAGGGTTTGCGCGAAACGGGCGACTGCCTCGGCGGCCTGGGACGGCGGAAGAAACTGGCGCGCCTTGGCGAGTGCCGTGCGGGCGTCGTCCATCTTGCCGAGGCGGAGCTTGGCCGAGGCGAGCAGCGCCCAGCCCTGGCCGTCGTCGGGCGCCGCGGCGAGCCGCTCCTCGACGAGGCTGACGAGATGCGACAGCTCGGCGCGGCGCTCGGCGTCCTGGGCGCGCATTTGGGCGACCATCTTCAGGAACGCCGGCGCCTGCGGCGTGCCGATGGCGACGTAAACCAGGAACGCCGCGGGAATCATCACGCTCGCCAGCACGGCGAGGAGGCGCAGACGGGCGCCGCGGTTGGGCGGGCGTGGCGCAGCCGGCGCCGTCGCGTCGAGGGCGCGGCCGGCGGCGAGGAGGCGGCGCTCGATCTCGCGCTTGGCCGCGACCGCTTCGGCATCGCCGATCTCGCCCTGGTCGCGCTCGCGCTCGAGCTCGGTCAACTGATCGCGGAACAGGGCGACATCGAGTGCCGCGCGCGGCACTTGGGCACCGCGTCGCGCGACCACCAGCGGCACTCCGAGCAGGGCGATCGCGGCGAGCGCCATTGCGGCGAGGACGACCCACAGCATCAGGATTTCTCGGCCTCGGAGCCGACCAGGCGCGCGACCGCCGCCGCCTCGTCGGGCGACAGCGGCGCCTCGGCGATGGAGCGCTTGCGTCGGGCGCGCAGCACGATGGCGGCGCCGGCGCCGGCGATGAGCAGCGCCGGTCCGAACCACAGCACCCAGGTCGCCGGCTCCAGCCGCGGGCGGAGCAGCACGAACTGGCCGTAGCGGGAGACGACGTAGTCGACCACCGCCCGGTCGGAATCGCCCGCCGTCACCCGTTCGCGGACGATGGCGCGGAGATCGCGGGCGAGGCCCGCCTCCGAATCCTCGATCGACTCGTTCTGGCAGACGAGGCAGCGCAGCGACTGGCCGATGTGGCGCGCCCGAGCCTCGAGCGCCGGATCCGTCAGCATCTCGTCGGGAGCGATGGCGAGGGCCTGGCTCGCCGTCGCCAGCGCGAACAGGAGCCCGAGGAGGACGGCCCTCATCGCGGCCCTTCCGCGAGGATCTTGCGCAGCGCCGGCTTGATCGTCGTGTCCATCTCGTAGGCGCTGATCGGCGCGGGAAGGCGGAAGCGGATGCGGCCCTCGGCGTCGATCAGGAACGTCTCCGGCACGCCGTAGACGCCGAGCTCGATCGCGGCGCGGCCGCTCTGGTCGGCGCCGATGCGCTCGTAGGGATTGCCGAGCTCGTGGAGATACGCCAGCGCGTCGGCGGGCTTGTCCTTGTAGTTGATGCCGAAGAGATGGATGCGGCCCTTGAGAGCGGGGTCGGCCGTGAGCTTGGCGAGCTCCGGATGCTCGGCGCGGCACGGGATGCACCACGACGCGAAGACGTTGAGCACCGTCACCGTGCCCTTGAGGTCGGCGGTGGCGAAGCCGGCGACGCCGTCGAGCCCGGCGAGCGGCGGAAGCTGGATCGCCGGCATCGGCTTGTCGATCAAGGGCGACGGCAGCTCCTGCGGCTTGAGCCAGAGCCCGGCGAACAGTCCGGCGGCGAGGGCCACGAACAGCGCCAGGGGAATCGCGAAGCGGAGGCGGAGGCGCACGGCGGTCCTACTCCGCCGCCTGGGGCCGCGAGCCGGCCGGCAACGGCTTGATCGCCGGGGCGCCGAGGCGCTGGCGGCGGTCGGTCAGCGACAGCACGCCGCCGAACGCCATGATCAGGGCGCCGAACCAGATCCACGGCTGCAACGGATTGATGTAGAGCCGCACCACCCAGCGCGCCGTCTTGTCGATGGCGCTGCCGGGCTGGCGGTCGGTCTGGCCCTCCGGCTCGCCGATCACGGCGTAGATGTCGCCGAAGCCGTTGGTGTGGATCGCCGCCTCGGTCGTCGCCTGGCTCTCGACCGGATACCAGCGCCGCTCCGGCGTCAGCTCGGCGATGACGGTGCCGTTCTTGTCGCGCGCCTCCATGCGGGCGCGGTCGGCGCGCCAGTTGGGCCCCTGGACCGCGGCGACGTCGAGGAAGGCGATGGTGCGTCCGGCGATGGTCGTCGTGTCGCCGGGCGCCATGAGGAGGATTTTCTCCGTGCGCCAGCCCTGGGCGCAGGCGATGCCGACGATGACGACGCCGAGGCCGCCGTGGGCGAGCACCATGCCGAACGCCGACCGCGGCAGGCTGGCGAGGCGGCGCAGGCTGTCGCCGATCGGGATGCGGAACAGCCGCACGCGCTCGGCGAGCTCGGTCAGCGCGCCTGCGATGAGCCACGTCCCTGCGGCGAGCGCCAGCACCGCGGCCCACGGCCCGCCGGTGAGCGCGAACGCGGCGATCGCCAGCAGCAGCGCCACCGCGCCGGCCGCCCACAGCCGCCTAAGCGCCGTGGCGAGGTCGCTCCGCTTCCAGCCCATCAGCGGCGCCACCGCCGCGGCGATCGCTATCGGCGCCATGATGGGCAGCACGGTCGCGTTGAAGTAGGGCGGCCCGACCGAGATTTTCTCGCCGGTGAGCGCGTCGAGCAGCAACGGATAGAGCGTGCCCATGACGACGGTGGCGCAGGCCGCCGTCAGCAGCAGGTTGTTCAGCACCAGCGCCCCCTCGCGGGAGATCGGTGCGAACGCGCCGGCGCGCTCGAAGGCGGACGCCCGCGCGGCGTAGAGCGCCAGCGCGCCGCCGGCGGCGAGCGCCAGGATGGCGAGGACGAACACGCCGCGCCGGGGATCGTTGGCGAACGAATGGACGGAGGTCAGCACGCCCGAGCGCACCAGGAAAGTTCCCATCAGCGACAGCGTGAAGGTGAGGACGGCGAGCAGCACCGTCCACGACTTGAGCGCGTCGCGCTTCTCGACGACGATGGCCGAATGAAGGAGCGCCGTGCCGGCGAGCCACGGCATGATCGACGCATTCTCGACCGGGTCCCAGAACCAGAAGCCGCCCCAGCCGAGCTCGTAGTAGGCCCACCAGCTCCCCATGGCGATGCCGACGGTGAGCGCGCTCCAGGCGGCGAGCGTCCACGGCCGCACCCAGCGCGCCCAGGCGGGATCGACGCGGCCTTCGATCATGGCGGCGACGGCGAAGGCGTAGACCACCGAGAAGCCGACATAGCCGAGATAGAGGAACGGCGGGTGGAACGCGAGGCCGGGGTCCTGCAGCAGCGGGTTGAGCCCGTCGCCTTCGAGCGGCGGCGGGAAGACGCGCAGGAACGGATTCGAGGTGAACAGGATGAAGGTGAGGAACGCCACGCCGATCAGCCCCTGCACGGCGAGCACGCGCGCCTTGAGCGGCGGCGGCAGGCGGCGGCCGAAGGCGGCGACCGAGGCGCCGAACAGGGCGAGGATGAACACCCACAGCACCATCGAGCCTTCGTGGTTGCCCCACGCGCCGGCGATCTTGTAGAGCAGCGGCTTGGTGGTGTGGGAGTTCTCGGCGACGGTCAGGATCGAGAAGTCGTCGGCGACCGAGGCCCAGATCAGCGCGCCGAACGCCAGCGCGATGAACGCGAACTGGGCGATCGCCGCCGAGCTGCCGAGGCCCATCAGCGGCGCGGAGTTACGCTGGGCGCCCACCAGAGGCAGGCTGCCTTGGACGAGCGCCAGCGCCAGCGCCAGGATCAATGCGAATTGGCCGATCTCGCCGATCATGATCCACCTGCCGATCCGTTCTGGGCGCCGCCGCGCCATTCGCCGGCGCGCTTCAGCGCCTCGACCGCCTCGGGCGGCATGTACTTCTCGTCGTGCTTAGCGAGCACCTGGCTCGCTTCGAACACGTCGCCCGCCATGCGGCCTTCGGCGACGACGCCTTGGCCCTCGCGGAAGAGGTCGGGGAGGATGCCGACATAATGCACCTCGACCGCGTTCTTGAGATCGGTGATGCGGAAGCGGACGTCGCTGCCGCTGCGCTTGACGCTGCCGTCCTCGACCAGCCCGCCGATGCGCAGCGCCGTCGCATTACGGCTGCCGCCCGCCGCCAGCTCGCTCGGCGAGACGAAGAAGACGATGCTCGAACGGAACGCCATCGCCATCAGGACAGCGGTTCCCGAGGCCACCAGGACCAGGGCCGCGACCAGGGCAAGGCGCCGTGACTTGCGGGTCATCGCATGCTCGTCTTCAGGAACGGGGCTCGGGTGCGCGCAGCGCCGCCCGCATCCGCTCGGCATCGCGCTCGGCGCGCGCAAGCTGGCGGCGCGCGGCGACGAAAAGGCCGATCAGCACGGCGGCGGCGAAGCCGTAGGCGGGCCACACGTAGGCGCCGTAGCCGCCGAACGCAAGGGCCTGGGCGAGGCCGCTCATGCCGTCTCTCCGAGGCCCGCGCCCGGAAACGGCGCGTCGGCGCGCCCGGCGACCGCTACGGCCAGCGCCCGCGCTTTGCGCGCCGCGAGCTCGGCCCGCGCCCGCATCAGGATCACGGCGAAGAAGTAGGCGAACAGACCGCCGGCCATGACGAACAGCGGCCGCAGCATGCTGGGATCGATCGCGGGTGCGGCGAAGCGGGTGATCGACGCCGGCTGATGCAGCGTCGACCACCAGTCGACCGACCATTTGATGATCGGCACGTTGACGACGCCGACCAGCGCCAGGATCGCCGCCGCGCGGGCGCCGCGCGCCTCGTCCTCGAACGCGTGCGTCAGGGCGATGTGGCCGAGATAGAGGAAGAACAGGATCAGCACCGAGGTCAGCCGCGCGTCCCACACCCAGTAGGTGCCCCAGGTCGGCTTGCCCCAGAGCGATCCGCTGACGAGCGTGATGGCGGCGAACGCGGCGCCCACCGGCGCGGTCGCCTTGGCCAGCACGTCGGCCAGCGCATGCTTCCACACCAGCGCGAACAGGCCGCAGACGGCGAGGCCGGTATAGCCCATCAGCGCCAGCCAGGCGGAGGGCACATGGATGTACATGATGCGGACGCTGTCGCCCTGCTGGTAATCGGCCGGCGAGGCGACGAGCGCGAGCCACAGCCCGGCCGCGATCAGCGCCGCTGCCAGCGCGAGCAGAACCGGCAGCGCCTTCGCGCTCACTCGGGAGAACTGTGTCGGATTGGCAAGCGAGGCCATGGCGTACTGCTACTGTGTCGGCCGTCAGGGGCGTTGCGTCAAAGGGGCGGCGGAATGTCGACGAGGGCCGGAGCGTTAACGAGAGCCGGAGTGTCGCGCTTTCGGCGGCGCTATTCCAGTGCCTGGCGGAGCGCCGCCCCGGCCGCGATCGGGGCGAGGCCCAAGGACAGCAGCAGGAATCCGCCCAGCACCATCAGCGGCTCGAAGGCCTGGGCGCCGAGCCCGCCGCCGGCCGTGGCGGCCTGGACCGCGGCGACGCCGAAGATCAGCACCGGAATCAGCAGCGGCAGCACCAGGAGGCACAGCAGAACGCCGCCGAGACGCGCGCCGACCGAGAGCGCCGCGCCGATGGTGCCGATCAGCGTCAGGACCGGCGTCCCGAGCAGCAAGCCCGCGATCAGCGCCGCGACGCCGGGACCGTTCAGGCCGAACAGAAGGGCGACGAGCGGGCTCGCGACCAGCAGCGGAATGCCCGTCGTGAGCCAATGGGCGAGCGCCTTGGCGAGCGCCACGAGCTCGGCGCCGAGCGGCGTGAGCAGGAGCTGATCGAGCGTGCCGTCCTCATAATCGGGGCCGAATTGCCGTTCGAGCGACAGCATGGCGGCGAGCAGCGCCATCGCCCACACCGCGCCGGCGCCGATCCGCGCGAGAAGCTGCGGCTCGGGGCCGGCGCCGAACGCGAACAGCAGCGCGCCGAGGATGAAGAAGGCCACCGCCAGCGCGCTTTCGCCGCGGCCCCTGAGCGCCAGGCGAAGCTCGCGCCGGACGAGGTGGAGAAAGCCGTTCATACGAGCTGATCCACTTCGAGGCCGCGCACCTCGGCGGCTCTGGCCTCGCGGGCGAACGGCCCGAGCTCCAGCGTCTGGGCGCCGGGCAGATCGAGCCGTTCGTGACTGGCGACGATCAGCATGCCGCCGCCGTCGCGGTGGGCGGCCAGCGCGCGGTCGAGACGGCGCCGCGCTTCGGCATCGAGGCCGTTGGTCGGCTCGTCGAGAATCCACAGCGGCGCGTCGATCCGCGCCAGGACGCGGGCGATGGCGAGCCGCCGTTTCTGTCCGGCCGAAAGATGGCGGCAGGGAAATTCCGACAGCCGTTCGAGGCCCATCGCCGCCAGCGCCGCCTGGGCGGCCGCCTCGCCCGCGCCGTCGATGGCGGTCCAGAAGCTGATGTCCTCGGCCACTGTCAAGGCCGGCTTGATCGCGTCGCCGTGGCCGAGGTAGGCGACGCGCCCGCGGTGGGCGTGCGCATCGGCGGCGATGGCGACGCCGTCCCAGAAAATGCCGCCGGCGAACGGACGCAGAAGACCGGCCAGCAGCCGCAGCAGGCTGGATTTCCCCGAGCCGTTCGCGCCGACGACGAGAAGGGCTGCGCCCGCTCCGAGGCGCACGTCGACCCCGGTGAAGACGAGCCGCTCGCCGCGCCGGCAGGCGAGCCCGGTTGCGCTGAGATGCCCCACGCGTCGTTCCATCGCCTCCCTATAGCACGGGGCGCGGCGGGGGTGCGGCCGGGGCGCGAGCCCATCGGCGGCGCGGATGCGGGCCGGAGTGGCCTGAACGCTCTCGGGCCATCGATGGACGGTCGGCACCGAGTCTCAAGCGGCAGCCGCGGTAACCGGTCGTGGAGCGAGGCTTTACTGGGGGCGCTTTTCGGCGCGGTCGGGCTATTGTTACGGCATGGAACCTGTCCTGACCGTCATCACTCCCACCACCGGCAAGCCCTCGCTGACCAAGCTGATCGGTTCAATCGACAGCCAGGAGCCGACCATAGGCGTCACCCATCTCCTGCTGTGGGATGACGTGCGCGACCAGGGAGCGGGCACCCCGGAAGCCTACAACTCGGAGAGCCGGCACAGCATCGTTCTCCCTCCCGGGACCGGACGGAATGGTGATGCCCCGGGATCCCAATTGAGAGCAATCGGCCTCATGGCGGCGCGCACGCCATGGGTGACTTTTGCCGATGATGACGTCTGGTGGGATCGCCACCATCTTCGGACCGTCTTGGAAGCTGCCGGACGTCAAAACTGGTGCACGACGCTGCGCGTCGTTTGGGCGCCGGATGGGTCGCGGATCGGTGTCGATCGCTTCGAGTCGGTGGGGGACGATCCGACGCGGAACGTTCCTTACGAGATGGTCGATAACAACTGCATGCTTTTCCGTCGTCGGTTCGGCGTAGCCGCCTCCCGCCTCTACAGAGAGACGCGCGCCTATAACGACGATCGGTTGATGTACGCTTTCCTGAAGCGGAACGCTGGGCCACGCGGCCGCACCGGGCAGCCGACGATCAACCAGATATGCCCGGCGCGTCTTACGGAGTTCTTCAAGAGCAATTGTTGCGCCGGCTAGCCGTTCTCGACTATGCCGAGCCATATTCGGCGCTCGGCACCCGACAATGCGCGTCGGCGAAAATCGAGCGCCTCAACGCGCCTCAGGATGGCGCAGGGGTTGCAGAAAAAAAGCGGCCGCCGGTGGGGGAAGACCGACGGCCGCTCATCGTCCGGCCGGGGAGGCCGGTTCGGAGGCCAACACCGCAATGAATCCGCAACACCGGGGTGGGGGAGAGAGGGTTGCGAAATCGCGTTGGCAGGGCCTATGAAGCCCACTGAATGTGGTGGTGATTCGGTGGGATCATGGCGAAAGTGTGATTTCTCCGCGGAGATATCAACAGGCTGAAAGCTAAGAGTTTTTCGTTACAGAAAAATGTCGCCCGAGCGGTTTCCCCGGGGATGCCCGACGCTTCTGGAAGGTCCTGTCTGTCGCCCCGCCAAAGCCGTGGCGCCGCGGCGTCTTTGCCGCTAAAACCGAGCCCTCCCATGCCGCGTCGCGCGCGGATCCGACCATCCACACCTGAGCTTTTCCGAGGAGAGCACCCGTGGCCGCTGGCACCCTCGACACTTTTAAGGCCCGTCAGACCCTTCAGGCGGCGGGCAAGACCTACACCTACTGGAGCCTCAAGGCCGCGTCGGCCAACGGCCTCGGCGACGTCACGCGTCTTCCGGTCTCGCTCAAGATCCTGCTCGAGAATCTTCTCCGCTTCGAGGACGGCCGCTCGGTCACCAAGGCCGACATCGCTGCGCTCGCGGCGTGGCTCAAGGAGCGCACGTCGGATCATGAGATCGGCTTCCGTCCCGCCCGCGTGCTGATGCAGGACTTCACCGGCGTTCCCGCCGTCGTCGACCTCGCGGCGATGCGCCAGGCGATGGTCGATCTCGGCGGCGACCCCGACAAGATCAACCCGCTGTCGCCGGTCGATCTCGTCATCGACCATTCTGTGCAGGTCGACGCCTGGGCGAGCGCCAAGGCGTTCGGCGAGAACGTGCGCAAGGAATACGAGCGCAACCAGGAGCGCTATGCGTTCCTGCGCTGGGGGGCGACGGCGTTCCACAATTTCCGCGTCGTGCCGCCGGGCGTCGGCATCTGCCATCAGGTCAATCTCGAATATCTCGGCAAGGTGGTGTGGTCGGAAACCGCCGGCGGCGAGGCGTTCGCCTATCCCGACACGTTGTTCGGCACCGACAGCCACACGACGATGATCAACGGCCTGTGCTGTCTCGGCTGGGGCGTCGGCGGCATCGAGGCCGAGGCGGCGATGCTCGGCCAGCCGCAATCGATGCTGATTCCCGAAGTGGTCGGCTTCAGGATGACCGGCAAGCTCAAGGAAGGCACCACGGCGACCGACCTCGTCCTCACGGTCACGCAGATGCTGCGCAAGAAGGGCGTGGTCGGAAAGTTCGTCGAGTTCTACGGTCCCGGCCTCGATGCGCTGTCGCTCGCCGACCGTGCCACCGTCGCCAACATGGCGCCCGAATACGGCGCCACCTGCGGCCTGTTCCCGATCGACGGCGAGACGCTCAACTATCTTCGCTTTACCGGCCGCGACGAGGGCCAGATCGCCCTGGTCGAGGCGTATGCGAAGGCGCAGGGCCTGTGGCGCGACAGCGCTGCGCCGGAGCCGATCTTCACCGACACGCTCGAACTCGACATCGGCACCGTCGAGTCGTCGCTCGCCGGCCCGAAGCGGCCGCAGGACCGCGTGGCGCTCTCCGACGTGAAGGCGTCGTTCGCCGCGACGCTTCCCGACATGCTCAAGGGCACGAAGAGCGCCGATGCCAAGCGCACCGCCGCCGTGGCCGGCGCCGATTACGCGCTCCACAACGGCGACGTGGTGATCGCCGCGATCACGAGCTGCACCAACACCTCGAATCCGACGGTCCTGGTGGGCGCGGGCCTGGTCGCCCGCAAGGCCCGCGCGCGCGGGCTCAAGCCCGCCCCGTGGGTCAAGACCTCGCTCGGGCCCGGCTCCCAGGTGGTCGCCGACTATCTCGCCAAGTCCGGCCTGCAGAAAGATCTCGACGCGCTCGGCTTCAACATCGTCGGCTACGGCTGCACCACCTGCATCGGCAACTCGGGCCCGCTCGCCGAGCCGATCGCCAATGCGGTCGACGAGGGCGATCTCGTCGTCGGCGCGGTGATCTCCGGCAACCGCAACTTCGAGGGCCGCGTCCATCCCCAGGTGCGCGCGAACTACCTCGCCTCGCCGATGCTCGTCGTCGCCTACGCGCTCGCCGGCAGGCTCACCATCGACATCACCAAGGAGCCGCTCGGCACCGGCTCCGACGGCAAGCCGGTCTATCTCAAGGACGTCTGGCCGACCAACGCGGAAATCGCCGACACCATCCGGACGTCGATGACGCCGGAGATGTTCCGCGCCCGCTACGACAACGTGTTCTCGGGCGACGCGGTGTGGAAGAGCATCAAGACCGCGACCGGACACACCTACGAGTGGGACGAGGATTCGACCTACTGCCGCCTGCCGCCCTATTTCGAGGGCATGTCGAAGACGCCGGCGCCGGTCGCCGACATCAAGGGCGCGCGCCTCCTGGCGCTGTTGGGCGATTCGATCACCACCGACCACATCTCGCCCGCAGGCTCGATCAAGAAAGACGGCCCCGCCGGCCAATATCTGATCCGCCATCAGGTCGGCGTGCAGGACTTCAACTCCTACGGCGCCCGCCGCGGCAATCATGAGGTGATGATGCGCGGCACGTTCGCCAACATCCGCATCCGCAACGAGATGCTGAACGGCGTCGAAGGCGGCGTGACCCGGCACGTGCCCGACGACGCGCAGATGTCGATCTACGACGCGGCGATGAAGTACAAGGACGAGGGCGTGCCGCTCGTCATCTTCGCCGGCAAGGAATACGGCACCGGCTCCTCGCGCGACTGGGCGGCGAAGGGGACGATGCTGCTGGGCGTCCGCGCCGTCGTCGCCGAGAGCTTCGAGCGCATCCATCGCGCGAACCTCGTCGGCATGGGCGTCGTGCCGCTGACGTTCCTCGACGGCGTCACCCGCAAGTCCCTCAAGCTCGACGGCAGCGAGACGTTCGATCTCGCCGGTCTCTCGTCGGGGCTGAAGCCGCGCATGAAGCTGCCGCTCGTCATCCATCGCGCCGACGGCAAGACCGATACGGTGGAGCTCCTCTGCCGCATCGAGACGCTGGACGAGGTCGAGTACTACCGCCACGGCGGCATCCTGCCCTACGTGCTGCGGGGGCTTCTCGCCGCTTGATCGGAACCGCCCGCGCGCTTTGCCGAGCGCGGGCGCTCCCGCCGCCGTGTCCGGCCGGGCGCCTTGGGGGCGCCCGGCGTTTTCTGGTAGAACGCGGGATCGGCGCGCGAAAGGGGACCCGCACGGGGCCATGACGCTCAAGATCGAGACCTTCACCAACGCCCAGCCGGGCAGCTGGCGCGCCGGCAACAACGCCGGCGGCCAGAGCCTGTTCAAGGCGCTGGGCCACCCGCTGGCGGCGCCCTTGGCGCGCGCGCTTGGGACCCGCCTCGAGGAGGCGGCATCGGTCGCGGTCTACGATCCGATCGGCCAGCTCGGCGGCTTCCGCGCGCTCTACGGCCTGGGCCGGGCGAAGATCGTCGACGTTTTCGTCCAGAACGTCGCCGAAGCCGACCACGAGGAAGCGGGCTGCCGCACGCGGCTCGTCACCGAGATCGGCGGGACGCGGGCGGCCTGCCTGTTCGTCGCCGCGTTCGATGCCGAGCGCTTCCTGCCGCACATCCGCCATCTGCTGCCGAAGGGCATCCGCATCGAGACGCTCGACGCGATCCGCATCCCCGAGGACATGCTGACCCGGACCGGCAACTATCTCGATCCGCTCAACTTCGCCACCAACTTCGCGTTCATGAAGGAGCGCGGCGGCCAGCATACCCGCGTGTCGTCGACGAATTACTGGCGCACCTACGGCGCGCCGGCGGCCGAGCTCTATCTGTCGCTGTTCGACGAGGACGGCAGCGCGCTCGCCGCCTGGCGCGAGCCGCTGCCCGCCAGCGGCGGAACCTTTTCCATCGACTCGCGCGAGATCAAGGCGCGCTTCGGGCTCGGCGACTTCGTCGGCACGCT
>Ga0070714_100000303_pt1 | contig 37507 bp, 29 predicted proteins | sample LARL83metaG_FD_65450 | JGI IMG/M metagenome (GOLD analysis project Ga0070714, IMG submission 65450) | Corn, switchgrass and miscanthus rhizosphere microbial communities from Kellogg Biological Station, Michigan, USA - LAR L8-3 metaG | ecosystem: Host-associated > Plants > Roots > Rhizosphere ... | reverse complement strand
CCCCCGCGCCCCGCCTGCCCCTGCCCCCCGCGCCCCGCGCCCGCCGCCTGCCCCTGCCCCCCGCGCCCCCAGCGTGCCAATTGCGCAGTTGAGCCCACTAGACCGTGTCAATGCGCGCCAGTCCGGGCCGTTGCGGCCACAATTCCCCGGCCCGATCGTGGCCTCGGACGGCGCGGCAGACCCAGAGCAGGCCGGCGGCCGGCGGCCGACGGTGTGCCACCGTTCCGGGCGCACTTAACGTGCGCCCGGAAACGGTGGCGCCGCGGCGCTACTCGGCTGCGATGGCGGCGAGCACGTCGAGCTTGGCGGCCCGGCGGGCCGGCCAGCTGGCGGCCACCAGGCCGAGGAGGGCAGAGAGCAGAAGGAAAATCAGCAGGCTGGACACAGGCACGGCGGTGTCCGTGATGCCCTGCTGTCGCAGCGAAGACACCAGCGCGAGACCCATACAGGTGCCGATGATGATCCCGATGATGGCGCCGAAGAGGGCCATGATCACGGCCTCAGACCTGACCATCGCCCGGACCTGACGCCGCCGCATGCCGACCGCCCGCAGCAGGCCGATCTCCCGGGTTCGCTCGAACACCGACAGCATGAGCGTGTTCACGATGCCGATCAGCGCGATGATCACCGCCAGGCCGAGCAGGGCGTAGACCAGCCCGAGCAGCTGGTTGACGCTGGACACCTGGGACTGCTCGAACTGTGCCCTGGTCTGGATCTGCAGGTTCGGATAGGAAGCGAGCGCCCTGGTGACGGCACTGTTCACGGCCGTGCTGCCGTCGGTGCGCAGCAGCAGCCCGGCGGGCGGCTGCTGCGGGAAGTGGGCCAGGAAGAACCCGGCGCCAGCCAGGTAGCTGCCGATGAGGGCATTGGCCTGGTATATCCCGCCGATGCGCAGCACGGCCGGGCCGGTGAGGGCGAACCGCACCGGGACCGTGCTGCCGACCGATAGGTGCTTCGATGTGGCTGTCGTGGTGTCGACAAGCAGTTCCCCCTGAGCCAGCACGGCCGGGGTGCCCGCGGTCATCCGCAGGATCAGCGTGTCGGCCAGGTGATCGGTGGACACCGCGGTGAGGCTGGCCAGTGAATTCTGGAACTCGAATCGCCCGCCGTAGAAGGCGGTGGTCGCGGTGACGCCGGGCACGGCCGGCACGGTGCGCGGCACCGAGTTGCTGAGTTCTGCCGATCCGGTGGGAGTTACCAGGATGTCGGCGCTAATCGCCTGGTCCGCGCTGCTGGTGGCCGACTTCGACAGCGACGCGCCGAACACGGCCATGGCGGAGACCAGAGCCAGGCCGACCATGAGCGCCGCGGCGGTCTGGGCGGTGCGCCGCGGGCTGCGCATGGAGTTCTCTCGCCCGAGTTTGCCGGCCGTGCCGAACATCCGGGCCAGTGGACGTCCGATCACGCTCGACAGCGGGCGCGCGAGCGCAGGGGAAAGCGTGGCAACCCCGATGAACAGGCCTGCCGCGCCCGCGCCCACGAGCTGAATGGCCGGCTTGGCCAGCCCGATGCCCAGCAGGACCGCGCCGGCCAGGGCCAGAGCCGTGCCCCAGATGAGCCGGCGCCGAAGCGAGCCGCCGGCAACGGACCGGCGGTCGTCGAGGGCGGCGACCGGCGGGATGCGCACGGCCCCGCGAGCCGGGCCGATCGCGGACACCACGGTCACGCCGACGCCGACGACAAGCCCTACTAGTACGGTCCGCGGCTCGAACACCAGCGATCCCGGGGGCAGCGTGACGCCGAACCCGCTCAGCAGCGCCTGGAGCCCGAGCGCGGCCAGCACGCCGAGGCCCAGGCCGATCATCGAAGAGACGAGCCCGGTAAGGGCCGCCTCGGCGAGCACCGATCCGAACACCTGGCGGCGGCTGGCGCCGACGATCCGCAGCAGGGCAAGTTCCCGCGTCCGCTGCCCGACGATGATCGAGAACGTGTTGTAGATGGTGAAGGCGCCGACGAACAAGGAGATGAACGCGAAGACCAGCAGGGCCGTGGAGAAGAAGGAAAGGGCCTGGTTGATAGAGCTCGTACTCTCGTTCACCACCGTCTGCCCGGTGACCACCTCGACCCCCCGCGGCAGTGCCCCGGCGATGGCCCGCTGTACCGCGGTTTTGCTCGTGCCCGGCGTTGTCACCACGTTGATGTCATCGAGCTTGCCCGTCTCCTGGACGATGGCCTGTGCGGTAGGCAGCGTGAACGCGGCCAGGGTTGCCCCCGCCAGGTTGTTCGCCGTACCGAACTGGACGATGCCGGTGATGGTGAAAGTCCGGGTAGGCCCCGTCGACAAGATACGGACGCGCTGCCCCACGGTAAAGCCGTACTTCTGCGCCGTCCCGGCGTCCATCACCACGTCACCGGAGGTCACCGGCGGGCCACCGGCTACCAGGTGCAGCGGGGACATCTGCTGGTACGGGTCGTAGGCCACGCCGAGGGTCGGCGCGCCACCGCCTGTCTTGATCGCCTTGCCGTCGCGGCCGACGAACTGGGCGTAGCCTTGGACCTCGCCATCGGCGGCCTGGACACCGGGCACGCCGCGGACCGTGGCCAGCAGCGACTCGGGCAGCTCGTTGCGCGTCGCGCCCGCGCCGGTGCCGAGCTGGGCGACCCCGCGGACCTGGAAGTCGATGTTCTGGTAGATGTTGCCGAACAGGGTCGTGAAGGTGTTCTGCAGAGTATCGGTGAGGACGAAGGTCCCGGAGATGAAGGTGACTCCGAGCACTATCGCCAGCGCGGTGAGCGCAAGCCGGAGCTTGTGGGCCAGCATGCCCTTGATGGTCATGTTGCGCACCTCAGGCCCCCAGCGTCCGCATGCGCTCCAGGACTGAATCGGCGGTCGGCTGCTCCAGCTCAGCTACCACGGTCCCGTCGGCCAGGAAGATGACCCGGTCCGCATACGCGGCTCCTCGCGGGTCGTGCGTCACCATGACGATCGACTGGCCAAGCTCGGTCACCGATAGGCGCAGGAACGCGAGCAGGTCCGCAGAGGCATTGGAGTCGAGGTTGCCTGTGGGCTCATCGGCGAAGATGAGGTCCGGCTTGCTGATCAGCGCCCGGGCGCACGCCACCCGCTGCTGCTGGCCACCCGACAGCTCCTTGGGATGGTGCGCCAGCCGGTCGCCGATACCCAGCTGTCCCACCAGGTGATCAAACCAGGCCCGGTCCACCTTCCTCCCCGCCAGGGCGGCGGGCAGGGTGATGTTCTCGGCCGCGGTCAGCGTCGGTATGAGGTTGAAGGACTGGAAGACGAACCCGATCCGGTCACGCCGCAGCTGGGTGAGCCCGCTGTCGTCGAGGGTCCCGATGTCCTTCCCTCCCACGAACGTCTGTCCCGACGTCGGCCGGTCCAGGCCCGCCATGCAATGCATCAGCGTCGACTTCCCTGAGCCCGACGGGCCCATGACGGCCGTGAACCGGCCGCGCTCGAAGGCCACGTTGAGGCCGGCCAAGGCATGCACCGCGGCCTGCCCAGTGCCGTAGGTCTTGCGCAGGTCGACAGCGTGCGCCGCCGGGACGGCCTGCTTGTCTTCGGTCAATGCCTGCGAGCTGAGCGTCATATTCTTCCTCGCATTGCCACGGAGACCTCCTATAGGAACGGCCTTAACCGGCGGCCGGTTCACCGACCTGAAGGGCGAGAATCTCATGCCGGTATGCCGCCCACGGGCCGATGCCAGTATTGCCGGCCGGGCCGAGATCACCGCGAATGAGACACCACCCGTATTACCCTGGCCGCGGCGGACTTCCGGGTCTCGACGGCCAGGAGGGCCGACACTGGGTCCATGACCTTCACCGGCCGCTCGCAGGACGCGTACGATCGTTTCTCCGCCCTTGTCGAGGTCCCGATGACGGTCCTCGCGCTGCTCTGGCTGGCAATCCTGGTGGTGCCGGCCGTCACCCATGTCCCCACGGCGGCCGCGGAAGCCCTGGACAGCATCGACTACGTGATCTGGGCCGCGTTCGTCGCCGAGTACCTGGTCAAGCTCTACCTGGCGCCGTCACGCAGGCGCTTCGTCCGCGGCCACATCATCGATCTGCTGGTCATCGCCATACCGGTCTCCCGGCCGCTGCGCGTGCTCCGCCTGCTCCGGCTCGCCCGGGCCGGGCTGACCCTGGCAGAACTGCTGCACCGGGCCAGGAACCTCCTCACCCATCGCGGGCTGCATTTCGTCCTGCTCTCCGTACTGGCGATCATCCTGGTCGGCGCCGCGCTGGAATTCGGCTTCGAGCAGCACGCCGCCGACGCGAACGTCCGCAGCTACGGCGACGCGCTCTGGTGGGCGATCGTCACCGTCACCACGGTGGGCTACGGTGACCGCTATCCGGTCACCGCGGCAGGCCGTGGCGTCGCCGTGGTGCTGATGATCACCGGCATCGGGCTGGTCGGCGTGCTATCCGCGACCATCGCGAGTTACTTCGTCGGGCGGCAGTCCAGCCAGGACATGACCGACCTGCACCAGCGGCTGGACCGTATCGAGACGGCGCTGGTTCGCCTGAGTTCACTGGCCGACCAGGAGGACCCAGCCGCCGGGGCGCCGGAATGACCTTCGAATGCTGACACGGCGGCCAGGCGCAGTGAAACCGTCCGCGGGATCACCTACGGCCGCGACGAGCGGTTCGCCCAGATCGACCTGCGGGCCACCGCGTTCGCCGGGCTGGCGGTAATCACGGCCCTGATCGTCGCCTGGCTGGCAGCGATCGCGCGGGGGCAGACCGAGAGCCCGTACGGCTGGCTTCTGGCGACCGCTGGCCTCGCGTACATCGCCGCTGTCGCGTTCTTCCGATGGCGCGGCTGAGCCGTATCACCTTCTCGGTCACCTCTGCAGCGGCAGAACTTGGCTACGGGGGGTGAGCCGGCCTGTAGGCCGGATCCTGTGCACCCGCTTGCGCGGGCCGACGGTCATCCATCTAGGACTGCCGTTGCCGACAGCCTCGTGCGGTCTACCCGCGAGCATCGGGCGGGCCGCCCTCAATCGCTCGCGCAGGCCCGTTATCAAACGAGCCCTCTTGACCTTGCTCCGGGTGGGGTTTACCAAGCCGCCGCAGTCACCTGCGACGCTGGTGGTCTCTTACACCACCGTTTCACCCTTACCCCGCGTCCCGAGGGGCGCGAGGCGGTCTGCTTTCTGTGGCACTGTCCCGCGGGTCACCCCGGGTCGGCGTTACCGACCACCCTGCCCTGTGGAGTCCGGACCTTCCTCACCTCGCCGATCAGGCTCAGCGCGACCGCCCGGCCGACTCACCCTGGCAGCAAGCATACGCCGACGGCACAGGGGGCACGCCCGCTCGAACCGTTTGTTACCCGTCGTTCGGGCTGCCCCGCTCACTCCGGTACGGCTTTCGGGCGGCATAACGACATCGGCGCTTCCTCCGGCCAGGTGCGACGCCCGCCCGGTGCCCAGCCCGCCAGTCTGACGGCGGGCCGGGCACCCGCACGCCAGGTCAGCAGTGCGGGTTGGGCCGGACCGGCCCGGCGAAGGCGCCGAGGGTGTCCGGCCCGACGGAGCCGTACTGCTTGTCTCCGCCGAACGTGTTTCCGTTCTTCATATTGCCGAACTCCCACACGCACAGGCCACCGACCCGTGCCTGGGTGAAGTACGGATAGAAGTTGCCCGGTCCTTCGGGCGGGAGCAGGCAGTTCTGGCCGGTGACCGGCGAGCACGCGGAGTTGAGCTGCGTGGCGCTGTTGTCGGTCACGAACTGGATCTGCGGATACTCACGCCCGCCGACCGTGCGCGGCTGCAACTGCAGGAACGGTGTCGGGAACGGGCCGGGATGCAGCGAGCGCGGCCAGTCGGGCCAGTACGCGGAGCCGTCGTAGTCCAGGTCGCCGATGGCGTCGAAGAACACATCGCAGCCGGTCACCAGGTTCGGCGCCGCCGTGCCGCCGTGGGTGTCTCCGGCCGGATAGCAGGGTGAATCATCCGGCTCGAAGCCATTGGGGTCGTCCGCGGCGGCCTCGTACGGGCCGGCGCAGTTCGTGTAGAAGGTGTCGGTGAAGTTCCCCTGAGTAAGCGTCTGCGGCCCGCTGAGCGAGGCGCAGGGCTCGAAGTGCCCGATCTCATACTGGTCGTTGATCATGTACGGCCCGAAGCCCCACGGCAGGAAGTTGCCAGCCGCCGCGGTGTTGTACTCGGGCTGGAAGTTGAACGGGGTGCCGTTGCAGGTGACCGGGTCGGTGTTCATGAAGCCGTTCTTGGCCGACGCGATCATGAAGCCGCTCTGGTGCGTGGTGAAGTCGGTCTCCCTGGCTTCCAACGCGTGACCCCCTGGTATGCGCGCGTTGAACATCTGGACGGCGATGTCGTCGCCCGGATTCATCATCAGCGTGTGCGCGTTCGGCGTGAGCGTGGAGTTGTCGCTCAGCTGCGGGCTCGGCGGCCCGGCCGGCACGCCGTTGGTGGCGATGAACGCAAAGTTCACCGGCTCGGTGCAGTTCGGGTTGCATGGCTCGGGGTTCATCCCGCTGCCCTGGCATTCCAGGCTGTCGATGGTGAGCGCCGAGCACCAGTGCGTGTTGTCGCAGCTGGTGTTGTCCTGGAAGGGCGCGGCGCCGGGCGGGTAGAACTGCAGCTCGACGAACGCCGCGCCCGCGCCCGGGTTGCCGCCGTTCGGCGCGTTGGTGTCCGATTCCGCGGTACATGGCTTCATCGGCGTGGAGTCCGGGTCGCACACGTCTATGGAGAACCAAGGCGCCGGGGTCAGCTCGAACATGTGCGTGACGTCGTGGCCCGGTTTCGCCACCGTGGGCAGCGCCGCCGGGTCCACCGGAAGCCTCTCCAGGAACGTCACGTTGTTGCCGGATCCAGGCTGCTTGGAGATGAACCGGACCGACGGCTCGTCGTGCCCGATGTAATGCCCGTTCTCGTAGAACCGGCCGTTCCAGGAACCCCTCGGGTCCTGGCACGGCACCGCGGACTTGACGGGTTTCTGGGTGCGGCTGAGCCCGTTGCAGTCGAGCTCTCCGATCGCGTTGGGTTTAACGCCCTGGGTTGCCGCCGCGCGGGCAGGCTCGCCTGTGGCCGCCGACGTGAAACCGACGGACAGCCCCGCGCCGAGGACGAGCGCGGATATCGCGGGGATCCAGCGTCTTCGCATATCAATCTCCCGTCGCTGTGCTTAGACACGCCTTTCAATCTGCGTCGGCATGCGCGAACCTGCAATAGTCCGTGCCGAAATGTGACACTAAGGCGTTCTGGCGTGCGGCGGGCACCCGCCATGCCAGCTATCCGCGATGCCCAGGCTTGCCCTGCCGTGGCGCCGGGGCTGGCTCCGCTCGCGGCCGTCCGGTTAGCGCTTGCCGGCAGCGCCGCGCTACCACCTCGACATCGAAACCGACGACCTGGCGGCAGACGTCGCCCGCTTGACCGCGCTGGGCGCGGAACCGGTCTGCCGCTGGCAGGACGCCCACACACTGCGCGCCCCCGGCGGCCACCTGTGCTGTGTCGTGCCCGTGCACAGCTCGGCGCGAACCTGGCCGTGACGTCACGCCCGGCAATGCCCAGTAGCGAACAGAATCCCACCTGGACGATGGCGCGGTGTTGTGTTAGGCGTTAGGCGAAGTCGTGTTATGTGCGGTATTCCTGCTAGGAGAGTTCATGTTCACGCACACCGATACACAGGGTAAGGCCCCGCCTTCATTTAGCAAGCGTCATCAAGCGCTGCAGCGCCCGGCTCGCCGGATCCTCCTGACCGGCGCGGCGCTGATCGCGGGACTCACCACAGCCGCCGCCCCGGCGCACGCCGCGCAGACCGGAATCACCCAGATCAGCGCCGATCCGTACACCGCGGCCGACGCGCCCAGCGGCGAACATGCCACGGAGGTCGAGCCGGACACCTTCGCGCACGGCTCGACCCTGGTCACCGCTTTCCAGGTCGGCCGCGTCTTCAACGGAGGCGCCACCGACATCGGCTTCGCCACGAGCACCAACGGCGGTGTCTCCTGGAGACACGGATTCCTCCCCGGCACGAGTATCCAAGCGATGCGGCCAGGACCGTTCTTCTCGGTAAGCGACGCATCGGTCGCTTACAACGCCCGTGACCGGGTGTGGATCATCAGCTGGCTCGGCGCGCATTCCTCCGGTGGCGGGATCGTGGACGTCATGGCCAGCCGTTCCGTCGACGGCGGCCTGACATGGACCGCCCCGGTGACGATCGCGGCGACCGGCGTTTTCTACGACAAGAACTGGACGACCTGCGACAACACTCCGTTCAGCCGGTTCTACGGGCACTGCTACACCGAATTCGACAACGCCAGCGGCGGCGACCTTGAGCTGATGTCCGCATCGCCCGGCGACGGGCTGGGGTGGGGTCCGGCCACGTCCACCGCGGACAGCGTTCACGGGCTAGGCGGCCAGCCAGTCGTGCAGCCCGACGGCCATGTCGTCGTGCCGTTCGAAGCTCTCGGCGGCACGATCGGGTCCTTCACATCCTTGGACGGCGGCGCCACCTGGAACGCTTCCGTGCAGATCTCGACGCGATCCTCCCACCGGGTTCCTGGGCTCCGCACCTCGCCCCTGCCGTCCGCCGAAGTCAACCGCGACGGCACGGTCTACGTCGTGTGGCAAGACAACCGCTTCGAACCAGGCGGCACCGCCAACGACATCGTGCTCAGCAGCTCAGCCGACGGCACCACCTGGTCGCCGGTCAGCCGGATCCCGCTCGATCCGGTAGGCAGTAACGTCGACCACTTCATCCCCGGCCTCGCGGTGGATCGCACCTCGTCGGGCCGGCACACGCTGCTCGCGCTCACCTACTACTTCGACAGCGATCCCAGCTGCACCGGCAGCACCTGCGAGATCCAGGTCGGCTTCTCCTCCTCCCTCGACAACGGGCAGACATGGAGCACGCCACACGTCCTCAGCGCTCCGATGCAGCTCGGCTGGCTCGCCCCGACAAGCCAGGGCGCAATGGTCGGCGACTACATCTCGACCTCGTTCCTGGCCGGACAGCAACGCGTCATCGGTGCGTTCGCGATCGGCGCCGCGCCGGCGTCCAGCACCCTGCTCGACGAGCCGATGTTCGCCGGCCTGGAGAAGGTCCGCGGTGGCGGTAACCGCGCCAGCTCCGATCCGGTCCGGTTCACCGGCCTGGCCAGCATCCCGCCCGCAACGTTCTGACCGCGCCCTGGAAGTACGCCACGTCCACCCGGCGTTGACCCGGGCCGGACCTACGCGGCGGCGGCGAGCGCGAAGACGAGCCCGGATACCACCGGGAGAACCGCGAGCACCGACGTCAGCACCAGCGCCAGACGAACCCGTCTGGCGCGCCGCGGCGGGTCCAGCAGCCGGTGGACCCGCGCCGCGACCGCATACCCCGCCACCGCTAGCGCCAGGCCCGGCTCCCCCGCGCCCGGCTCCCCCACGCCCGGCTCCCGAGCACCCCGCTCCCCCACGCCTGGCTCTCCGGCGATGGCGGCCCCGGTGCCGATCGCCAGCAGCGCCTCGATCAGCGGTCTGCGACCCGCGCGCCGAGCCGCGGCGTCGTCGGCACTCATCTCGGCGAGCCTGGAAACCTCGCTCGAGCCCTGCCGGAACATCGGGACCGGGGGGAAGACGGCGGCGAGGCATCTGGTGAGCCCGGTCAGCAGGTGGTGTCTGCCAGAGAGGTGCGCCCGCTCATGTGCCAGCACGGCACCGAGTTGCCGCGGCGCGAGCACCGCCAGCGCGCCACTGGTGACGACGATCGTGCCGGGACGCCCCGGGACGCAGTAGGCGGCCGGCTGGGTAGTGTCCAGCACCACGACACCCATGGCAGAGGTGTCCGGGCGGCCGGTGATGCGGGCCGCTTCGGCGTGCGCCCGGGTGCTGCGCCGGGCCTGCTGCACGCGCCTGCCATACCGCCAGGTGAGCATCAGGCCGGCCACCGTCGCGATCAGCGCGGCGGCGGCCAGCCCCAGCTCGTACAGCGCGCTGCGGTACACCACCGGGGTGCACGAGGTACCCGCGACCGACCGGCACAGCGCCTCGGCGAACCGCGACCAGCCGGTCACCGCCGAACGGATCAGCAACGCGACCGCGACGCCGGCCGAGACAAGCACGCTGGTCATACCGGTGAGCCAGACCGCGATGCCGAGCCGGGCGCCGGACCCGCTCTCGGTCAGCGGTGTCAGCACGGCGGGCAGCAGCCACGCGACCAGCACCGCGTACCCGAAGACGACAAGCGCGGCGATCACCGGAGCTCCTCGGGCTCCCGGGCGAGCCGCTCGACCACGGCGCGGAGAACTTCGGACTCGTCGCCCTCCATCTGCGCGACGAAGTGATTGAGCACGGCCTCGGTGTCCCCGCCGCCGACGAGCGCCTCACGCATCAGCCGGGCGCTGTACTCCTCGCGGCTCGCGGTCGCCGCGTAGCGGTACGCCTTGCCTTCCTTGACCCGGTCGAGCCAGCCCTTGCGGTGCAGGTTGTCCATCGTGCTCATCACCGTGGTGTAGGCGATCGCCCGCTCTCGCCGCAGCTCGTCGAACAGCTCGCGCACGGTCACCGGGCTATCGTGCTCCCAGACCCGGTGCATGACAACGGCTTCGAGCTCACCGAACCCGCGCACACCGCCTCCGATCCGTCGCCAGCCAGCATATGGGCTTACGGTATAAATCATTGCCTATACTACTATCTACGTACGTAGGCAGTAGATCTGATGGGAGTCGCGGTGTCCGCAGGCAGCGGGTCGAGGGATAGCGGCGGGCCAGCCCGCAACAGTGCGGAAGGATCGGGCCGCAACAAGGAGAGCCGCGCCAAGAAGGCAGCCAGAAGTGCCGCCAGCGCCAAGATACAGGCGCAGCGCGCGGCCGAGGCCCGGCGCAAGCGGCGCCGTAACGTGCTGATCGGCGGCGGTGCCGCCGTAGTGGCGGCCGCGGTCGCGATAAGCGTCGTCCTTGCCAACGGCGGCAGCAGCAGCCCGTCCAGCACGGGCGGCGTGAAGCTCGCCTCGCTGAGCACACTCGGTACCCTTCAGCCGGCGCCGCCGGCCGGCCCGACCGGCCCGGAGGGTTTGCCGGTGCCGAACGGCACGGCGCTCGCCGGCACCGCCGCGACCACCACGGGCCAGAACATCGACGGCATCGGCTGCCAGACGTCGGAGCAGACACTGTTCCACATCCACGCGCACCTGACGATCTTCGTCAACGGCCAGGCTCGTCAGATCCCGGCCGGAATCGGCATCCCTGGCGCGCAAGCGACGCAGACCCAGAGCGGCCCATTCATCGAGAACGGCACCTGCTTCTACTGGCTGCACACCCATGCCGCCGACGGCATCGTCCACATCGAGTCGCCGGTCCAGCGGACGTACACCCTCGGCGACTTCTTCGACGAGTGGGGCCAGCCGCTCAGCAGCACCCAGGCCGGCCCCGCCAAGGGCCACGTCACCGCCATCTACAACGGCAAGGTGTACCAGGGCGACCCGCGCGGCATCCAGCTGACCGCCCACGCCCAGATCCAGCTAGAGGTCGGCACTCCGCTCATCGCGCCGGTCTCCGTCACGTTCCCGAACGGTCTCTAGCAGCGCTGGCTACGTCCGGGCGCGCTACGCGCCCAGGACGTAGGCGAGGAGCCGCTCAAGCGGCTCGGGTACCCGGCCGGGGCCGAGCGCCTCGGCGAGGGCTCGGCCGTATTCGATCTTCCGTCCGGACCTGGTGCCCATGAACCGTCGCAGCTGCTGCGCGGTGGTCCGCTCACGCTGCGCGGGCTGCTTGCGGAAGGTGCGGAACGACCCTATCTCACCGTGCGCCGCCACCACCTCCTCGACCGCGGACACGCCGAGCGCGCGGATCAGCTCGTCCTCCAGGTCCGCAACGCAGGTGAAGAAGCCGGCCCGCGGGAGGTCGGTACCCAGGCCCGCTCGTTCCAGGCCGCGGCGGAAGTCCGGCTCCTCCCCCGCGTCGCACAGGCCCGCCACCGGCACGCCGAGTCCGTGGGGCCCGAATCGTTCCAGGTAGCGCCCGATGTTTGTGGCTCCGCCCATGGGCATCACAGCGATCCCCTCGGCCGCCAGGTCATGGCCGCCGCGCGTGGCCAGCGCGTGCACCGCCCCGGCGTCGCTCAGGCCCTCGACCAGGATGATTCTCCTAGCCTGCTGCGCGCCCTCCATTTGCTCAGTTTGCCTTACCGCCGTGACGGCCCGCGCCCGCCGCGAAGCGCGCGGCACCGGCCAGCGCCTCCGCCGTCAGCGCCTCCTGCCCGAAGGCGAACTCCGCGGCCATCGCGGCCGTCTCGTCGAGCCCCTGCTGGGCCAGCACCGACGCGCGATCGCCACGCAGGCAGATCTGCGGGAACGACGCGAGCTCCGCCGCCAGCTCCCGCGCCGCGGGCAGCGCCTGGCCGGCCGGGACCAGCCGGTTTGCCAGCCCGATGGCCGCTGCCTCGGCCGCGTCGACAGCGCGTCCGGTCAGGATCATGTCCATCGCCCTGCTGGACCCGATAAGCCGCGGCAGTCGCACCGTCCCGCCGTCGATCAGCGGCACCCCCCACCGCCGGCAGAACACGCCGAACACCGCGGTCTCGTCGGCGACCCGCAGGTCGCACCACAGCGCCAGCTCCAGCCCGCCGGCCACCGCGTACCCCGAAACCGCCGCGATCACCGGCTTGGACAACCGCAGCCGGCTCACCCCCATTGGCCCGTCCCCGTCCGGGGCAACCCGGTTACCCCGCTCGGTCCCGATGGCGGTCAGGTCAGCGCCCGAACAGAACACGCCGCCCTCGCCGTGCAGCACCGCCACGGCCGCGGTCTGATCGGCGTCGAACGCGCGGAACGCTTCCGCCAGCGCCGCCGCCGTCGCCCCATCCACCGCGTTCCGCCGCTCAGGCCGGCTCAGCAGCACCGTCCAGACCGCCCCGGTCCGCTCCACGCGCACCGCACCCAGGTCGCTCACCGCACCACCTCCACTGCCCGATGATCCGTGAGGGGTTAAAGATGCCACTGCGACGTGCTCGGGTGGCCACCGGGCCACCCACCCGAGGGAGATTGCCGGATTCGGCCCTATATATTCTCGCGCCCGCCGTCATTTTCCATGTTAGAAAAGGGCTTCCTGTTAGAAAAGGGTGCAGATTCGGCGCCTTTTTCAACATGAAGCACTTTTCCAACATAAGAGAGGCAACTGTGGTCGCATATACAACATTAGTCACAACGGATTTCTCGCGACGAGGGGAATGCGACAGATGTGACTAGCGGGAACAGAGTGACTAGGCCATGCCTCGGCTGCCGTCGGCGCGTATTAACGGTTGTGTGACGCTGTCGGCAGTCGCGGGAGCCGGGGCGGCAGTGGCGGACGGGGTGGCGGGGGCGGCGGCTGGAGCGGGGCGAGGTGGGGCTGGGCGAGGTGGGGCGAAGGCCAGGGCGGCGGCCAGGCCGGCGAATGGCAGCACCGGGAGGAGGTAGCGGTAGTCGAAGTCGGCGACAGCGACCGGGAAGATGAGCAGGGTAACGGCGGTAACCCAGGGCAGCATGCTGCCGGCGCGGCGCGACCGGACCAGGCGGACCGCCCGCGCCAGGCCGTGCCCCCGCCGCGGGCGTACCAGTCCCCCGAGGCCGGTGAGCATGATCAGCCCGAACAGGGGTCCGTAGGTGAAGATCACCCGTGCGTACAGCGCGATGAGCGAGGCGAGCGGCTGCACCACGCGGCTCGGCAGCGCGTGCCCGTACGCAACCGCGTCGGCGTACGCGGTGCCGCCGGGGATCCAGGAATGGTTCGCCGGAATGCTCCGCGGCTTGAGCCGGAAGTAGTAGTAACTCACCGTCCCCGCGTCTGGATAGGTCTCCCGCGGCCACCGCACGGAAAGGAAAAGACCCTTAACAACAGAACCGATATATCCAAACGGCTGAGCCTCGACGGCCCGTAGCGCGAAATCGCGCAGCAAGGCGTTGTTAGCGGCGCTGACCGGCCCGCCCGCGATGTCGTGCACCTGCGGCGCGTGCCAGATGTAGTCTCCCGGTGGCTCGCGCTTCGACGGCGCGCCGGCCGGGCAGATCTTCAGTTCGCCGGCGGGCGGCTTGATCACCGCGCAGTCGGCGAACGAGGAGACCCGCCCCCACAGGTAAAAGCCGTCGGACCTCGTCAGGCCGTAGCTGCCGGACCACTGGTGGAACCAGACCGCGTACGCCGCGACCGGCGCCACGCAGCCGAGCGCCATCACGCCGGCTGCCGTCCACTGCCGCCACTGCCGGCGGTCGCGCAGCGCGATCGCGAGCGGGAACAGCACCAGGACGGGCAGGCCCTCGCTGCGGACGATGATCGCGTACCCGGCGAGCAGGCCCGCCAGCAATGCCACCGGCCAGCGGACTTGCACCCACCACAGGATCAGCGCCATGGCGAGCACGACGAGGAAGGTGAACAGCGCCTCCGCCATCACCATGTGCTCGTCCTCGATCTCGAACCCGTCGAGGAGTACCGGCAGCGCGGCCACGGTCGCCCAGCGCTGGGACACCCCGGCGCGCCGGGCCAGCAGGTACACGATCACCGCCACGCCGAGGCCCATCAGGTGCTGCACGCCCGCCACCAGCGTGAAGCTGTGCAGCGGGAGCAGTGCCCGCAGGAAAAGCGAGTACCCGGTCGTCTTCGACAGGTCGGGACGTGGCCGCAGCGCGGCCCCCACGTACACGTAGGAGTCGCCGGCGAACCACAGCGCGCCCGGATACCCGATCATCGCGACCAGCCGCAGCAGCGCGCCGGCGCCCAGGGCGATCAGGAACGGCCGGTTCAGGCGCACGCCCATTCCTCCAGCTGAGCGACGAAGGCCTTCGCGTCCGCGGGCCAGCCCAGCGATTCGGCGGCGGCGGCATGGCCGCGCGCGCCCATCTCCGCGCGCAGCGCGGGATTCGCGTCCAGCTCACCGATGGCGTCCGCGGCGGCTCGCGGGTCGCGGAACGGGACGACGTAGCCGCACTTGTGCCGTTCGGCGAGGTCGGCGGCGAATGGCAGCGGAGTGGTCACCACCGGGACGCCGCGCGCCATGTACTCGACGACCTTCGTGGGGAGGGAGTGCCGGAAGTTCGGCTCGTCGCGCAGCAGGGAGATGCCCGCCAGGGCTCCGTCGGTCAGGCGCATCGCCTCGTCGTTCGGCACGAAGCCGTGCCAGCGCACCGCGGACGCCTCGATGATCGCGCGGGCGCTTGCGTCGGCGGGCCCGATCAACTCGACGGTGATGCCACGCGGCTTGAGCAGGGCGGCCAGTTCGGCCATCTCCGCGGCCCCCCGGTCGGGGGACAGGTGCCCGACGTACACCACACGGCGGTCGGTGCCGGGCGGGGCCGGGGTCTGCGGCACGTAGGTGGTGTTCGGCACGACCGGGTGCGGCTTGCGGAACCGCGCGACGTAGCCTTGTTCGGCCAGTATCAGATGCAGCCGGCGCTCGGCGATCCGCTCGGCCGCGTGCACCGCCAGCGCCGTCGGCGGGCGCAACGGCTTCGGCAGCCACGCCTTGGTGCTGAGCGCGGCCGCCGTGTCCTCGTGCACGTCCCAGACAGTGGCCGGCCGCCTGAGTCTGGGCAGCGCGAGCAGCAGCTCGGGATCGTGCAGCAGCACCAGGTCCGCGCTGGCGGCGTGCCGGGTGAGCTGCTTGCGGGCGGCGAGCAGAGCGCCGAGCCGGTGCCGTCCAGACGCCCGGGGCAAGGGCGTTACCTGGAGAAGAGGGGACTGTCGTTCGGCAGAAGCCGCGGGGGTCCGGGGGGACGGTTCCCCCCGGTATGAAAAAGGAGCCAGGTAGATGACCTCGTGACCGGCGTCGAGCAGAGCCCGGATCTGCCGGTGGTAGATCCGCGCGTCCTGCGGGTGATGGACGATCGTGCAGACCACGACGCGCATGGTTACAGCGCTTCTACGTGCGCATCAGGCGGAACGGTGCCCCGGGTATCGAGCAGCAGGCGGGCCTGCGCGGCGATCGTCTTCAGGTCGTAGGCGCTGTGCGCCTGGAGGAGGATGACGAGGTCAGCTGCTCGGATCGCGGTGTCCAGGTCGTGGACCCGGGGCACCGGTTCGTCATCTATAAGCCACTGGGCCACCAGCGGGTCGTGGTAGCGGACGTCGGCGCCGCGGGCCTTGAGCTTGCGGGCGATCGGCCGGGCCGGGGACTCGCGCTGGTCCGCGATGTCCTTCTTGTAGGTGACGCCGAGCAGCAAGATCCTGGCCCCGTTGAGCGGCTGGGCGTGCCGGTTCAGCAGCTCCGCGGCGCGCTCGGTCACGTAGCCGGGCATCCGGCCGTTGATCTCCTGAGCCAGCTCCACGAACCGGAACGGGTAGCCGAGCGTGCGGACCTTGTAGGAAAGGTAGTTCGGGTCGATCGGGATGCAGTGCCCGCCGACGCCGGGGCCGGGATAGAACGCCTGGTAGCCGAACGGCTTGGTCGCCGCGCAGCGAATCGCGTCCCACAGGTCCACGCCCAGCTCGCGGCAGAACACCGCCATCTCGTTGACCAGCGCGATGTTCACGTGCCGGTAGGTGTTCTCCAGCAGCTTGGCCATCTCCGCCTCGCGGGCCGACTTGGCCTGGACGACCCGGTCGCAGATGCGCGCGTAGAAGGACTGCGCAGCGGCGGCGCAGGAGGGGGTGACGCCGCCGACGACCTTCGGCGTGTTGCGCAGGCCGAAGTCGGGGTTGCCCGGGTCGATCCGCTCCGGCGAGAACGCCAGCGAGAAATCGATGCCGGCGGTGCGGCCGGATGCCTTCTCCAGGATCGGGCGGACCACCTCGTCGGTGGTGCCGGGATATGTGGTCGACTCGAGGGAGACCAGTGTGCCGGGGCGGAGCAGCGCGCCCGCGGTCTGCGCGGCGGCGCGGACCGCGGTCAGGTCCGGCCCGTCCGCCTGCGACAGCGGCGTCGGGACGCAGATGACGATGACGTCCGGCGGCGTCTCGGCAAGGCTCGCCTCGTCGGCGGTGGCACGGAACCCGAGGCTGACCATCTCGGCGACTTGCCCGTCGCTCAGGTCATCGACGTGCGACCGGCCGGCGTTAAGCGCGGCGGCGATCTCCGCGCGGGTGTCGTAGCCGGTCACGGTCAGGCCGGCCCTGGCCGCCTCCCGGGCCAGCGGAAGCCCGACATAACCAAGGCCGATTACCAGCACGTCAGTGCCCATAACCGAGGAGGCTAGGCCAGCGATTCGCGGAAAATACCAGGTGACACCGGAACTTACGGGAGAGTTAGCCCGCGATATGCCTCCCGGTAACGTTCGGCGTTTCTTGACCAGGTCCGGTCGCGCGCCACCCAGTCGCGGGCCGCGGCGCCAAGCTTGTCCCGGACATCCGGAGCGTGATAGAGCCGCTCCAGGCAATCGGCCAGCGACACCGGATCTTGCGGCATTGTTAGCGCGCCCGTCACCTCGTGTTTGACGATTTCGGCGAGCGCACTTACTTCACTAGTCACCACGCACAAACCGCTCGCCATCGCCTCCACCGGCTTCAGTGGGGTGACGAGCTGACACACCCGGTCCCGGGTGCGGGGGACGACGAAGACATCGAGGAGCGCGTGGTAGTCGCGGACTTTCGCCGCCGGAACGCGGCCGGTGAACGTGGCGGGTATGCCGCCGTTCTCCGCCTGGCATCGCAGCGCGGCCAGCTCCGGGCCGTCTCCCACGATCAGCGCCCTGGCCGGGACGCCTCGGCGCCGCAGGATGCCAGTCGCCTGGAGCAAGGTGCCGATGCCTTCGTGCGGGGTGAGGGTGGTGACGGTACCCACCAGGTACTCGTCGTGCGATCGCTTGATCAGCGGCTCGAGAAAAGTCGCGTCGACCGCGTTGGGCACGATCTGGATCTTTCCGGCCGGGACGCCACGGGAGATGATCTCGTCGCGCATGGCCTCGCCGAGGGTGACGACCAGGTCGGCTTGTTTCATGCACGCCGTCTCGGCGGCCCGGATCTTCTCGTACAGCTCGCTGTTCCTGAGGTCCTGTTCGTCCTCGGGATGGCGGGACAGCCAGGTGTCCTCCCAGAAGCCGCGAACCTCGTAGACGACCGGGATCTGGAACTTCGCGCGGAGGGCGAGGGCGATCTGCGCGTTGCGGTAGTTGCTGGCGGGATGCAGGACGACCGGCCGGAGCCGCTCGGTGAGCCTGGCGGCGTGGCGGATGGCGTCGCTTGTGATGGTCCATGGCAGCAGGCGATAGTAAGGGACACCGTCCAGGGTGAGCTGCCTGCGGCCGTCGAGAATGCCTTTGGTCACCGGGAAGCCGAGGCCGGTGACGACGTGGGCGTCGAGGCCGGCCTCGCGCTGGGCGCGGGCGATCGCGTGCGTCCTGATCGTGTAGCCGGCGCTGGTGGCCGGCAGCGCGTCGGTGACCAGGTGCAGGACGCGAGTACCCGCGGCGAACGTCGCCGGGGGGCGGTTGCTCACCGCGGGGCATTCCAGGACCGCCCGCTGGGCTTCGAGGGTGCGGCGGAGCCTGCTCGTTCCCCGGGAGCCGTCGAGGGCGCGGAGGGCGTCGGTGAGGCGCCCCTCCCGCCAGGCGAGCCGCGCGGACAGGCGGGGTTCGTCGCGGTCGACACGGGACAGGGCCTCGCGTGCCGCCGCCGGCTGGTCGACGGCCAGCGCGAACGCGGCCAGGCGGCGCGGCTTGGCGTGCAGGGCGTTGATCGCCGCGGCCCGCTCCCCCGCTCCCCACAGCGCCGCCGCCGCGCCGTACGGGCCGGCCATGCGGACCAGGGGGCGCAGCCACGACGGGAGCACGCGCCAGGCGAGCAGCACAGCGCGGACCGGGTCGCCGGTCACGTGGCGCCATGCGATCGAGGCCGCCAGGGTCAGCGAGCGCGGCGTCACGTGCACGAGTGTCCTCACGCGGGCGGATGGTAACGGGGCCAGGTGAACGGAAAGGAAGCGATGCGCGCACCCATCACGCACGTCCTCGGCGCGCGGCCGAACTTCATGAAGGCCGCGCCGGTGATCCGGGCCCTGACCGGGCTCGGTCATCAGCAGCGGGTCGTGCATACCGGGCAGCACTACGACGAGCGGATGTCGTCGGTGTTCTTCGATCAGCTCGGGCTGCCCGCCCCGGACGTGAACCTGGGCGTCGGCTCGGCGTCGCACGCGGTGCAGACCGCCGAGGTGATGACCGGAATCGAGCGGGAGTTTACCGAGAATTCACCCGCGCTTGCCGTGGTCTACGGTGACGTGAACTCCACCGTGGGCGCCGCGCTGGCCGGCGTGAAGCTCGGCGTGCCCATCGCGCACGTGGAGGCCGGACTGCGCAGCTTCGACGACACCATGCCGGAGGAGATCAACCGGCGGCTGACCGACCAGCTCTGCGCGCTGCTATTCGTCACGTCCCCGGAGGCGGTCGGCCATCTGGCCCGCGAGGGGCGCCCCGCCGAGGCGGTGCACTTCGTCGGCAACCCCATGATCGACACGCTGCTCACTCACCTGCCCCGGTTCGACTCGGCGGCGGTGGTCCGGGCACTAGGCCTGCCCGGCCGGTATGTGCTGGCCACGCTGCACCGGCCCGCCAACGTCGACCGGCCAGCGGCGGCCGCCGCGCTCGTCGCGGCGCTGCATTCGGTCGCCTCGTCCGTGGACGTGGTCATCCCGGTGCACCCGCGCGGCCGTTCTGCCCTCGCGGCGGCGGGCCTCGGCACACATCCCCGGGTGCATGTGCTCGACCCGCTCGGCTACCTGGAGTTCATGGCGCTGGTCCGCGGCGCCGCCGCGGTGGTCACCGACTCGGGCGGGGTACAGGAGGAGACCACGCTGCTCCGGGTGCCGTGCCTGACACTGCGCCCGAATACCGAACGGCCGGTCACGATCACCAGCGGCAGCAACCAGCTGGTGCCGCCTTCCGACGTTGCCACCCTCGCCCCGACCGTGCTGAAGGCTTGCGCGGACGGCCCGTACGCCGGTGAGCTTCCGCCGCTGTGGGACGGGAAGTCCGGCGTGCGGATCGCCCGGGTCATCACGGACTGGCTGGCAGCGCGATGAGCGAGGAGCTAGCCGCGGATGCCGCGGATGCCGCGGGTGACATGGGTGACGCGGGTGTCGCGGCGGAGCGGGACCGGCTGGCCAGGCTGCTGCGAGAAACCAGGCTGCAGCTCGCGATGACGCAGGCGCGGCTGTCCGCACTTGAGCAGTCGGCGACGCTTGAGCTGGGCCGGACCCTGGTCCGGGCGGCCCGCCGGCCCTGGCCGCGCGGCGCGCAGCTCCCCCGCGACCTGTACCGGATGTGGCGCGGAGGTTCCGCCAGCCAGACCCCGGGCGCGACCTCGCCGGCCATGCTGGCGCTGGCGTCCGCGCAGCTTGGTGACCTGGCGGGCGGCGGGCACCGGTTGCTTTCCGCGCTGACCGCCCCAGGGCTGTCCGCCTCAGGGCTGTCCGCGGCCTCCGAGCCTAGCCTTGTCGTGACCGGGGTGCTGACCAGCCGGGCCTGTGCGACGCTCGCGCCGGACGCCGCGGTACACCCGCTGCTGCCGCACGACGCGGACATCCTGCTGGAGAGCTGCGGTGCGGACCTCGTCCTCATTCAGGCTTCCGCACTGCTCGCAAGCTCGCCGTGGGCGTACGCCGTCGACCCGGCGGGGGCGGACCGGGGCCGACGGCTCGCCCGGCTGATCGCCGCCGCCCGGGCCGTCGGCAAGCCGGTGATCTTCGTCCGGGACATTCCGCCGCACCTCGCGCCGGGTCTGGACTGGGTCGCGGCGAGCTGCGACGTGGTCACCGAGGATGGGCTCGGCGTGCAGCTCAGCCTGTTCAATCCCATCGGGTTGCCGGTCGTGCGGGGCGGACTGCCGGTGTACGCCGGGGTACGGGACCCGCGAGAAAGCCCGGCGCTGCGCACCCTGCTCGACGCGGTGACCGGGGCGGAGCATGGCGCGGTTACCGTGAAAGGCGACGTGCCGTGGCGGCGGCTGCCGGACCTGTACCGGTCGCACCGCCTGTTTCTCGCCGTGTCGCCGGACCAGGCCCTGGAGCAGCGCGCGTGCGGCGCGCGAGTGGTCATGGCTTCCGGTGAGCCGGCCGATCTGGTCCGGCGGCTGGCCGACGCGGCGGCGGCCGGCCCCGAGGACCTCACCGAGGTCACCGGCTGGCTGCGCGGGATCTACCTGAGCGAGGCGACCGCGGCCCGGCTAGGCGCGCTCGCCGGGCTAGCCGGGCTGACCGGGCTGACGCCGCCGGGCGGCGAGCCGGTCTCCGGCCGGCGTCTCGCGCTGCTCGCCCGGGCGGCCGATGCCGCCGCGGCCAGCGAGCTGAGCGTGAGCGTGCGGCGTCAGCGACTGCGGCCGGCCGAGCTGGTCGTCTGCGCCGGCGACAGCGAGCGGGCCCGCCGCAGCGTCGCCGCGGCCCTCGGCGACCTGCCGGACGTCCAGGTCATCGGCCACGCTGGCGAGGACTGGCTGGCGGCATGCGCCGCACGCGCCCGGGCGCCCTGGGTGGCGCCGTGGGACGCCGGCCGCGATGTGCCGGACAGCTACCTGCTCGACCTGGCCTGCGCGCGGGAGTGCTCGCGAGCGGACGCGGTCGGGTACGGCGGCGCCGCGTACCAGTACGTGACGTTCCTCAAGTCTCCCGGACTCGCTCGCCGGGATCTGCTCGGCGCCGACGGCCTCGACGTCAGCCAGGGACTGCGCCTGTTCTCAGCCAGCGGACCAACCCCGTTAAGGAGCAACCCCAGTGACCCCCCGCGCCCTCGTCTACGGTGACATCGACCTGAATCTGCTTGATGGATCCGCCATCTGGCTTCAGTCGGTCACGCAAGCGCTCGCCCGGGCTGGCTGTGAGGTGTCGCTGCTGCTCAAGGCCCCGGTGTACACGAGCCGCCTGATCGCGCCACTGCTGGCCGAGCCCCGCATCACGGTGCGCAGCCCGCACCGGGAACAACTGGTGGAGAACGCCACGGCGGCGCTGCCGGTACCGGCCGCCGCGGAGCTGATCACCAGGCTGGACGCGGAACAGCCGTACGACCTGCTGGTCCTGCGCGGCAGGAAGGTGACCGCGACGGTCGCGAACGGCGGCGCGTTCGACGGGCGCCTGTGGGCGTACCTCACCGACGTCCCGCAGTCCGTTCCTGGGCTCACCACCGAGGCGGCCGGTGAGCTCACCGCCATCGCGAAGGCCGCCAGGTACCTGCTCTGCCAGACCGAGGAGCTGCGCTGTTTCCTGGAGGGCAGCATCGCGGAAGCCTGCGGCAAATGCGTGCTGCTGCCGCCGATCCTGGCCGACGTCGCCCCTTCCCGGGTGACGGGGCCGCGCACCGCGCAGGCTGCCGGTGCGCCGCTGCGGCTGGTGTACACGGGCAAGTTCGCCCCCAGGTGGAACACACTGGAGATGACCCGCCTGCCGGAGCTGCTCGCGGCCCAGGGCACCGCCGCCGAACTGCACATGGTCGGCGACAAGATCCACAACGACCCGGGCGGTTACCGCGAGCGGATGCGCGCGGCGCTGGACGCCGACGGGGTGACCTGGCACGGCGGGCAGTCCCGTGAGGACGCGATGCGGCTTGCCGCTTCCTGCGACATCGGGCTGAGCTGGCGCCATCCCGAGCTGGACGCCAGCCTGGAGCTGTCGACGAAGGTGCTCGAGTTCGGCGCGCTGGGGCTGCCGGTGATCCTGAACCGCACCCCCGCCCACGAGGTGCTGCTCGGTGCCGGCTATCCGCTGTTCGCGGCCACGCTGGATGATGTCGTCGCCGTGTCGGCGGCCGCGGCCAGCGACGCGGGCTTGTTCCACCGCGCCGCGGAGCGCTCCGCCGCGGCCGCGCAGCGGTACACCATGGACCAGGCCGCGCAGCGGCTGCGCCGGTACCTGGCTGGGGCGGTGCCGGCCCGGCGGGGCGGCTCCGGCTCGGGCCCGGGGTCCGGCTCTGACGACGAGGCCGGACGGCGGCGCCGCGTGGTAGTGGCGGGGCATGACCTGAAGTTCTTCCGGCCGCTGCTGGCGTACCTGCGGTTGCGGCCGGACCTGGAGGTACGGGTCGACCAGTGGACCGCGCTCGCCAAGCACGACGTGGCGGCCAGCCGCGAGCTGGCGGCCTGGGCGGACGTGGTGATCTGCGAATGGTGCGGGCCGAACGCCGTCTGGTACAGCAAGCACAAGCGGCGCGGCACCCGGCTGCTGGTCCGGCTGCACCGGTTCGAGCTGGCCTCCCCCTACCCGGCCCAGCTCAAGATCAGCGCGGTGGACCAGGTGATCTGCGTGAGCGACCACTACGCCAGGCTGTGCCGCGAACGGACTGGGTGGCCGGAGGCCAAGGTGGTCACGGTCCCCAACGCGCTGGACATCACCCAGCTGGACCGGCCCAAGCTGGATGGTGCCAGGTTTCACCTCGGCATGGTCGGCGCCGTGCCGTCGCGCAAGCGGATCGACCTCGCACTCGACGTGCTCGCCGAACTGCGCCGTGACGACGACAGGTACCTGCTGTTCGTGAAGTCGGCGATGCCGTGGGAGCACTGGTGGGTGTGGCAGCACCAGGCCGAACGCGACCACTTCAACGCCGCGCTCCGCCGCGCGCAGCGGTCGGCGTTGCTACGCGGCGCGGTCGTCTTCGACGACGCCGGCCCGGACGTCGCCGCCTGGCTGCGCAGGGTCGGGTACGTGCTGTCCACCAGCGACGACGAGAGCTTCCACGTCGCGCCCGCCGAAGGCATGGCGTCTCGCGCGGTGCCGGTGATCCGCCACTGGCCGGGAGCGGAGACCATCTACGACATGCGCTGGATCCACCGCGGCCCGGCGGAGATGGCCGTCGCGATCGCGTCGCTGGCCAGCGAGCCGGCCTGGCGGGAGGCCGGCGAGGCCGCGCACGGCCAGGCGGCGGTCCGGTTCGCGTTGCCGGACGTGTGCGGCAAGTGGTACCGCCTGCTCTCCACCGACCTCGAGCCCACCGCGGCCGGGCCGCTGCTGGAATTGCTCGGCAGCCACTGACCGTGCCCTTCACCCTCGCGATCAGCGCCACGTCGGCTCCGGCGTGCCAGGCCCTGGTGCGGGCCGCGCTGGACACCGACCCGCGGGTGATGCCGGTCACCGGGCCGGCGAGCGTGACCTGGCGCGCCCCCGACGAGCGCGCCGCGTTGCTCGGCTTTGGCCCTCCCGCTGCATCGGTGCCCTGCTCGATCTGGGCCGATCCAGGGCGAGAGGTCATCCACGCGAAGACCGGTATCACCAGGGTGGACCCGGTCTACGTCGCCGAGCTGCCCGGCGCGGTCGTGGTGTCGGACCGTGCCAGCTGGGCGGCGGCCGTCGCCGGACGGCTGGACAGCCCGGATCCGGCGCTGATCGCCGCGCTGGTGAACCTCGGCTTTCCGCTCGGTGGCGTCACCCCGTTCCGCGGCGTGCGCGCCCTGCGCGGCGGCGGCCAGATCGAGGTGCGAGCCGGGCGGCTGACTGTTCTGGCCGCCGCCGGGTTCGCGGCCCGACCCGAGGCAGCGGCCGAGGGCGCCAGGCGAACCGCCAGCGCATTGATTGACGCGGTCACCCCGCTAGCCGAGGCGGCGGACCCTGTCGAACTGTCCCTGACCGGAGGCAAGGACAGCCGGCTGATCGCGGCCGCGCTGTCCGCCGGCAAGGTGCCATTTCGCGCGCGCACGCACGGCGCGGCCACCCATCCCGACGTCTTGGTGGCACGCACGATCGCCGAACGGCTCGGCGTCGAGCACCAGGTCACCGAGCCGTCGCCGCCCGGCACTAAGGGCCCGGCCGAGGTGCTGGCCCGGCTTCGGTCCGCGGTGCTGGTCGGGGACGGCATGCTGTCCGCGTTCGAGAACGTGGGCGGGCCCGATCCGGTGTTCGCCGCCGCGCCGGTCCAGGTCGGCGGCCACGGCGGCGAGCTGCTGCGCGGCGGCTACGCGAGCCATGCAGGCAACGCAATGCGCGGCGCGGAGCGGTTCCGCCGGCTGACCACGCGGCGGCTGCGCCTGCTGACGCCGGCGGCGGCCAGCGTGTACCTGGCCGGCCTGGCACCGTGGGCGGTCCGGTTCGCGCGGGCGCCGATGCATACGCTGGACGACTTCTACCTGGCGAACCGGGCCGGCCGCTGGTCTGCCGCGGCGCGCCAGGCGTACCGGCTCAGGTCCGAGCTCGTCCAGCCGTTCTTCGACGACCGGGTGGTGCGGACGGCCCGGTCCGTGCCGCTCCGGGACAGGGTGCCGGGCGACCTGCACCGAGATCTGCTCGCCGAGCTGTGCCCGGAGCTGTCCGACCTCCCGTTCGCCGGCCGCGGCCCTGCGTCGGCGGACTGGCGGCGAAGCTATGGCGACGACGTCGCGGCGTTCCTGCGGGACTACGTCCTCGACCACAGCTCGGCGATGTCCGGCATGATCAGCATGCGCGCGGCCGAGCGCGTCCTGCGCCCGCCGCATACCGACCACGAATCCGTCTGGCTGCTCGCCACCGTCGCGACCATTTTGTCCCGAGACTGGCTGCGAGCTCGCGGCTTAGCCGACCGGATCGGCATGCTTAGCCGCGGCCGTAGCGGGTCTCGGCCTGCCAGAAGAAGACTATGCCCACGGCCAGGATGACCACGGCCCAGCCGACACCCGCGAGCCACAGCTCCCCGTTTGTGATGTCCGGGTGACAGTACGCCTGGAGCGCGGGGATCTTCTTGGCGTTGAACAGCGCACACTGGCCAGCGTTGTACGGCTTGGCGCCCGGCGCGTCGGCCCGCTCACTAGACATGACCGCGTATCGGGTGAGCGAGATATAAACGGCGGCGGGGTTCAAGGACAGCAGATCCTTGGCCCACGCATGCAGGCTCGCGGGGAGCGACGCGATGCTGTACATGACGCCGCAGAAGTATCGCCAGACCCGCAGCAGGAACGGCACAAGCTGACCGACGTCCTGCGCGCCCGCCCCGACGCGGGCGAGGATCAGCGCCGCGCCCATGTTGAACATCGCCTGCAGGAACAGCGTGGGCAGCAGCAGGAACCAGTACAGGGTGAGCGGCTCTCCGGTGCCGAGCACGATAGCGAACAGCACGATCATGGACAGCAGCAACTGCTGGAACTCCACCAGCACGTAGGCCAGCGGCAGGCAGGCCCGCGGGAAGTGCAGCGCGCGGATGAGCGCGATATTGGCCCGCATGACGCCGGAGCCGACGACGATCGACCGTTCCGTGAAAGAGAAGATGAATACGCCGACGACCAGGTACGCGGTGTAATTGCTGATGCCGCGGTTGGCCTTGAACAATACGCCGAAAATCAGGTAGTAGACCGCCGAGTTCAGCAGCGGCGTCAGTACCTGCCAGAGTTGCCCGAGCCGCGCCTCGGTGTACATCGACACGTTCCGCGCCGTGGCGTAAGCGACGATGAAGTGCCGGCGCTCCCACACCATGCGCAGGTAGCTGACCAGGCTCGGGCGGGCCGAGCTGGGACGCAGGCCGTACCGGGCGGCCAGGGCGGCAAGGGACTGCCCCTCGCTGTTCCCGGCCAGCGCCTCCCCCGCGGCGTCGAGCGCCGCACCATCGAGCAGGCTGCCTGGAGCGGTCAGCCGACCGCGATCTCCCATGGTGGTGAATCCTATGGAGAACCTACGCGGCGGACGGCCCTATCAGCGCCGCACCGGCAATCGTTCGCCTGGAATTCTTCCGGCGGTAAGCTACGGCAGTTGTAGATCGTTACCGTGGCGTCTCGTCGGCGTAGGCATGCCATCGCTGGTGGGCTTGCTGGGCGTCGTACTGGTGGCGGCGCCGCCATAGCGCCCAGGCGTCGCGGTGCGGCTTGTCGCGGCGGGGTTCGGGGATGACGGTGCCGCGGAGCTGTCTGAGCAGTTCAGGCACGGTGACGGGGATCAGGTCGACCATGCCGGCGTGGCCCGGCTCGGTGGAACGCCCGACTACCTGCTCCCCGGATCGAAGTTGGTCCGGCGCCCAGAGAAGCATCAACCTTTCACTGAGATGATGCCCGCCTCGATGGGAGCGGATTTCCCGTACTGCGGTCCGGTGATGACGAAGACGAGTCCACGGTCCTGCGGGCTCCCTGGCCCATCGAGTGGGAGAGTGAACCGGCTGTATCCGGCTGGCATCGGCGACGAAAGCCGAGTCCATTTCCGCGGGTCGCCCAAGTCGCGGTTGACGAAGAAGTCTTGATCGTCGTTGTCTGTGACGACGATCGTTCCGTTCGGACCTCCCGAGTCCGACCACGACACCACGGGGGATGCGTTCGGGTGGTAGCCGTTCTGGTCGATGAGTGGCGTGTCGGGCGAGAACCGGAAGGACTCGGGGTCCTTCGCAATACGGTAATGCACGTGATACGTGTAATTCGCCTGGTTCGGGTTGTTCGGGTCGACCGGCTCGCCGAATTCATAGGTCATGATCCACAGATCGCCCCGCAACCGCGCGACCGTGGTCATACCGGGCCGCTCGGCATAGGTCGTTCCAGTCGCGTCGTTGACGACGGGACCCCAGGTGTGCAGGTCCATGCTGGTCTGATGCGCGAGCTTCTGGCCGAAGTCCGGGTCTCGCTGGTCGGAGTAGTAGCAGATCAGCCTGTCGTTGTGGAGGAGCAGGAACGGCTCCCAGACCGGGGTCGCTCCGTTCGTCGTGTCCGGCGGTCCACCCTGGGCGACCGTGCTCAGGAACTGCCACGTGAGCCCACTGTCAGTGCTGGCGTACAGTTGGATCTTGGTGCTCGTGCTGCTGAACAAGTTGCACGCGAAGAGCAGTGCTCTCTTGGGCAGCCCAGCGAAGGCGCGGGGCAACTTGTAGAGGTACGGCTGGAGAGCGAATCCTCCGACGGATAGGGTGGTCTGCTCTTGCCAGGTGTGACCGTAGTCATCGCTCCGGTACAGCGGGAACCCCCCGCCTCCTTGGAAGGTTGGGAAGGTCGCGAGCAAGGTGCTCGATTTCCCGGCTGCAGCGGTGCTCAACCGCACAGCTCGGGCGTAGGAGAGCCCTCCTTCCGCTACAACCACCGGGCCGAACGGAGCGACTCCGGCCGGCCGGCCGGAAACACTCTCAGCAAATGCCGTTCCGGGCATCCCCAATACCGCCCCAGCGGCAACAACCACCGCTGGGCCGAGGAACATCCGGCGGGAGAGTTGCAAATTGCCGGGCGCCGCTTCGTCTGCTCGAGATGCGCGCCGATTATCCACGATTACCTCCTCATTGAGCCCGCCGACCACGTACGGCCTGTGCATGCCCCAGTTCGACGGCCTCAGTTTCGGCCGCCCTGCACCGGCTGTCAATAAGTTTCGGAAAGGTTTCGAAACTTCACTGTATCCGGTGATGATCGGGCGCCACGGGCGCATCGTCGCCGCGACCGCCACTTCCGGAACCCGAGTTCGCCCCGATGCCTGCGGTCCGCGCTCGCGCCTCATAACTCCGGCAGTGCCGGGATGTCGTGGTGTTTGGGGGCGCAACCCTTGATGCCGCACGCGCCACCAGAGCATGCCGTGAGGCACCCACCTTGAAGAGTAATTGCGCAGATCAGAAGCTTGCCGATAATGTTCTTAAAGACTGATTTGCTTATGCCACGAATCACCTGGCCGAGGGGGGCAATTGGCCTTCAGGATAGCTTCCCGCGTGCATGCGTGAGTCCAATCTATACTGTCTTCCGTGCCGCGAAGAGGTGGATCCAGATTACTTTTCTACTTGCTCAAGTCACCAGAGCTAATTTCATGTTTCGGAATATTTCGACGCCAAATTTCTCTATGTCTATTGAGAACCGTGACGCCGTGTCGAGTTGCGAGTACTGGACAGCGACCCGCACGCGGATGCCATCGCGTGGCAGCACGCCCACGACCGGGGCATCCGCGCCGGATCCACCGCCGGCGACGAAGTCTACGGCGGCCTTGGCCTGCGCGAGGGCATCCGGGAACGCGGCGTCGGCACGAGACGCCACGGTAACGATCTACACCTGCCGTATAAGCAGAACCTGGGTTACTTCACGGCGCGGGGTTAGCGTGGATCTGGGTGCGGCCCGTTCGGAGAGGGGAGAACATGGCTCTGCGGGCGGTCGTTGTCGGCGGCGGGATTGGCGGGATCGCGGCGGCGGTCGCCTTGGCGCGGGCCGGGATCGACGTTGAGGTGCATGAGCAGGCGCAGCGGCTGACCGAGGTCGGCGCGGGGGTGTCGCTGGCGCCGAACGGCCTGCGGGTACTGGAGCGGCTCGGGGTCGGCGACGGGATCCGCCGGATGGGCGCACGCTACGCCGCGGCCGAACTCCGGCTCCCCGACGGGCGGGAGGTGCGGCACGAGCCGTATCAGTTCGCCATGCCACGGCAGAACATCGGGATCCACCGGGCGGACCTGCTCGCGCTGCTGGCCGGGCAACTGCCGCCTGGCGCCGTGCGGACCGGCCACCGGTGCACGAGTTTCCGTCAGGACGACGGCAGCGCCACGGTGGGCTTCGCCGACGGGACCACCGCCACGGCGGATGTGGTAATCGGCGCGGACGGCATCCACTCCGTCCTGCAAGGCTACGTGGTAGCTCCGGCCGAGCCGGTGTTCTCCGGGGTGGTGGCCTACCGGGGCCTGGTGCCGAGGCTGGCGGAGTATCCGGCCAGCACGATCCGGATGTGGATGGGTGAAGGCAGGCATTTCCTCGTGTTCCCGGTGCGGGCCGGGCAGCTGCTGAACTACGTGGGATTCGTCTCGTCCGGTACCGCGCTCCGCGAGTCGTGGTCGGCGCCCAGCGACCCGGCGGCGCTAGCCGCGTACTTCGCCGGCTGGGATCCGGTTGTCGGGCAGGTCATCGACGCCATCAGCGGGCCGGGCGGCAGCGGGTTCCAGTGGGGGATGTATGACCGTGTGCCGTTGCCCCGGTGGAGCAGCGGCCGGCTGACGCTGCTCGGCGACGCCGCGCACCCGATGCTGCCGCATCTGGGCCAGGGCGCCAACCAGGCGCTGGAGGACGCGGTGGCGCTGGCCGCCCTGCTGGGCGCCACCGCGAGCCCGGCTGGCGTGCCGCGGGTGCTTGCCGCCTACGAGCAGCTGCGCCGCGACCGGACGGCGCGCGTCCAGCTGGGCTCGCGCCGGCAAGGCGCCGGCTACGACAGCTCCGGCAGTCAGCTGATCGACCGGCGGTGGATCTACGAATACGACGCGTGGGCCGAAGCCGTCGCGCTCACCTGAGCAGAGACCCCGGACAATTATCCCCAGATCGGATCCTGATGGCTCATTCTCCTGAGCTTGGGATGTGCCGAGGTGGCCGCCTGCGGCACCTGCCCGGTAGCCGCTGGGGCTGACGTGCATTATGTGGCTGACGATGCGCCAGCGCACCTGCTGACTCCGCGTCAATGTGGTGGATTGCCCTATCGTGGTGGATTGACCCTCGTAACCGAGGGTCAGGCGCCCACAAAGGGGTAATCCGCCACGTTGTTCGAGATTTTATCCGCTGTCAGCGCGCCCCCTGCGAGCGCGGGACTACGAAAGCTAGCTCAGGTGGGTGGTGTCGTTGAACGAGCGCAGCACGGCGGGTCCATCCGGATACCAGTCGACCGACGACAGCGCCGCGACGTCAAGGTGCATACGGAACAGCGACGCCGACGGCGCGAGCAGGGCGTGCGCGATCAGCGTCTTGATCGGCGTCACGTGGCTCACGATCAGCACCCGCCGTTCGGCATAACCGGCGAGCACCCGGTCTAGGGCCGCGAGCACCCGCGGCCGCACCTGGTCGAAGCTCTCGCCGCCCGGCGGCGCGACCGCTGGATCGGCCAGCCAGGCGGACATCTCGGACGGCCAGCGCTCCCGCACCTCAGCGAACGTCAGCCCGTCCCACGCGCCGAAGTCGGTCTCCCGGAAACCCTCGTCCGTCACAACCGGGGCACCGCAAGCGGCCCCCACCGCGGTAGCCGTCTGCCGCGAGCGCAGTAGCGGCGACGTCACGATCACGTCCAGCCCGGCGTCGGCCAGGCACGCCGCCGCGGCGGAGGCCTGCGCCACTCCGGTGGCGGTGAGCGGCACATCGGACAATCCGGCGTACCGCTTCTCCACCGACATCGCGGTCTGCCCGTGCCGCAACAGCAGCGTGGCGGTCGGCGTCCCGGACGCGGGCAGCCAGCTAGTCCGCGGCTGTTTGATCTGCGGCCGGGACAACGACCCTCATAGTCCGGACTCGGCCGTCCGGACCAGGATGCGGCGGCACTCCTCGCAGCGCACCACCTCGTCCGGCGGCGTCGCTTTGATCGCGTTCAGGTCCACGGTGTTCAGCGACAGGTGGCAGCCCTGGCACTGACCGCGCCGCAGCATCGCCGCTCCGACGCCGCTCGACGCGCGGATCTTGTCGTACAGCGCGAGCAGTTCCGACGGCATCTCCGCCGCCACCGCGGTTCGCTTGGCACCGGCGTCGGACAGCGACGCATCAAACTCGGCCACCGCCACGTCCCGCCGCGCCGTCACCGCGGCCTGCTCGGTCGCGAGCGTGTCCCGGTCGGCGACCACCCCGTCCCGCCTCGCTTCGAGCTCCTCGCGCCGCTCCATCAGGTCGAGCACGACCTCCTCCAGGTCGGCCTGCCGCTTGTGCAGCGACTCGATCTCCGACTGGAGGCTGGCCAGTTCCCTGGCGGCGGATACCTGCCCCGCGTCCAGGCGGGCACGGTCCTTGTCGATCCTGGTCCTGACCTGATCGACGTCGCGCTCGGCCCGGCTCTGCTCCCTGGACAGGTCGGACAGCGCGGTCTCGACGGCTACCAGCGAGTCCTTGAGCTCACCCGCCCGTTTGCCGAGCCGGTCAAGTTCGGCTATCTCGGGGAGGCTCGACTTGCGATGCTCGAGCCGGGACAATTCGGCGTCCAGGTCGGCGAGCTCGAGCAGTTGGAGCTGGGTCTGCGGTGATGCCTTCACGGGCCCAACGTTAGTCGCTTTTCGCTAAGCGGGGACCTACCCCTTAACCCACCCCCGAGAGGACCGTGTCGCATGGTAGACCTGTGCGCCATGGAGATCCCTCGCGTAAGCCGGCCGCACATGCCGGGATACGGGATCGCGGGAGCGGCCGAAGGCAGCGGCTTGCTGCACTGGTCCTGGGCCGCTGAACGCCTTACCGCCGCGCGCAACTACTGGGTCGCGACCGTCTGGCCAGACGGCCACCCGCACGTCATGCCGGTCTGGGGCATGTGGGATGACAGCAAGCTCTGGTTCACCAGCAGCGCGCAGTCACGGAAGGTCCGCAACGTCAAGGCCGATCCCCGCTGCTGCATCACCACCGAGGATGCTTCGGATCCGGTTGTCATGGAGGGCATCGCGCGGATAAGCACCGAGCCCGCCGTGCTCCAGCGAGTGGTGGACCTGATGAACGCCAAGTACCGGACCGATTTCGGTGTCGAATTCCTCGACCCGGCGAAGAACGCGACGATCGGGGTGCATCCCCAGAAGGTGTTCAGCCTCCGGGCGGGTGACTTCACCGGCTCGCCCACCCGCTGGGTCTTCGAGGATTAATAACTGCGCAACATCTGCCGAGGCCGCAATCGATACTTGGCCGGGTAGCGTGGAGCGTGTCGCGCCTCATCTCCGTAGCCGGGGCCGTCGCCGGGCTGCTCTCGGCGGCCGTCGCCATGGGCGTGGCACAGCTCGTCGCGGGCCTCACGGTCCCCGCCAGCTCACCGGTGATCGCGGTCGGCCAGGAGGCCATCGACCTTACCCCGCAGCCGGTGAAGGACTTCGCGATCTCGACGTTCGGGACCAGCGACAAGAACGTGCTGCTCGGCGGCATCCTGATACTGCTCGCCGCGTTCGCGGCGTGGATCGGCATGCTCGCGACACGCCGGCTGGCGTATGGTCTGGCTGGTCTGGGCGCGTTCGCCTGCGTGGGCCTGGCCGCTGTCCTCACCCGCCCGGACGCGTCGCCGGAATGGGTGCTGCCCACGCTGGCCGCGGCCGCCGTCGGTGCGTTCACCATGATGCGGCTGACCAGGGCCGCGACGGCACTCGGCCCGCCGGAAACGCCGGCGCCCGCCCCGGACTCGGTCTTCACCCTCCTCCCGAACCCGGACGAGCCGGCGCCCCGCGGCCCGGAACGGCGCCGCTTCCTGGTGGCCGGCGGGATCGCCGTCGCCACGACCGCCGTCGGCGTGGTCGGCGGCCGCGAGCTGGCCGAGCGCTACAACGTGGCCAAGGCGCGCGCCGGCCTTCGCTTCCCCGCTCCCGCTGTCGCCGCGCCGCCGCTGCCCCGCGGCGCCGAGCTGGGCATCCGAGGGCTAAGTTCTTTCATTACTCCGAACGACAATTTCTATCGCGTTGACACAGCCTTGCTTCTGCCCGAGGTGGATCCGGCCAGCTGGCAGCTGCGCATCCACGGCATGGTGCGACGGGAAGTCCGGCTGACGTTCGGCGAGCTGCTGAAACGCCCGCTGATCGAGGACTACGTGACGCTCACCTGCGTGTCCGATCCGGTCAGCGGCCCGTACGTAGGTAACGCGAAGTGGCTGGGCGCCAGCCTCGCGGCGCTGATCAGGCAGGCCGGGCCGCTGGCCGGCGCGGACCAGCTGCTGTGCACGTCCGTGGACGGCTTCACCTCGGGGACGCCGCTCCAGGTGGTGCTCGACGGCCGGGACGCACTGCTGGCCGTCGCGATGAACGGGATCGCGTTGCCGGTCGCGCACGGGTTCCCGGCGCGGATGGTGGTGCCCGGGCTGTACGGGTACGTGTCGGCGACCAAGTGGGTGACCGACATCGAGGTCACCACGTTCGGGTCAGCGGCGGCGTACTGGGCGGTGCGCGGCTGGGCGCGGCAGGCGCCGATCAAGACCGAGTCGCGGATCGACGTGCCGTCAGGCGGCGCTTCGCTCTCGCCGGGGCGCACCGCGGTCGCCGGCGTGGCCTGGGCGCAGCACAAGGGCATCGGCGCCGTCGAGGTCCGGGTGGACAGCGGGCCCTGGCAGCAGGCCCGGCTCGCCGCGGTTCCCGGCATCGACACCTGGCGGCAATGGGTCTGGGAGTGGGACGCCACGCCAGGCCGCCACACCCTGGCGGCGCGGGCCACCGACGCGACCGGCTACACCCAGACCGCGGCGCAGGCGTCGCCAGTGCCCGACGGTGCCAGCGGCTATCCGTCCGTGGATGTTACCGTCCGTACATGAGCGCATTTACCCAGCTGGCGACCGCATACCTGGATGACCGGGCGCGGCGCCACCCGGACCTCGCCACAGAACTCGGCGATCACCGGTTCGACGCGTACCTTCCGGCCGAATCCGCCGAGGCGCTGGACGACGAGCGTCGCGCGCTGGACGGCTGGGCCGCCGGGCTGGCCGCCCTGGACACATCGGAACTCGCCCCCGAACAGCGCGTCGACGCGGCCATGATGGCCGGCCGCATCGCGCTGCGCGTCTTCGAGCTCGACGAACTGCGCCCGCACACCTGGGATCCGCTGTGCGCCAACCCCGGTCGCGCCATCTACCTGCTGCTGGTGCGGGACTTCGCCCCGCTGCCGGACCGGCTGGCCAGTGTCGCGGGACGGCTCGGCGAGGTGCCCGCGGCGCTCGCCGCGGCGCGTGCCCAGCTCGGCCCGATGCCGAAGGTGCACGTCGAGACCGCCATCGGACAGTTCGACGGCACGATCAAGCTGATCGCCGGCAGCGCCGCCACCACCCAGATCGACCAGGTCCGGCCGGCGGCGCTCGACGCCCTGGCCGAGCACCGGGACTGGCTGTCGGCCCAGCTGGCCGACGCGGATGATTCGGTGTCCCCCAGGATCGGCGAGGAACGGTTCGCCCGCAAGCTGTCGCTGACGCTGAGCGCCGCCGCCGACTCGGACGCCATCCTGGACCGGGCGCGGGCCGACCTGGACCGGATCGCCGAGGAGATCACCGAGCTTGCCGCCCAGCTCGGCGGGACGCCGCGTGAGGTCCTCGGCCGGCTGGCGCGGGACGTGCCCGACGACACCACGATCCTCGGGCTGTGCCGGGACGCGCTGGCCGCGCAGACCGCCTTCGTCCGTGACACAAGGATCGTCACGGTGCATGACGACCCGTTCGAGATCATCGAGATGCCGGAGATCGACCGGGGCGTCGCGGTGGCGTATTGCGACCCGCCCGGACCGCTGGAGAGCGCGCCGCTGCCCACGATGCTCGCGGTGTCACCGACCCCTGCCGACTGGACGGCGGAGCGGGTGGCCTCCTTCTACCGCGAGTACAACAAGCACATGGTGCACAACTTGATGGTGCACGAGGCGATGCCGGGTCACTACCTCCAGCTAGGGCACGCCAGCCGGTTCACCGCCTCCGGCACGGCAATCCGCGCGGCCCTCTGGTCGGGGTCGTTCGTCGAGGGCTGGGCCGTCTACGCCGAGGAAGTGATGGCCGCGAACGGCTACCCGGGTAATAGCGACCCCCGCACGGTGCGGATGCAGCAGCTCAAGATGCAGCTGCGCACCACGATCAACGCGATCCTGGACGCTGGCGTGCACGCCCACGGGATGACCGAGGCCGAGGCGATGGCGCTGATGATGGAGCGCGGCTATCAGGAGGAGGGCGAGGCGGCCGGCAAGTGGCGTCGCGCCCAGCTCACCTCGGCGCAGCTGTCCACCTATTACGTGGGGTACACCGAGGTCGCCGACCTGGCCCGCGACCTGCGCGCCGCCCGGCCCGGCATCGGCCAGCAGGAACTGCACGACACGATGCTGGCGCACGGCTCACCGCCGGCCAGGCTGCTGCGCACCCTGCTCCTCCCGTTACCGTCAGGAGCCTTGCGCAGGAGCGAACCGGGACATCAGCGGCGGCGGGTCGATGCCGAGCTGCGCGAAGATCGCCCGCTGACCGTCGGTGATCTCGGTACGCTGACGGAAAGTGCCGACGGGTCCGGTGAAGGTCCCGACTGCGATGCGGTCGAGCTCGTGCCGCAGAGTAGCCCAATTGGCGCGGCAGGCGTTCTCGGCGAAGTGGGCCAGGAGCAGAGCGAGCCAGCACAGCTGGACGTGGGCGCGGACGCGTTCCTGAGTAAAGTGATAAGCGAGCTGGCTCATGGCTTGCAGGCTGCGCTCCGTTTCGAGCAGCCGGGTATAGCCCAAGACGATGTCCGCGGCGCTCAGTTCCGGTGTAGCGGCGCACAGCAGGTATTTTCCGTCCAGGTCCTCTTCGGTTCTTACCGACCTCGTATCGATGCGGAGCCGCCCGCCGGACGTGACCCGCACGTACCGCTTCAGGCCAGGTCTCGCGGCGATGAGATCGCGTGCTCGCGCCCGTTCGTCCGTGCCGAGCGTATCGGTGTACGTGATGAACTCGCGGAGCCGGTCCAGTGTCCGCGTCCGGATCGCCGCATCGCGCACCGCGCGGCCGGGCTCATGGCAGATGATGACCCGCTCATCACCGAGCCGCACTTCATTGACCCGCAGTTTCCCGGCGACATCCTGGTAGCCGCCGCGCCGGACCTGCGCCGCCGCGGCCGCCGCCGACCCTGGCCGCAGTCTCTCCCCGATGATGCAGTCCCCGCTTTCGGTCAAGTAGCGACGGCTCTCCGCGGACGTGGCGCCTTGGCCGCGGACCCAGATAACCCGCGACGGCCCCCAGTCCCGCAGGTCGTCCTTGACCTCGCCGATCAGCGCCGGCCAAGCGGTGGCCCCATCCCAGCACCAGGTCCGGACCGGGAAGCCGTCCTGCGTGACCGCCATTCCGATGACCGCGAGCGGCACGCATTCGCTTTGATCCGCGTGCCTGCCGTACGCGCTGAGCCATGCCGTCCCGCGGCCGAGATCCGCACTCCCGCTGTTCACCAGGCCGCGTTCGCCGTAAATCGCCGGCTCTTCGCCAGGCCAGACGGCGGTAGCGCCGAAGAACACCCGGTCAATGCCCCGTTTGTGCATGGCACCCACCCGGTCGAAAACGTCCCGCTCCAGTGCGTCCCCGATCTCCTGCAGCCAGTCCGCCGCCTGTCGGCAGGCCATCTCCGTTGTCGTGGGCAATCCGGTGATGCAAACGTTCTCACTCACCCAGCGGGCGGCCTCGGTCTGAGATGACGGCGCGAGCGCCAGGTTCGCGGCTAGCGCGAACAGTACGCGTTCGGCTGATTCGTCCAGGCCGCGGCTCGCCAGCAGCCGGCGCAGCGAAGCCCCGACGCCCAGCCGTGTCCACAGCGCGTCGAGCGTCCACGTACCGCCTAGCAGGCGAGACTCGGCGAACTCAAGGGTTTGCCCGGTGGCGGCCAGCATCTCTCTAGCCTCCGCGGATGGGGTGACCCGCCCAGCGCGCTGCTGCGGCACGCCCCCTCTGGCGGTGTCGTCCGGGTCGGTCTGGTTCATGGGTTCCCCTCCAGTTGGCGGATATTCTTAGCGGAGCCTGTGGTAATGAAATTACTCAGTACCAGCCAGGCTGCAATCGTTCGCACCATTTTGCCCAATGACTGTTCTTGCTGACGGCAATGAACGTAGTTCATGCCTTAATGATCTTGTCCTGCCGTAGCATTGCCCCGTGGATATCCGCGACCTGGAATATTTCCTTGCGTGCTGCAAGGCTCGCAGTTTCACCGCCGCGGCCCGCGAGGTCTACATCGTCCAGTCCGCCATGTCGTGCGCCATCGCGCGCCTGGAGCAGGACCTAGGGGCACCCCTGTTCGACCGCACAGTAACCCCGATAGCCATGACTGAGCAAGGAGCCGCGCTGCAAGCGGCCGCCCAGCGGATTCTCGACGCGGTCCAGGCCGCCCGGGACGAGGTCGCCGCCGCCTCCGGCGAGGTCCGCGGCACCGTGACGCTTGG
>Ga0070714_100000302_pt1 | contig 37527 bp, 32 predicted proteins | sample LARL83metaG_FD_65450 | JGI IMG/M metagenome (GOLD analysis project Ga0070714, IMG submission 65450) | Corn, switchgrass and miscanthus rhizosphere microbial communities from Kellogg Biological Station, Michigan, USA - LAR L8-3 metaG | ecosystem: Host-associated > Plants > Roots > Rhizosphere ... | reverse complement strand
CCCGCGGCCTCGACGGCTTTGGCGTCGGCCATGAGCCGCTCGCGATTCGTCCGGATTTTGTAGCCGGGTCCCATGCCGGCTGTCTGCGGCATGACGCCGATATGCCCGACGACCGGAATTCCCGCACCGTAGATCGCGCGAATGCGGTGGGAGACTTCCGTTCCGCCCTCCATCTTGACCGAACACGCGCCGCCCTCTTTGACCAGGCGAATCGCATTGCGGATCGCGTCTTCGTCGCTGACCTGATACGACCCGAAGGGCATGTCCACCATGATGTGCGCGCGCGAGGTGCCTCGGCAGACCGCCTGCGAATGGTGAATCATGTCCTCGATGGTAACGGGCGTGGTTTCGTCGTAACCGAGAACGACGTTGCCCATGCTGTCGCCGACGAGAATGACGTCGATGCCCGCTTGTTCGGCAAATTCGCCGAACGGCGCGTCGTAGGCGGTGACGACCGGGAAAAGCGTTTTGCCCTTGCGGCGCTTGATCGCGCCCGCGGTGACGCGCCGAACCGTGCCCTTTTCGGGAACGTACGGGCGCGCGTCGTTCGGGCCGGAAACCGGCCGCCCAGAGGGTGTAACGGTGCTCACGCCGTCAGCCTTCTGCACCGTGGGGCGCACCCCCCGCGGCAAGGCTACTCTTTGAGCGTGCGAATCACGCCCACGAAAAGCAGCGTCCCGGTATGCTCGTCGCGCAGCGCGAGCACGAACGGATGGTCGACGACGAACGTCCGATCCGGCCGGCGAATCGCCATAATGCCTACGCCTACGGATGTAGCGGCGGCCGCGGTGGTGCCTTGCTCGTCGACGCGCACGTAACTCGCATGGTTAACGCTGGTAATGGCGAGCGGCGGCGGAGCCGGGTGAATGCCCGAGAAATTTGCGCGGTCCGTGAACGCTACGCCCATGCCCATCGATCGCAGCAGCGCCCCGAGCGAGGCGCTGTATTGCGCGGTAAAGCGTGGGATGGAAACCGCGACGAATGACTGCTGCGCTTCGCGCGCAATGCTATCCATCGTTGCGGAGCTCAAACCGTTGATGAGCGTATCCGGATCGTTTCCCTGCGGAAGAAGAACGTACGCCGCGTACCCGCCTTGACCGTACGGCATGCGCAACGCCTGAAAGCCGGCGCCCTCGTACAGCGCGAAGCCTGCGTTCTGCGACATCATCTGAACGGTGCTCTTCGTTCCATCCGCGTTCGTGAACGGCATCGGGCGCGTTTCGTTTTTCTTGAACTGCGCGGTCCACGTCGCTTTGAAGGCGAGCGCGTTCGTCAAATAGACGAAGTCGGAGGCGCTCGTGCGATCGACGATGCGATCGATCAGGCCGAGCGTGTGCTGTTTCGTCCAGTCGTTGATGGCGTCGGCCGCCGGCGGTTTGCCGAACTGCAGCGCTTGCGCCTTCGCGCCGTACTGCTTTTCCAGCATCGCCGCGTACTGCGGGCGCGGTTTGATGTCGCTTCGCGTCCACAGCGCATTCGCGATACCGACTGACGCGTCCGTATTTTTCGTCAGCTCGCCGATGAGGGAGGCGTTTGCAGCGTCCAGGGCGGTGCCGCTCACGCCCAGCGCGTGCAGCATCGCATCGCGCGTTTCACCTTTTGCGCCCTCCGCCGTCATCGCCAATGCCACACCGATGCTGACCGGCGAGATAAAGACGTTTGCGGTTTTCGACTGCGCGCTCAGCCGCTGGAGTGCGGCTATTCCAAAAGCATTGTAGTTCACGGGCGCGGTCCTCGGCGCCGCTCCGGCGCAGAGCGCCAGAGCTAGGCAGGCTGCGATTCGCTTCATGACCGGCCGTTCGCCGCGCTCAGCGCGACTTCATCGCGGCTTTGTAGCGCAGAAAGAGCGCGAGCGGCGCGCTCGCGCCGATGAGCAGTGCGCCGAGCAAGAATGTATCGTCGTAGGCGCGCACGACGGCCATGCCTTGCGCGATCTGCGCGAGCATGGCGTGCGCGGTATTCGCGGGCCAATGGTGTGCCGCAGCCATCGCCTGCAGTTTGCTGTAAAAGTTCCAAACGGTGGGGCGCTCGGGCGTAAGGGTCGACGCCACCTCCGCGTAACGGGCGGCTGCGCGTGACGTGAGATAGGTCTGCCCGACCGCAATGCCGAGGCTGCCGCCGACCTGCCAAATCGTATTCAGGATGCCGGATGCGGCGCCGGTGCGGTGGCGCGGCACGTTTACGAGCGCGGCGGTGGTCAGCGGCGTGAACAGCAAGCCGAGCGCAGCGGTGCGAATCACGTTGACGACGATCATGTGCTGCATCGTCCAATCGGTGTCGATGCCCGCGAAAAGCAGCGTGCCGTACGCGGCGAGCACCATCCCGGAGAAGATCAATACGCGCGCTCCGATCTTGTCCACTAAGATGCCGGAGATCGGCATAAGGAACGCCATCGCCAGGCCGGCCGGCATCAGGATGAGTCCCGACTCGGTTGCATCCCACCCGAGAATGTCCTGAGTGAAAAGCGGCAGTAGAAAGATCGAAAAATAGTAGCCCATGCCGAGCACGAAGCGCAGGCTGGTCGCGATCGAAAATACGCGATCGTGAAAGAGCGTGAGATCGAGCATCGGATGATTGGTTCGCAATTCGCGCACGATGAACAGCACGAACAGCACGGCGGCGGCAGCGAGCGAGAACCGGATCCACCCGTCGTCCCAGCCGACGCGATTGCCTTGCGTGAGCGGAATCAGAAATGCGGTGAGCGAGGAACTGAGCAGCCCAAAACCCAGCGAATCAAACCGGGTGTGCTGCGCGTTGTGCGAGCGGTCTTCGCTTTTCGGCAGATACTGCATCGCCGCGAGCAAACCGGCAATGCCGAACGGCACGCCGAGTAAGAAGATCGGCCGCCAGTCATCCATGTTGTCGACAATCAGGCCGCTGATCCACGGCCCGAATGCCGGCGCGAGCATCATGCCCATGCCCCACAGGCCGAACGCTTTGCCGCGATCCTTCGGCGGAATCACATCCGTGACGATCGCCATGCCGGTCGGCGAGACGATGCCGCCGCCCACCGCCTGCAGAATGCGGAACGCGATCAGGCTGCTCGTGCTCCACGCCATCGACGCGGCGATGGAAAAGCCGGTGAAGATCACCAGCCCGATCAAAAACATCCGCCGCCGGCCGAGCGTATCGGCAAGCCAACCGGCGAGCGGCATCGTGATCGAATAGCCGAGCATGTAGCCGGTGACGACCCATTCCATCGTGTCGACGTCCGAGCCGAACGACGCGATGAGGTTCGGAATGATGACGTTCGCCGTGCTCGAGTAGAGCGGGCCCAGAAAGTTTCCGAGCATGACGACGCCGAGGATCGCCGCGGGCGAGACCGCCGCCGCAGTGTTTACCACGACGCGCGACGGTTTGAGGGCGGTTTGCAATGTAGTAGGTAAATTCCTGAGTGACTTTGTATCTATGTTACCACAATGGCGTATGAGGTGATCAAGACCATCGGTAACCACCGCTACCGGTATCGCGTGGAAAGTTATCGTGAAGCGCAGAGCGGCAAGGTTAAAAATCGCTGGACGTACGTCGGCCGTGCGGACGGCGAGGCTCAGGCAGCGCCGAGCAAGCGCTCAAACCGTGACGAACGGCGCGACGCGTTTGCCGCCGCGTTCTTGCGCTTGGTCGAGCGCGCCGCGCTCGGCGACGTTACGCCCGCGGCCATCGCGCGCGAGGCCGGCCTGAGCAGCGCAACGTTCTACCGCCATTTCCGCTCGCGCGACGAACTTGTCGCATTCTGCACGCAGCGTGCGATGAACGATCTTAATGCGCGCCTTGCCGAGCTCAAAGCGATCGCTCCCAGCGAGCAGCAAGAGCAAGCGCGATTGCGCGCGTTCGCGGTCGATCTGGTTCGCCGTCCGTCCGCGCCGCCGGGCTTGTTCCGTGCCTGGAGCGTTCTCTCGCCCGAAAAAGTCCGCGAAGAACGGCACACACGGCGCATCAAAGCCTTCACCGAGTACATCGAAGAGCTGGCGCGCAGAGACTACATCGAAGCACCCGAACACGTCAGGCGCCTGGCAATCGCACTCTCAATGATCGTGCACACCTTCACCCGCCGCAGCGTCATCGAGAGCCGCCTCCTCTCCGAAGAAGACTACGCCGTAGTAGCCGATACGTTCACAAGGCTCATCTTCTTAACCGCGTAATGCCAAGTTGTCATCGTGAGGTATCGAACGACCGCGAACGCAGTGAGCGGCGCCGAATTGTCATCGTGAGGTATCGAACGACCGCGAACGCAGTGAGCAGCACCCAATTGTCATCGTGAGGTATCGAACGACCGCGAACGCAGTGAGCGGCGCCGAGCGAAGTCGAGGCGTCCCCCTGAAGGCCCGCCCCACATGCGAACAGTACGTGGAGCGTATCATTATCGATTGCGCTAGCACGTCCGCCTCGACTGCGCTCGGCGCCGCTCGGCCTTTTGGCCTCGCGGTCGTTCGATACCTCACGATGACAATTTCTGCAGTACGCGTAGTGTTGATAATGCGCCGGCTCAGGCGGGCCTAGTTCGTCGGGTATGGTCTTGCTCAGACACAAAAAAAAAGCTCCGCGCATGCGGAGCCTTTCTCTTGGTATTGCTCGTATTACACCGCGGCCGTTGCGCGTACGCCGTTCGTGTGAATCACCGGCGCGCCGGAGAGTTGCTCGACGAACGAGACGAACGCGCGAACCGGCGTGCCGGTCGGGCCCTTCGCTTGCCACGCCGACTCACCGTCGAGATACGCGGTGCCGGCGATGTCCAGATGCACCCACGGCGTATCGCCCGCAAACGCTTTGAGGAACGCGGCCGCGGTGAGCGTCCCGGCGGGGCGTCCGCCGGTGTTCTTGAGATCCGCGATGTCGCTCTTCATCTGGCTGCTATAGTCGTCGTACAACGGCATCTGCCAGTAGCGCTCGCCGGTCGGCTTGGCTGCGTTCAGGAATTGCTGCACGAATTCTTCGTTGTTGCTCACGGCCGCGCTGGCAGCGTGTCCGAGCGCGATGACGCAGGCGCCGGTGAGCGTTGCCGCATCGACGATTTTGTTCGCGCCGAGTTTGTTCGCGTAGCAGAGAGCATCCGCGAGAATAAGGCGGCCTTCCGCGTCGGTGTTGATCACTTCAATCGTCTTGCCGTTCATCGCGGTGAAGATGTCACCCGGTTTGGTCGCTTTTCCGCCCGGCATGTTTTCCGTGGCGGGAACGATGCCGACGACGTTGAGTTTCGGCTTGAGTTTGCCGATGGCGCTCATCGCGGCAATAACGCCGGCGCCGCCCGACATGTCGTACTTCATCTCTTCCATGCGTTCCGCCGGCTTGATCGAGATGCCGCCCGTGTCGAACGTGATGCCTTTGCCGACGAGCGCGAGCAGCTCTTTGCTGCCGGGATCGCCTTTGTACGTCATCACGATGAATTTCGGCGGCTGCGCGCTGCCTTGCGCGACGGAGAGGAACGAACCCATGCCCTCTTTACGGCAGCGCTCTTCGTCCAGCACGTCGATGTCGAGGCCGCTCTCTTTCGCGGCTTTCGTTGCTTCGTCGGCCAAATGCGTGGGCGTCATGTCGTTGGCGGGCGTGATTGCCAAACGCCGCGCGAAATTCACCGCGTCGCCGAGAATCTGCCCGCGGTCCGCGCCTTTACGCAGCGCAGCCTCGTCGAAGCCCGCGCAGAGGATCGCAATCTCCTCGGCGCCGCTGCGCTTGTCCGGATCCTTCTGATAGATCGACGTATCGAACGCGCCGGCCGTCGCGCCTTCGAGCAGGAACGACGCGCACGCCGTTTCGTTGCCCTTCACTTGCGCGGGAAGTGCGAACGCCACGTTGCGAACGTTTTTGCGTCCGAGATAACGGACGGCCGCGCCGGCGTAGCGCGCAAGCATCCACGGCTCGAACTTGTCCGCTTCGCCCAGGCCGATCACCAATACGCGCTTGAACCCTTTATCGTGCGCGTGGACCAAGCTCAGCTCGCAGAGTTTTCCTTTGATCTCGCCGGAGGAGATGACCTCGCCGATGGCGCCGTTCAGCTCGGAGTCTACCGTTTTGGCGACACCGTCGAGCGACGCGCCCGAGAACACAGGGATTACCAGCGCTCCGACGCCGCCCGCCGCGGGCGCATCGGCAACGATACGAACTTGCATGGTCAACCTTTCAATAGGGTGAATCGTAGGGCCGTGATGGCAGGCCAGATGTTTTATCGCCCCGTGTTTCCCGGCCCTCCGGGCCAAGAGCGAGGCCCCAATGTCTTCTAAGGATGCTTACGCGGCCGCCGGGGTCGATATCGCTGCCGGAAACGAGGCGGTAGCACGCTACAAAGACGTCACCCAAGCGTGGCGCCACCCACTGCAGCTCGACGCCATAGGCGGGTTCGGCGGACTCTTCCGCGTGCCGGGCGAGGAAGGCCGGGCGCTCGTCGCGTCGGCCGACGGCGTGGGAACCAAGATTCTCATCGCCGCGCGGATGCGCCGCTACGGCTCGGTCGGCGCCGACCTGGTCAACCACTGCGTGAACGATATTTTGGTCGTGAACGCCACGCCGCTGTTCTTCTTGGATTACCTCGCGGTCGGCAAGCTGGACCCCGCCGTGGCCGCGGAAGTCGTGCGGGGCTGCTTCGAAGCGTGCCGCGAGAACAATTGCGCGCTGCTCGGCGGCGAGACCGCGGAGATGCCCGGACTCTATACGCCCGGCGACTTCGACCTTGCCGGCACCATCGTCGGGATCGTCGACACGGGCGAGGTGCCTAAGCCAAAGAGCGTGGAAGCGGGCGATGCGATCGTCGGCCTGCCGTCGATCGGCCTGCACACCAACGGCTACACGCTCGCGCGCAAACTCATTCCCGAAGAAGAGTACGGCGCCGCATTCGACGGCACGACCTTCGGCGACGCGCTGCTTGCCTCGCATCCTTCCTATTATAAAGAAGTGCGTGCCATCCAGCAGGTTGCCAAGGTCAAGGTGATGGCGCACATCACCGGAGGCGGTTTGCTGGAAAACGTCCCGCGCACGCTTCCGCCGGGCGTGAAAGCCGTATTCGAACAGTCGCGATGGGAGATTCCGCCGCTCTTCGTCGAGCTCTGCAAACGCGGCAACCTCGCGCACGAGGAAAAGTACCGTACGTTCAACATGGGCGTCGGATATACACTCGTGGTTCCGCTCGCCGATGCGCCCAAAGCCGTGCAGGCCGTACCCGGCGCGAAGGTCGTCGGCTGGATCGAGTCGCGCGCCGAGGGGGAACCGCAAGTCGTCGTTCATCCGGCACGAGCCTGATGGACGAGATGGTGAACTTGCTCGTCGATCTGCAAGCTCCGCAGTTCGACGAGGATGCATTGGCGCGCGCGCTGCGCGGCATCGAGGCGGCGGGCTTTTCCGTGGATCGCGTTGCACCCGGAAGCGGCGCGTATCACGCGTGGATAGACGACGTTTTCGGCGGAACGTGGAGCTCCGAGGCGTTCGCCGGCAAGAGCATCGTCGCCAAGAAGGGCGATCGGTTTGCCGGATTCTCCACGTACGATCCGCGCGGATTGCGCTTTTCCTGGCTGCGCGGACTGGGCGCGCAGGAGGATGTCGGAATCTTCGGCCCTTTCGGCGTTGCACCGGAGTTCCGCGCCCTTCGACAGGCTCAGGATGACACACTGGGGTCTCACTTGCTCGTTGCCGCGCTGGCCGCGCTGCGCGAAGCGGGGTACAAGCGCGCGCTCATACCGGCAGTTGGCCATGAAAAACTCGTCGAGTATTACGTCAGGCATTCGGGCGCGCAGATCGCCGAGCGCTTCGAGAAAGCGCAGTGGCGCCGGCGCAAGCATCGCACCGTGGTTCTCGCATCCGGAAACGGCACCAACTTTCAATCCGTGATCGACGGCGTTGCGGCCGGCACGCTTCCACTCGATCTCGCCCTGCTGGTGAGCAACAAGAGCGGCGCGTACGCGCTCGAACGCGCGCGAAGCGCCAACATTCCGGCGGTTGCGCTGCAGTGGGATCGCAAAGCGCAGTCGCGGGAAGACTACGATCGTTCGCTATTCGAACTGGTGCATCGCGAGCAGCCGGAGTTGCTGCTTCTGCTCGGCTGGATGCACGTGCTCGCACCGGAGTTCGTCGCCCGATTCCCGCAGATGATCAACATTCATCCGGCGTTCTTACCGTTGGACCAAGATCTGGACGAGGTGACCTTTCCCGACGGCACCGTAACGCCGGCGTTTCGCGGCGCTCGCGCCGTGCGCGATGCGCTCGAGTTCGGCAGCCATTGGGTTGGCGCGTCCTCCCACCTGGTCACGATGGAAGCGGACCGGGGGCCGCTGCTCGTACGCAAACCGCTCGCACTGCAGCCGGGCGATACGGTCGAGAGCATCATGGAACGCCTGCATCCGCTCGAACACCGCATGCTCGCGGGGGGCATCATGCGCTGGGTGTACGAGCGGCAGCGTTAAATCGTTCCGCGGAACCAGTCCGCTTTGAGCTCCGTAAAACGCGGCGCGAGCGCGACGAAGTTCGAGTATTCGAAATACTCTTCGTAGAGCGCGTAATTCAGCGTATATAATCCGTCGCGTTTGAGCACGAACGTCTCATAACCGAATCGCTCGAGGAACGAGATGGCCGAATACAGCGTGTCGCCGGCGAGCTGCCAGCTCCGGTTGTATTCGAACTGCACTGCGCCGATGCGCTGTTGTTCGAGTAAAGCGCGCGCTCCGGAGATCACGCGCATATCGTACCCCTCGGCGTCGATCTTCAGGAAATCGATGCGGTCCCATCCGAGCGCGCGGACCTCGTCGTCCAGGCACACGACCGGAACCGCGCGTTTGAAACCCGCAGTAGAAACGAACCCTGAGACGAGCGAGCTCCCTTTGCCGGCCTCGTACTCCTCAAAAAATTCCGCGTGCCCGGGCGCATCGCCGGCCGCGGCGTTCTTGAGCGTAACGTTCGGGTTGCCGCCGAAACGCTGTGCCAGTCTCTCGAACGCACTGCTCGAGGGCTCGAACGCCAACGCGTGAAATTCGCCGCCCGCTTTGACCTCGGCGACCTCGCCCAGCCAGTCACCGACGTTCGCGCCCACGTCGACGAAATAGGACGCCTGCGGTGCAATGGCCCGGCGCAGCCACACCTCGCCGGTCTGGTTCACGTCGGGACTCTCCGCGAGGCGATATTTGATGATGCAGCGGCATTGGTTACGGACGAGGATGGCCAAACGGACCATATGCGGCGAACGTGCGATGAGCCGCTGAGCTCGGTCTGCCAAGTGGGACAAGTGCCGCTTCATAGGCAGTTTCCTCTGAGTACGAACGAGCGAATTCCTTCCGCGAATGGGAACGGAGCAGGCGAAGCGAAGAAGCAGGGACCTTTCACGTCACCGACGGGGTGTCCGCGTTTGAAACGATTCGCTTTATTCGTAAGCGCGCTTTCCGCATTTTCTCTTACCGCGGCAGTTGCGCTCGCTCAGCCCACGCCTCCACCACAGACAGCAGCTGCGCCCGCCGCCCGCGCCGCCGCCAGCAGCAGCTTGATCCCGTATGCCAAGTTCACCGACGGTGCAACCGCGCAGCACGGGCTCTTCACCATCTGGCGCAAAGACGGTAACGTCGCCATCGAGCTCAAGCCGGATCAGTTCGATACGGACTTCGTCGAACTCGGCGTGCCGATTAACGGCGTCGGCAGCGGCGGCATCTTCTCCGGAATCACCGACTTGCAGAACTGCCGCATCGTCCGGTTCGTCAAACAGGACAACCGCGTCGCGATTCTCTTTCCGACAACGCGCTTTCTGGCGCTGCCCAATTCGCCTGAAGCGAACGCGGTAGCCGCCGGCACCGCGAACACCGTGGCCGGCGTCGCGAAGGTGCTTTCCGTCGACGACGCAACGGGCGATGTGGTCATCGACGCATCGCCGCTGCTGCAAGACATCACCGGCGTAGCCGACGTCCTTACGGACCTCAATGGCGGGCGGCAGCTCAATCCTATGGGCAGCTATCGCCTGGATCAGCAGCAGACGTATTTCGGCAACACGAAGGCGTTTCCGGACAACGTCGTCATCGTCGCGAATCAAACGTTCAGCACGATGAACGCGCAGTACATGGATGCCGTGCCCGACGGGCGCAATATCCAGATCGCGCTCCAATACAATATCGCCGCTCTGCCCAAGGACGACGGCTACATGCCGCGCTACTACGACGATCGCGTCGGGTACTTCGTCAACGCGCACGACGATTTCAGCAGCGACAACACGTTCAACAAAGAAGCTAACTACATCGTCCGCTGGAACGTGCAGCCGTCGGATCCTACCAAGCGCGTCTCGCCGGCGAAGACGCCTATCGTCTACTATTTGAGCAACACCATTCCGACGCGCTACCGTCCCGCGATTCGCAAGGCGCTGCTGACCTGGAACAAGGCGTTCTTGCCGCTGGGCATTTCCGACGTCGTCGTGGTGAAAGATCAGCCGGACGATCCGAATTTCGATCCGGACGACATCCGCTACAACGTGGTCCGCTGGCTCGCGGAAGAACAGGGCGGCTTCGCGGAAGCGCAGCTGCTGTACAATCCGTACACCGGCGAGATGATCAAGAGCGGCGTCGTCATCGACAGCGACCTGATGCGCTTCGGCAAATTCTCCTACCCGGTGCGCGTGCAGTCGCTGCAGGATGCGCGCTCGCTCAAGGCACGCATGGCGGCCGAGTATCTCGACGGGGAACGCGCGCAGTTCTCGTACGGCATGGCCGCGCTCGCCATCGCCAACGGAGAGAACGGCTATTACGTGCCGGACAAGTTCGCAAACCAGTATCTCGAGTCGGTCGTGCTCCACGAGTCCGGCCACGACTTCGGCTTGCGCCACAACTATCTGGGCTCCCAGGCCTACACGGCGGCGCAACTTCGCAGTCCGTCGTTTACGCAGCGGTACGGCGTTTCGTCGTCCGTCATGGAGTACGCGCCTCTGAACATCTGGCCGAAAGGGCACGGGCAAGGCGAGTACTTCCAAACCGTGCTGGGGCCGTACGACTACTACGTGATCCATTGGGGCTACGCGCGCATTCCGGGCGCGAAGAACCCGGATCAGGAGCGTTCGGTTCTCACCGGCTGGGCATCGAAATGGAGCAGCCCGCAGTACGCGTGGTCCTCGGATGAAGACACGAACTGGTACACTGGCGAAGCCGTCGACCCGCGTAACCAGCAATGGGATCTGACCAGCGACAACATCGGCTGGTGCCAGGGCCAGATGAGCATGGCGCATGGCCTCCTGGGCAAAGTCGATCGTCGCTTCCCGCGCGCGCAAGGATCGTTCGACGATCTGCGCCAGGCATTCGGTTCGCTCGTCGGCCAGCAGGGCCGCTGCGCTTCGATCGTTGCCCGGTATATCGGCGGTGAATACGTCTCGCGCGCCAAGCGCGGCGACCCGCATGCCACTCTGCCGCTCTCGCCGATTCCGAAGAGCGTCCAGCAGCGTGCGTTCAAAGTGCTCGAGACCAACCTGTTCTCGGCCGACGCCTGGAACTTCTCGCCCTATCTGCTGCGGCAGATGGTTACACAGTACCGTTACGACGATTGGAACGGCAACTTCGCGCCGCGCCACGACGTCGCGGTCGAGCAGCTTGCTGCCCGTTACCAGATGCTGGCGATGGCGGGCATGTTCGCGCCCGTGACGCTGCAGCGTCTGGACGACATGCAGTACAAGTACGGACAAGGCACGACGATGGACATCACGGATCTCTTCACTTGGATGCAATCCGCGGTATACGAAGACGTCTCGCATCCCAAGGGCGGAAACATTCCACTGGTTCGCCGGAATCTGCAGCGCAACTACGCGTCGATTCTCTCGCAGCTTGCGGCGCAGTCCTCGCCCGCGATTCCCTCGGATGCTCAAGCGCTCGCGCGCTACGAGCTCAAGGCGCTCGACGGGCAGATCCAAGACTCGCTTCACGCGAACAAACTGGATCTCATCACGAAGGCGCATCTGGCCTCACTCGACGAGGACATTCAACGCACGCTGCATTCGCAGGCGGTCATCCCCGCCGGCCGGATGTAGAACCGGCGTAGCAAAGAAAAGCCCCGCGCATGCCGCGGGGCTTTTCTATTTGGTTTACGTGAGGACCGTGGCGACGCCGTGCTCGGCCAGTATCGACGCGAAGACTTCGGGTTCGGCTAAAAACGCATCGTGGCCGTGGTCGGATTCGATCTCCGCATACTCGCTGCTGTAGCCGAGCACCGCAAAACGCTGTGCGGCGGCGCGTATGTCCTGGGGTAAGAAGAGCCAGTCGGAGCTGATGCCGACGAAGAGCAGGGAGGGTTTGGCCCCTCGACTGCGCTCGGGGTCGTTCGATACCTCACGATGACAATCGTAGCTTCGGACGTCGAAGGAGTCCATTGCTTCGGTGAGGGCGACGTAGCTGCGCGGATCCATGCGAGCTTGGAAGACGTCCGCTTGATGTTCGAGATAGCCCTCGACGTCGTAGCGGAAGCGTCCCTTGCGATCGGCGCGCCGATCGTGGCGATGCTTGAAGAGTGCGTCGCTCTTGTACGAGAGCATCGCGATCTTGCGCGCGATGCGCAGCCCGCGCGTTGGATCGATCCCGATCGCCTCGCGCTGAATCGCGTTGAGCGCGATGCCCATCGGCGACTGATGATCGTGCGAGCCGACCATCACCGCGCGTTCCACGCGCTCCGGATAATCGAGCGCCCACTGCAGCGCCTGCATTCCGCCCAGCGATGCGCCGATGACGAGCGAAAGGCGCTGCACGCCGATCTGCTCGAGCGCGCGTGCTTGCGCCGCGACGATGTCGCGAACGGTGACGTACGGGAAATCCGCTACGGTTGACGGCCCCGTCGAACCGTAGCAGCTTCCGAGTGCATTGATTCCGATGACGTGCCACCGGCTGGGATCGAGCAGTTTGCCCTCGCCGACCAGCGCGCCCCACCATTCGGTGACGCGGCTGCTTCCGGTCAGCGCATGCGGTACGAGCACGGCCGGCGAGCGCGGATCACCGTACGTGGTGATCCGCTGCCGCACGTTCTCGAGCCGCCCGCCGTCCCCAAACGCGAACGGCCCGATGTCGACGTTATGCTCGTGCAAGAGCCTGTTCGATGTCGGCGAGGATGTCTTGCTTGTCCTCGATGCCGATGGAGAAGCGAATCGTCGATCCGTCGACGCCGTTCGCCGCCTGCTCTTCGGGCGAGAGCTGCTGGTGCGTCGTGGTTGCCGGATGGATGACGAGCGATTTTGCATCGCCGACGTTCGCGAGAATGGAGAAGAGCTGCAGCGAGTCGATGAACCGCTTCGCCGCTTCCTGGCCGCCCCGCAGGCGGAAGGTTAGAATCGCGCCGCCCTTGCCGCCGAAGTATTGCTGCGCGCGAGCGTGCGCGCTGTACGAGGGCAGTCCCGGATATGCAACGGATTCCACCTTGGGATGCTGCTCCAGATACTCGGCAATCGCCTGCGCGTTCTCGTTGTGGCGCTGCACGCGCAGACCCAGCGTTTCGAGGCCCTGAATGAGCAGCCAGGAGTTGAACGGCGAGAGCGCCGCGCCGATGTCGCGCAGCAGCTGCACGCGCGCCTTGATGATGTACGCGAGATTCCCGAACGCCTTCGTGTACTCGATGCCGTGGTATGACGGATCGGGCTGCGTGAAGTCGGCGAATCTGCCGGACGCCGCCCAATCGAACTTGCCGCCGTCGACGATGACGCCGCCGATGGCCGTGCCGTGGCCGCCCAGGAACTTGGTAGCCGAGTGAACGACGACGTCCGCACCATGCTCGATCGGACGAACCAGATACGGCGTCGCGAGCGTGTTGTCGACGATGAGCGGGATGCCGTTCTCGTGCGCGACGTTGGCCACGCCGTCGATGTCGAGCACGTCGATCTTCGGATTGCCGATGGTTTCCGCGAAGACTGCCTTCGTGTTCGGCTTGATCGCGCGACGAACGTTCTCGAGGTCGCTGAAATCGACGAGCGTCACCTCGATGCCGAAGCGCGGAAGCGTGTGCGAGAACGCGTTGTACGTTCCGCCGTAGAGCGAGTTGGATGCGACGATGTGCTCGCCGGCCTTGGCAAGGTTGAGGAGCGCATAGACGTTCGCCGCCTGCCCGCTGGCAACGCCCAGCGCCGCAACGCCGCCTTCGAGCTGCGCGACGCGCTGTTCGAAGACGTCCGTGGTCGGATTGTTGATGCGCGTGTAGATGTTGCCGAACTCTTCGAGGGCGAAGAGGCGTGCCGCATGATCGACGTTGTCGAACTTGTACGAGGTCGTTTGATAGATCGGAACTGCGCGCGATTTGGTCGCGGGATCGCCCGCGTGGCCGCCGTGAACGGCGACCGTGTCAAACCGCGGAGAGCGTTCGGGGGCTGTAACCGACATGAGTATCTCCTTTTGACAGTGTGGTGAGGACTGGAAATCCGGCGAATGCCGGAAAACGATCGAACGCCGAGCTGACGGCGGGTGTGGCTTGCGCACCGGCGGTGTTCGCACGCGCTCCGTGGCGCTCGGCGATGGCGCGCAGTGCGGCGACGAGGTCGCCCAAGACTGCCGATGCGGCGGCTTCGCGGCCGGCGCCCGCGCCGCTGAACAGCAGCGGTCCGGCCGATGCGCCGATGACGCGAATGACGTTTTCGACGCCGCTGACTTTTGCGAACGGATGCGTGAACGGCACGAGCACCGGTCCAACCTCCGCCACCAGCGACTCCTCGTCATGGTGAGCCTGTCGAACCAGGCGCGCGTACCCCACGAGTTTGAGTTCGTATCCGTGCTGGCGCGCGCGGCGAACGGAAGCCGTCGATACGCCGGCGATGCCGCGATGCGGGATGTGCGGCGTGATCACCGGCAAACCGAATGCGTGCTGCACGAGAATCGCGAGTTTGTGCGCCGCGTCGATGCCCTCGACGTCGTTGCGCGGATCCGCCTCGGCATATCCGGCAGCCTGGGCTTGCGCGAGCGCTTCGTTGAACGAATTGCCGTCGCGCATCTTACCAAGAATAAAATTGCACGTGCCGTTGAGCACGCCGCCCACTTCGAGAATTTCGTCGCCGGCGAGCGCGTGATCCAACGTGCTGACGATCGGCACCGCGCTTGCGACGGATGCTTCATAGCGAAGCGACACGCCGCGTGCGGCGGCGAGCGCGCGAAGCCGCGGTCCTTGCGTCGCGATGGCGTCCTTGTTTGCGGTGACGACGTGCTTGCGGCGATCGAGTGCGCGTTCGATGCACTCGAGCGCGATGCCGGTTCCCCCGATCGTCTCGATGACGACGTCGACTCGCGGATCGTCGACCAGCGCCAGCGGATCGCGCGAGCGGTTCGCTACGCCGATGATTTCGTACGAGACGCCGCTGCGGCGCTCGATGTGCGCTCTGCGCTGTGAGAGCAGATCGGCGACTCCGCCGCCTACGGTTCCACAGCCGAGGAGCGCGATGCCCACGGTTGATTCCATCCTCTTGCCTCCTGTTGAGATGGGAAAGCGAGGAAGTCAAAAGCCCCCCGCGCTACGGCGGGGGGCTTTGCATACTCGATTGTCTGTTATCGAGACGAATTACGCAAATGCCGTCCGCGCCGCTTGCTTGCCGCCGCAGCACATACAGAACATTCGCGAAGTCAGAATCGACATTGCGGCAACGATAACACGAGTCAACCGTTGCGTCAAGCGGAAAGAGCGACCCGTATCGCGTGCGCCAGCCAGAACGCCGTCGCAAGACCCGCGAGAAGCAGAAGAATCGTTACCAGCACCGGCGCGGCGCCGAGCACGAACGCAACGTTCATGCGCAGTGCCATGAATGCGCGCAGCACGAACTCTCCCACGAGCAGCGCGCCCCAGCCGATCGTCATCGCGCGAATCGTGTGCCGGAAATAGCCGCTCTTCCATAGGATGTCCCATCGCTGGTGCGGCAGCGCTTCGTTCGCGGTGAGAAATTCCCGGATAACGTAATACGCGAGCGGCCGGTGAAACAGCGCTGAAGCGAGCAGAATAACCCCGAGCAGGCCGGTGACGAACGATTCACGCACCAGCAGCAGCCGCTGCGTACCGCCGAAAACTGCCGGCAGCATACCGACGAGCAAACCGATGAGCACGATGATGCCGACCACGTCGAAGCTGTGGCGGCGAACGAAATTAAAGACGTTCGATATGACCGGAACGAGTGAAGCCCCCAGAATCGGCCAAATGCTCGTGGGGCCGAAATGCGGAAGCAGCAAGTAGTAGACCGCCATCGTTCCGACGATGTCGAATGCCAGCGTCGGCAGGAGCGCTCGGATGCTTGCCCAGAGAAACTTCCGAAGCTGCGCAGCCGAAACGGCGTGGTGGTGCTGTATGACCTGCTGCTGGCCCATGGGGACAACATCCCCACGAGCGAAGGGGGTTACCACAATCCGGGCAGCACTTTAACGTCGTCGCCGTCCGTTTCGCCGGCTACACGATGACGGTTGCGTTGCCCGCCAGCGCTCCGGCTATTGCGCCGGGCTTGATGCCGCAGATGTACGCGCGACGCGCGCCGCCGGCAACCGCATCGATCGCGGCAAGCATCTTCGGCTTCATTCCGCTCGCACACGCATCGGAGCCCGCGAAGTGCAGCGCGTCGCTTACGCTGAGCTCGTCTATGGCCGTGTTGGGATCCGACGGATCGCGCAGCACGCGGTCGACGTTCGTGAGTGCGACGTATGCGTCGGCTTTGAGCGCGGCGGCAATCGCACCGGCGACGGTGTCGGCGTTGACGTTGTAAGCGTGTTGCGCGCGTTCGTCGACGGCGATTGGGGAAACGATCGGCAGATACCCGGCATCGAGAAGTGCGAGCAGCGGCGCGGGATCGACCGACACGATCTCGCCGACGAATCCCAGATCCAGGCCGGAAGGCGAGAGCGCGCGGCGCACGCGAATCAGCCCGCCGTCTTGACCGCTGATGCCGATCGCCGGAAGCCCTTGCTGCAGGCACATACGCACCAGGCGCTTGTTGGCCGTGGCGCAGAGCACGGCTTCGGCTACCTCGAGGGCATCTTCGTCCGTCACGCGCAGCCCGTCGATGCGGCGCGTGGCCAAGCCGCGGCGGCCGAGTGCCTCGTCGATCTCCGGGCCGCCGCCGTGCACGAGGATGACGGCGTGCCCGGCGGCGCGGAGGTCCGCGAGTTCGGTCAGGAGCGCTCCGTCAGTGCCTTCGCCCATGGCGTTCCCGCCGTACTTCACGACGAGCCGGTTCACGATCCGCGCTCGAGGGTTGCAAATTTATGCAGCATATGCATAAATATACAGCATATGTACGCCCTTGCGCCAGCCCCTGCACTCGCGGGCCGTCATCTGCTTGCCGTCGAGGACCTGGCCGCAGAGGAAGTCCGCGCCATACTTCGCTTGGCCGAGTACCTGAAGAACCGGCGTCGCACCGAGCAGGCCCAGGTGCTTCGCGGCAAGATGCTCGCAATGTTCTTCGAGAAACCGAGCCTGCGCACGCGCGTGTCGTTCGAGGTGGCGATGACGCAGCTGGGCGGAGCGGTTCTTTTCGCGAAAGGCGACGAATTTTCGATCGGGACGCGCGAAACGCCGGAAGATGCGGCACGGGTGCTTTCGCGATATGCGGACGCAATCGTGATCCGCACGCACGATCACGAACCGCTGCAGCGCTTCGCGGCCGCCTCGACCGTGCCGGTCATCAACGGGCTGTCGGCACTCGCGCATCCATGCCAAGCGCTCGCGGATCTGCTCACGCTCAAAGAGCGTTTCGGCACTCTTGACGGGCTGCGGATCGCGTATTTGGGCGATGCGAAGAACAACGTCGCGGCCTCGCTGGCGCAGGCGGCGGTTCTGTGCGGCGCGCACGTGCAGTTCGGCTGCCCGCCCTCGCATCGCCCGTCCGAAACGTTCCTCGGGCATCTAAAGAAGCTCGGTAAAACGGCCGGGGGCACGGCGCGCGCATTTGCAAATCCCGTGCGCGCGGTGCGCGGCGTGGATGCGATTTATACCGACGTCTGGACGTCGATGGGCGAGGAAGCGGAAACCGAGCGCAATCGCGCCGTGCTGGCGCCCTACCGCGTGACGGAAGATCTCTTCAAGCATGCGGCGGCGCACGCGGTGTTCTTGCATTGCTTGCCCGCGCATCGCGGCGAAGAAGTGACGGCCGGCGTCATCGACGGCCCGCAGAGTGCGGTCTTCGACCAAGCCGAAAACCGCATGCACGCCCAAAAAGCCATACTCGTCGCCTTACTCACCGACCTGAAGGGGTTTCCAATATGATGACTTTGCAAAAAACGAATTGCTCTGTCGTAACAGAGCAATTCGCTTTCCGCCTACCGGGCCTCATGGGGGCCCCATCTTCGATGGGGGGCGCGCAGGCTCGGCCGGAGCGCCATTCCAAATGAAAGAGCGCCGGCAGCGCGCCATTCTGACGCTTGTATCGACGCGTCCGGTGCGATCGCAGGAAGAGCTTGCGGATTTGCTCGACTCGCAAGGGTTCGAGACGACGCAAGCGACTATCTCGCGCGACGTCAAGGAACTGGGTTTGGTGAAGGTGCCGATCAAGGACGGCGCCGCGCATCAGTTCAAGTACGTGCTTCCCACGGCGGAAGTCTCGTTCACGAGCCGGTTGCATCGCCTGGTCTCCGAGCTCGTCGGCAACATCAAGAGCAGCCTGAACCTTATCGTGCTGCGTACGCCGCCCGGAAGCGCCATGATGGTTGCCGCCGCGATCGACGAAGCGCAGTGGCCGGAGATCATCGGCACCATCGGCGGCGACGACACCATTCTCGTCATCGTCAACGACCCGAAGAACACCCCCATCATCGTGCAACGTTTCACCGATTTGAAAGCGAGCTCGTGAGCAACAAGACCATCGTACTTGCGTATTCCGGCGGCCTGGACACCTCCGTGCTGCTAAAGCGCTTCATTCTCGAAGGCTACGACGTCATCGCGCTGACGGCCGATCTCGGCGAGAGCGATGCCGTCGCGGGCGGCGGCGCCGCTGCCGCGCTGCAAGCGGTGAAGGAAAAAGCGCTGAACCTGGGCGCGCGCGATGCCGTTTTGGTCGACGCGAAAGAGCGTTTCATCAACGACTTCGCGTTTAAGGCGCTGCACGCGAACGCGCTGTATCAAGGTGTCTATCCCCTTTCCGCGGCGCTCTCGCGCCCGCTGATCGCGCACCTGCTCGTGGAGACGGCGCATGCACATGGCGCCGGAGCGGTAGCGCACGGCTGTACCGGAAAGGGGAATGACCAGGTGCGGATCGAGCTGGGCGTACGCGCGCTCGATCCGCATCTCGAATGCCGCGCTCCGCTGCGCGAGCAGCCGCTCTCGCGTCCCGACGCGATCGCATTCGCGAAAGAGCACGGCGTGCCGATCGCCCACACTGCCGAAAAACCGTATTCCATCGACGCCAACCTGTGGGGACGCTCGATCGAGGCGGGCGTGCTCGAAGATCCGTGGAACGCGCCGCCCGAAGATGCCTATGCGTGGACCGCATCGCCGCAAGACCGTTCCGCAACGGCTGACGAGATCTCCATCGAGTTTCATAACGGCGCACCGTCATGGAACGGTCTGACCGGCTGGCAACTGGTGGCGCAGCTCAACGCCATCGCGGGTAAGCACGGCGTGGGCCGCATCGACATGGTCGAGGATCGCGTCGTCGGCCTGAAGTCGCGCGAAGTCTACGAGTGCCCGGGATCCGTGCTGCTCATCACCGCGCGCAAAGCACTCGAGCGCGTGGTGCTCACGCGCGACGAACTGCGCTTCAAAGCGCAGTGCGATCAAAAATATGCGGAACTGGTCTACGACGGCTTGTGGATGTCGCCGCTGCGCGACGCATTGGATGCCTTCAACGCGAGCAGCACCGCTCGCATCACCGGCAACGTGCGCGTGCAGCTGCATCAAGGCAGCGCCACGGTGACCGGCGTTCAATCGCCCTTCGGCTTATACTCCGAAGCGCTCGCGACGTACGGAAAAGGCGATACCTTCGATCATCAAGCCGCAGCCGGATTCATCAAGCTGCACGGGCTTCCGCTCGAGATGGTCGCCCGTACGTGAGCAAAGCGCTCCAATGGGGCGGCCGTTTCAACGCGCCGCCCGATCCGGCATTGCTCGAGTTCGGTTCTTCGCTCGAAGAAGATCTGGTGCTCGCGCCGTTCGACGTGCGTTGTTCGAAGGCGCACGTTGAAGCGCTCAAAGGCGGCGGCATTCTGACGCAGGCCCAGGCTGAAGAGCTGCATGCCGCGCTGGACTCCGTCGCACAGGAGATCGAAGCGGGTTCGTTCGCACAGCTTGCGCGCTCGGCGAAGGCGGAAGACGTGCACGGAGCCATCGACGCACGCGTACGCGAACTCGCACCCGGCGCTGGCGAACTCCTGCACGCCGGCCGCAGCCGGAACGATCAAGTCGCGACCACGCTCCTGCTGTACTGCGCCGATCGTGCCGCTCGCGGCAAGGGGCTCGCCGCCGAAATCGCCGCGCAGCTGCTCGCTTTCGCGCAGGAAGAGTTGGAAGCGGGAACGCTCCTGGCCGCAACGACGCATTGGCAGCCGGCGCAGCCGGTGCTGCTCGCGTTTTGGCTTTGCGCCGCCGCCGAACCGTTCGCGCGCGACGCGCAGCGCTTCGCGGGCGTCGCCGCGCAGGCGCTCGCGTACTGCCCGCTGGGTTCGGCGGCAGTCGCCGGTTCCTCGCTGCCGCTCGACCGCGGCGCGAGCGCATCGGCGCTCGGTTTCGCGCAGCCTTCGCGCAATGCCATGGACGCCATCGGCAATCGCGATGCGGCGCTCGATCTCGCACACGCGTGCGTGCGCGCGCTGACTGACGCTTCGCGCGTATGCGAGGAACTGGTGATCTGGTGTACGCCGAACTTCGGTTACGTGCGGCTCGGCGATGAAGCGTCGACCGGCTCGAGTTTGATGCCGCAGAAGCGCAATCCGGATCCGTTGGAATTGGTGCGCGCAACGTCGGCCTCACTAGCGGGGCAGTATGCCGGCGCACTAGCGAGTTGCAGCGGTATCGCGCTCTCGTATCATCGCGACCTGCAGATAACCAAGCGCGCGATCCTCGAGATCGTCGAAGGCGGTCTTGCGGCGCTCGGGGCGTTCGCGCGGGCGCTCGCTCACCTACAGTTCAATCGCGGGCGAATGACCGCGCTTGCGGCCGAAGGCTTCACCGTTGCCACCGATGTCGCCGACGGTCTCATTGCCGGGGGCGCGAGCGCGCGCGAAGCGCACGCCGCCGTCGGTGCGGCCGTGCTTGCGCACGAGCGCGACGGCACGCCGCTCGATTGGCCGGATGCGCGGCGCTCGGTCGAAGGTAAGGCGACGACGGGGTCCACGCAGCCCGATGCGGTGCGCAACGCGCTGCACGAGCTCAAAGCGCAGATCGAGGAATTACGAGGCTAATGCGCGTTCACGTCTATGGGGCATCGGGCTACGCTGCTGCCGAGCTCATCGGACTGCTCGCGCGTCATCCGCGCGCGCAGTTCGGCGCGCTCGAGAGCGCCAGCCATGCCGGAGAGCCGATCGCCAAACATTTTCCGGAGCTGCGCCACGTGGATCGCACGTTCGACGGGCCGGGATCCGTACTGAAGAGCATCGAGCCGGAGGATGCAGTGGTCCTGGCGGGATCGCACGGCGTGGCCAAGAGCGTGGCTCCGCAACTGCTCGAACGCGGCGCTCGCGCGATCGATCTCTCGGGCGATTTCCGGCTCGATCCCACACCGGCCGTCTACGGATTCGCCGAACGTTATCGCGATCGAATCGCAAGCGCGCGTTTCGTGGCGAACCCGGGCTGCTATCCCACTGCAACGCTTCTCGCGACGCTGCCGCTCGCTCAATTTGCGCCCAAGCACATTATCGTGGACGCGAAGAGCGGCGTTACGGGCGCAGGCCGCACGCCTGCGACGGCCTCGCTGTTCGCCGAAGTCGAAGGCGACGTGCGCGCGTATGCGCTTTCCGGACACCGTCACGAGCCCGAGATTCTGCAGGAGTGGCGCGCGGCCGGTATCTTCGCGACGCTCCTGTTCACGCCGCAGGTTGTGCCGGTATCGCGCGGCATGCTCGTGAACGCGTATGCCTCGTTCGCGCAGCCGGTTGCGGAAGAGGCGGTGCAAGCGGCATTTGCGCAGGCGTATGCAAACAACCCGTTCGTGCGAATAGTGCAAGACGGCATGGTGCCGAGCATGCGCGCGGTGCGCGCTACGAACGATGCGGAACTGCACGTGTCCGTGAGCGGCACGGTGGTACGCGTGCTCTGCGCCATCGATAACCTGGGACGCGGCGCGGCCTCGCAGGCGCTCGTCAACCTCAACATCATGCATGGCTATCCGGCCCAGACCGGTTTGGAAGGAAACATATGGGCACCGTCACGGTGAACAACGCACCGCGGCTCGTGGCCTTGCGCGGCGGTCTGGGCACCGTTCCTGGCCTGCGCTTGGCCGGCGTACATGCCGGAATCAAGAAACGCAAGCGCGACCTCGCGGTGATCGCTTTCGATGCCCCGCAAGTCTGCGCGTCGGTTATCACGACCAACGAGATCAAAGCGGCACCGCTGCTGGTGAGCAGAGAGCACATCGGCCAAAGCGGGTCCGCAATACGCGCGCTGGTGTGCAATTCCGGCTGCGCGAATGCATGCACCGGCGAACGCGGCGAGCGCGATGCCCGCGCCACTGCGCGTCAAGCGGCCGCGCTGCTCGACGTGCCGCCGCAATCGGTGATCGTCGCCTCCACCGGCGTCATCGGCGTTCCGCTGCAGATGGATCGTATGGCCAAAGGGCTCGAGCGCGCCGTCGCCGATCTGGAGAGCGGCGGCCAGGCTGCGTTCGACGCGGCAGAAGCGATTATGACGACCGATCGCGTCCCGAAACTTGCAGCATATGCGTTTTACGAAGGGCAGAAGCGCTACGTCGTCGCCGGCATCGCCAAAGGCTCGGGCATGATCGCGCCCAACATGGCGACGATGCTCGCGTTTATCGCGACCGATGCGCCGATGAGTCAAGACGCGCTGCAGCGCCGTCTCGCCGAATGCACCGACGCGACGTTCAACATGATCTCGGTCGACGGCGACATGTCGACGAACGATGCGGTCTACGCGTTTGCGCCTGCCGGCGAGGGTGAAGCCCCCGCGAACTTCGGTGCGGCGCTGCGCCGGCTGTGCGACGATCTCGCGCAGGCAATGGTTGCCGACGGCGAAGGCGCGACGAAAACCTTGACCGTCAACGTGACGGGCGCATCTACCGAGGAACAAGCCCGCAGCATCGCGCGCGCCGCGATCAACAGCAATCTCGTAAAGACGGCGCTCTTCGGCGAAGATCCGAATTGGGGGCGCATTATCGCGGCTGCGGGCGCTGCGCGCGCCGGATTGGATCCCGCGACGTGGTCGCTGTATTTGAACGGCGAACTCTGGGTCGACGTCGGATCGATTGAGGTGCTTTCCGAGGCGGAAGCCCACCGGGAACTCGAGCATACCGCGGTGACGGTTCGTTTGGATCTCGGCATCGGCGATGCATCGGCAACCGGATGGGGTTGCGACCTCTCCCGCGATTACGTGAAGATCAACGCCAGTTACAGGACCTGAATGTTATTAGAGAATTATAATCGCGCGCCCATCACGTTCGTTGCCGGAGAAGGCTGCGAGCTCATCGACGAGAGCGGCGAGCGCTACTTGGACTGCATCGGCGGCATCGCCGTGTGCGCGCTCGGCCACGCACATCCGGCAATCACCGCGGCGGTATGCGAGCAGGCCGGAACACTCGTGCACGCGAGCAACCTATTCGGCCACGAGCCCGCATCGACGCTTGCGAGGGAACTGGCGAGACGTTCGGGTTTCGAGCGCGTCTTTTTCTGCAACTCCGGGACCGAGGCGAACGAGGCGGCGATCAAACTCGCGCGCAAGTTTGCGCACCGCAGCGGACAGCACGCACGTAAGACGATCCTCTCGTGCGAGGGCGGATTCCACGGGCGCACCATGGGCGCGCTTGCGGCAACGGCCAACAAAGCCTACCACGAAGGCTTCGACCCGCTGCCCGGGGGCTTCGAAACGGTGCCCTTCAACGACGTCGCGGCGCTCGATGCCGCGATCGGCGAACACATCGCCGCGTTCATCGTCGAGCCGGTGCAGGGAGAGAACGGCGTTCTGCCAGCCGCGCGCGAGTTTTTGCAGGCGGCGCGCGACCTGTGTACCCAGCGCGGCGCCCTGCTGATGTTTGATGAGGTGCAATGCGGAATGGGCCGTACCGGACCGCTGTTTGCGTTCGAGCATTTCGGCGTACGGCCCGACGTCGTCACGCTCGCAAAAGCGCTCGCCAACGGATTGCCGATCGGCGCGATGCTCCTACGCGAGCAGTTCGCAAGCGGCTTGCAGCCCGGCGATCACGGATCGACGTTCGGCGGTTCGCCGCTTCCGTGCGCGGCCTCGCTGGCGCATCTGCGCGTGCGCGACGAGATCGAGCTGGAGACGCACGTCGCCGTGGTTTCCGAGCGCTTGTTCTCCGGCTTGCGCGCGCTCGCGCAGCATTATCCGCAGGTGTACGGCGAACCGCGCGGGCTCGGATTGCTCGCCGGCATTCCGGTGAAGGCGCCGCACGATGCCGCGAGCATCGTCGAGCGGATGCGAGAGTCGGCGCACGTGCTCGTGAACAAGGCAGGCGGCAATACGATTCGGTTCGCGCCGCCGCTCATTATCACGCCGAGCGAAGTGGACCGCGCGCTCGCCGCGCTCGAGGCAGCCGTGCCGGTATCGGCGCCGGCATAGGCTACGGAGCCAGCGACCAGCCTCCGACGTTCCACCACGCACCGTCGAGCGAGACGCTCTGTCCGCGCAGGCGGTCGGTGAAGACGTCGACTTCGTTCCTATTATAGATGAGCACGATCGGCAGTTCTCGATGCAGCAGCGCTTCGAGCTGCGAATAGATCGCCTTGCGCCCGGCGAGGTCGAACGTCTGCTGTCCTTTGCGTAACAGGGCGTCGATGCGCGGATCGCAGATGCGCGACTTGTTGTAGCCGTTGGGCGGGACGTTGGCGCATGCGAACTGATCCGTCGTGTCGGGATCGTCGCCGTTGACGAACGGATAGAGCGCCAGATTGAACTTCCCGCCGTACACCGGGCCGCCTTCGTTCGCCGGCGCGACGAACTGCGTGATGTTGAATTGCTTGAGCGAAACGTGTGCCCCGACGGCGCGCTCGTATTGTACGACCGTATTGCCGATGATTGCGTCACCCGGCGTGCCCGCTTGAATGATCATTTGCAGGTTCAGCGGCGCGCCGTCGCGGCGCCGCACTCCGTCCGAACCCATTTTCCAGCCGGCCGCATCGAGCAGCTTGCGCGCGTCCGCCGGGCCGTACGGAATATCGGGATACGCTTTGGAGTCGTAGGCCCAAAAGAACAGCCCGCGTCCGGCTCCCGCGCTCTGCACCGCCCCGCGATACGCCTTGCGCACCATGCCGTTGATGTCGATCGCCTCCGCGAGGGCGTGCCGCACGCGCGGATCGGACGTCGCCGGATCCTGCGTGTTGAAGATGATCGCACCGACGCCGGCGACGGGACGCGCCGTCGTTCGATATCCCTTGAGCGCCAGCAGCTGAGGATACTGCGCGTAGTCCTGCGCGTTGAAGTACCCTTGCACTTCGTGCGTCTGCAGCAGATTGAGCGCCGCTTGCGCATCCGGCACGAAACGGATCGTCAGGTGCTGGATGCGCGGCCTTCCTTTGAAATAGTACGGATTGGCGTGCATGACGACGCGGTCGCCGTGCGCCCAGCGATCGACCACGTAGGGCCCCGACCCGATCGGTTGCTGATCGAAATTGATGTGGTTGAAGTCCGGATATTTCGCGAGCAGGTGCTGCGGAAAAATCGGGAAGCCTTGCGGCGCCAGCACGAGGGTAAGGAGCGGCGCGAAGGGACGCTTCAGATGCAGAACCAGCGTGTAGTCGTCCCGCGCCTGCGCCTTGGCGATGCGGTCGTAGCCGTAGCGCGATTGAACGTTGTTTGCCGGGTTGTTTATCGCGTTTATCGTCCAGACGCAATCGCGAGCCGTCAGCGGCGTACCGTCGGCGAAGCGCGCGCCTTTGCGTAAATGATAGGTGACGGTCATGCCGTCGGGGCTTATGCCGCCGTTCTCGATGCTCGGCACCTGCGTTGCGACGTCGCCGATCAGCTTGCCGCTCGCGTCGTATTTCACGAGATAGGAGAAGAGCAGAAATCCCCATTCGGTCGAGGACTGCCCGTTCTCGAGCGCCGGATTGAGCGAAGCCGGTTCGCGCTGCTGCGCGATTTGAAACGCGGGCGCATTGCCGCCGGCGTTGTGCGTGGAGGTGCACGCCGCCAGCGCTAAAACGAATGCGAGAAGCGTGCGCTTCACTGCACGATCACGAACGGCAAGTTTGGATCGGCGGTCAGCGTGAGCGCGTCGGCGCGTACTGCATCGCCTTGGTGTTCGGCGGCCGCCGCAATCATCGCCGCGTTGTCGGTGCAGTATTTCGGCGGGGGAACGAAGGCGGGAACGCCGTTGCGCGCGCCCCATTCACGCAGCGCTGCCTGCAGCGCAGAGTTCGCCGCGACGCCGCCCGAGAGCACGACCGACGTGTACCCTTTGCGCTCGAACGCCGCATCCAGCCGCTGCATGAGGACGTCGACGACCGCCGCTTGGAACGAGGCGGCAACGTCAGCCTTCTCCGCCGCGGCGCCTTCATCGGATTCGACGTAGTATCGTACGGCAGTCTTCAGCCCGGAGAACGACATGTCCAGCGAACCGGCATCGGCGCGATGCCGCGGAAAAGCGATTGCTTTCGCGTTGCCGTCCTTTGCGAGTTTATCGAGTGCCGGCCCGCCGGGAAATCCCAGTCCCAGCAATCGAGCCGTCTTGTCGTATGCTTCGCCCGCCGCGTCGTCTTTGGTGCGTCCGACGATGCGCATGCGCGTCGCGCTCTCGACTTCGACCAGTTGCGAGTGTCCGCCCGAGACGAGCAGCGCCAAGAACGGATACCGCGGCACGTCGTCGCGATCGAGAAATGCCGCGAAGATGTGACCGTGCAAATGATTCACGCCGTAGAGCGGCTTGCCGGTCGCGAATGCCAGCGCTTTGGCCGCAGCAACGCCGACGACCAGGCTGCCGATGAGGCCCGGCCCGCGCGTGACCGCTATACCGTCTATCTCCTCGAGCGTGGTTCCGGCGCGTTCGAGGGCGTCTTCAACCGCAGCGGAAAGCAGCGCCACGTGCTGACGGCTGGCGATCTCGGGCACGATGCCGCCGTATTTGGCGTGAAAGGCGTCCTGATTGGTCGAAACGCTCGCGCGCACACGGCTGCCGTTCTCGACGACTGCGGTTGCCGTGTCGTCGCACGAGGTCTCGATCCCGAGCAAAAGCATGTCGCTTCCGCTACGTTACGTCCTCGGGCCCATCCTCCGTCCAAACCCGTTCGTCGCCGACGCGCGCGCTCTCCGCGCCCAGACGCCACAAGCACAGCAGCATCGCCGCAAGCCCGGTGAAGATCATGAAATCCGACCACACCAGGCCGATGAACAGCCACAGAATGCTGAGCGCCAATGCGAGCGGCCACGGGCTCTCCTTGGTGAAGATGCCGAGGTCTTCGCCCGCGGCTTCCTTTTGCTGCAGCTCCGGGTCGTCGCCCGCCAAGCGTGCGTTGCGCTCGAAGATCATTGCGTACCCGGCTGCGAACGCAAGCGCGCAGCACATAAAACCGAGCAGCAGCGTCCCGGCATACTCATGCGACGCGAACCAGTAAACGATCGAAATCACCGCGGCAAAGGCCGCCGAAGACATGAACAGCCCCACAAACGTTTTCATTTGGAATGGCGCTCCGGCCGAGCCTCCGCGCCCCCCACTGCGTGGGGCCCCCATTGGGCTCGGTAGGTGGTATCGAATTGCTGCGTAACGACGCAGCAATTCTTTGCTTGCAAAGTCGTCATAATCGTTGCTTTATCAGCTCGGGGTGATTCATGTCCCAGACGGGGCGCTCTGAGAGGATGGGCGGGAGGGCGTGAAAATTGAACTCGGGCGGCGGGCAGCTCGTGGCCCATTCCAGCGTGAACGAATCGCCCCACGGATCGTCCGGAAGAGGCTCCGCCACTTTCTGCTCGATTTTCGAGAAGATGACGTTCCACACGAACGCAATCACGCCGAGCGTCATGATTCCGGCGCCGACCGACGAGACGGCGTTCAGCCAAGGAAGATCGCCCATCGCCGGATAGGTGAATACGCGCCGCGGCATTCCTTCAATGCCCATGAAGAACCACGGAATAAAGGTGACGTTGAAGCCGATGAAGAGCAGCCAGAAGTTGATCTTGCCCAGCGTCTCGTTCAATTTGACGCCGAACATCTTGGGGAACCAGTAGTAGATCGCCGCGAACACGGCAAACAGCGCGCCGCCGCCGAGCGTATAGTGAAAGTGCGAGATGAGGAAGTAGCTGTCTTCGACTTGATAATCGATCGGCGGTGAGGCTACCATCACGCCCGTGATGCCGCCGATGAGGAAGTTGCTCAGGAATCCGATCGAATAGAGCATCGCCGTGGTGAGCCGGATTCTGCCTTTCCACATCGTGCCGATCCAATTCCAGTACTTCACGCCGGTCGGAATCGCGATGAGGAACGACATGCCGGAGAAGAAGCCGTTTGCCACCACGCCCGTCGTAAACATGTGGTGCGCCCACACGCCCATCGAGAGACCCGCAATCGCGAAAGCGGAAAGCACCATGCCGACGTAGCCGTAGAGCGGCTTTCCGGAGAAAACGCTCACGACTTCGGAGATGACGCCGAAGTACGGCAGAATCATCACGTAGACTTCCGGGTGGCCGAAGAACCAGAAGAGATGCTGATAGAGCACCACGTTGCCGCCGTATTGCGGGTCGAAGAAGTGCGCGCCGTAGTGGCGCTCCATGAGCAGTTCGAACATCGTTACGGCAAGCGAAGGGAACGCCATCAAAATCAGCAGCGCCGTCGCGAGAATCTCCCACGTGAAGATGGGCATGCGCCACATCGTCATGCCGGGGGCGCGATACAGCAGGATCGTGGCGGTAAAGTTAATCGCGACCATGATGGTCGCGGCGCTGTTGAGCAAAAGGCCGATGATCCACAGATCCTGGCCCCCGCCGGTTCCGGCTTGGATTGTCGAGAGCGGCGCGTATGCCGTCCAGCCCGCCGCCGCGCCGCCGCCCTGCGCGAACACGCCGGCGAAGATCGTCAAGCCGCTGAGGATGAACAGGTAGACGCCGAGCGCGTTCAGACGCGGGAAGGCCATGTCCGGCGCGCCGATCTGCAGCGGAACCAAATAGTTTCCAAGGCCGAATGCAAACGGCGCGATGACCAAGAAGATCATCGCCGTCCCATGGAGCGTGAATATCTGATTGTAGGCGTGGGGGCTGACGATATGCTGATCCGGCTGCGCCAATTGCAGGCGAATAACGAGCGAGAGCATTCCTGCGATGATGAAGAACAGGAACGTCGTCATGATGTACATGATGCCGATCGACTTATGATTGGTCGTCGTCAGCCAATGCGTCATATGGTTGCCTGCCCTCCGCTTGCGAGCCAGCGGTCGTAATCCGCGACGGGAACGACCTTGACGTTGAACGTCATCAGCGCATGGTCTAAGCCGCAATACTCCGCGCAGACGCCGTGAAAGAAGCCCGTTTGCGTGGGCGTGATGTCGAAGTGATTGGTGATTCCCGGATTCGCGTCGCGTTTGAACAAGAAACTCGGTACCCAAAACGAGTGGACGACGTCGTCCGAATTTAAATTGATCTGCATCATCTTGCCGACCGGCATGACCAGCGTCGGCGGATTATGCACGGTGCCGTTGACCACGACGCTGTGTCCGGGGTAGCGAAACTGCCACGACCAGCGGTACGCCGTTACGTCAACGACGGCGTACGGGTTGGGTTTGAGAAAGTCGACCACGCCTTCGCGAACGTAGGTGATGTAAAAAAGCCCGATCACCATAATGAGCGGAATGACCACACCGGTAATCTCGATGGGCGGATTCTTCGTAAATTGCGGCGGAATGCCGGTGTTGCCGGCACGCTCCCGCCAACGCGCCACCGAGAAAAAAATCAAGCCGTACACGAAGACCGCGACAAATAGCGCGGCGCCCCCAAAGATGTACCAAACGCCTGCGAGGTCGCGAGCCTGCAATGACGCGGGGTGCATGATCGGCATATCGCGAGCTACTTACCCACGCATTGTCCGATAAAAAACTAAGTCATCGGGTACAAAATCGCCGTGATGCGACATCAGCCGCCGATGCCCATTCGGGCGCATCCCGTCGTGCTCGGAACGATCATCTTCATTGCATCGGAGACGATGTTCTTCTCGGCGCTTTTTGCCACGTATTACGACCTCAAGAGCACCGCACCGGGGACCATGTGGCCCCCGCCGTACGTCCATTTGGACGAATTGAGCCCCGCGTTCGGAACGTTTTTCCTGGTCGCCAGCAGTCTGATGATGTTTCCGCTCATGCGCGCGCTGAAGAAACGGAACATGAAGGCGGCATACGGCTGGCTGTATGGCGGAATCATCGGCGGCCTGGGCTACATCGGTTCTGCCCTTCACGGCTACGCGCATCAAGGCTTCAACATGCACACGAGCGCGTACGGCTCGATCTACATGGCGCTTACCGGCTTTCACGTGCTGCACGTCGTCGTCGGCGTCATCATGCTGCTCGGGCTGTATTTCGGCCTGCAGTCGCCGGCGCTTCGCGTCGATAAGCACGGCGCCGCGGAGGCCATCACGTACTACTGGCATTTCGTAACCTTCATGTGGTTCGGCATCTACTCGACGGTGTATTGGATCCGGTGAATACGGCACGCGACAGAGCGATTGCGGCCTCGCTGCTGCTCTCCATCATCGGCAGCGTCGGGTTCATGGTCGCGTACGCCAAGCAGATGAGCACGCAATGGGAAGGCTTCGCGCTTGCGTGCGTGTTTGCGGGGTTCATGCTTGCGGCGCTCGGCTGGTCGCGGTGGATCATTCCGCACGAAAAGGTCGTCGATCTGCGCGACACCTATCCGCAGCCGCTCGAAGAGCGTGCCGGCATGGTCGATTGGTGGGAGCACGGCGTTGCGAACGTGACCAGGCGCACGTGGCTCACCCGCATGCTGTACGCGGCGCTCGGCGTATTCGGAATCGCGGCGCTCTTCCCGGTCGGCTCGCTCGGCCCCGAGCCCGATGACGCGCTGTTCCATACGCGCTGGAAGCGCGGCGACCGGTTACAGCGCGCCGACGGATCGCTGGTAAAAGCCGGAGATCTTAATGAAGAAGCGGCGGTCACGGTCTTTCCCGAAGGCAGCATCGGCGATTCCCAGTCGATGGCCATTCTCGTGAAACTGCCCGACGGTCTGGTCAAAGACGCGCCGCAAGGCTACATCGTGTACTCGAAGATGTGCACGCACGCGGGCTGTCCGGTCGCGCTCTACCGCTCCATCGATCACCGGCTGGTCTGCCCCTGCCACCAGTCGGCGTTCGACGTCACCAATAACGCCTCGGTGGTTTCGGGGCCGGCGGACCATCCGCTGCCGCGGCTTCCCATCGAAATCGCCTCCGACGGCTACCTTCGCGCCACCGGCGACTTCCCCGAGCCCGTCGGTCCGGGTTTCTGGGAGCATTCGTGATCCAGCGTTTGCTGCTCTGGGCGGACGATCGGTTCGGCACGGGGACCTTCGTGCATCACGCGCTCAAGAAGGCGTTTCCCGATCATTGGTCGTTCATGCTCGGCGAAATCAACATGTACGCGTTCATCATCTTGCTCGCGACCGGCACGTTTCTCGCGCTGTGGTTCGTTCCGGGTCATGCGACGGTCGTCTACGAAGGGCCGTACGCGCTGCTGCGCGGCGACAAGATGAGCGAAGCCTACGATTCCGTGCTGCACATCTGCTTCATGGTGAATGCCGGCCTGCTCATCCGCCAGATCCATCACTGGGCCGCCGACATCTTCGTCGCCGGCATCGTCGTGCACATGGGGCGCATTTTCTTTACGGGCGCGTTCCGCAACCCGCGCGAGCTAAACTGGATCATCGGCGTGCTGCTGCTGTTCGCCGCCATGTTCGAAGGATTTACCGGTTACTCGATGCCCGACGATTTGCTCAGCGGCATGGGGCTGCGCATCGCCGTATCAATCCTGCAATCGGTTCCGTTCATCGGCACCTGGGCGACGTTCTTCCTCATCGGCGGCGTCTGGCCGACCGAGATTCTCATTGAGCGCCTCTTTATTACGCACGTCTTTATCATGCCTGCGCTCATCACGCTCGGCATCACCGTGCACCTCATGATTCTCTGGCGCCAAAAGCACACGCAGTTCCCCGGACCGCGCCGCACGGAAGAGAACGTCGTCGGTGCGCCGCTCTTTCCGCTCTACACCTTCAAGTCGCTGGCGCTGCAGTTCGGGGTGATCGCGATGTGCGTCGCGCTCGGCGCGTTCGTTCAGATCAATCCCGTATGGCTCTGGGGCCCGTACCAAACGTGGAAAGCGATCTCGCCGGCGCAGCCGGACTGGTACATCGGGTGGCTGGAAGGCGCGCTGCGCATCGGTCCGCGCTGGGCGATCCATTTTCCGGGACACATGATTCCCTCGCCGTTTTGGCCCGGTTTTCTCTTGCCGCTCGTCATCATGATCGGGCTTTTCGCGTACCCCTGGGTGGAGAAGTTCATCACCAAGGACTACCGGCAGCACCATCTGCTCAACCGTCCGCGCGAAGTTCCCGTGCGCACCGGCGCCGGCGTGGCGTTCTTCGTTTTCATGCTCGGGTTGTTTTTGGCGGGCAGCGACGACGTGCAGGCCGCCTACACGCATCTGCCGCTGAACGACCTCGTGTGGTTCTACCGGTTCTTTTGCCTGCTCGGGCCGTTCGCCGCATTTTGGATCACCTACGCGATTGCCTCGGATCTCAAAAAGAAGGGCGGAACGCACCGGGCCGAGCGCGTGCGCCTGAAGCGCAAACCCGAAGGCGGCTACGAAGAGGAACCCGTCGCGTGATTGCCGCTCTGCTCGGCGCCGCCGCGATCGCGTTGTACGCCTACGCCGTCGCACTCTACAATGCGCGTTTTCCGGACCGCGTGTACTCCGGCTGGCGGATCGCGGCGTACGCGAGCGGCGTCGTGCTGATGACGGCCGTGCTGATGCCGCCGATAGAGCCGCTCGCGGATCGATCGTTCGCATGGCACATGACGCAGCACGTCGTCCTTATGCTGATCGGGCCTCCGCTCGTGCTGCTCGGAGCGCCGCTGCTGCTTGCGGTCGCCGTGCCGCCGCAGCGCATCGCTCGCCGCATCACGGGTTTCGCCCAGAGCGCCGCCGGCCACGCCATCTTCGCGCCGCTCACCGGCTGGGTCGCATTCGTAGCAGTGCTGTGGATCTCGCATTTCACGCCGCTCTATGAAGCGGCGCTCGAATATCCGGCCGTACACGTTCTCGAGCACGTGCTCTACGTCGCCTCGGCGATGCTCTTTTGGGCATCCGTCGTGCAGGTCGGATACACGCCGCGGCCGCTGCCGTATCCCGCGCGCATGTTGTACCTCTTTCTCGCGATCCCGCAGGGCGCGTTTCTCGGATTGGCGCTCTATGCCGCGCGGCGCGTGCTGTATCCGCACTACTTGCACGGCCGGACGCTCGCACTTACGCTCGCGGATCAGCAGAACGGAGGAGCCGTGATGTGGATTGCGGGGGGACTGCTGCTCTTTATCGCGTTCATGTGCACTGCGGCGGCATGGGCTGCCGCGGAACGGGCCGAGCCGGCATGATCGCGCTGCTTGCATCGATTCTGCTGCTGCAGATGAGCAACGTACCCTCGAGCGGGAACGTGCTGGCGACGCCGCAGCCGGCAGCGGCGTTCGATCCGCTCTACGTCCTGCACGCAAACGCCGCGGATCTGCGCGAAGGCGAGCATCTGTTCGATACGCGGTGCACCTCGTGCCACGGTGCGAACATGCAGGGAACCGCTCAGGGGCCGCCGCTCATCGGCATCGACGTCCAGGATGTCGATTTCGAATTGCGCACGGGGCGCATGCCGGCGCCCGTCCCGTTCGAGCAGGAGATGCACAAACTGCCGTATTTTCCGCCGCAGCAGGTGCGCGACATCGTCTCCTACGTCATGTCGAAGTCGGACGGCAACAAAGTGCTTCCCGCGGTGACGCTGCGCAGCGACGACGAATCGCTCAAAAGCGGCCGCGAAGTCTATGAGGAAAACTGCGAGCAGTGTCACGCGGCGACGGGGCGCGGCAACTCCGTCGATTACGCCGACGTCGCGCCCTCACTCATGGATGCGACGCCGCAAGACCTGGCCGACGCCGTCCGCTACGGACCCGACGTCATGCCCAAATTCGGTCCGGACGTCATCGATCAAAAGCACTTGGACGATCTGGCATCTTACGTGTGGTATCTCCAGCACGCGAAGTACAATCCCGGCGGTCTGCAATTAGCAAACTGGGGCCCGGTCTCCGAAGGGTTTGTGTGCTGGACGTTCGGCATCGGACTGCTCGTGCTGCTCGCGCGGCGCATCGGCAGCGTGGAGTGATAACGCCGGTCAATCGTTTGTCGGGTAGTGCCTCGGGTAGATCATCTATGTCACTACATACACACAGAGGCATACATGAGCATGACGGCAAGCAGCTTCCTGCTGCAACGGTTGGTGGAATGGGGAGTAACGCGGATCTACGGGTACCCGGGTGATGGGATCAACGGCTTGCTCGCTGCCCTCGAGAAATTTTCGGACAAGATCGAGTTCGTTCAGGTCCGCCACGAGGAAATGGCCGCCTTCATGGCGTGCGCGCACGCGAAATTCACAGGCGAGGTGGGCGTTTGCTTGGCAACGTCCGGCCCCGGCGCGATTCACCTGCTGAACGGCTTGTACGATGCGAAGATGGACCACGTTCCCGTCGTGGCGATCGTCGGACAAGCCGCGACCATGGCGCTTGGCGGTTCCTATCAACAGGAAGTCGATCTGCAGACGCTCTTCAAGGACGTCAGCGAGTACAACTACACGATAAGCAGCTCGATGGCGACGCGGCACGTCGTGGACCGCGCGATGCGCATCGCAATGGGCATGAACGGCGTCGCGACGGTCATCTTCCCGAAAGACCTGCAGGAAGAAGAGTACTCCGAGCCGCCGCGCAAGCATAATACCGTGCACAGCGGGGTCGGTTATTCCGCGCCCATGATTATTCCGCGTTTGAAAGACCTGCAGCGCGCGGCCGACGTGCTCAACAACGCCACGAAAGTCGCGATGCTCATCGGCGCCGGCGCCAAGAATGCGAGCGACGAGGTCATTGCCGTCGCGGATAAGCTGCAAGCCTGCTGCGCGAAGGCGCTGCTGGGCAAAGACGTCTTGCCCGATGACCTCCCGTGGGTGACCGGCACCATCGGTCTGCTTGGCACGCGGCCGAGCAGCGACATCATGAACGAGTGCGATGCGCTGCTCATGGTCGGAACCAACTTCCCGTACGCGGAGTACCTGCCGAAGGACGGCTCCGTTCCGGCCGTTCAGATCGATATCGATCCGCGGTACATCGGCCTGCGCTATCCGACGAACGTGAACCTGCTCGGCGATGCGGCCGATACGCTTTCGGCCTTGCTGCCGCATCTTCACCAGAAGGACGACTCGTCGTGGCGCGAGAGCATCCGCAAGAATAAGGAAGAGTGGTACCAGATCGAAAACGACCGCGCGCATCAAACCGCGGATCCGATCAATCCGCAGCTGCTCTTCACGGCTCTCAACAAGGTTGTCCCGTCCAACGCCATTATCACCGGCGATGCCGGAACCCCGACAAACTGGATGGCGCGGCACATCATGGTGCGCCGCGGCATGAAGATCTCGCTTTCCGGCAATCTTGCGACGATGGGATCGGCCGTGCCCTACGCCATCGGTGCAAAGTTCGCGTTTCCGGACCGCTGCGTCATCGCGGTGCCCGGCGACGGCGCCATGCAGATGAACGGCATCAACGAACTCATCACCGTTCACAAATACTGGAAGCAGTGGAGCGATCCGCGCATCATCTTTTTCGTGCTCAACAATCAAGACCTCAACCAGGTCAGCTGGGAAGAACGCATCCTCGCCGGATCGCCGCGCAACATGCAGACGCAGCCGCTGCCGGACTTCCCCTATGCGCGATTCGCCGAATCGCTCGGCTTCAAGGGCATCCGCGTCAAGTCTCCGGATGAGGTCGAGAGCGCTTGGGAGCAGGCGCTGAACGCGGACCGCCCGGTGGTCTTTGAAGCGGTGGTCGACGGCAACGTCGCTACGCTTCCGCCGCACATTTCGCGCGAACAAGCCATTCATTTCATGAAGGCGTTCAGAAAAGGCGACCCGGACGAGCGCGGCGCGGTCACGGAGTCCATCAAGCAGGTCATCGCCGGCATCATTCCGCGCCGTAGCGAGCAGCACGTGAAGAAAGGCGAGTAGTGCCCGCGGCAACTGTAACGCGTCTCGAGTGCCCGATCGAAACGGTGCACGCGACGGCATATACGATTCCGACGGAAGAGCCCGAGGAATCAGACGGCACGTTGAAGTGGACTTCGACGACGATGGTGCTTGTCGAAGTCCACTCCGGCGCACACACCGGCATCGGATACACGTACGGCAATGCCGGTATCGTGAAGATCGTCGGCATGCTCAAGGACGTGCTCCAAAAGCAAGACGCGCTGCAGACGGCGGCGCGCTACGCGGACATGATCGCGAAGATTCGCAACAACGGGCGCGAGGGGCTCTCCGCGATGGCGATCTCGGCGGTGGATATTGCTCTGTGGGATTTGAAAGGCAAGATTCTCCAGGCGCCGGTGAGCGCGATCTTGGGAGCCGCTCGCGGCGAAACGCCGGTGTACGGAAGCGGCGGCTTCACCTCGTACACGGAGCGTCGTCTGACCGAGCAGCTCGGGTGCTGGGTGCACGAGATGCGCATACCGCGCGTGAAGATGAAAGTCGGCCGTGATGCGGCCGCCGATCCGAAGCGCGTCGCGGCGGCGCGCAAAGCGATCGGATCCGATGCGGAGCTTTTCGTCGACGCGAACGGCGCGTATACCAAGAAACAGGCGCTCGAATTGGCTAAGCACTTCGCGCAGCAAAACGTGACGTGGTACGAGGAGCCGGTCTACCACAACGATTTGGAAGGCAACCGGTTCGTCCGCGATCACGCGCCGCCGGTCATGGAGATCAGCAACGGTGAATACGGGTACGCGCCGTATAATTTTGCGCAAATCATCTCCGCCGGCGCCGCAGACGTGCTGCAGGCGGACGTGACGCGCTGCGGCGGCTACAGCGGTTTCCTTGCCGTGGACGCGCTCTGCGAGGCGCACGACGTGCCGCTTTCGAGCCATTGTGCGCCGTACGTCACGCTTGCGGCCGCCTGCGCCGCAAAGATGCTGCGGCACGTCGAGTATTTCTACGACCACGTCCGCATCGAGCGCATGCTGTTCGACGGTACGCGGGACCCGAAAGACGGAAGCCTGGCGCCCGATCTCGATCGCCCCGGCATTGGACTCGAATTCAAGAAAGCAGACGCGGAGCAGTATGCAGTTTAAGACGACGATTCCCGGCGAGCGCAACGGTGCGCGCAACGGTCAAATCCGCCGCGACGACGACGTAACCAAGCTCGTGCCGACGCAGCGCCCCGATGCGACGAACGCGAAGGATCTGAACATCGATCTCCGCGGCTTGGAACGGGAA
>Ga0070714_100000300_pt1 | contig 37538 bp, 30 predicted proteins | sample LARL83metaG_FD_65450 | JGI IMG/M metagenome (GOLD analysis project Ga0070714, IMG submission 65450) | Corn, switchgrass and miscanthus rhizosphere microbial communities from Kellogg Biological Station, Michigan, USA - LAR L8-3 metaG | ecosystem: Host-associated > Plants > Roots > Rhizosphere ... | reverse complement strand
CCGAAGTGCTGATATCCCAGGTAACCGCCCGCGCCGACGACCAGGACGGCCAGCGCGGCGAGGACGGCCACGAGCCGGCGGCGCGGCTTGCGGGCATCGCGGCGCACCGGCGGCGGGCTGTCGGACGGGCCTGTCTCGGGGTCGCCCCAGTCGTCCCTGCGGTAGCCGGAGACGGGCGAGTACGGGTTGCCTTCGGGGTACCCGTCCGGCTGGGGCGCGCGGGCCGGCGGGTAACCGCGCGCCGGATCGCGGCCAAGCGCCCGCTGAGCGCCGCTGCCCGGGCCGAAGGCCTGCTGCGGCCCCGTGCCAGGGAAAGCCTGCTGGGGGCCGCTGGAATTTCCCAGTGCGTGCCTGGGCCGCGTGCCCCCGCCCTGGTGATCCATGAGACGAGACTAGCGTCCTCGCCGGTCCCGCTAGGGGACTCGGAAAACTTTGTCCGGCTGACGAGGCCCCGAGAGGTCCGCGGGAACGCTGTACACTGGGGGAACAGCTTCGCTTTGGCATCTGTGGGCCGGGCGGAGTATGCTGCATTGGCGTCTTGCGCGACGCGCACGGCCCGCTGCGCGGCAGCTCTGGGGGCATGACAGCTCTGGGCGGCACCGCGGCGCGGCGATGCGGCCCCGACGTTCCGGATAGCCAGCACAGTACGGGCTGGGTGGCCGGAGAAGACCACGATACATACGCGAAGGCTTAAGACTGTGCGCACTTTCAGCCCGAAGGACAGTGACATCAAGCGGCAGTGGCATGTCGTCGACGCCTCTGACGTCGTGCTCGGCCGCTTGGCCAGCCATGTGGCGGTGCTGCTCCGCGGCAAGCACAAGCCGATTTTCGCTCCGCACGTCGACACCGGCGATTTCGTGATCGTGGTGAACGCGGCGAAGGTCGCGCTGAGCGGCGGCAAGCTCGAGCAGAAGCACGCCTACCGGCACTCCGGCTACCCGGGCGGGCTCCGCTCGGTGTCCTACTCCACCCTGATGGAGACGCACCCGGAGCGCGCGGTCGAGAAGGCGGTGCGGGGCATGCTGCCGAAGAACTCGCTCGGACGGCAGACGCTGCGCAAACTCAAGGTGTATGCGGGTCCGGACCACCCGCACCAGGCGCAGCAGCCCCAGCCGTACAAGATCACGCAGATCGAACAGTAAAGCAGAGGAAAGAGAACGTGGCTGAGCCCGCTGGCGTGAAGACCCAGGACGAGGACGACGTCGAATACCCGGATTTCGCCGACGATGAGGCGACGGAGGTCCCGTCGGAGTACACGACGGAGTCCTCGCAGGAGGCGCCCGCGCGCACGGTGCAGCGCCGTCCGGTGGTCACCGGAAACGCGGCCGGCACGGGCCGCCGCAAGGAAGCCATCGCCAGGGTCCGCATCCAGCCGGGTACCGGCCAGTGGAAGATCAACGACCGGTCGCTGGAGACCTACTTCCCGAACAAGGTGCACCAGCAGCTCGTCAACGAGCCGTTCGTGACGCTCGGCGCGGAAGAGAAGTTCGACGTCGTGGCCCTGATCTCCGGCGGCGGCGTGACCGGTCAGGCGGGCGCGCTCCGCCTCGGCGTGACCCGGGCGCTGACCCTGGTGGACCCCGAGAACCGTCCGGCGCTGAAGAAGGCCGGCTTCCTCACCCGGGACGCTCGGGTGAAGGAGCGCAAGAAGTACGGGCTCAAGAAGGCCCGGAAGGCGCCGCAGTACTCCAAGCGCTAGATCCGCTAGGTCCGGGGCGTGTTGCCCCGGACCTTTGTGGTAGTGGGACGAAGCCGGGTATCCGGCCATGGCAGGCGACGAGCGGAGCGATATGGGTGGAGCGGTTCGAGCAGGCCAGCGGTTGTTCGGTACGGATGGTGTTCGAGGTGTCGCTGGTCACGACCTGACCGCGCGCCTGGCCATGGACCTGTCCATGGCCGCTGCTCAGGTCCTGTGCTCTGGCCGGCTGGCCGGCGCCCCGCACTCGCGCCCGGTCGCCGTGGTGGGCCGGGATCCGCGTGCCTCGGGCGAGTTCCTCGAGGCGGCGGTGGTGGCCGGCCTGGCGAGCGAGGGCGTCGACGTGCTGCGCCTTGGCGTGCTGCCCACGCCCGGCGTTGCCTACCTGACCAGTGCGCTGGCCGCCGACTTCGGCGTGATGATCTCGGCGAGCCACAATCCGGCCGAGGACAACGGGATCAAGTTCTTCGGGCCCGGCGGGGTCAAGCTGCCCGACGCGGTGGAGGACGAGATCGAGGCGCGGCTCCGCGCCGACGCGGAGCCCCGCCTCGCCGGCGTGCTCGACATTCCCCAGGTCAAGGAGTTCGGCCGGGTTACCGACGCGACCGCGGAGCACGAGCGCTACCTGGACCACCTGCTGGGCACGCTTGGCACTGGGTCCGGCGCCGGGGGGAGCGCCCGGCCGCTGGCTGGCCTCAAGCTCGTCGTGGACTGCGCGCACGGCGCCGCCTACCGCATCGCGCCCCGGGTGCTGCGCCGCGCGGGCGCGGACGTGATCACGATCGGCGTCGAGCCGGATGGCCGCAACATCAACAAAGGCTGCGGCTCGACCGCGCTGACCGCCCTGTCCCGTGCGGTGGTCGAGCACGGCGCGGATGCCGGCATCGCCTACGACGGCGACGCGGACCGGTGCCTCGCGGTGGACGGCGCCGGCGAGCCGCTGGATGGCGATCAGATCATGACGATCCTCGCCACCGAGATGAAGGACGCGGGCAAGCTCGCCGGCGACGGCGTGGTGGTCACCGTGATGTCCAACCAGGGCTTCCACCACACGATGACCGAAGCCGGCATCGCGGTGATCGAGACCCCGGTCGGCGACAAGCACGTGTCCGCGGCCATGCGCGCCGGGGGCTATCAGCTCGGCGGTGAGCAGTCCGGCCACATCATCATGCTTGAGCACGCCACGACCGGCGACGGCGTGCTGACAAGCTTGCACTTGCTCGCCGCGGTGAACCGGCGCGGGCTCACCATGGCGGCCGCGGCACAGATGATGCCGAAGTATCCCCAGGTGCTGCTCAACGTGCCCGGTGACGGCTCCCTCCTCGGGCCCGGCCTGGCCGCCGCGGTGTCCAGGGCGGAGTCCAAGCTCGGCGGCGACGGACGGGTCCTGGTCCGGCCGAGCGGAACCGAGCCGAAGATCCGGCTGATGGTCCAGGCACGGGACGCGGACCTGGCCGAGGAGATCATCGGCCAGCTGGCGGACGCGGTCCGGCTGGCGCTCGCGGAACGCTAGCCGCCGCGATGCGCGAGGCTTACCAGGTCGATGTGGTCCGCGCGGCCGAGCGTGCGCTGATGAGCCTGGTGCCGGACGGCGCCCTGATGGCGCGCGCCGCCGCGGGCCTGGCGGCCACCTGCGCCGGACTGCTCGCCGGCGGACGGCCCGGTTTCGTCTACGGCGCCAGGGTGACCGTGCTGGCCGGCAGCGGCGACAACGGCGGCGACGCACTGTACGCGGGCGCGACCCTGGCGCGGCGCGGCGCGGCGGTCACCGCGATCGCCCCGGCGGACCGGATGCACGAGGGCGGCGCGGCGGCGCTGCGCGCGGCCGGGGGGCGGGTGCGGCGCGGTGTGCCCGACAGCCTCGATGACCCCGACCTGATCGTCGACGGGATGCTCGGCATCGGCGGGCGCGGCGGCCTGCGGGAGCCGTTCACGTGCCTCGCCGCGATGGCGGCGGCGGCGCGCGACCTCGGTTCCGCCGTGGTGGCTGTCGACCTGCCCAGCGGCATCGACGCGGACACCGGGGAGGTACCCGGCCCGGCCGTCCAGGCGGACGTCACGGTCACGTTCGGCACGCTCAAGCCCGGCCTGCTGATCGACCCCGGCGCCGGCCACGCCGGGACCGTGCAGCTGATCGACATCGGGCTAGCGCCGCATCTGCTGGAGAGCGAGCCCGCGGCACGCGCGCCGCAGCAGGCCGACATCCGGGCGCAGCTGCCCCGGCCGGGCGCCGAGGCGGACAAGTACCGGCGGGGCGTGGCGGGCCTCCTGGCGGGCAGCGACCGGTACTCCGGTGCCGCGGTGCTCGCCGCCGGCGGCGCGATCCGCGGCGGCGCCGGCATGGTCCGCGTGGTGACCGCGGCCAGTGCCGCGCCGGCGGTGCGGCAGGCGTGGCCGGAGGCGGTCCTCACGACCCACGACGAGCTCGACGGTGGCAACCCGGTAAGCGCGGGCCGGGTCCAGGCATGGGTGGCCGGACCGGGGATGGGTACCGGGGACGACGCGGCGGCGCGGCTGACAGCGGTGCTCGCCGCCGACGTGCCGGTGCTGGTGGACGCCGACGGCCTCACGCTGCTGGCGCGCGCACCGGACACCCGGGAGCGGAAGGCGCCGACCCTGATCACCCCGCACGCCGGGGAACTGGCCCGGCTGCTCGGCGCGGACACCGCCGCGACCGATGTCGAGGCGCGCCGTCTGACGCACGCCCGCCGAGCCGCCACGGAACTCGGTGTCACCGTCCTGCTCAAGGGCTCCACCACGGTGATCGCGGACCCGGCCCGGGAGACGGTCCTGGTGAACCCCACGGGTACGCCCTGGCTGGCCACCGCGGGCTCCGGTGACGTGCTGTCCGGGCTGGCCGGCGCGCTGCTGGCGCAGGGCCTCGCCGCCGCGGACGCCGCGATCGCCGCCGCCTACCTGCACGGCCTGGCCGCCCGCCTGGCCGCATCCGGAGCCGAACAAACCAGGACGTCGGAGGCACCGATCGGCGCCTCCGACGTCATCAGGTACCTGCCGGACGCTATCCGCGCCGTCGGCAGGCAGGACGGTTAACAGGGATTGCTGACGATCTGCCGGAAGTCCTCGAACCTGTTCTGGGCCTGCGGCTGGCCGTTCACCACCGTCGGGTAGGACAGCGCGAGCAGGCTGCCGTACTCGGTGACCGATGAACCACCGAAGGTGTTCTGCGTGCCGGGGATGTTCGCCCCGCCCAGCTGCCACACGCAGCCGAGCCCGAACGGCCCGTGCCGGGTGGTGAAGAACGGGTAGAACGATGCGCCAGGCGGCGGGTTCACGCAGCCCGCGCCCGTGGTCGCGTTGCAGAACGGCCCCGGTCCGCCCACCGCGGCGATCTCGATGCGCGGCATGTCGGCCTCGAAGGCGACCTGCGAGTAACGGTGGAAGCCGTTGAACACCGGGCTGCTGAACATGATCGGCTGGGTGTCGAATCTCACCTGGTGTCCGACCGAGCCGGTGCCCGGCCAGTTGGCGGCGTACTCGGGCCCGTCGAAGTCGTTATCCGCCGCGGTGCAGCCAGTGATCTGGTACTTCAGGCTCTGCGCCGCGGAGAAGCAGCCGGCATCGTCGTTGTCGAGCGTGCCGTTCTTCTCGGTGACGCCCGCCTGGGTGCAGGTGCCGGTGGTGGTGTCCGCCGTGCCGCAGTACTCGAAGTGGCCGATCTCGTCCGAGAACGCCACGTTGTACGAGTGCGCCGACCACGGTACCCGGGTGTCCGGGCTGGAGGTGGCGTACATGGGGTGGAACGCGTACGGGGTCAGCGTGCAGGTCGAGGCCGTCGGCTGGTAGTCGACCTGAGCGAATCCGTTGGCCGTGCTGGCGGTCATCGAGCCGCTCTGGTGTGAGGTGAGGTCGTTGATGTTGACCTGGAATCCGGCGGCCGTGTCGTGCAGGTGCACGCTGAGCACGTCACCCGAGTTCATCAGCATGTCCTCGGCCAGGTTGGGCGTCGCCGCGCCGACGAAGTCCGCCGGGTTAGCCGGTGCCTGGGCCACTCCGTTATGGGTGATGAACGCGAAGTTCACGTACTCGAGCCCCACCGTGCTGAGGCACGCGGAGTTGTTGTTCACGCCGGCCGGGTTGGAGCTGAAGCTGTCGATGTTCAGCGCGGCGCACCATTGGGTGGCGGTGCAGCTGTTGCCGGCGGGCCAGGAGACCCAGCCCGGCGGGTAGAACTGCATCTCCATGAACGCGGTACCCGCGTGTTTGCCGAGGTACTGCGGCGAGGCGGGGTCCGTGCTGGTCGCGATGTTGGCGTCGGAGTCCGCCGGGCAGTTCGTCGTCGTGTTGGGGAACGACTGGGTGTCGCACAGCGCCATGCCGAACCAGAAGGCCGGGTGCAGCATGAAGTTGTCCGTTCCGCCTGTTCCGTCCGGACTGGGCGGCGTCGGCGGATCTTTCGGGAGCCGGAGCAGGTAGGTGTTGTTGTTACCCGAGCCGGCCTTGTCGCTGTAGAACAGCGCCGCGGGCTCGTCGTGGCCGATGTACTTGCCGTCGTAGCCGGCCCCTGGGTACGCGCTGGACACGTCCACGCAGTTCGCACCGTGTGCCGGTGCGTTGCACAGCCCCCACCTGGCCGAGCTTGGCGCCGCGGATGAGGCGGCCGCCGAGCCAGGTAGTGCCGCCATGACGCCGGCGACGAGTGCGGCGGCCGGGAGGATCGCTCCCACGCGCCATTGCTTCCACCGCATGAATACTCGGTCCTTTCCTGTGCTTTTTTCCTGGACGACTGCACCAGTCTGATATGGGCGGCAAGCGTTGAAAAGAGGGTAAATGTGATTATCTACGTAGCGTAATAGCGCACCAACGTCGCATAATGTTCGAGGCTTGCGGTAAATCCGCCTGGGCACACGGCCCCACCAGGTAGTTTTGACCGTGATGGACAGGCAGGCGAGGGTCGATCTTGACGCGGTCACCGCGAACGTGACCGCGCTGCGCGACCGGGTACCGGACACGAAGATCATGGCCGTGGTCAAGCAGGACGCATACGGCCACGGCGCGGTCCGGTGTGCCCGGGCCGCGCTGGCCGGCGGGGCGAGCTGGCTCGGTGTCGCTCACGTCGACGAGGCTCTGGAACTGCGCCGGGCGGGCCTCGACGCGCCGCTGCTCGTCCTGCTGGCCGTGCCGGGCGAGGAGCACGAGGCCGCTATCCGCGACGGCGTCGACGTGACCGCTGGCTCGGTCGCGCAGGTGGGCATCGTCGCCGCGGCCGCGCGCCGCGCGGGGCGCCCGGCGCGCCTCCAGCTGAAGGCGGACACCGGACTCTCCCGCGGCGGCGCCACCCCCGCCACCTGGCCGGCCGTGCTGGACGCCGCGCTGTCCGCGCGGGCCGAAGGCCTGATCACCATCACCGGCCTGTGGTCCCACTTCGCCTGCGCCGACATGCCCGGCCACCCGTCGGTCCAGGCCCAGCTGACCGCCTTCCACGACGCCCTGGCGATCGCCGACAAGAAGGGCATCGCGCCCGAGATCCGGCACATGGCGAACTCGGCCGCGGCGCTGACCGTGCCCGAATCCTGGTTTGACGTGGTGCGTTTCGGCGGCGCGCTGTACGGCCTGGGCACGCTGCCCGGCGGCGCGCCCTCGTTCCTTCGCCCGGTGATGACGCTGACCGCGCGACTCGCCATGGTCAAGCGGGTTCCGCCGGGCACCGGCGTCTCCTACGGCCTGCACTATGTGACAAAGCGGGAGACCACGCTCGGCCTGGTGCCGCTCGGCTACGCCGATGGCATCCGGCGCGCCGCCCGCGGGCACCTGCTCGCCGGCTTCCGCGGCCGCCGCTTCCCGATCGCCGGCACGGTATGCATGGACCAGTTCGTCGTCGACTTCGGCGACGAGCCGGTCGCCGCCGGCGACGAGGTGACGCTGTTCGGCCCCGGCGACCACGGCGAGCCGACCGCCCAGGAATGGGGCGAGGCGCTGGGCACGATCTCGTACGAAGTAGCCACTGGAATCGGACCTGAGGTGCCACGGATTTTTTCTCAGAACGACATCGGCGCGTCCCGTCCGGCACCGCTCATCCCCAGCACGACGGACGTGCCCACCGACACCGAAATGCGCGCCCTAGGGGAGCGGCTCGCGGGCCTGCTCCGAGCCGGCGACCTGGTCATACTGTCCGGCCCGCTGGGCGCGGGGAAGACCACGCTGACCCAGGGCATCGGCGCCGGGCTGGGCGTTCGCGGCCCGGTGACCTCACCGACGTTCGTGATCGCGCGCGTGCACCCGGGTCCGGTGGTGCCGCTGGTGCACGCGGACGCCTACCGGCTGGGTAGCGTGATCGAGGTCGATGACCTGGATCTTGACACCGCGAACTCGGTGACCGTGGTGGAATGGGGGGAAGGGCTGGCCGAGGGTCTTGCCGACGACCGCCTGGAGATCTCCATTTCTCCAGACCCAGGGTCCCAGCATCGCACAGTGCGGATACGGGGTCATGGCGAGCGATGGCATGCGGTGCTCGCAAGCTCACAACATCGTCTATAGTCTCGCTGTACTTGAATCCGGGTACGCGATCCCGTCCCCCTCCCGGAGGCGTGCCGTGCCAGAGCAGGACCCCATTCCGCCGCGTCGTGCCGCCAGGCGTCATTCGCCTGGCGAGGATGACGACGTGCCGCCGTGGGCCAACCTGCCCCCAGTCCGTCCGCCGCGCCGTGATACGCCCGGACACCCGGGTCAGGACTCGTTCCGGGACGGCCCGGCGCACCCCGGCCAGGCCCCGGGGCGCGGCCAGGCCCCGGGGCGCGACCAGCAGCCCTTTCCAGGTCAGGTGCCCCCAGGTCAGGTGCCCCCAGGTCAGGCGCCGCCGCGACGCGAGCCGCGGCCCCAGTACGAGCCGCCGTCGGCGTACGACGCCGGCCAGCGCCTGACCGCCGCCTACCGCGGCCAGGCCGCGGGCCCGCCGGCCCCCGCCGTCGGCTCCGCCAGCCCGTTCGGCTCCGCCAGCCCGTCCGGTCCAGCCAGCCCGTCCGGCCCGGTCGGCCCGCCCGGCGCTGCCAGCGTCCCGAGTCAGGGCAATCCCGCTGGCCGCGGTCCCTTCCAGCCGCCGGGGCCGGACTATGTGTCCGATTCCGCCGGCCTTCCCGACGAGGCCGCCACGTTCGCATCGGATGACGACCAGGTGCCGTCCGTCCGGCCAAGGGCGCTCGGCGCGCGGGCCAGCCGCGCGCTGCTGCGCAGGCGGCGCCGGTCACTGCTCATGGCCGCCGCCGCGGTCGTGGTGATCGCCACCGTCATCTCGGTCGTGCTGCTGAACCAGGGCGGCGGGCAGGCCGCGAACATCTCCAGCGACTTCATCACCTCGTTCCAGCCCGGTGAGCTGCGTAGTGTCCCGGACGCGTGCGATATCGTCCCGGCCGCGACAGTGCAGCAGTACCTGCCGGGCCAGGCGACGCGAACGGCGTCGCAGCCGACCAACACCGTCCTGACCTCCGGCTCCGCGTGCAACTGGACCGTGGACCATCAGCCGACGTACCGGATACTCGAGGTCAGCCTGCTGGCCTACGCGCCGAACCTGCTGCCGGCCGGCAACGGCAGCGCCACCAGCGTCGCGACCGACTCGTATGACGTCCAGTACCAGAGATTCCAGACCCCGCCGAAGGACGGCGTCAGCGGCCAAGCCACGGTGACGCCGCTGACCGGGACCGGCGACGCGGCGTTCAGCGCCATGCAGGTCTTCCATGTCGGCGGCGCCGTCTCCGACACGGCCACGGTCGTCATCCGCTTCCGCAACGTGATCGTGCAGGCCCAGCTCAGCGGCCTGGCGCACTCCAACAAGGGCCACTACGACCCGGTAAGCCAGTCCGAGCTCTCGCAGGGCGCCCTCGCGTTCGCCCAGGCCGCCTACGCCGCCCTGCACTGATGTCTCGCATCCGCAGGTATCGCCCAAAGTACGACAAATCCGATGATTCCGGAGGCCCGCCCGGATCGCGGGCCGCCCCGGTGGGCCAGCGTTCGGGGGATGGGCTTCGATAGCCCACCCGGCGGCCAGCACGGCCACGCGCGCCACGACGTACGGAGGGCCGCCGGCCGCGCCGCGCCGCGCCCTCGGCGAGATAGCGCCTTACGGCGACTAGGCTGGGCAGGTGCTGGTGGTGGGTTTTGACACGGCGACGCCCGCGGTTAGCGTGGCGTTGCACGACGGCGAGCGCGTGATCTCGGCTGCCCTGACCGTGGACGCGCGGCGGCAGGGGGAACTGCTCGCGCCGATGATCGCGAAGGTGATGGCGGACGCCGGCGCTGCCCGCGCGGACCTCACCGGGGTAGCGGTCGGCGTGGGGCCGGGGCCGTACACCGGGCTCCGGGTGGGCCTGGTGACCGCCAGGGTCCTCGGTGAGGTGCTCGGCATCCCGGTTCACGGGGTGTGCACGCTGGACATCATCGCGGCGGCGGCCACGCGGACGGCAGGCACCGACCTGCTGGTGGCGACCGACGCCCGGCGCAAGGAGGTCTACTGGGCCCGGTACGACGCGTCCGGCCGTCGGACAGCCGGGCCGCACGTGGGCGTCGCGACGGCGATACCGGACGCGGCTGGCCTGCCGGTGGCGGGCGATGGCGGGCGGGTGTACGCCGCCGCCTTCGGCGCCGTGATCGAACCCGCGCACCCGGACGCCGGGACGCTGTGCTCCATCGTGGCCGCGGGCCTCTCCGGCCGCGCGGACGCCGAACTGCTGCCGCCCGAACCGCTGTACCTGCGCCGCCCGGACGCGCGCGAGCCCGGTGCGCCCAAGCGGGTCACCCAGCCGTGACCGTGACGCTGCGCTCGATGTCCGTGGACGACATGCCGGGGGTCATGGAACTGGAGGAGAAGCTCTTTCCCGAGGACGCGTGGACCCCGGCGATGTTCGCGAGCGAGGTCGCCGAATCCCCTGAGCGGCGTCTCTACCTCGTCGCCGAGACCGGCGCGCAGCTCATCGGGTACGCGGGCATGCTGTTCACCGGCGGCCCCGAGGCCGACGTGCTGACCTTGGCGGTGGACCCCGGCCACTGGGGCAACGGCACCGGCACCGTGCTGCTCCAGGCGCTGCTCGACGAGGCGGCCGCCCGGCGCTGCGAGCAGGTATTCCTTGAGGTGCGCGCGGACAACCCGCGGGCGCGCAACCTGTACGAGCGGCACGGCTTTACCGAAATCGGCGTGCGCCGCGGCTACTATCAGCCCGCCGGCATCGACGCGATCGTGATGCGAAAGGAACTGGACCGTTGAGCCCCGCAAGCCCGCTGGTGCTGGGCATCGAGACATCCTGCGACGAAACCGGGATCGGCCTGGTCCGCGGGCACGAGCTCTTGGCGGACTCGGTGGCGTCCAGCGTCGAGGAGCACGCGCGGTTCGGCGGCGTGGTGCCGGAGGTGGCCAGCCGTGCCCACCTGGAGGCGATGATCCCCACGGCCGCGCGAGCGCTTGCCGTGGCCGACGTCAAGCCGGGGCAGATCGACGCCGTGGCCGTCACTGCCGGCCCGGGCCTCCAGGGCGCGCTGCTCGTCGGCGTGGCCGCCGCGAAGGCATACGCGCTCGCGCTCGGCAAGCCGCTGTACGGCGTGAACCACCTGGCCGCCCACATCGCGGTCGACCAGCTTGAGCACGGGTCGTTGCCGGAGCGGGCCATCGCGCTGCTGGTCTCCGGCGGCCACTCGTCCCTGCTGCTGGTCAGTGACGTCACGACGAGCGTCGAGCCGCTCGGCGCCACGATCGACGACGCGGCCGGGGAGGCCTACGACAAGGTGGCCAGGGTGCTTGGCCTGCCGTTTCCCGGCGGCCCGCCGCTAGATCGGGCGGCGCGGGACGGCGACCCGGCGGCGATCGCGTTCCCGCGCGGCAAGGCCAGCGACGGTACGCTCGACTTCTCGTTCGCCGGCCTGAAGACCGCCGTCGCGCGCTGGGTGGAGGCCCGCGAGGCGAGCGGCGAGCCCGTGCCGGTGAACGACGTGGCCGCCTCGTTCCAGGAGGCGGTCGTCGACGTACTCACCCGCAAGGCGGTCAAGGCCTGCCTGGACCACGGCGTGACCGACCTGATCATCGGCGGCGGCGTCGCCGCCAACTCCCGGCTCCGTGCCCTGGCAGCGGAGCGGGCGGCTAAGCACGGCGTCAGCCTGCGTGTGCCGCGTCCCGGGCTGTGCACCGACAACGGCGCGATGGTGGCCGCCCTTGGCGCCGAGATCGTCGCCCGGGGCGTCGAACCCTCGCCGCTGGACATCCCCGCCGACTCCTCGCTCCCGGTCACCGACGTAGTCGTCCGCTGACGGCCGCCGTCAGCAGCCCGCTACCAGCACGCCGCCTGGTATAGCCCCGCGCCGCGACCGGCTTCCCGGCCGCGACGGCGCGTCCGGCCGCGACGGGAACGAGGCCGGGTTTACCCCCGGTTCCGCTCACGGGCTCCCGTCCGGTTGGCGCTGGCCGGCCGGTGCATGGCCGGACAACGTGGCGGATTGCCTCTTCGTGGAGTCCTGACCCCCGTGGACGGGGGTTTCCCTTCCACGAAAGGGTGATCTACCACATTGCTGCCGCGGTCGTTGATGCGCGCGCGTACCGCCAGACACATAGCCAGCTTTCAACCCCAGCCGTCACCCGCCAGACACCAAGACGGCAGCCCGCGGCAGGGCGAGGGCCGGAGCCCGCCCCGTCGTCGTGGCCATGTGCCCGCGGCCTGACCGCCGGCTAACCAGCCCGCCCGCAGCGGGTCAAATACGCAGTCGAGCCTGCTAGAGCATGCCAAAGCGCGTGAGGGGTGAGGTGGGTACGGTTTAGCTACCGGATGAGCAGCGCACAGTAAGGAGCCGACCAGCGTTGACAGTCAGTGAGCCCTCCGACGACGAGCAGCAGGAAACCAGGGCCCCCGCCCCGCCGAGCGATGACCTGGTGGAGACGCGGCACACCCTCAAGATCTCGACCGGAGACGAAATCCAGTACACGGTCAGTACCGGCCGCGTAGTACTGCGCGAGCAGGTGCACGACGCGGACGGCTACTACGACTGCGCCACCCCGTTCTTCGGTGCCGAGCACGCGTTCGCTCACCTGGAAATCCCGGAAGATCTGCGGCCCAACATCGGCTTCGAGTACTACGAGGCCGGCCACATGATGTACGTGCACGAGCCCACCCGGCTGCGGCAGAGTGACTCGCTCGCGGCCTTCGTCCGCGCCGCCCGCCGGTGAAGCCGGGCCGGGCCTGACCGGATACCTAGGTTGTGCGTAGCGTTAGCGGCGGCCGCGTGGCGTTACCAGTGGCCGTAGTGCACGACGTCGGCGAGGGGGCGCCGACGCGATCTCAGGTCGCGGACCGAGGTCTCCGCGCTGTGGCCGATGGCGATCGCGCCGATCGGCTCGTGGTCGCCGGGAACGCCGAACGCCTCACGGAACGGCCCGACCCGCTCGGGGACGATGCCGAAGTACACCGCGCCAAGACCCTCGTCCACCACGGTCTGCAGGATCAGCAACGCGGCCATCCCGGTGTCGATGTGCCAGAACGGAACCGGCCAGCGGGCCTCGTCCCGGTCCGTCCAGCCCTTGTCTGGCTGAGCGTAGCGGTCCAGGTACATCCGCTTGCTGGACATCGGGACGATGACCAGCGGTGCCGCGGTGACCGAGGAAAACGTGGAATCGGTGGTGACTACCTCCCAGAACAGTTTCAGGTCGTCGCCGGTCAACACCAGGAACGCCTGTCCCTGCGAGAAACCGGCGGAGGGGCCGCGTACCGCGTTGGCCAGGATCCGGTCCACGCTTGTCCGCGGAACCGGATCCTCGTTGAAGTCGCGCACCATGTGCCGGAGCCGGACGACTTCCTGGAATTCCACGTACTAGTCCTTTCCACCTCGCCGGAACGAGCGGCGCAGCTTGCGGCCGGCCAGTGCCAGCGCGGCCGCGATCGCGGCCACGGGCAAGACGCGCGTGAGAATGGCCGGCCCCACCAGCCGGACGATGTTGATCGAATCCTCCCGCGCCGGTGCAGCGGCAGGGGTCTGCGGGCTCGCCGTGGCCTCCGCGCCGCCGGCCGCCTCCGCGCCGCCGGCCGCCTCAGCGCCGCCGGCCGCCTCAATACCGCCGGCCGGGGTTTCCGTCACACCGGACTGCGCGGCGTCGGTGGTGGCAGCGGGAGCCGCCGCGTCGGCGGAAAGCTGCTGCGCCAGGTTCTCGGCGAACTTGTCCACGAGCTTGCCGCCAACCTCGACCATGACACCACGGCCGAACTGAGCGGGGCGGCCGGTCACGTTCATCGTCGTGTGCATGTTCACCAGCGTGGCGCCGTCGTCGGCGGGTGCGAGCGACGCCTTGATCGTGGCGGCGGCCGTGCCGGCCCCCCTGGTCTCCTTGCCGGAGGCCTCCACCAGCACCGTATGCGCCGCCTCGTCGCGGTTCTGGAACTTCGCGGTGCCCCGGTAGGTCAGCTGCACCGGCCCGACCTTGATCTTGATCCGGCCGTTCACCACGTCGCCGTCCACCGAGTCGACGGTCGCGCCGGGCATGCACGGCGCGATCCGGGCCACGTCTAGCAGCACGTCCCAGGCGACCTCCGGCGGTACCGGCACGGTAAACGAGTTATCGAGCTCCATGCTCATCGGTGTCACCTTCCGTAACGTGTTATTTGCGCCATCTTAGTCGCTGGTGGCATGGCGGTCGCGGGCTCATGCGGCACGCAAGCCACGTGAGCCCTGCGGTTGCGACCGGCTACGCCACCCCAGCGGCAGACGCCAGGGCGCGGGCGGTCAGCACCCGAGCCAGATGGCGGCGATAGTCCGCGTCGGCGCGCAGGTCACCAGGGGGAGAGGTGCCCTCGTCGGCGTGCGCGGCCGCCGCCCTCAGCGCGGCTCGCGAGGCCTCCGCGCCGGCGACCGCCTGTTCGGCGGCCCGCGCGCGGATCGGCACCGTGCCCATGTTCGTCAGCCCGATCCTGGCCTCTGCCACCTGGCCGTTCGCACGGCGGGCCAGCGCCGCCACCCCGACCACCGCCCAGTCCTGGGCGGTCACCTGGAACTTCTCGTACCGGAATCCCCAGCCAGGGCCCAGCTTGGGCACCCGCACCGCGGTGAGGATCTCGCCCGGCCGCAGCGTCGTGGTCAGGTAGTCGTCGAAGAAGTCCGCCGTCGCGATCGCGCGCTCGCCGTCCGGTCCCGTGGCCAGCAGCGTCGCGTCCAGCGCCGCGACGACCGCGGGCAGGTCCCCGGCCGGGTCGGCGTGCGACAGCGACCCGCCGAGCGTGCCGCGGTGGCGTACCGCCGGGTCGGCCACCGTGGCAGCGGCCGATGCGAGGATCCCGCAGTGCTCCCGGATCAGCGGATCCCGGATGACTTGGTAGTGGGTGGTCAGCGCGCCGATCTCCAGCGAATCGCCGGTGTCACGTACGCCGCGCAGTTCGTCCAGCCCGCCGATGTCCACCAGCAGGTCCGGGTAGGCCAGCCGCAACCGCAGCAGCGGCAGCAGGCTCTGGCCGCCGGCGATGACCTTGGCGTCTTCGCCGCCGCCGGCCAGGGCCTGCACTGCCTCGGCAAGCGAAAGCGGTCGCACGTAGTCGAACTGAGCGGGGATCATGCCGATGCCCCTTTCCCGGGGGTGCGGGGGGCGGACCCCCCGCTTGAAGACTGGGAGATCGCTCGCCAGACCCGCTGCGGCGTGCACGGCATCTCAACGTCCGTCACGCCGAGCGGGCGCAGCGCGTCGATGACGGCGTTGACCACGGCCGGCGTCGAGGCGATCGTCCCGGCCTCGCCGACGCCCTTGACCCCCAGCGGATTCGTGGTGGCCGGCGTCTCGGTCCGGTCCGTCTCGAACGTCGGCAGGTCGGCCGCCGAAGGCATCAGGTAGTCGGCGAGCGTGGTGGTGAGCAGGTTCCCGTCGGCGTCGTAAGCGGCTTCCTCGAACAGCGCCTGAGCGATGCCCTGCGCGATGCCGCCGTGCACCTGGCCGTCGACGATCAGCGGATTCACCACGTTGCCGACGTCGTCCACCGCGACGTACCGGCGCAGGTGAACCTGGCCGGTCTCGGTGTCCACCTCGGCCGCGCACAGGTGCGTGCCGTGCGGGAACGAGAAGTTGTCCGGGTCATAGGTGGCGTCGGAGTCCAGCGAGGGCTCGACGCCATCCGGCAGCGCGTGCGCGGCGAACGTGGCCAGCGCGATCTCGGCGATCGTCTTGCCCTGCTCCGGGTCACCGCGGACCGACCACCGGCCTGGGGCCCATTCCAGGTCGTCCGGGGAGACCTCGAGCATGCCGGCCGCGATGACCCGCGCCTTGTCGATCACCTTCTCGCAGGCGCCGACCAGCGCGATTCCGCCGACGGTGAGCGAACGCGATCCGTAGGTGTCCATGCCCTTCGGCGCCACCTGAGTGTCGCCGTGCAGGACGCGGACGTCCTCGAACGGAACGCCGAGCTTGTCCGCGACGATCTGGCTCCACGCGGTTTCGTGGCCCTGACCGTGCGCCGAAGAACCGGTGACCACTTCGACCTTGCCGGTGGGCAGCATGCGGACCGCCGCGTGCTCCCAGCCGCCCGCGCCGTACGCGAGCGAACCAAGCACCCGGGACGGTGCCAGGCCGCACATCTCGGTGTAGGTGGAGACGCCGATGCCGAGCTGGACCGGGTCGCCGGACTCCCGGCGCGCCTGCTGCTCCTTGCGCAGGTCGGCGTAGCCGAGGAGTTCGGCCGCCTTCGCGGTGGCCGCCTCGTAGTTGCCGCTGTCGTAGGTCAGCCCGGCGACCGTCGTGTACGGGAACTCCGAGTGCTGAATCCAGTTGCGCTCCCGCAGCGCGAGCGGATCCATGCCGAGCGAAGCGGCCAGGTCATCCATCGCGTGCTCGATGCCGAACGTCGCCTCTGGCCGCCCCGCGCCACGGTAGGCGTCGGTGGGGGTCTTGGTGGTGAACACCCCGGTGCACTTGAACGAGTAGGCGTCCATCTTGTAGATGGCGTTGAACATGAACGCGCCGAGCAGCGGCACGCCCGGTGTCACCAGCATCAGGTAGGCGCCCATGTCGGCGAGCAGGTCGACCGACAGGCCGCGCAGCCTGCCGTCGGCGTCCGCGGCGATCTTGATCTGCTGGATCTGGTCGCGGCCGTGGTGCGCGGACAGGTTGCCCTCGCTGCGTGACTCGGCCCACTTGACCGGCCTGCCCAGCTTGCGGGCGATCAGCAGGGTCAGCACTTCCTCGGCGGTGACCTGGAGCTTGGACCCGAAGCCACCGCCCACGTCCGGTGCGACGACCCGCAGCTTGTGCTCGGGGATGCCGGTGACCAGGGCCAGCATGACCCGCAGCACGTGCGGGATCTGGGTGGCCGACCACAGCGTGAACTCGTCGGCGACCGGCGCGCACACCGCGGCGCGCGGCTCCATGGCGCACGGAATCAGTCGCTGCTGGCGGTAGGTGCGCTCCAGCACGACCGGCGCGTCGCGGAAGGCGGCGTCGATGTCGCCGTTGCCGAACACCCACTCAAACGACTTGTTGCCTGCCTCGTGCACCTTGGGCGCGCCCTCGGCCAGCGCCGCGCGCATGTCGAGCACCGCCGGCAGTGTCTCGTATTCGACGTCGATCCGCTCCAGCGCGTCGGCCGCCGCGTACCTGTCCCGCGCCACCACGCAGGCGACGATCTCGCCGCCGTAGCGGACCTCGTCGGTAGCCATCGGCGGGTGCGCGGGCATCACGATGTCCGGCGTGACCGGCCAGGCGCACGGCAAGCTGCCCTGCTCGGCGGCGAAGTCGGCGCCGGAGAACGCCGCGATGACGCCGGGCATCTGCCTGGCGCCGGACACGTCGACGCTGAGGATCTTCGCGTGCGCCTGCGGGCTGCGCAGGAAGGCGACGTGCAGCAGCCCGGGCAGCTGGATGTTGTCGGTCCAGTTCGTCTGGCCGGTGACCAGGCGGGCGTCCTCCTTGCGGGTGCGCCGCTTGCCGATCTCCGGTGCCACGGTCTCCGCGGTCACGACGTCACCGCCGCGGACCCTGCTGACGAAGAAGAGGCGGCGCGCAGCACAGCGCGGATGATGTTCTGGTAGCCGGTGCACCGGCACAGGTTGCCTTCGAGGCCCTCGCGCACCTCTTCCTCGGTGGGATGCGGGTTGTCCCTGAGCAGATCGGCCGCCGCCATGATCATGCCCGGCGTGCAGTAGCCGCACTGGAGCGCGTGCTCCTCGTGGAAGGCCCGCTGAAGCGGGTGCCACTCACCGTTCGCCATGCCCTGCTGGCTCGCGGGGGGACTACCCCCCGCTCCCCCCGCTAGGCCTTGAATGGTGGTCACGGAAGACCCGTCCGCCTGCACCGCGAGCACCGCGCACGATTTGACCGAGAGCCCGTCCATCAGGACGGTGCAGGCCCCGCAGTTGGAGGTGTCGCAGCCGATCGGCGTGCCGATCCGGCCGGCCACCTCGCGCAGATAGTGAACAAGCAGCATGCGGGGCTCGACCTCGTCTTCGTACCGCACGCCGTCAATAGCCATGCTGATCTTGGTCATCCGGCCTCCTTGCCGACCTAGCGGGGCAAATACGCCTGAGGCCAACCTAGAGCGCTGGTCGGTGTAACACCAGACCCGATCGGTGCAGCAGGGCCATCAGGCGGTATCGGGCACCTGGAAGCGTTGTGCCACGTGCCCCTCGGGAGCCCTGCCCAGGCCGCGACCAGGCGAAACGTGCGGCGGATCCGGCCCGGTCACCTATGGGCCGGGGAACCGGTCGCGGCCGACCCGCCACAGCACGTTTGGATAGAGATTTAGATCTTTGTATATGGAAACCGTAGGATCTTCGCAAGAATCATGCTAATACCGTGGTCAGGAGCCTACGAAACCAAGGGGGGTCATCTCGATGGCCACTACCGAGCCGGCCGTGCTCGCCGGCGAACAGCCGCTGGAGAAGGGCCTCAAGACCGGAGCGCTGGGGCTGATCTCCAGCGTCGTCATGGGGGTGGCGTCGACCGCTCCGGCCTACAGCCTGGCGGCGACACTCGGCCTCATGGTGGCGGCGGTCGGCCTGCAGAGCCCCATCGTCGCCATCCTCGCTTTCGTCCCGATGCTGCTCACCTCGATCGGCTACAGCGAGCTGAACAAGGCGGACCCGGACTGCGGCACGACGTTCACGTGGGCGACCAGGGCGTTCGGCCCGCGTACCGGCTGGGCCGGGGGCTGGGCCATCGTCGCGGCGGACATCCTGGTGATGGCCAGCCTGGCCCAGGTCGCCGGGCAGTACGTGTTCCTGCTGTTCAACACCGGGAGCATCGGCGCGAACCCGACCAGCGGCTGGGTGCTGCTGGTGGGCGTGGCATGGATCGGCGCGATGACCTACATCTGCTACCGGGGCATCGAGGTCTCCGCCCGGCTCCAGCGCTTCCTGCTCGGCATCGAGATCGTCATGCTGGTGGTGTTCGCGCTGACGGCACTCATCCGGGCAGGCACCGGGCACGCCCCGAAGGGCCACCTGACGCCCAGCATGTCCTGGCTGAACCCATTCGACATTCCGAGCTTCTCGGTCTTCGTCAGCGGCCTGATCCTCATGCTGTTCATCTACTGGGGCTGGGACACCGCGGTCGCCGTCAACGAGGAGACCGCCGACCGGAACCGGACGCCGGGCCGGGCCGCCATCATCTCCACGGTCATCCTGCTGCTCACCTACGTTCTGGTGATCTTCGCCGCGCAGTCGTTCGCGGGCGTCGGCACGTCCGGCATCGGCCTCGGCAACTCGGACAACTCGGGCGACGTGATCTCGGTGCTCGGCGGCGCGGTGTTCGGCACATCCGGCTTCGGCACGGTCCTGGCGCGGCTGCTGGTCCTGATGGTGCTGTCGTCGGCCGCGGCTTCTACCCAGACGACGATCCTGCCGACCGCGCGGACCACGCTGTCCATGGCCGTCTACAAGGCGCTGCCGTCCTCGTTCGCCCGGATGCACCCGCGCTATCAGACGCCGACCGTGTCCACTCTGGTCATGGGCGGGGTCTCCGCCCTGCTGTACGTCCTGTTCAACTACCTGTCCGGCGGGAACGTGATCTACGACGCGGTGACCGGGATCGGCTTGTTCATCGCGTTCTACTACGGCATGACCGGGTTCGCCTGCGCCTGGTACTACCGCAGGACGCTGACCTCGTCGATGCGGAACCTGTGGATGCAGGGGATCCTGCCAGTGGCCGGCGGGCTGATGATGTACTTCGCCGGCGCCTGGTCGCTGTGGATGGACTGGGACGTGGCCACCCAGAACAGCTACACGTCCTGGAAGATGCCGTTCTACCCGGAGTGGCGCATCGGCGGCGTCTTCATGATCGCGTTCTTGTCCGCGGCCGCCGGACTGCTGTTCGGCATCTACAACCGGTTCGCGTCACCCGCGTTCTTCCGCAAGCAGACGCTCACCCGGTCGACCCCGACGCTGGTGCCGGAAGACTGAACGCCAACGGAAAAGGCGCCGGGCATCCCGGCGCCTTTTCGTGTCAAGGGGACCTCAGATCTCGTCGAGGAGCTTCCGCAGCAGCTTGGCGGTGTTCGCGGCCGGTTCGGCCTGGAGGCACAGCTGCTCCATGACCTCCAGGTAGCGGTCCACCTCGGACTGCTTGTCCAGGTAGAGCGCGCTGGTCAGCTGCTCGATGTAGATCACGTCCTGCAAGTCAGGCTCGGCGAACCGCAAGATCGTGAACGGACCACCGCAGGCGGAGTGCCCGCCGACGCGGAACGGCAGGACCTGGAGGGTCACCGCCGGGTGGTCGGTGACCTCGATCAGGTGCCTGATCTGCTCGCGCATCACTTCGGCACTGCCTATCGGACGGCGCAGGACGCCCTCGTCGACGACCGCCCACAGCTGCGGGGCACCGGGGCGGCTGAGGATGTCCTGGCGGCTGATCCGCAGGTCCGTGCGCCGGGCGAGTTCTTCCTCGGTGACGGCGGGGTAACCGGTACGCAGCAGCGCGCTGGCGTAACCGCCAGTCTGCAGCAGGCCCGGTACATACTGGATCTGGTAGGTCCGGATAACGGATGCGGCTGCCTCCAGGCCGACATACGGCTCGACCCAGGTCGGCAGTATGTCGGAGAAGGCGTGCCACCAGCCGGGCGTGTTCGACTCCCTGGCCATGTTGAGCAACGCCGCACGCTCATCACCGTCGATAACGCCGTAGAGCGTGAGCAGATCGGCTACGTCGCGCTCCTTGAAGCCGACGCGGCCATGTTCCATCCGGCTGATCTTCGAGTGCGATCCGCGGATCGAGTCCGCGGCCTGCTCCGCCGTGATACCACGCTGTTCGCGAAGCTTACGCAGATGACTGCCGAGTACCATGCGCTGTACGGTCGGCCCGCCAGCGCGGGCGCCGAACATGCTGGGCGGTACATCCCAGGCCGAGTCTTCGGACGAGACCATCGGCCCTCCTCGCATCGGTGTGCCACTGATCATAGCGGGGTAAGGACCACAGTCTCCCACGTCCTGTTGCCATCGGGAAAGGCCGTTACATGACATTTCAATAGATGCCCGTGGCGCTTCGTGTTTGCGCAGGTAGAAAGCGTCACCTTGACGGACTTACTGCCCAACCTGCTGGCGCTAGCCTGCCGATGGCAGTGCCTACCGGCGAGTAGACCAGTGCGGTTACCCGCTCGGGCGCGGTGCGCCGCTAGCTCGCACTAGTCTTCCCTGGGGTTCTCAGGCCACCATCTGGTCGAATTCTCCGTCTTTCGCCCCGGCCAGGAACGCGTGGATCTCTCCGGGCGTGTAGACGAGGACCGGACCGTCGGGGAAACGCGAGTTGCGGACCGCGATCTCGCCGCTTGGCAATGCCGCTAGTTCTACGCACTCTCCCGTGCCGTTACTGTACTGACTCTTGTGCCAGCGAACGTCCCCGAGTTCAGCGGCCGGCATGCCGTTGTAGGTGGTGTCCATTACTCTCCCCTGGTGCTGTGGTAGGAGCTGGGGCTGGCGCGCTGATCGTGTGCCGACCGTTGCGCCGGTCCGGGCCGTGTCCTCCGACAGGATGAAACGAGTCAGGGACCGGATCGGGTTCACTCGCCGTCCTTCGTTAGAGCTCGAAGTCGGATCCCCGCGGGGTAGACGGGTGCTTCCCCGTTACCCTCCGTGGAGCCCTCGAAACATCTGCACGAGGCGAATGAACGTGCATCCGGCCTTGCATTTGCACAATATATCAGGCAACATACTGTCTAGGCACGCTATTAACACCAGTGACGGGCACGGGTTTCGCGCCCGGAGACGATGCAGAAAGCGGTCTGTTGGCGCATCTCAGTGTCGCTGCCGGTAACGGAGATGACGACGAGGACGTCATCCCGTGGACCGGCCCTGCTGACGGTATGCCACGACTGCTCCCCGTGCCTTCCGCGTGGTGGGAGACCCCCGCGGTCACTACCAGGGCGCTGAGCGCCCGGCCCGAAGAGGCGCGCACCGCCCGCCACTTCGTCCGCGAGCTGCTTGTTTGCTGGGGACTTGAGGCGCTGGCCGACGACGCCGAGATGATCGTCGACGAACTCGTGGTCAACGCTGTTCTCCATGGGACTCATAACGGCATGCGCCAAGGCGCCAGCTCGGTCCTGCGCCTGTGCATGCTCCGTCGCGTCGGGGAAGTCATGCTAGCCGTGGTCGATCCGGGCAACGAGGCGCCCATGCCGCGCCAGCCCGACTGGACCGGCGAGAACGGCCGTGGCCTCCAGATCGTCGGCGCGCTCAGCCACGTCTGGGGCTGGAGCCCCATTGCCGGCCACGGCAAGGCCGTCTGGGCCGTCCTCCGCGACAGCTAACGTCCCCGCGACAGCTAACGTCCCCGCGCCACCCCTCGACGGTGCCCGACATTTCAGCATTTGCACCGTTTCGCCCGCCGCAGCACGGCTCCTAACGTGTCAGAAAAGTGCTTCATGGTGAGAAAGGCGCCAGATCTGGCGCCTTTTCTTCCACTAGGCCCTTTTTCAACATGAGAAGTCAGGCGCGCGTGTCGCTGCAGACACTCAAGTCACATCGGCCCCACGGCGTCAGGCGGGCCCAAGCCTGTTTCGCCACTTCCGTAACAGCAGCCACGCACTATCAGAGGCTGCTGCGCAAGGGTTCCTCGGGCGCGTGCATCAGCACGTGCTCGACCAGCGTGATGAGCACCTGCTTGGCGGATTCCCGGCTGCGCGCGTCGCAGTGAATGATGGGCAGTTCCGGATCGAGATCCAGGGCGACCCTTACGTCCTCCCCGCTATACCGGCGCGCGCCGTCGAAGTTGTTCAGCGCCACGATGAACGGGATGTCCCGGCGCTCGAAGTAGTCGATGGCGGGGAAGCTGTCCGCAAGCCGGCGGGTGTCCGCCAGAACCACCGCGCCCAGCGCGCCGATCGCCAGCTCATCCCACATGAACCAGAACCGCTGCTGGCCCGGCGTGCCGAACAGGTACAGCACGAGGTCGCTGCGCAGGCTGATGCGGCCGAAGTCCATCGCCACCGTCGTGGTGGTCTTCTGTTCTACCCCCGCGGTGCTGTCGCTGCGCAGGCTGCCCTCGGTCAGCGGCTCCTCGGTGCGTAGCGGCTTGATCTCGCTCACCGCGCCCACCAGCGTGGTCTTGCCCACGCCGAAGCCGCCTGCCAGCAGGATCTTGATCGCACGATGCTGTCTGACGCCCGCGCCGGAGTAGTCAAAGCCCCCGGAGACCATTGAGCACCTCCCGCAGAGTTTGCTTGTCGACCCGCTCCGCCATCGTGACGGGTGCGCGGATCGCGATCAGGCCGAGTTCCCGAAGGTCGGCGAGGAGAATGCGGACGACGCCGAGGGGGAGGTCAACGTCCGAGGCGATATCAGCGACGGTGGTAGGCGCCTGGGCTAGCTGAAGAACGCTTACATGCTCGGGACCTAGGCTAGCGGGGTCACCGGTCAGTTCGTGCGTGGATACCACAGTTGCCACAAGATCGAAAGATTCACCAGAATGCCGGGTCCGGCCTCTGGTCAGCGCATATGGCCGGACGACCGGACCTGCCTCGGCATCCATCCACCGTTCGTCGTTGCCTGCCACTGCTAACCCCAGCTGTTGCCGACTGGGGTGCGCCTGTTGACCCGGATGTGTTCGCCGGCTCGGCGCACCAGGACGGCCATCTCATAGGCGACCAGACCGAGGTCGGCACCGCTGTCCGTGAGGACGGCCAGGCAGGTTCCGCTGCCGGCCGCGCACACGAACAGGAATCCGGACTCCATTTCGATGATCGTCTGCCGTACGGCTCCGCCGCCGAAGTGGCTGCCGGCGCCCTTGGCGAGTGACTGGAACCCGGCGGCAAGGGCGGCCAGGTGCTCGGCGTCGTCGCGGCCGAGGCTTCGTGACGCGCCGAGCGCAATGCCATCCTGCGAAAGGATGACCGCCTTGCTGATCGAGGCGACGCGCATTACCAGGTCGTCGAGCAGCCAGTCGAGCTGGCCGGCCTGGCTATGCTCCATCTGATTCCCCCTCGGATGCCGGTTCAGATTCCCAGGGCGGCTCTCCGCCCGCGGCGCGCTGCGACCGCCCCTCCTGCAAGCCGCGCTGCAGCGCCGACATCGTGGCCCGGATCTCGGCGGGTGACGGGCCTTCCGCCGGTTCCGCGCCGGGCGGCGCCGTACCGGATCCGCCCGCGCCCGCGCGGCCCACCCTGGTCGTGGGCTCACCGCGCAGCTGCGGCGCGATGCTCGCCTGCTTGACCCGGCGTGGCAGCCCCTTGAAGTCGTCCGCCTCGCCGTCCCCGATGCCCGGCAAGCCGTCGTCATCCTGCGGCAACTGCTCGGCCGTTCCGGGTACCACCGGAAGCGGGCCGCTCTCCAGGGGCAGCTCCCACGGCGGCCGCGAGATCTTGCCGGGGCTCGTGCCCGACCCGGGCGGTGCCGCGGGTGACGGTGCGGCCGGGGTCTCGGCCTGCCAGCCGGTGAAGGCGGCGGGTTGGCCGGTCCCGTACGACGCGGGCGTGGCACCGAACGGCGACCCGCTGCCCGGGAAGCCGGATCCGGCCAGCGAAGCCGGCGGTGCCGGGCTGGCCGGCGCGGCCGGGCTGGCCGGCGGATCGCCGTCACGATGTGGTGTGAACATGTTGAAGGACGGGATACCGCCGCCCGGCGGCCGCCCGCCGCCTGACCGGCCGCGGGTCCGGCGCGGCAGGTCGCCGTCCTCGGCGCCGCTTCCGGCATCCGCGAAGCCGTCGGCCTCATCGGCGGCGACGGCCCGGTCGAAGCCCGTTCCGAACCCGGAGCCGTCTCTGGCGGGGAACCCGGCGGGTGACGGGAACCCGTCGGCGCCGTGCCCGTTGCCGTTGGCAGTTCCGCCGTTCGCGGTTCCGCCGTTGGCGTCCGGGCGCCCCGGGTGCTGGCCGTCGCGCGCCAGGCCGTCGGGGAAGCCGCTCTGCGTCCGGCGCATCGCGCCGGAGATCCGCGGACCGCCGGTGATCTGTGTCCCTCGGTCGGCCTGCTGGTCGAACGGCCAGTCCTGATCGAACGGGGCGGCCTCGTCGGACGCGAGGCTGGCTGACCCCTCGCGGAACTGGCCGGTGCCGAGAGCCGCGCCTGGGAAGCCATTGCCGTTCGGCCCCATGGCCCCGCCGGTGAGCCCGGACAGGGCCGCGTCGGCGCCGGTGATCGCCACGGGTTCGCCGGGCAGGCTGGCGCGGAAGGCTTCCTCGGCCACCACCAGGTGCCGCGGGATCAGTACGACGGCCTCGGTGCCGCCGTACGGTGACGCCTTGAGCGTCACCCGGATGCCGTGCCGTCTGGCCAGCTGGCTGACCACGAACAGGCCGAGCTGCTCGCTGTCCGACGGGTTGAACTCGGGCGGGCTGGCCAGCCGCTCGTTCAGCTCTACCAGCCGCTGCTCGCTCATCCCCAGGCCGCGGTCCTCGACCTCGATGGCGAAGCCGTTCGCGACCGTCTCACCGGAGACCCGGACCGAGGTGTACGGCGGGGACAGCGTGGTGGCGTTCTCGACCAGCTCGGCGAGCAGGTGGATCACGTCGGCGACCGCCGAGCCGGACAGCGCCGCCTGGCTGCGCGTGGCGACAGAAACCCGCGCATAGTCCTCCACCTCGGCGATGGCGCCGCGCATGACGTCGACCATGCGGACGGGGGAGGACCAGGAGCGGCCGGCCGGCGCGCCCGCCAGGATGACCAGGCCCTCGGCGTGCCGGCGCATGCGGGTCGTGAGGTGGTCGAGGCGGAACAGGTCGTCCAGCGCCTCGGGATCGGACGCGCGGCGCTCCATCTGGTCGAGCAGCGTCAGCTGGCGGTGCAGCAGCGACTGGCTTCGGCGCGCCAGGCTGCGGAACACGTCGTTGATGCCACGGCGCAGCCGCGCCTCTTCCACCGCGGAGCGGATGGCGGTCTGGCGGACCAGGTCGAACGCCTGGCCGACCCGCCCGATCTCGTCGCCGCCGACCCGGAGCGGCGGCGCTTCGGCCGCCACGTCCACGTCGTCGCCTCGGCGCAGCCTGCCCACCACGTCGGGCAGCTTGTTCTCGGCCAGCTCGAGCGCGTTCGTCTCCAGGCCGCGCAGCCTGCGGATGATGCCGCGGCCGACCAGGGTGGTCATGATGATGGTCAGCAGCAGGCCCGCCAGGGCGATGCCGCTGGTGTAGGCCACGCGTACCCACGCCGCGTGGGTGATCTGGTGGTCCACGGCGAGCTGGGCCGCCACGTCGCTGACGCCGGCGTTGAAGTTGGCGGTCTGCAGCTGGCCAGCCAGGCGCTGCCAGTCCGCCAGGCTCAGGTGCAGCTGGCCGACAGGTACGCCGCCGGCCACCGCCGCCTCGATCCGGTTCAGCTGCTGGACCAGCGGGGCCGTTCCCTTCAGCCCCGCGCTGTAGACGGCCAGGTTGTACGGGTCGAAGAGCGACTGGTAGTCGACAGTGTCGCCTTGCCGGGTCGACGCCATCTCCGCGAACGCGGCGCGATCCGCCTGGGAGGCCTTGTTTGCGGCCAGCATCCCGGACAGCAGAGCGTCTTCCTCGGAGATCGCCTCGTGGGCCGAAACCGTCGCGATCAGGGCGAGCGCCTGGCTGGCGGCGGTGGGGTCGCCCACAGTGCTGGCTTCCGCGAGGAAGAGCTTCGGCCCGTTCTGGATGCCCTGGCTGTACGCGCCGATGGCGTCAAGCGCCGTCATCGGCTGGCCGGCGGCGATCAGCCGCGCCTCGACGCCCTTCCGAAGGTCAGGCAGCTGGCCGATGCCGTCGAGGACGGCCTTGATGGCCGTGGCGATGCCGGGGGTCTCGGCGCTCCTGGTCGCATCGGAGTTCATCGCGGCGACGAAGGCAGGCTCGTGCGCGTTGGTCGTGTTGATGGCGGACACGTACGCCGCCAGGTTGGCCTGCGTGGGCTCGAACAGGTAAACGGTCGCGGCCAGGCGCTCCGCCTGCAGGTAATTGGTGAAAACCGCGGCGGGCACCGCGGTCGCGTTGAAGAGGCTGGGCGCGCGATCCAGGTTGATGGCGTTGTGTACCGACGTGGTTACCACGTATGAGAGCAGGCCGATCATGGTGACGAGCGGAATCGCCACCAGGAAGTAGATGCGGAGCCTAATGGACCGACGGCGCGATCCCATGGCACCCCCACAGTTACGGTGCGTCGCATGCAAGCCTCTCCCCCGTACGCATGCGACTAACGGGCAAGGGGGCCAGAATAGCCCATAATGGGCATCGTTCGCGGCTGAAGCAGGATATATGTGTGGATATACCGGTGTGGCCCATTTGGTCATTAACGCTACTACTTGATAGTGGCTGTGACTCAGGGTGATCGTGGGGCAGGATGGACTACCGCTGAGCGGTCCGGTCCCGCGCCGGGCGCTGGGTCCGCCGGAATGTCGGTGGCACCGCCTACCCTAGTTGCGTGAACGCCTTCGCGATCGACGCCCTCCTGGACGGGCTCAATCCCCAGCAGCGCGCCGCCGTGGTGCACGAGGGCAGCCCGTTGCTCATCGTGGCCGGCGCGGGTTCGGGCAAGACCCGGGTGCTCACCCACCGGATCGCCTACCTGCTCGCGGCCAGGGACGTAACTCCGCGCGAGATCCTGGCGATCACGTTCACCAACAAGGCGGCCGGGGAGATGGCCACCCGAGTCGCCGCCCTGGTCGGGCCGCAGTCGCGCAGCATGTGGGTGATGACCTTCCACTCGGCCTGCGTGCGGATCCTGCGCCGCGAGGCGAAGCGGTTCGGCTACCCGAGCTCGTTCTCGATCTACGACCAGGGCGACTCGCAGCGGCTGATGGCCCTGGTCTGCCGCGAGCTCGAGCTGGACGCCAAGCAGTACCCGCCCAAGGCGATGGCGGCCCAGGTCTCGGACCTGAAGAACGACCTGATCGATCACGAGACGTTCACCAGCCGCGCCCAGGGAGCCAGGGAGAAGGCGCTGGCCGAGGCGTACAGCGAATACCAGCGGCGGCTGCTGGCGGCCGGCGCGATGGACTTCGACGACCTCATCATGGTCACCGTCAACCTGTTCCAGGCGATGCCCGAGGTCGCCGAGCAGTACCGGCGGCGGTTCCGCCACGTGCTGGTGGACGAGTATCAGGACACCAACCACGCGCAGTACATCCTGGTGCGCGAGCTGGTGACCGGCAGCGGCCCCAGCCCGGAGAACCCGCTCACTCCGTCCGAGTTGTGCGTGGTGGGCGACGCCGACCAGTCGATCTACGCGTTCCGCGGCGCGACGATCAGGAACATCGTGGAGTTCGAGGAGGACTATCCGGACGCCACCGTCATCCTGCTCGAGCAGAACTACCGGTCCAGCCAGAACATCCTGGCCGCGGCGAACGCCGTGGTGTCGCGCAACCAGGGCCGCAAGCCGAAGAACCTGTGGTCCGACCAGGGCGACGGCCCACCGATCGTGGGGTACGTCGCGGACAACGAGCACGACGAGGCCGCGTTCGTGGCCCAGGAGGTGGACCGCCTGGCCGACGCGGGCGAGGCCAAGCCGGGTCAGGTCGCCGTCTTCTACCGCACCAACGCGCAGTCCCGGATCTTCGAGGAGATCTTCATCCGGGTCGGCCTGCCGTACCGGGTGGTCGGCGGGGTCCGGTTCTACGAGCGCCGCGAGGTCCGCGACCTGCTCGCCTACCTGCGGCTGGTGGCCAACCCGGCCGACGAGGTGTCACTGCGCCGGGTGCTCAACGTGCCCAAGCGCGGCATCGGCGACCGCGCCGAGGAATACGTGGCCGCCTTCGCCCAGCGCGAGCGGATCACGTTCGCCGAGGCGATCACCCGGCCGGCCGACGCGCCGGGCATGGCAAGCCGGTCCGCGAACGCAATCGAGGGCTTCAACGAGCTGATCGGCGGACTGCGGGAGCTGGCCGAGCACGCGCCGGTAGCCGAGCTCGCGGAGCAGATCCTGATCCGCACCGGGTACGTGGAGGCGCTGGAGAACTCCTCGGACCTGCAGGACAAGAGCCGGATCGAGAACGTGCAGGAAATGGTCAACGTGGCCCGCGAGTTCGACGGGTCGCGCGACGACGGGACGCTGGCCGAGTTCCTCGAGCAGGTCTCGCTGGTGGCCGACGCGGACGAGATACCCGAGGGGGCAGAGCACGGCGGCATGGTCACGCTGATGACCCTGCACACCGCCAAGGGCCTGGAGTTCCCCGTGGTGTTTCTCACCGGCCTCGAAGAAGAGGTGTTCCCGCACCAGCGCTCGCTCGCCTCCCTGGATTCCAAGGAGCTGGAAGAGGAGCGCCGCCTGGCTTACGTCGGCATCACCAGGGCCGAGCAGCGGCTGTACGTGACCCGCGCCTACCGGCGGATCTGGTGGGGGCGCCCGGCCCAGCACAAGCCGTCCCGGTTCCTCGAGGAGATACCGGCCGGCCTGATCGAGTGGCGCCGGGACGCGGCCGCGGCCATGTCGGCGTTCCGGCCGGCCCAGGAGCAGCTATCGCAACGGGCGGGCGTCCGCTCGCCGGGGAACCGGGCCATTCCGTCGCTGCGCCCGGGCGACCTGGTCAACCACGACAAATACGGGCTGGGCACGGTGATGTCCACCGACGGCTTCGGCACCGACGCGGAGGCCAAGGTCAACTTCGGCGACGGCTACGGGGTCAAGCACCTGGTGCTGGCCTACGCCCCGCTCGAGAAGCTGTAACCCGCGCTGTCCGCTGGTGGCGGCTGGGGCTGGTGTGCAGCATGTGTCTGGCGGTACGCGAGCGCATTACCAGCCCGGCGAACAATGTGGAAGTCTGCCCTCTTGTGGTAGATCAACCCCCGCAGCCGGGGGTCAGGACTCCACAAAAGGGAAATCCTCCACGTTGTCCGGGACCATCGGTCGGCCGCCGAGGCGAGGCCGGACGGCCCGCGGGCGCGGCCGACCACGGCACCACCGGATCACCTTATTGATGGCCGGCCGGTAACCCGCGCTGCGGTGGATACGGCCCGCTCCCCTGCTGCCCCGGCCTTGGCGGGTGCGGGTAGGGACCCGGCCCCTGCGGCCGGGGGTAGGGGCCCGAGCCCTGGGGCTGCGGCTGGCCCTGGGGCTGCGGTGCAGGTTGCGGCTGGGGCGCAGGGTGGGGCTGGGGTGCAGGTTGGGGCTGGGGTGCAGGCTGACCCTGAGGCTGGGGCTGCGCCTGGGGCGCAGGCTGGGATTGGGGCGCGGGCTGAGGCCCGGGGGAGGGCTGGGGATAGCCGCCCGAGCCCGGTGCCTGCGGGTATCCGCCGGAACCTGACCCTGGCGGCGGGCGCCGGGCGCCGCCCCCGCCTCCCCGGCCGTCCGCGCCTCCCCGGCCGTCCGCGCCTCCCCGGCCGTCCGCGGGGGCGCCAAGAGGACCGGTCGGAGCCGGGCCGGCCTGGCCCATCGGGCGGGTGAGCCCGTCCACGTCGTTCTGGCCGGGCGGGAGCCGGTCCTTGACCAGCGGGCGCGGGCCGCGCGACCGCCGCCCAGCGCCGGATCGCGGCCCAGCGCCGGATCGCGGCCCAGCGCCGGATCGCGGCCCAGCGCCGGACCGCGGCTCCGTGCCGGACCGGGCGGGCTGCCCGGCCCGCGGCCGGCGGGGCCTGGTGCGGAAGTCGAGGAACAGCCGCAGGCCGGTTATCACGATGGCGACGATCGTGGCGAACGTCATCGCGGTGAATCCGTTGGAGATCCACTTGCCGCCGTGGATGATCAGCCCGATCTTGGAGGTGTCCACGGACCTGTCGTTGATGGCCCCGGCGATGACCGCGGTCGGCACGTAGCAGAACACCGGCACCGGGATGATCAACCGGACCGAGCGGGTCCGCACGGCGATTCCCGCGACGATCGTGCCGAGAACGAGCAGGACGCCGAGCACTGCGCCGGGATCTTTACGTTGGACAACCGTAATAACCGCGCCCAGCAGGGCGCTGCCGGCCACGATGCCGATCCCGGCGGAACCTGGGAGCGTGCCCAGCCGGCCAAGGACTCCCTGGCGCCTGGCCGCGCGCCCGTGCATGCTCCCCCCGTTCGGCGGCGGCCCGCCTGCCGCCTGCCCGCGGTGCCCGCGCGGCTCTGGCGGGGCCTGCATCCTGCGGGTATGTGCCCGAGGATCGCCGTCGTCAACCCACATTTCACGGGTCTGGGCGTCACGTCCCGCGTCCTGCCGAGGGGTCCGGTCACCAGGCCGACGCGCGCTGGAACGCCGAGCACGCCCGCGATCGCCATCCGGCGGCCGACGGTTCGGCGGGTCGGCATCGTGCCAATGTGGGTCAGACATGTGTTTCGGATGTTAGCGGTTGCGGGTGGGTAACAGGAACGGACAGGTAACCTTCAACAGATGGTAACGATCGTGACTCAGGGGCCGGAGTCATTCGTGACACTATGTTCCAGGGTACGGAGGTAACCGGATGCTCGGCGGACGCACGCCGGCCGGGGGACCGGCGCCGCTGTGGGGCATCGCAGGCAAGGTCGGCTACGCCGTCTGCTGCGTCGTCTCGGCCGTCGTGCTTCTGGTCAGCGGGTGGGCGCACACGCAGTACCAGAAGGTGGCCGCGATCGGCCAGTCCCACGCGATCGCCAGCGGCCCCTCGATCGGCGAGATGAACATCTTGCTGATGGGCCTGGAGAGCCGTACCGACTGGAACGGCAACGTCCTGCCCAATGACATCCTGAACGCGCTGCACGCCGGCAGCAGGAACGGTGTCCTCAACGAGGGCGTCGGCGGCAACACCACCAACACCCTGATCCTGATCCACATCCCCGCGGGCGGCGGCAAGGCGGTCGGCATCTCGATCCCGCGCGACGACTACGTCACGTACCCGCAGTCCTTCGACGGCCAGACCCTCCCGTACCCGCAGGCCTACTCGGGCGAGACCGCCGACAAGATCGACAAGGCGTACGGCCTCGCGCTCGCGGCCAGGGAGTCCCAGCTCGAAGCCGCCGGTCACAGCGGACTGACCAACGCGATCGCGTTCCAGGGCAACGAGGCGGGCCGTGCCGCGGCGGTCGCCACGGTTGCGGCGGTCGCCGGTGTCCGTATCGATCACTTCGCCGAGGTCAACCTCGACGGGTTCTACGAGCTGGCCAGGGACCTCGGCGGCGTCGAGGTCTGCCTCAACCATCCGATCTGGCCGGCGGACGCCAACTCCGGGTTCTACGCCAAGAAGGCCGGCCATCAGCACCTGAACGCCAAGCTCGCGCTCGCGTTCGTCCGTCAGCGCGACGGCTTGACCAACGGTGACCTGGACCGGACGCACCGGCAGCAGGCCTTCATCGACTCGGTGCTGCACCAGCTGAAGACGCAGGGCGTGCTCGACGACTTGACCAAGGTCAACTCGCTGCTGTCCACGGCGAGCCAGTACGTGATCACCGACTCCGGCTGGGACCTGACCGACTTCGCCACCCAGATGCGGTCGCTCACCGCCAAGAACATCGTGTTCAAGACGCTGCCGATCGTCGGCTACCAGCAGATCAACGGCCAGGACGACAACGTCATCAACATCCCCCAGGTCCAGCAGTTCGTGCAGCAGAACTTCGCGGCCGTGGACAAGCCGCAGGCCAGCACGCCCGGCAGCGGCAGCAGCCACAAGGCGACGGCACCGCCCGCCGACCCGGCGAACACCACGGTCGAGGTATACAACGGCGGCGGCCGCCAGGGGCTGGCCGGCGAGGTATCGAACGCGCTGGTCCAGGCGGGCTACAAGGCAGGCAGCATCGGCAACGTGCAGCCCAGGACCACCACCGAGGTGCTGTACGGCTCCGGCTCGCTGGGCAGTGCGGACGCGATCGCGGCGGCGCTCAACGTGACCGCCAAGGCCAGCGGCACGCTGCCGGCCGGCACGGTCGAGGTCCTGCTCGGCTCCGACGCGACCAGCGTGCCGACGTTCAGCAGCGGCGCCAGCCCCAGCCCGAGCACGGGCGCGAGCTCGACTTCAAGCTCGCCGTCCGCGTCGGCGTCGCAGCCCGGCAACAATGCCGCTGGCGGTGCGGTGAACGCTGTTAACGGTATCCCTTGCGTGAACTAATTACCGTGCGCCGCAAATCCCGTTCTGGGATGTCGAGCAACAGAACGTTATGCCAAAATTGCTTTATGCATGCAAAAGATGACGACCTGATCGCCGCGCTCGGACCCGGACTTGAGGGCGAAGAACTGCTCTCAGCCGCGTACGTGAAGGTTCATACGTCGTTCAGCGCGTTCCGGTACACACCGCTCGGCAATTACCTCATCGCCAGGCCAGCGGCACGTTCCGCGGCGAAGAAAATCACTAAAGAAACCGAATTTCCGCTGGATGCCGCCATGGTGTTCGGAATTACGCCGAACGCGCTGCACGTATGGCGGGCCGATCCCATGCTCAACCAGGTCACCGATCATCTGGGGCACATCCCGCTGGACCGGATCACCGGGTTCGCGGTCAAGCCCGGGCGCAGCTGGCAGCCGGTCACGATCACGCTCGAGAACGGCCACTCCTTCGACTTGGAGGGGCGCGGCGCCGTGCACCAGATCGAGAGCGAGTTCCGCAGGATCAAGGGGGCCTGAGGACGGCTAGGCTGACGGTCATACCAGCGATCCTGGGAGGACGGTCATGGGCAATATCCGGGTAATCGTGGCGAAGGCGGGGCTGGACGGGCACGATCGCGGCGCCAAGGTCGTGGCCAGGGCGCTGCGTGACGCCGGCGTCGAGGTCATCTACACCGGCCTGCACCAGACCCCGGAGCAGATCGTGGCCGCCGCCATCCAGGAAGACGTCGACGCGATCGGGCTGTCCATCCTGTCCGGCGCGCACATGACGCTGTTCCGCCGGGTCATCGAGCTGCTGCGCGAGCAAGATGCCGCGGACATCGTGGTGTTCGGCGGCGGGATCATCCCGGACGCCGACATCGATGAGCTCACCACGATGGGCGTCGCGAAGATCTTCACGCCGGGCGCGTCCACCACCGAGATCGTCGCCTGGGTCAACGACGAGCTCGGCCACGAGGTTGCGGGCCAGCAGGTCTGAGAGTCACCTCACACGCTGCCGCGCGCGGGGCGGGCGGCGAATGCCGCGCGGCTGAGGCTAGGCTCAGTAGCTGACCGCCACTCGGCGGAAACTCAAGGAAACGCAAACCGTAGAGCGCAGAACGGACCCCCAGTGGACCTGTTTGAGTATCAGGCGAAGGAGCTATTCGCCGAGTACGGCGTCCCGGTGCAGGCTGGCAAGCTCGCCCGCACCGCGGCGGAGGCGCGCGACATCGCGGCGGAGTTCGCCGCGAAGGCCCCCCGGCAGAGCCGGCCCAGCCCGCTAGTCGTCGTCAAGGCGCAGGTGAAGACCGGCGGGCGCGGCAAGGCGGGCGGCGTGAAGCTGGCCGACGGACCGGACGAGGCCCACGCCAAGGCGAGCCAGATCCTCGGCATGGACATCAAGGGTCACACCGTGCACTCGGTGCTGATCGCCGAGGCGACCGACATCGCGGCCGAGTACTACGTGTCGTTCCTGCTCGACCGGGCGAACCGCACGTTCCTGTCGATCTGCTCGGTGCAGGGTGGCATGGAGATCGAAGAGGTCGCGCACACCAACCCGGACGCGGTCGCGCGCATCCCGGTGAACCCGCTGACCGGCGTGGACAAAGCGAAGGCGCAGGAGATCATCGCGGCGGGCCGCATCCCGGCCGAGGCGGCCGAAGGTGCCGCGCTCCTCGTCGAGCGCCTCTGGGCCATGTTCACCGACGAGGACGCCACGCTGGTCGAGGTCAACCCGATGGTGCTCACCCCCGCCGGCGACGTGCTCGCGGTCGACGGCAAGGTCACGCTGGACGACAACGCCGCGTTCCGCCAGGACCACGCGCGCTTCGCCGACACGACGAACACCGACCCGATCGAGGCCCGCGCCAAGGAGAAGCACCTCAACTACGTCAAGCTCGAGGGTCAGGTCGGCATCATCGGCAACGGCGCCGGCCTGGTCATGTCCACACTGGACGTGGTCGCCTACGCGGGCGAGCGGTTCGGGGGCATGAAGCCGGCGAACTTCCTTGACATCGGCGGCGGCGCGTCGGCCGAGGTGATGGCCAACGGCCTGGAGATCGTGCTGTCCGACCCGAGCGTGCGGTCGGTCTTCGTGAACGTCTTCGGCGGGATCACCGCGTGCGACGCGGTCGCCAACGGCATCGTGTCCGCGATCGGCATGCTGAACGGTCGCGGCGAGGCGGTGAACCGGCCGATCGTGGTCCGGCTGGACGGGAACAACGCGATCGAGGGCAGGCGCATCCTCGACGAGGCCGCGATACCGGTGGTGGAGCGGGTAGACACGATGGACGGCGCCGCCGCGCGCGCGGCCGAGCTAGCAGCGAGGTAACCGATGGCCATCTTCCTCACCAGCCAGAGCCGGATCCTGATTCAAGGCATCACCGGCTCGGAGGGCCGCAAGCACGGCGCGCGGATGATCGCGGCCGGCACGAAGGTCGTCGGCGGCACGAACCCCCGCAAAGCCGGGCAGACGGTTGCACTGGACGGCCAGGACATCCCGGTTTTCGGCACCGTCGCGGACACGATGGCGGCCACCGGCGCCGATGTTTCCGTGGTCTTCGTGCCCGCGTCCGGCACGAAGGACGCCGTGATCGAGGCCATCGACGCGCAGATCCCGCTCTGCATCGTGATCACCGAAGGCATCCCGGTGCACGACACCGGGGAATTCTGGGCCTACGCGTCGGCTCGCGGCAATCAGACGAGGATCATCGGGCCGAACTGCCCCGGCGTCGCCTCGCCCGGCAAGTCCAACGCGGGCATCATCCCGGCGGACATCACCACCGAGGGGCGGATCGGCCTGGTCTCCAAGTCCGGCACGCTGACCTACCAGATGATGTACGAACTGCGGGACATCGGGTTCTCCACCGCCGTCGGCATCGGCGGTGACCCGGTGATCGGCACGACGCACATCGACTGCCTTCAGGCCTTCCAGGAGGACCCGGAGACCGAGGCGATCGTGATGATCGGCGAGATCGGCGGCGACGCGGAGGAGCGGGCCGGCGCGTTCATCGAGCAGCACGTGACCAAGCCGGTGGTCGGCTACGTCGCGGGGTTCACCGCGCCGGAGGGCAAGACGATGGGCCACGCCGGCGCGATCATCTCCGGCTCGTCCGGCACCGCGCAGGCCAAGAAGGAAGCCCTGGAGAAGGCCGGTGTCCGGGTCGGCAAAACCCCGTCCGAAACCGCTCAGCTGATCCGCGACATCATGCGCTCCCGCTAGGTTTCACGGATAGACGAGGCGGCGCGCCTCCCCGCCGCCGCGGGCCGGTTTTGCGAAGATCGGCCTTGTGAGCCTTTCCTCCGATGCTCCGCCCGTCGCGGCGGCTGCGGCGCCCGCCGCGCCGCAGCGGCCGCTGGTCGTCACCGGCGGCATCGCGGCGTGCGCGGCGGCGGCCAGCGGGCTGGCCGTGCTCACCACGCTCACCGCGGTCGGCTGGATCACCGCGCCGCACGTCGGGATCGGGCACGGCCTCGGCGGGGTGCTGCGCACCGCCGGCCTGCTCTGGCTGGTGGCGCACCACGTGGGCTTCACCGTCCACGGCGCCGGCCGGATCGGCATGCTGCCGCTCGGCCTGGTCTGCCTGCCCGGCGCGCTGCTCGCCCTAGCCGGCCGCTGGGTGGTCAGGAACAGCGCGATCACGCAGTTGCGCAACGTCGGGTACGTGGCGGCCGCGCTCGCGTTTCCCTACGCGCTGCTGGCCGGCGCCCTTGCCGTGGCTACCCGGACCCCGGTCGCCGCCCCCGAACTCTGGCAGGCGGTGCTCGCCTCGTTCCTGCTGGCGATCGTCGCGGGCGGCCTCGGCGCGGCCCGCGGCCTCGCCCCGTGGTCCAGGCTCGCCGCGCTGATGCCGCCGCGGCCGCGCTCGGTCGTGATGGGCATGCTCGCCACCGGCGCCGTGCTCACCGCCGCCGGCGCGGCGCTGGCCGGCGGCTCGCTCGCGGTGCACGCTCATCAGGTCCGCCTCGCCAGCGACGCGTTGTCGGCTGGTCCGGGTGGCGCCGCTCTCCTTCTCCTCGCTCAGCTGGCTTATATCCCGAACGCCATAATCTGGGCGGTCTCGTACACCCTGGGTCCCGGATTCGCCTTCGGCACTGGCACGGTGGTGGCACCGACCGGGTCGGCGCTCGGTGCCGTACCGGTGTTCCCGATGCTCGCCGGGCTTCCGGGCGGCGCGCGGCCGGGCGGGCCTGGCTGGCTGGCGTTCGGCGTGCTCGCCGTGCCGTACCTGGCCGGGGTGTCCGGCGGCATCGTGACCGTGCGCGTCGCCCCGACCGCCATGCTCGAGGCCGCGCCGCTGTGGGGCTTCGCGGCCGGCACCGCGGCCGGGCTGCTCACCGGCGTGGCCGCGGCGTTCGCCGGCGGCCCGCTCGGCAACGGCCGGCTGGCCGCGGTCGGCCCGTCCGGCCTCCAGGTCGGCCTCGTCGCGGTCATCGAGGTCGGCGTGATCGCCGCCATCGCGGCTGGCGCGGCCAACTGGCTGATCCTCCGCCGCGCCACCCGCGCCTTCACCTCCGCTCACCCCACCCCCGCCCCCTCGGCCTTCC
>Ga0070714_100000299_pt1 | contig 37652 bp, 30 predicted proteins | sample LARL83metaG_FD_65450 | JGI IMG/M metagenome (GOLD analysis project Ga0070714, IMG submission 65450) | Corn, switchgrass and miscanthus rhizosphere microbial communities from Kellogg Biological Station, Michigan, USA - LAR L8-3 metaG | ecosystem: Host-associated > Plants > Roots > Rhizosphere ... | reverse complement strand
TCAGCGACGCCGACTTCGACAAGCTGATGCAGCAGTTGAAGGCGCTGGAGGCGGAGAATCCTTCGCTGGTCACGCCGGATTCACCCACGCAACGTGTCGGAGGCAAGCCGCGCGAAGGATTCGTCAAAGTGCCCCACTCCTCGCCGATGTTGTCGCTCGATAACACCTACAACGAAGAGGAATTGCGCGACTGGGAACGGCGCGTGCACGAGCTCAGCGGACGGAAGGATGTGGACTACGTCTGCGAACTGAAGCTCGACGGTATGTCTCTAGCGCTGGTGTATGAAGAAGGAAGGCTGCTGCGGGGCGTGACTCGCGGCGACGGGTCGGTGGGCGAAGATGTCACGCTCAACGTGCGAACGGTGCGGTCCATTCCTCTCTCGATTCCTAAGGAGAAGTTGAAGAAGGCGGGAATCCCGGCCGATTTCGAAGTACGCGGCGAACTGCTCATGCCGACTGCGTCATTTAAGAAAGTGAATGAAGAGCGCGAGCGCGCCGGCCTCCCGACATTTGCCAATCCGCGTAACTTCACGGCGGGCACCGTGCGGCAACTCGATTCAAACATTACCGCGCAGCGCCGCATGGACTTTTTCCCGTATATCTTGCTCGAAAACGGGCGCACGTACTTCGATCGTCATTCAAAGACGCTCGATGCGCTCGATGCCGCCGGATTCAAAGTGAATCAGAACCGCAAGCTTGTTCACTCGATGGACGAGGTTTGGGCATTCATCCAGCAATGGGAGGAGAAACGCGATTCGCTGCCGTATGAAATTGACGGCATCGTGGTCAAGGTCGACCGCACCGGACTGCAGGATGAACTCGGCTTCACCGGAAAAGCTCCGCGCTGGGCGATTGCCTATAAATATGCGGCACGCGGAGGTGTCACAAAGCTGGAAAATATTCGCTGGCAGACCGGCCGCACCGGCAAGCTTACGCCGGTAGCGGAATTGACTCCAATTGCCATCGGCGGCACCACCGTCCGCAATGCCACCTTGCACAACATGGATGAGATTGAACGCCTCGGCGTAAAGATCGGCGACTGGGTTCGCGTCGAGCGGGGTGGTGACGTGATCCCGAAAGTGGTCGAAGTGGATAAAGATCATCCGCGCGGCAAGCAGGATGTTCCGCCTCCCGAGACGTGCTCGGTGTGCCATACGAAAGCTGTCCGAGTGGAGGGTGAAGTCGACTATCGCTGCGTCAATGCGAACTGTCCTGCGAAACTTCTCGGCACGATTCTGCATTTCGCGTCGCGCGGCGTAATGAACATTGACGGCATGGGCGAAGCCCTGGTCAACCAGTTGCTTGAAAAAGGTCTGGTCAAAAATGTTGCCGACATCTACTACCTTACGAAAAAAGACCTGCTCAACCTGGAGCGTTTTGCCGACAAATCCGCCGACAACATCATCAAAGAAATTGAGAATTCGAAGAAGCTCCCCCTCGAGCGAGTGATCTACGGGCTGGGCATCCGCATGGTCGGTGAACGCACGGCGCAGTTTCTGGCCGAGCACTTCGGCTCCATGGAGGCACTTGCGACCGCCAGCGTGGAGGAGTTGCAGAACGTCAACGAAGTCGGCCCGCGCATCGCAGAGAGCATCGTCGAGTTCTTCAGCATCGCGGCCAACCGCAAGCTGATCGAGCGGCTAGGCGAAGCTGGGCTTGCTCTCAAGGGCAAGAAGAAGGAGCGCGGGACGAAGCTAGCGGGCAAGACATTCGTCCTCACCGGCACGCTGGCGAAGTATACCCGCGATGAAGCCAAGAAGCTGATCGAAGACGCGGGCGGCCGCGTCTCCGGATCAGTCAGTAAGAAGACGGACTACGTCGTCGCCGGAGCCGACGCCGGCTCGAAGTTAGACAAGGCGAAGGAGCTAGGCGTGGCGGTGATAGACGAGAAGGAGATGGAGAACCTCGCGGGCTGAGCTGCTAGAATCGCTTCGCAAAGATCACATTGATGAAAGAAGCGCGCAAATTCATTCAGACCATTGGAGGACTGCCAAATCGCTGGCGCGTGTCAAAGTCAGCGCTGGAGTGACAGCTGAGAGTTGTGGCCCGCTGCTAGAAAGAACAGGAGACGCTATTCAATGGCCGATTGGCACTCACAATTGCCGCCGTCTAGTCTCTTAGTGCTCGCGGCCATCTCATTTTGCGCGGCCGTGGTTTGGACCTTCACCGGAAAAGCGAGGACACGCTCTGGTTGGGTCCACGGCACCCAAGACCCGATTGTGTTTTGGTTGGTAGTCGCAACGTATTACCTCGGCTCTCTGCTCTTCGTTGGCCTGTATTTTTATGAGAACCCTTAAAACTGGGTTGATCTCCACGTTGCGTTCGTCCGATTGACGGGCCCGCGGGCACTCCCGCGGTGAGACGTTGCCTTTGCAATCGGGGCCCATCAGTCCGCCCTGAGGCTCTCTACTTCTTCATCGCCCCCCGCATCCTCTCCCAAGTCACCTCCAGCGTCTCTGGCAGCACTCGCGTCTCCCCTACCACCGACACGAAGTTCGCATCCGCCACCCAGCGCGGCAGCACATGCATGTGAATGTGTCCTGCAATCCCCGCCCCGGCGGCCTTCCCGATATTCATCCCCAGATTGATGCCGTCGGGGTGGTAAAGCTCTCGCAGCACCGACTCCATGCGCTGGGAAAGCGTCATCATTTCATTCGCCGCATCGGTGGACAGCTTCTGCAATTCGTCCAAATGCGCGTAGGGGACGATCATCACGTGACCGGGGGTGTACGGATAGGTATTGAGAATGACGTAGCAATGCTGGCCGCGATGCACGATACGTGCCTTGGCGTCGTCTTCTTTCGGCGCCTCGCAAAAGACGCATCCAGCGGCCTTCTCCGTGGAGGAGACATAGGCATAGCGCCACGGAGTCCACAAATAATCCATAGCAGGGCAGGTTAGCAGATGGAGGCGTGTTCGGAAACCGTAACACTGAAACCTTCTATTAATATTCGCCGGATTTGCGTTTGACACTGTTCGCGGGCCGTTGCTATAGTCGAAGAGTTCCCATTGGACGCGGGTTCTCTGTAAAACGTCCGACAGCTGGGATTGTCCAAGCTCACTCGCCAGGGCGGGCCCACCACAACCAAACGACTCATCCAGCAGTCCGCAAAACAGGCCCCGCATCCCGTCATCAGAGAGGCATAACCTTGTTCGACGAGACCACCGCCCACAACTCCGAATCCAACTCCACCGTCATGACTGAAGCTGAACCCACGACGACCGAGCAGCAACACCAGCCCGAACAGAATCAGGCTGCCGCCACCACCGACCAATCTGCCGAGACGCATGAGGCTGCTGCGGAGGACAAGACTGCGGATGACAAGTCCGCGGCCACCGAAGACTTTGCCTCGGTTCTCGAGAACTTCACCACCGAAGCGGAAGAGGCGGTGAGTGAAGACCGCGTCATCAAGGGCACCGTGCTCAAGTTGACCGGCACGCACGTGGTCGTGGATATCGGCGCCAAGTCTGAGGGCATGCTGCCGCTGGCGGAGGTGCTCGATCACGAGGGCAAGCCGAAGTTCAAGCCCGGCGACGAAATCGATGTCATGCGCGAAAAGGGTCCGTCGGAGGAAGGCTACATCAACCTCTCGCACCAAAAGGCGCAGCGCATTCATGCGTGGGAAGAGATTGAGAAGGCTCATCACGAGAAGAGGCCGATCAAGGCCGTTGTGATTGACCGCATCAAGGGCGGACTCACCGTTGACATTATGGGCGCGCACGCGTTCCTACCCGGCTCTCAGGTAGACCTGCGGCCCATCCGCAATCTGGACGGTATGAAGGGCCAGACGCTCGAAGTCGCGGTCATCAAGCTGAACAAGAAGCGCGGCAACATTGTCGTCTCGCGCAAAGATTTGCTCGAGGGCGAGCAGAACGAAAAGCGCTCGAAGACACTCGAACACCTGGAAGAAGGCGCGGTTCTCACCGGAGTGGTGAAGAACCTGACCGAGTACGGCGCGTTTGTTGACCTCGGCGGGCTCGACGGTTTGCTGCACATCACTGACATGTCCTGGGGACGCCTCACTCATCCGAAAGATTTGGTGAATGTCGGCGACCAGATTCAAGTCAAGGTTCTGAAGTACGACAAAGATAAGCAACGTGTTTCGCTGGGATTCAAGCAGCTCACGCCCGATCCGTGGCTCGATGCCGAGCATCGTTATCCCGTGGGCGCGCACGTTGGTGGACGCGTGATCAGCGTGACCGACTACGGTGCATTCGTGGAACTCGAGCAGGGAATCGAAGGCCTAGTCCACGTGAGCGAGATGACGTGGTCGAAGCGCATGAAGCATCCGTCGAAGCTGGTCAATGTCGGCGATCATGTGGAATGCGTGGTGCTCAACGTGAATCCGACCGAGCGCCGAATTTCGCTAGGAATGCGGCAACTGGCGGCCAATCCGTGGGACTCATTGCATGAGAAGTTCCCGGTTGGCATGACAGTTGAAGGACGCGTGCGCAACCTGACCGACTTCGGCGCCTTCATTGAAATTGAGGACGGCATCGACGGCCTGGTGCACGTCAGCAACCTGAGCTGGACCAAGCGCGTGAAGCATCCTTCGGAAGTCTTGAAGAAGGGCGATCGCGTGAAGGCGATTGTTCTTGCCATCGAGCCTGATAAGCGCCGCCTGTCTCTAGGCGTGAAACAGCTCCAGCCTGATGTATGGGAATCGTTCTTTGAGACTCATCATGTTGGCGACGTCGTCCACGGCAAAGTTCTGCGGGTCGCGGCGTTTGGAGCGTTCGTCGAGATCGCAGAAGGCGTCGAAGGGCTGTGCCACAAGTCGGAGGCGGTGGATGGCAACGGCCAGCCTCTGCATCTGGAGCCCGGCGTCGAGCACGACTTCAAGATCATCAAGATGAGTCCGGAAGAGAAGAAGGTCGGGCTCAGCATCCGCGCCGTGGGCGAAGAGGCTTCGCGCTCGGAAGTGGAAGCCTACAAACAGCCGGTCTCGAGCACCAGTTCGACCATCGGCGAGCTGATCTCGTGGAAGCGCGCCAGCAACGAGAACAACTAAGCGACAGCAATCAGCACTCAGCAGTCAGCATACAACCCAGGCACAGACGAAGGCTTGGCTGAATGCTGATAGCTGAGTGCTGAATGCTTTTTTGCCCCACCCTGTTCTAGAATCATTCGTTTGCTTAAAGTCATCTCTTCTTATTGAGGACTATTCCTTTGCCTGAAACTATCTACGACGTAGCCATCATCGGCAGCGGACCTGCCGGGTACACCGCTGCCATTCGCGCCGGCCAATATGGCCTGAAAACCGCGCTCATCGAAAAAGACGGATTCCTCGGCGGCACCTGCCTGCACGTGGGTTGCATCCCGACCAAAGCACTGCTGTTCAACGCCGAACTTTGGGACCACCTGAAAGATGCCAAGGAATTCGGCATCGAAGGCGTGGACGCGCGCAAGCTAAACTGGGCAGCAATTCAGGATCGCAAGGGCAAGATCGTCGCCAAGCACGCCAAGGGTCTTGAATTCCTGATGAAGAAGAACAAAGTCGAGACCGTGAAGGGCTACGGCAAACTGACGGGCTCGGCACAAAACGGCGTGCATACCGTCGAAGTTACGCACGATGGCAAAGCGAGTCATCTCAAGGCGAAGAATGTAATTCTCGCGACCGGCTCCGAAGCGCGCATGTTGCCTGGTCTCGAGGCGAACGATCGTATTCTGACCAACATCGAAATTCTCAGCCTGAAAGATCTTCCGAAATCACTGGTGATCGTCGGAGCCGGTTCCGTGGGCGTGGAGTTCGCCTCGATCTATCGTTCGTTCGATACGGAAGTCACGATCGTCGAAATGCTGCCGCGGCTCGTGCCGGTCGAGGACGAAGAAGTCTCGAAGGAACTTGCCCGCGTCTATCGCAAACGCAACATCGCGTTTCACACCGGCGCGAAAGTCGACAAGGTTGAGAAGACGAAGTCCGGCGTTACGGTCACTATCACGGTGGATGGTAAACAACAGAAGATCGAAGCCGAGAAAATTCTGATTGCGGTGGGCCGCAAACCGCGCACACAGAACATTGGCCTGGAGCGTACAAAAATCAAGCCCGACCGCGAATTCATCAAAACCGATTCCTGGATGCAGACCGCCGAACCGGGCGTCTATGCCGTCGGCGACATCGTTCTGGGTACGCCGCAACTGGCGCACGTTGGAGCGATGGAAGCGCTGGTCGCGGTCGCAAAGATTGCCGGCAAGCCCGGCAAGCCGATCAATCCCGAACACATTCCGGGTGCAACGTATTGCCATCCTGAAATCGGCAGCGTCGGCCTGACCGAAACCAAAGCCCGCGAAGCTGGATACAACGTCAAGGTCGGCAAATTCCCCTTCACCGCGAACTCGCGCGCCTCAATCGTCGGCCAGCACGAAGGCTTCATCAAGATCGTCTCCGACGCTGATTACGGCGAGATTCTAGGCGTGCATATAATTGGCCCGCAGGCGACAGAGTTGATCGCCGAAGCTGTCGCCGCCATGGAACTCGAAGCCACGGTAGACGACTTGATGTGGACAATTCACGCGCATCCGACGTTGGCCGAAGCCATGCTGGACGCATCGAACAGCGTGTACGGAATCGCGATCAACGCATAGGAGGATAGAGTAATTGGGAGATTGAGTAATTGAGAAATTGATCGCCGACTTGTTTGGCTTTCAATTACTCAATTACAAATTGCTCAATTACTCAATGCATTTGATCTCCCTGATCCAACTCGGCACCGTTGACTACGCCACAGGTCTCCGCCTGCAGCAGCAATTAGTCGCGCTCCGCAAAGAAGAAAAAATCGGCGATGTCCTTTTGCTACTCGAGCATTCGCCGGTCATCACGCTCGGCCGCAACGCCAAAGCCTCGAACGTCGTCGCCTCCCCCGAACTCCTCGCCCAGCGCGGCGTCGAACTGTTCGAATGCGATCGCGGCGGCGACGTCACCTTCCACGGCCCCGGACAGATCGTCGGTTATCCCATCTTCGATCTCCGCGGATTCGCCACGCCCGACGGAAAGCGCAAGACGCTCGGCGTGATCGGATTCGTTCGCCGCCTGGAAGAAGTTCTGATCCGCACCTGCGCCGACTTCGCAATTCCCACCAAACGCGTCGCAGGCCTAACCGGAGTCTGGACCGACGTCGATGCGCGCGAGGCCAAAGTCGCTGCCATCGGCGTCCACATCTCCCGCTCTGTCACCTCCCACGGTTTCGCCCTCAACGTGAATACCGATCTTAGCTTCTTCAATCTGATTGTCCCCTGCGGCATCACCTCAAAGCCCGTCACCTCGATGCAGCAAGAACTCGGCAAGCCCCTCGACCTCAACACCGTGGCCGAATCGATCTCCCGCAACTTCGGTGTTGTCTTTGAGAGCCAGATTCTCTGGGTCGAAACCCTCGACACTTTGCTAGGCCATGCCGTCGGTGTCCCGATGCAAGCGCCCACTGAACTCCGCCAACTCCACAAAGAAGGAGACGGAACGACATGGGTGTAACCGCGGAGTGGCGCTCCTACCCGTGTGCGAAGCTGGACAGAAGCTAGCCCAATCCCCCCTTCTCGCGATAACATCAATACAACGCGCTGGCAGCGCCGCCTTACATGGGGAATAAAAAACAGAAGTCCAAAGCGAATACCAACGGGAGCCGTTCGCGCAACGGATCGCACGCTCGTGTGGGGGCGGGCGCTCTCGCCCGTCCAGTCGAGCGCACCTCGAAGGAAATCCACTCGACGACCTCCGGCGTCCGCACCTATTCCATCCCCGACTACCGCCTCGAGCATCCCGACTTCACCGTCCGCCAGCGTGTCGAAAAAGACAAGCAGGGTACCGAGCACGTCCGCTACGAAGTTGAGGGCGATCTCGACGCGCCCGTACCCCCGATCCGCGACTCGAAGTATCTCGACAAAAAGCAGTGCATCGAGATCTATCGCTGGATGCTGCTCAACCGAAAAATGGAGGTCGCTCTCGAAAACCTCTACAAGCAGGGCAAGGTCGTTGGCGGCGTTTACTTCGGGCTCGGCCAGGAGGCATGCTCCTGCGCCTCTGCCTACGCGCTCGACAAAGACGATTGGTTCGCGCCGATGATCCGCAACCAGGGGTCGTTGCTCGTTCGCGGATTCCGCGCCTCCGACACCATGATGCAGTACATGGCCAAGGCCGACTCGCCCACCAAGGGCCGCGACGGCACTAGCCACTTCGGCGACATCGAGAAGCGCAATATGGTCTCGCCCATCTCCATGCTCGGCGATCTTATTCCTGTTCTCTCCGGAGTCGCTCTCGGCGCGCGCCTGCAAGGACGCAACCTCGCCGTCATGACCTACATCGGCGACGGAGGCCAGTCGACCGGCGTCACCTACGAAGGCATCAACTTTGCTGCCGTGCAAAATCTCGGCCTCGTGCTCTTCGTCGAGTCGAACCTCTGGGCCTATTCCACGCCGTCGGAAATGCAATACCGCTGCAAAGACCTCGCCGAACGCGCCATTGGATACGGCATCCCCGGCGTGATCGTCGATGGCACCGACGCCTGCCAGGTCTACGACGCCGCCCGCGACGCCGTCGAACGCGCCCACCGCGGCGAAGGCCCCACTATGATCGAAGCCAAGATGATGCGCATGAAAGGCCACGCCATCCATGACGCTGCCAGCTACGTGCCGAAGCCGATGTTCGACTTCTGGAAAAAACGCGACCCGATCGCCCGCTTCGAGAACTATCTGGTGAAAGAAAAGAAGTGGCTGACGCCGAAAGAGAATGAAGAGCTGATCAAAGAAGTAGAAGAGATAATCGAAGCAGAACGAGAGATAGCCGTGAACTCTCCGATGCCCACGCCAGAGTCAGCCGAAGGCGGCGTCTACTGTGAAGACGGCTGCCACGAGATCAAACCAAAATACGGCATGCCAAAAGTAAAGAAGGGAACCGGCGGCTACAAAGAAACAGAAGCAGCCGTGCATTTGAAGTAGAACGATCCGTGTCGATCCGTTAAAATCCGTGGCAACCGGTTTTCCTTTGAAACTTTGAAACCTTGAAACTCTGAAACTTTGCCCCTATGCAGCTAACCTATCTCGAAGCCATCCGCCAGGGAATCTGGGAAGAAATGGACCGCGACCCCTCCGTCTTCTGCCTGGGCGAAGACATCGGTATTTACGGCGGCGCCTTCAAAGTCACCGACGGATTCATCGACCGCTTCGGCCCCGAGCGCGTCATTGACACGCCCATTGCCGAGTCCGCCATCGTAGGCGCGGCCTTCGGAGCGTCTCTCACCGGCATGCGCCCCGTCGCCGAATTTCAGTTCATGGACTTCATCGGCTGCGCCTTCAACCAGATCAGCAACATGGTCGCGAAGACGCACTATCTCTGGGGAGCGCCCGCGCCCCTTGTTCTCCGCGGGCCCAGCGGCGGATACGTCCACGGCGGCCCCTTCCACTCGCAGAATCCCGAGATGTGGTTCGTCCACAACCCGGGCGTGAAAGTCATCTGCCCCGCCACGCCTTACGACGCGAAGGGCTTAATCAAATCCGCCATCCGCGACAACAACCCTTGCATCTTCTTCGAACACAAGTATCTCTACCGCCGGATCAAAGGCGAAGTGCCGGCGGAAGACTATGTTGTTCCCATCGGCAAAGCAAACCTCGCTCGCGAAGGCCGAGACCTCAGCATCGTTACTTATGCCGCGATGGTCCACACCGCGCTCGAAGCTGCCGACATCCTGAGCAAAGAGGGAATTGATCTGGAGATTCTCGACCTGCGCACCGTCTCCCCGCTCGACCGCGAAGCGATTACGCAGACGGTGAAGAAGACAAACAAGGTCATCATCCTGCACGAGCACTCGCGCACCGGAGGCCTCGCCGGAGAAATCGCCGCCATCATCAACGAAGAAGCCTTCGACGATCTCGACGGCCCCATCGTCCGCATCGCGGGCTTGGACTCGGCGATCCCGTTCTCTCCGCCACAGGAACATCACTATCTGCCGAAGACGGAAGACGTCGTCCGCGAAGCTCGGCGTCTACGAGCGTACTGAGATTTGAACAAGGCGCGAGCCAGTCGCTGAACGAATTTATCGCGCCAACCTAGTCGTTCGCCCCTGCATCTGCCACAATAGTTACTCCGGAGGCCTCATGGGCAAGTTCGCTCTCGGTGTGATCGTTAGTCTTCTCGTCCTCATCCTCGGTGGTCTTGGTTTCGCCATGCTCGGATTTTTCCCCACGCGTGCAAACGTTGAGCCCCCGCATCTCGAACGTCATCTGGCCATGGGCGCGGTCGATGCCTCCATGGAGCGTCACGCTCCCCGCGTCAACAATCCGCTGACGCCCACCGACGAAAACCTGAAAGACGGCATGAAGCTCTACACCATGCACTGCGCCCTCTGCCACGGAGGCCTCGACCGCAAGCCGTCAACTCTGGCGAACTCCTTTTATCCGCCTCCTCCAAATTTCATTTCCGATCCGCCCGATGATCCCGAGTGGCACGTTTTCTACACCATTCGCACCGGCATACGTTACACCGGTATGCCTGCTTGGGATAAGACTCTCGGCGAGCAGGAAATGTGGAAAATCACTATGCTGCTTTCTCATCTCGACAAGCTTCCGCCCAGCGTGCAGGAATATTGGAAGACCAGCTTCGGCGCCGCCCCGCCAGTGGACGACGAAAAGAAAGAGGGCGGAGAGAAACACGATCACCACTGAGCCTGAGTTTTCGCGCGAAGAAATTTGAGAGTGCGGCTTCAGCTACTCCGCGCGCATCCGCTCTACTAAACGCTATAATATTTGTTTGCGTCTGGCCCTCTGTTCGAACCGTGGGCCTCATGGAAGGAAATCATGCCAACTGACATCATCATGCCCCAGATGGGCGAATCCATCGTTGAGGGCACTATTACTAAGTGGTTGAAGAAGCCGGGGGACAAGGTTCAGCGGGACGAGCCCCTGTTTGAGATCTCCACTGATAAAGTGGACGCTGAAATCCCCGCTCCCGCCACCGGTGTACTGCAGGAAATAAAAGTCACCGAGGGCACGACGGTGGGAGTGAATACCATCGTCGGCACCATCGCGGTCGATGGCGAAGCCGCCGCCGCACCTGCCAAATCGGCCCCGGCCGCTGAGAAGCCTGCCCCCGAAAAAAGGGAAGAAAAGAAAGCGTCTCCAGCGCCAGCGGCGCCTGCCGCTCCTGCACCTGCTGCTCACGAAGAAGACGAAGAAGCACGCTCCTCCCCGCTCGTCCGCAAGATTGCCCGCGAGCACGGCGTGAGCCTCTCGCAACTATCCGGTACCGGACTCGGCGGCCGCATCACCAAGCAAGACATCATGCAGTTCATCGAGAGCCAGGGATCTGCGCAACCGGCTCCCGCCTCTGCATCTCCTGCTCAGCCCGCGGCCGCCGCTCCGGCACCGCGCCCGGCAACTCCTGCTCCCTATCCGGGCGATCTCGTGCCCATGACGAACATGCGCAAGATCATCGCCAAGCACATGATCGAGTCGCGCCGCACCAGCGCGCACGTCCACTGCATGTACGAAGTGGATTTCACCCGCATCGTCAATCTGCGTGCCAGGCAGAAGAACGGATTCGAGCAGCGCCACGGTGCTCGCCTCACCTTCATGCCCTTCTTCGTGCGCGCCGCCGTTATGGCCCTGCAGCAGTTCCCGATCATTAACGCCAACATCGATGGCGACAACATCCGCTATCACCGCTACATCAACATGGGAATCGCCGTCGCTCTCGACTGGGGACTCATCGTTCCCGTTCTCAAGAACGCCGGCGATCTGAACTTCCTCGGCTTGCAGCGTGGCATCACCGATCTCGGCGAGCGCGCCCGCACCAAGAAGCTCAAACCCGAAGACGTGGAAGGCTCGACCTTCACCGTAACCAATCCCGGCCAGTTCGGCGCGGTCTTCGGCCTGCCCATCATCAACCAGCCCAACTCCGCGATCATGGGCGTCGGCGGCATCAACAAGCAGCCTATGGTCATCACCGACAAAGACGGCACCGACTCCATCGCCATCCGTTCCATCGTTCACCTCACACTCGGTTACGATCACCGCCTGATCGACGGTGCCGTCGCCGACCAGTTCATGGCCATGGTGAAGAAGAACCTGGAAACGTGGAGCGAAGAAGTCGGATAGAGGTGGCTGAACAGCGGGTTCGTCAACCGTCCGCAAAATGTTGCCTGCATTCTCTGCTTACGTCGTGTCGAGACGCCGCGTACGCGTCACGGCTGAGGGCTGAGGGCTGACGGCTGATGGCTGGTCTTCGCCCAGGTCGATGCGTTTAAGCATTCGACCGTGCCGTCAATGATCTTGGAGATGCCATTTTTGAACTTTTCCGCGTCAACGATCTCCCGAGCCGCAACTGCGTCGATCGTACTCAGCGCGCTCTCCAGAAATGACATCGCCGCATCCTTTTTTTCCGATCCAGACTTGCTTCCGAATAGCCCTTCATCATTCAGAAATTGAATATTCGCCGGATTCGTCGCATTGACGTAGAAACCCAGAGGCACGGTTCCGGCCGGCACCATCCCGTCCGACTCCATATTCGCGAACACCAGGTTATCCGCCGCACCCGCTACTCCCACGCCCACGTAGTCGAAGTTCTGAACCTTAATATGTTGGAACGTCAGCCACACCTTGTTATTAACGTAGATCATCTGCAGCCCTGCACCTTGCGCGATGATCGGCACCACCGATCCATCTCCTGCGTAAGTCACAACCGGGTTCGTTCCCGCCGGCGAATATACGTAGAGATTCGGCCACGACAAGCACCAGTCGTACTTGCCTACGATGGATGTCGCGCACCCGCTCCCGTTCGGCTGCTTCCGCCCATACTTGGTTCCGAACTGAACCATGTTCACAGTAGGCGAAGCAATCGCCGACGAGATCGTCGCCTTCCACGTGTTGCCCGAAATAGGCGTCCATGACGCACTGACGAACGCGATCGGCGCAGCCGCCGTAATGACCGGAGGCGCACCGCTTCCGTAGGCGTCAAAGCTAATCGGATTTCCCGAGCTCCCGCTGGACGGCGGAATCAGCTGCTCGTTCCAGGTATCGCCGCGCTTCAGATAGATCACATCGCCCGCCGAGAACGTTCCGCCGTTGATGTGATTCGACAGAGTCTGCCACGGCGTCGCCGACGAGGTCCCATTGTTCGAGTCGCTCCCGCCACTCGAACTAACGTAGTAAGTCGTCCCTGCTGCCATCGAGCTAAGCCCCAGCACGAGAATGATGAAGGCGTGTCTCATAACCTCTGTGTTCCTCTGTGTCCTCTGTGGTTAAAGCTTTTGATTTGTTTCCGCCCAATAAAAAAGGCCACCGGCATCAGCCGATGGCCCGAAGGCACTCGCTCCCAACTACCAAACCAAAGTCTTACTTCAACAAAAACTTCGGCGCATACGAAACAGTGAACGCATCAACCGGCCCGGTGAAACTCGCCGGCAATCCGCCCGACGCCGGCGTTATCGTCGCCGCGTTGTAGTGATAGAACTCAATGTTCCCGCTGTTATTGCTCGCTAATGCCAAAGGTGCGCTCGCTTCATTTGCATACAGGCCAAGGTAGTATCGGCCTGGCATCAGCGTAACCGTCGAGCCGAAAGGAATTGTCGTGAAAGCGGTGGCCGTCCCGAAATAAGTATTCGCGACCACCGCCCCCGTGTGTGCGATGAGCGCGTTCGGACTCCCAGACACTCCATAATAGAGCCCGATGTCATACGTATTCGTCGTGCTCGTATCCGCAGTCACTACATAAACCGTAATGCTCGAGCACCTGACCGGGCGATCAATGTAGATGCCGAACACGTTCATGTGCGCAGTGGTCGTGTTGAAGGGAATTGTATTGGTTGCGCTCCAGCTGTAGCCCCAATCCAGTACCGGCGATATATAGTTTCCATCGACATACGCGGTCGTCGCCACCTTCGTCGAATTATCTCCAGGCGCCTGAGTCGCCGCCGTCGTCCCATTCGGCAGCGCTCCCGTTGCCAGTTCGTTCGCACTCACCGTCACATTTCCGGTCAGCGCATGCCCGTTGACTGTAGTCGTGTTCGGCGTACATCCTGTCACCTGCGCGCAGGCATAATCCCCGCTCGTCGCTGTGATTGCTCCCGTTCTGCCGAATACTGTAGGCACGGCATCGTTCCCAGCAGTCAGAACTTTCAGCGGTGCTGCTCCGTTCGCCGAAACATAGAAGTTCCCATCGTTGGAAATTCCCAGTGACGAACTGCCCGTTGCCGCCGCGGCCATCGCTGTCCCCGGAACTGGAGAGCTCACCATCCACGGCCCCGCCACCAGCAGTTGTCCATTCACCGTCAGGTTTCCGCTGAACGTTCCCGTGTTCGCCGTGATTCCTCCAGGCCCCGTGTAGTTCAACGTTGTCCCGTTATCCATCAGCGCGCTATCCCCGCCAAGCGCCGTTCCATTGCCCGAGTACAGCGCCACCTGCGACGTAACACCGGTATTCACCGTGACCGCTCCCGACCCAGATCCGCTCCCGCAGTCCGCGCCGGTCCCTGACAACACTCCAGTCGAGCTCACGTGCAAACATTGCGCGCCCGTTCCGGTTACTGGCAGCGTCACCGTTCCGCTCGGTACCGTCAGGTTCCCATTTACCGTCACAGGAACATTGAACGTCTTCGCTGCCGCCGTCAGCCGCTCCTGATAGTTCGATCCGCTCGGCACAGCTCCGATGTATTCAGAAATCGAAGTGGCTGCCCGCTGCGACATGCCGCCTGTCTGGTCCACTCCAATCGCCATGTCCCCCGCATCGTTCGACGGTCGTTCGCCCGATGATGCCAGCGTCTTTGCAAAGTTCGAATCCTGCAACGTCAGCAAGTCATTTGGAAGCATCCCAATCGGCTTCCCAAAGTTCAGCCGCCCTTTGCTGTTCGCAAACGGACCGTTATTCGACTGATCTTGTTGCTGCAGCACCGTGGCGAACGTTCCCGCTCCGCCGCTATTTTCTGTGCTGAGACAACTGATCCAGATAGGACTTCTTTGTCGGCTTATCCCCGCCGACTTGCATTGATCCGCGACAATCGAAACTCCTAGGCTCCCCTGGCTCGCTACGGCCAACGGTGCGGCTGCTATCTCGTCCGCTAGAACCACCGAGTTGTTGATCACCAGGTTGGCCGGCCAGAACCAGAAGGCCGGAATGAATTGTTGCGTCGCCACCGTATACGAACTCGGCGCCGCCTGCGTGTCCGTGAATGAGCACATCCCATTCGTGCCGCACGATCCTGAAATGTTCGTGACAATTGCGTACATTCCCGAGCCGTATGGCGCCAGCGCCGTCATTCCAGTCGTCACTAAGATGTCCCAGGTCAGCGTCCCAACGCTCTGCCCATTTGCGCTCTGCAGGTTTACCGAAGGCCACGCCAGCGGAATGCTGGTGCTCCCATTCGCCGGCTCCGCTGCTCCGATGAACAGGACGGGTCCTGTTCCCTGCGTCGAACTGTGCGGCACTACAAAATAATTGCGCTCTGCCGCCGTCCCACCACCCGATGCGAACATCGGTGTATATCCGTTCAGTGGGAAGGTCCCCACTATCTTCGATCCCACTCCTCCTTGAATGGCAAACCCGGTTTGCGCCGCGTACCCGTAAAGCGGATTGACCGTCGCCCCCGTTGACTCTTCATAAATATTTGCAAACGTCGACGGCTGCAGCCCTCCGAAATATCGGAACCCATATATTGGGAATCCCTGGCACACCGTATCGGTGACTACCATTCCGTTCCCGCCGCCCGTCACGCAGTTCACCGCCGTAAACTCCGAATCGTGCAGATAGATTATTCCTGCATTTCCCTGGTCGGTGCGCTGGTACAGGAACGCTCCAATCGGCCAGTTCGGCGTACTCTGAATGCTGGAGCTGGAGCGATTCGTGGCTCGCTCCACGATGAACTCTTGATCGTTGTCGTTCACAATTCCGTAGCTGAAGTACCCCATCCCGGCGGGATTGCTCTGGAATATGTTGATGTCCTGCACCGTCACGTGGTCCGAGTTGTTCTCGAGGAACGTGTTCAGAATGTTGCAAAAACCAAACGTGTTGGCGCTGCTCGCAAGCGTAAGCCCGCCGAAATGTGTCGTGAAACTCGTCGAACTCGGCACGCTCAGCACCGGGGAACTCCAGTGCTGCTCCGCATTCTGCGAGTGATACTCGCAATCCACCGTGTCTCCCACTACAAATGGATGCGTCGTCGCCGTGTTCACCGTGTACGTCCCAGAAGTTGCCGAGACGCTCGATACCTGCACGCCATCCACGTTGATGGTGGATCCGCCCGAGAGATTGTAGAGTTTGTGATAGTTGACCGCCGGAAACGCTTGCGTTGTCCCAATGTAGATGCACCGGTCTCGCGTCGAGCACTCAATCAATGCTCCCGCACCGTCCAGCACCCCACCGCGTCCGCGAAGATAAACCGTCGCATACACCGAGTAGAGCGTATCCGCCACCAGTTTTACGTACGGCCCTGCTTGAGAGTTCGCATTGGGCGCCGCTCCTGAGTCGTTCACCCACGCATCGTTCCATGCTTCCTGGATGCCGCTGCTTGCCGACCCAACGCTGTATCCTGCCGCGTGCGTGTTCGCCGTCGTGATCGTGATCGTTCCATTGTTTGCTCCCGCTGTACAACTTCCACCGGTGACCAGCGCGTTCTCTGCCGTCCCGGTTCCTGCGATGCGAACCTTGTATGCATAAGTCGCATTCGCCGACGTATCCACTCCCAGTGGACACGGGCTCAAGTGAATCGTGTTGCTTCCCGCCGTGCTCAAACTATCCGATGGTGTTTGTGACCAGTTCCAGCTCGCCGTCACATATCGAATGTTTGCCAGATTGTTGACCGAGAACTGCGTCCCTGCCGGCTGCGCAACATTCTGGCTCGCCACCGGAATCGTCGAAACGTTTCCTGAACCGCTCCCGCCTCCGCATGCTCCCCAGGTACCGGAAGAAGTTCCATTTCCCAGCAGGCAACTGCCAGCCATCGCTGTTCCCGTGCCCAGTTCGCTCGTCGGCACAAGTCCTGCCATCAAGTCTGCCTTCGGCGCCAGCCCTGTATCCACATACTGCTTCGTCGCTGCTTGCAACGCCGCCACCGGATTCGCTGGCAGTGTGATCGGTCCCGTCATCGTTCCGCCCGCGGTCGAAAGGTAACTCCCTGAACCCACGTTGAACGCGGTCTGATCTACATACGCTTTATTGGCGACCTGCCCAGAATTCGTCGGCGCCGGAACATTCGGCGCTGCGGCGAAACTCTTCACGCCGCTGATCGTCTCCGTGCCGTTCAGATGTACAACGGAGCTGTCATCCGCCTTCGTCGCTAGTTCTGAATTCACGTACTGCATCGATACCGGTTGCGCCGCGACGCCCGATCCCGGAGTCGTCCGCACCAGCGCCAGGTTTGTCGGAGACGTCGTCGGCACCACCCAGTATTCTGTCTTCACCTGACCGGGCCCCATTTGGTAAACCACGGTGTAATACACGCCCGCCGGAGTCGCTTCCGCATTCGGCACCAAGGCGACACTGAGTGCACCATTCGCACCCAGCGTCACACTTGTGGTCCCAGCTGCCACCGCGTTTCCGCTCGCAGTCACAAAGGCCGGCCACGCGATGATCAGCTTTCCTTTTGCTCCGCTCCCATCCGCCATGTACACGGTATCCGCAACCGTAGTTTTGGCAGGTCCGTTGTCAGGAATAGGTGTGCTTCCGAAAGCCCGAAGCACCGCTCCGATTACCACAACCACTGCCAGCGCCCAACAAGAAAGCCGCCCCATAGGGCGGCGGCCCGCGTCAAACATGTTCTCCTCCATCAGATCCTCTGTGTTCCCTTATGTCGTCTGTGGTTAAATCCAGGGATTTTGATTTCCTCTGTGCTCCCCTGTGTCCTCTGTGGTTAAGTCTTGATCTCCTTGCGGCCGTCCAAGAATTGCTCCACGCTCCTCACATACACCTCGGCAAAATCCGCCACCGGACGCTTCCGCTCAATCAAATCCATCGCGTCGTTCACGTCCTCCTCGAGGACCGAGCACAACACCGCCAGCGCCATCATCGGAGCCCGGTGCACTCCCGCCGCGCAATGTATAAACAACTTCGCATCCGTTCTTTCCAGCGCTCTCTCCGCGAACTCCACGCCTCGCCGAAACAGCCCCGCCGGCTTCAACTCGAAATCGTCATCCGTCGGATTCCACAACACCTCGATGCCATGTTCCTTCGCCAGCGGCGTGTCATCGAACTCGATCTGCATGTCAATGATGTGCGTGATGCCTTCTCGCGCCACCTTCGCCATGTTCTCCGCCGTCCATATCCCGCCTCCGACCCCGATCCGGTCGGTCAACCAAGTGATGTCCATCCCCGTCCTATCTGTAGTCCGACGCGTAGCCCGAACCCGGGTGGCCCATCCTTCGCGCTCTTTGCGAAGGGTGGAGATCTTCGATCTCTCCCCCACCCAAATGGCTATCGTTAGTTCTCGTCGCACCACTCCGCCTCATTCTACGGTAAAGTCGTCTTCCTAACCCGGACCGAGGATTCTTGATTCCCTCTGTGCCCCTCTATGTCCCCTGTAGTAAAACCGCCTTTACTTTTCTTAGCGTCCTTAGCGATTTCTTCGCGAACCTTAGCGGTTAAAAGCGTTTGAGGGGTACCACATTTCTCGAGCGTTCTTCGTCCGAGAAGAGAAGATTTTGCCGGTGGGTACGTTGCGGGTGCCCCATTCTAGCCGCGTTCTTTGCGACTAGAGTGGGGACTTTGCCTACGCCAGCACCGCATCCTTCTGCTCTTCCGCTTTCGTGCTGCAAGAATCTTTCTCACCACTCGCGCTCGTGTTGTCCGCCGCTGGCGTCACAGGCTTCACCTTCACCACCTCGCCGTTCTCATCGCGCACGATCGGTTCGTCCGGCAAATCCAACCGGTTCAGCAACGTTCGTGCCAGACTGTCTTCCTCCTGTGTCCCCTGACTCCCGTCAGTGGGTGCTGGAAAAATCTCAGCCACCTCGAACAAATACTTCACCTGCGCCAGTTGGCCCATATTCCCCACCTCAATCAACTTCCCCGCCATCGTCGCAGCGTGCTCTTCTATCATCAGCGCGATGTTTTTTCGCACTTCCGCCGGATTTCGTTCTTGATTCTTCGGCCCGATCTTCTTCTTCGCTGTCTTCTTCGCCACTGCTTTTTTCTTCGTTTTTTTCTTGATCATTGCCCAACACTCGGATTCCCTTGAAATTTGTTCTCTTCCCAAAACGGAGAAGGCGCGCCCTGGGGCGCGCCCTCTACTGGAGATTTGCTTTTTTCTTACTCTCTATATTCAGAATAGCAAACGGCTATAGGTAAAGTGGACATTTTTCAAAATTTATATTTGCCTTCTTCACAATCACTTACAGAAATTTCGCTCGAATGACCCCCTTGACAAGAATTTTCCCGAATCGAGACTGTCCGCTCCAGCAATCCCACATCCAGCAAAATCTCACTCAACATGTCCAGCGCGATTGGAGTAAACCGTCGCACCGTCTTCTCATTGCAATGCAACAGTTTCGCAGTTGCCCACCGGTCGTGCTCCTGCAAAATATGCCGCCCGATCAGCTGTCGCGAGAATTCATCTAGCTTTTCCAGGCACGCCTCCATGTCGTGTACAAAGATTGCGCGATCTTCAAACGTCACCACCGTGTACGAAGTGACTTGCGAACGAAAAAACTCCGATCCCAGAATCGAAGGCAACCGTCCGCATTCCATCGCATACCGAAAGTAACGTCGCAACATTGCGATCGTCCGTCCCCGATAGATCCGTCGCTCCCGCTCCAGTTCGCGATTCAGTTCTAACTCTTCTTGCCTGCGTTCTTGCCACGACCGCTCGTTCTCCTCATCGCCCGGATTACTCTCCGCACTCTGCGCATCCGGAATCCCTCGCGCGAACTCCTCATCCTGTGCCGCGTCGGACTTTCGGCCATCCTTAGGTCCACGCGATCCATCCGCCTCCGGTCGCTCCGCCTCCGCTGCGATCCACTTAATCATTTCACTCATGCCACACCTCCCGCCGCCTCAAAGTCCAGCGTGTCGTCTTCGATCTCGACGGCATAGTCCTCCACCTTCGTGCGTCGACCAACCGGTAGCATGACTCTTGCCGATCTCTTTTTCGGGATGGGTAAGTCCGCTACTTTGGGCTGGCACTGATCGCAATACACCACTCCAGCTCCACGTTCCCGCACCCACAACCCTCCACAATGCTCGCAGTACTTCAGTTCCACTCGTACTTCGCCGTTCTTCTCGCCTTTAGAATTGCCTTTCATCACGCCTCCAAAGTATTTATTAAGGATTCGATCTGCCGATCTGCCTTACCCGTCCCTCTCTCCCCACCGCGCGCTCAAGCCAGAAGCCAGAAGCCGAAAGCCGAAAGCCGGAAGCCGAAAAAAGCCCTGCGCCGATCCCCGCCGAGATTCTTGCGGGAACCGAACGCAGGGCTCGTTTCTGTTACGAAGACCTGCTTGAGCTATTTAGTTTTTGTGTTTCTGCTGCTTCAGGAAGATGGCCGCACCGCTCACCTGCACATTGCCGCTAGCTTCCTTCGGTTTCACAGTTTCTGCGCGATCTCATCGTCTGGGCCGGCACCCTCCCGCTGCCGAAAGTAGCTTTCCTCGTAGCCCGATTTCAGTACGCGCCCGTTTTGCATCACCACGCTCAACTTTCCTGTGAAGCGAAGCGATAACAACAGCCGTTCCATGGATGCCGAGAGCACTTCGGCTGACTTCACCTTTCTCCGGAATTCGCCAAAGTCCTTCTCTTCGTTCGAGTTGTCTGGGTGACCCGTCATAGCCTTCATCCATGAAGCATAGTGGCCCGTACATTGCGCGATCCTAGCTTGGTGAGTTTTCTCAGTCAAGGTTGGATGAACATTCGCCCCCTGTGCAAAACTTCCTCACTTAGCGCCATGCTATAAGCCGGTGCTATACTCCGCCTTATGCGGTTCAAAGTCCTGCAGGATAATCTTCGTAAGATCCTCTGGGATCGTATCGAAGCAGGCGAGCTTACCGGCCTTCGACTGGCCCAGCAGACTGGCTTCAAGCAAGCCCATATCTCCAACTTCCTCAACAAGAAGCGCGGACTGAGCCTCGAAGGCATGGACAAAGTTTTGCAAGTCCAGCACCTCTCCGTTCTCGATCTGCTCGACCCCGCCGAAGTCAATAAACGCGCTTCCATCCTGCCTCCCAGCGGCGACGAATTCGAGAATGTCCTGCTCACCGACGCCGCCCACGCTGCCACTCAGCCCCTCATCACCAGCATGCACGTGAAAGATATCCACAAGTTCAAGAAAGCCTTCCTGCGGAAACTCAAAGCCGAAACCGAAGGCGACCGCTCGAACTGGCAGCGCTTTGTGCTCATCAAGCTGGATTCCAAAGAAGCCATGAGCATGTATCCCCGACTCATGCCCGGAGCCACGCTCCTGATCGACCGCCATTACAACTCACTTACGCCTTATCGCAAAGGCGAATTCAATATGTACGCTGTTCTGAAAAACGATACTTGTACGGTCAAGTATGTCGAAGTAGCCGAAAATCATCTCATTCTTCGCCCCCACAACCAGTCCGCTCCCATCGAAGTCATGATCATGGCTGAAGGCAAGACCGCCGCCGACTACTTAGTAGGTCGCATCTGCCACGTAGGATTGGAAGCCTAAGAAATTTCAGATTGATGATTTTTGATTGTTGATTACAAGTGGGCGCGCGTGCCCCATCCTAAGCGTTGGGTGGGACCGCGAGACTGCCCGCAGTGAAGGTCTACGACGTAGTCTCAAAGAGCCTGCTTACTTTTGTGTCGCCGCCGCGTATTGCGCGTCGTAGGTGTACACCACCTGCTGACCGTAGAACAGTTCCGTCGACCACCAGCCCAGGATCGCCGCTAGCGTCAGCAGCGCGGAGAGAGCGACCAAGCGTCCCCAGCGCTCGTTTTGCCAAGGTCTTATCGTCCTTGCTTTTTTGGCGGGGTCGGCCTTCTCGGGTTTCGGTTCCGGCGTTTTCGGACGCTTCCAGACCAGCCACAGCCCCGCCACGGCGAGCAGGATCAGGGTGAATTCCATATACGGCGGGTCCGACGGTGCGCGCTCCTGGAAATGGTTGTAGGTAGCGATGAACGCCACTGCCAGATACAGCAGAGGCACGGGCACGAAAGCATATCGCCACCACGCTTTGTGCTGGCACCGGATCTTCCCTCCCAGCGCAAACAAGCACAACGAACACGCGATGAAGCCGCTGAACGACGCACCGCGCAGCACCATGATCTGATCGTGCAGTTGGCGCAGTCGCAACGTCTGATCCTCGCCCCGCAGCAGCAGTTGATTTTCCTGCAGGCGGAAAATGTCGCGCGCCGTCCCGATCATGTCGTCGTCTGCTTTGGTGTATTTGTGGCGCTCGTGCCATAGCAAGGTGCGGTTGCACGCATGGGGCAATTGCTGAGCTTGAAACGTATGGATTTTTTGTGCGACGAGGGAGTCCGGCGCGCCCGGAGGCAGCAGCGTGTTGTCGTCTTCGATGAGTGTGCAATAAACCTTGGCGATGATTCGATCCTCGGTCACGCCGACGCGGAAAAAGTATCCGTCGATTTGCACGCGAAGGTCGTCGTCATTGAAAAAGTCCTGCGCGATGCGCGAGACCGCCGACCCCAGCGTGTAAGTCACAGCAAACAAAAGAACCGCAACGGCTGCAGGCTGGTCTAATTCCTTCAGCCAATCCAGAAAACTTCCCAGGTGGCATTCGCCTTGAGAAAAAAACAGATGCACAACCAGGATGACCCAGGAAAGGGCGAGCGCTCCTATGATGGTGATATCGAACGCGATGGTCAGAGCGCCCATGAAATTCCTTCCCTGGCGGAGTTGCGAAAACCCCGAGGACGTAGCTCGAGACTTGCTACGTTCGTTCTGCGCACATGAGGATGGTGTTTCCGGCCGCCACGGCGTTACAAGCAAACGTCACTACCAATAGCTATTTCAGGTCCGCCAGGTCCGCTTGCAGTTGCTTCAGGCTGAAGCCCTGCGGTGTCGTTTTCTTTCCCGAGAGGTAATCGGGACTGAGGATCGCGTAGGCTTCGTCGCAATACGCCTCCCAGAACGACCAGGTCATCATTTGCAGCGCACCCCACGTCACGACGGTGACGCCGCGCGAATCGTAGGCAACGACGGGGACAGCATGTCCTCCCCATGATCCGGGCTTGCCATCGCCGTTCGTTCCTCCGGGCGGCACCGACCACGGTTGATGATTCTGGGTCTGCGCCTGCGCGCTTATGGGCAGCGAGACGCCGATGTAGCATCCGCCGAAGATGTACACCGAATCCATGATATGGGTGTGGTTCGCGGGCTCGAGCGACATGTACGCGCCGATTTTGTGCCCGGCGATCCCGCTTTGCCGCCAGTAGTTCAGCACGTCCACTTCGTTGGCGCCGTTGTCATTGGCTCCGCTCGTGGGATTGTAGCCTGTGATCGCCGAGTACGCCCCGACGATCTGCTTGTCGGTAGGCGTGACCATTTTCTTGCCGGCATTTGCGGTCCACTCCATGATGAGGTGACCGGCGGCGGCGCAAGTGCAGTCGCCGATCTGGTCGTTGTCCATCATTCCCCAGGCAGTCACCTTGGTGCTCACATCGAACGTGTCAGGTGGCGCAGGCAGCGCTCTTGAGACGTACGAGGCAAGCAGGAGGGCACGCGGATCGTGCCGCGCCGTGAGCTTGCCGAGTTTTAGTTTCTTGGTATCGACCAGCATGCGGTCGGTTCTCATCGCGACGCCCGATCGTGCGTCCTTCTGCGCAGAGTCCAGTTTTCGTACAGCCATACAGAAGTCTCCTTGAACAAGAGTTCAGAATTTCCGACGATGTCGAAAAAGGGCCGGCCGCTCGCAGAGAAACCTGCGAGCGGCTGTTTTTGCTTGGGGGGAAGAAGGCGAGAAGTTTAATCCGGGAAGAGGACGACCTCAACAGCGAAGGGATTGTTGTTACGAAATCCGAACAAGATGGCCGGCTACCGCTTTCTGGCTTCCGGAGGGCGTCAGACCTGAGACCGCGGACCAACTTCGAATTTTGTGAAAATCCCTGTTTCTCGCAATGAACGAGAGAGACACTCGAGCTAATCAGGCGACTGGGAACTGAGTACCGTCTACAGCCAGAAATCGCTGTTCGGAGCCGATGAGGGCACGGGACTGGCGCCGGCGGCGCGTCCCATGCGGGGTTCGACGCGATTGCGTCCGGAGTTCTTGGCCTGGTACAGCGCCGAGTCGGCAGCGCGCAACAACTTCTCCGCGTCAGATGCCGCCTGGCCGGTTGAGACCCCAAGACTGAGGGTGACCTGGACCGACGATCCGCCGACCACAATGTTGCACGCAGCGACGTGAGCGCGTACGCGCTCGGCCAGTTCACAAGTTTCGGCGAGACCGCAGCTGGGGGCGACGATGACAAATTCCTCGCCGCCATAACGCCCGACCGAATCATAGGGCCGGACCACAGCGGCCATGGAACTGGCAATAATCCGCAGCACGGAATCGCCGGCGGCGTGTCCGCGGCTGTCGTTGATGTTTTTGAAGTGATCCACGTCGGCCATGATCAGGCCGACGGGCTCGTTGTCGCGCTCGGCGCGCAGCAGTTCGCGATCGAGAATGGTGAGGATCGCTTTGTGGTTCCACAGGCCGGTCAGTCCGTCGCGCGAGGCTTCGCGGCGCAGCGCGTCTTTCGCCAGCACGAGCCGTTGCTGGGTCACGAGCAGGCGCGTGCTCGAGCACACGAAGGAGAGGAACACCACCGCAGCCGCCAGTCCAAGGCGCTCGCGCGCGATGCGCAGTGACATAAACAGGACGAGCAAGGGATACAGCAGGAAAAACATTTCCGTGTAAATGCGCTTTTCACGGCGCGGCGGGTCGAGCGGGAACTCCGGCGCTTCGGCCTGCTTCCACGTCGTCGCGATGAGAGTGGGGATCACCAGCACGGCGCTCCACAGCAGATCGAACCATGCGCCGGTGACCAGGCCGCGCCCGGGGCCGTAATAGTAAAGCGCATCCACGCAGCCGGAGAACGCAAGGAAGATTCCCCACCGGCCGAACAGCGCGCGGACGTCGCGCGAGTGAGAGACGGCGGCACGCAGGATGAACGCGGCCACGACAAACCCGTAGCCCGCGAAATACGGCGCCCACACCGAATGGGCCAGCTCGCCAACATTCTCTGACTTGGGCAGGTAGAAAAAATATACGTAGGCAGCAATGCAGACCAGCACGCCTTGCACGAAGTCGAGTGCGGTCAGAGCGTCGAGGTGTCCGGCTTCGTGCTCCGGGTCGAGAAACAGAGCCATCACCAGCGGAACGAACCAGAAGCTGAACAGCAGATTGGTGATCCAGGAAATGAGCTGCGACGCAGCGAGATCGTTGTAGACGCTCAGGCTTTGCGCCACCATCCACACCGTATAAGCTACCGCCGTCAGGCGCCAGAAAGAGAGCGCCATGCCCTCGGAGCGGCGGCCGGCCAGCACGACGGAGTAGAGCAGCACCGCGCCCAGCGTGAGCTGAATGAAATCAGAAAGCACCGGCGCGCGCGAGATGGACGTATGGAATATGACCACGGCAACATGTGCCAGCCATAACAGGCCCGCAATGGTCACGATCAAGCGCGCGCGTGGGGATGCCGTCATTTTTCGGGAACAGAGTACAGACTAGTGGCGCAGGGAGGATCGAACTGGACTGCAGATACTTCGGCTACCTGCCAATCTCGTTACCGCACACTTCTGCTCAGACCCAACTCAGTATCCGCAATCGTCCGAGCAATTTCATCTCTCCATGGTACTCCTGCGCTGATTACCGTCGTGCGAGAAAATCAGGCCCATTTTTCTAAGAGCTTTCTGAGAATTTCCACGGCGTCACCAAGCTTGGCGAGATCGTCAGGAGCGAGACGGTCGAGGTGCGAGGCCAGATATGCAATCCGCATCTCACGTCCCTTCTGGAGCAGGCGCGTGCCCTTGGCTGTGGCGCGAATGCGCATGCGGCGCGCGTCGTGCGGGTCGGCGGTGATTTCGATCAGGCGGCTGCGGGCGAGGCCAGCGACGATGCGGCTCATCGTCGGCGGCTTAACTTGCTCGGCGGTGGCCAGCTCGCCGAGTGTTTTCGGGCCTCCAAAGACCAGCACAGACAGGGCGGAGAGGCGCGCCGGACCTTCGCCGGTGGCAACGTCCTGCTTGCGCACGCGCCGCAGCAAATGGATGGCGGCGGAGTGCAGACGGTCGGCGATGCCCCAGGCTTCCGGCTTCCGGCTCTCGGCTTGCGGAGGGCCTGGAGATTGAGTTTTTCCCGGCTTGATTTTTTTCATTGACTTCGTTTGCTGATTATAGTTAGCTATGCTAACTAATATGACGAAGGAGGTCAAGGCAATGACACAAGCGGCAACCGGAATTGGAATCACGCGGCTGGGGCAGATCCAGATGAGGGCACACGACGTGGATCGCGCAGCGGCTTTTTATCAGGACGTGCTCGGGTTGAAGTTGCTGTTCAAGGCGCCTCCCAATCTCGCTTTCCTGGATTGCGGCGGCGTGCGCCTGATGATTGATAAGCCGGAAAAGCCCGAGTTCGATCATCCCGGCTCGGTGCTGTATTTCGCCGTCCCCGATATTCAGGGGGCGCATGCCAAGATGAAGGCGAGCGCCGTAAAATTTGAAGACGAACCCCACTTGATCGCAAGAATGCCCGATCACGACTTGTGGATGGCGTTCTTCCGCGACAGCGAAGACAATCTGCTGGCGCTGATGAGTGAAGTGAAGAAGTAGGCGGCTTCCGGCTTCCGGAGCGGCGTGCTATTTCGCTTGTCATCCTGAGGCCCGCGCTCTTTGCGGGCCGAAGGGCTGGGGGCGCCGACGCTGCCGACAAGTCCATAGATCCTTCGCTTCGCTCAGGATGACAAGCCTAATTCTTGCGTGACAACACCTCGGACGCACGACCCGGAAGCCGGCAGCCGGAAGCCGATTTAACCATTGCCAAAGCGGTCCCGGAAAAGTCAGAATCCTAGCCCATGAGCCGCAGCCACAATCGCCACTCCTCCCACGGGTCGCCCAAAGGATGGTCATCTTCCAGCGAGGCAGAAACCAATGCCGGCGTGGCGCCGCACGGTTTTCCTGCGGAGCACCGCTCTGGATTGCTTCCCGAAAAGTTTTTTCGTTGGCGCGGAGGCGAGATCACTCGGCTGGAAGCATTCTGCGATGTGGTTTTCGGATTCGCCCTCACGCTGCTGGTCGTCTCTCTCGAAGTGCCACGCAATTACGCCGAACTGATGGCGGCGATGCGCGGATTTGTGCCCTTTGCAGTTTGCTTCGCGCAACTGGTCCTGATCTGGCGCGGACACTACGTGTATTCCCGCCGCTACGGACTCGAAGATTCCTACACCGTCTTTCTGAATGTGGTGTTGCTGTTTGTCGTGCTCTTCTACGTCTATCCGCTGAAGTTCGTGTTCACGATGCTGTTCCTGGAAATCACCGGCGCGGCGTCGCCGGGAATGCTCAACCAATCGCAGGCTTCGGTGGTGATGCGCATTTACGCCGTGGGCTTCGCATCGGTGTTTCTGTTGTTTGCGCTGATGTATGCCCACGCCTACAAACTTCGCCGGGAGTTGGGGCTGACGGCAGCGGAGGCGCAGGAGACTCGAAATTCGGTGCAGGAAAATGTGCTCCTAATTTTGATCGCAGCGGTGTCGTTCTTCATGGCGTTCCGCCGTCCCGACTGGTCAGGATGGACCTACGTTGCGATCGGTCCCGTGCTGACCGTGCATGGCACTGTCTTCGGCAAGCGGGTGAGACTCTTGGTGCGGGAATAAAGGCAGGCGGCAGGCATCAGAACTCAGACCTCAACCCCCCCGTCTTAATTCGGCATGGCCACAAATCAAGCGGAGGATAATCGTCTTATACCGAATACTGACGGCGTTTGGCTGAGGGACGCCTTCGGGCTTCACCCCGGTTCGACTCCGGTGCACCCCCGGCGTACAATTTTCTTCGACTCCGGGCCCTATATCTCAAACACCGAAGGAGACTTCATGAACATCACGAAAACGTTTGTCTTGATCCTTGTCGTCACGATGTGTGCATCACTGGCGGTGCCCGCGTTCGCGGCAGATGGAGCCGCCACCTACAAAGCAAAATGCGCCGGGTGCCACGGCGCGGACGGGCAGGGCAAGGTTGGTCCAGCGCTGAAAGGCACGAGCCTGACCGCGGACCAGATCACCGAACTGCTCACGAAAGGGAACGACGCCAAGAAGGCACCGCACAAGAAAGCTCTCTCGGGCGTTGACGATGACGGCGCCAAGGCCGTGGCCGAGTTTGTGAAGACCCTGAAGTAGCAATTGAAGCAGTGTCATCCTGAGCGAAGCGAAGGACCTATGGAGTTGTCTGCAGCGTGAACGCAGCCAGCAATTCCATAGGTCCTTTGACCCGCAAAAAACGCGGGCCTCAGGATGACGACTAAGAACGAGGGACTGGTCCGAGGTCTGCGGCTCGTAATCCCACACCAGCCGCGTTTCTTACCTGAAAAATTATTAACGATTTTTTCATATCTGCTTCATCGCGCAGTCACCTGCCATTCATTTTCCTCTGCTAATTCTCAAGCCAGTGTCTCTCAAATTCCCAGGAGGAAATCCTATGTTTCTCACTCGCAGACTCAGTGTCGGCCTGTCGGCCGCCGCTCTGCTGCTCGCGGCTTCTTCGGCGCTCGCCCAAAATAAGAAGGATCAAAAATCCGGCAGCTCCATCCAGCGCGTGCTGCTTATCAGCGTCGACGGTATGCACGCGGTCGACTTCGCGAACTGTGCCAACGGCATTACGACCGTCAACAGCGGCCAGCCCTTTTGCCCGTCGATCGCCGCCCTAGCTACGACGGGCGTCAACTACACCGCCGCCAGCACCTCAAAACCCTCCGACTCGTTCCCCGGCCTGACCGCCATCATCACCGGCGGAAGCCCCGCGCTGACTGGCGTCTACTACGACGTCGCCTATTCCAGAAGCTATTCCGCCCCCGCGAAAACCACAGGCAACGGCCTTGGCGCTGGCCCCTGCACGCCCTTCGGCGCGCCAACGGGCACCACGACGGAATACGAAGAAGGCATCGACATCGATCAGAGCAAGGTGAACGGCGGCGCTCCGGGCGCGGCGCTCACCGACGGCGGCATCGCCTCGATCGACCCCACAAGGCTGGTTCGTGACCCCAGCAAGGGATGCAAACCCGTATGGCCGTGGGAGTTCGTCCGCGCCAATAGCATCTTCAGCGTCGTTCACGCCGCTGGCGGATACGCAGCCTGGTCCGACAAACACCCCGCCTATTCTTCCGTCGCCTCTGGCCTGGGACCGAGCGCACTCGACGACTTCTACGCGCCTGAAATCAACTCCACGGTGATCGGCCTTCCTGGGGTCACCACGCCAACCGGCGTCTCCTGCACCAGCGTCGTCGATTCCACCGCTGACCTTTCAGCCTGGACCAATAGCTTCGGAAACATTCAGTGCTACGACACGCTGAAGGTTAACGCGATTCTCAACGAGATCGACGGCTTTGACCACCTGCGCACCAAGAAGACGAAGGTGCCCACGATCTTCGGCATGAACTTTCAAGCAGTCAGCGTGGGCCAGAAGCTCAACGAAAAGACCAACAGCGTGACCGGCGGATATCTGGATGCTCAAGGCACGCCCAGCGCCGCGCTGCTGAACGAATTCCAGTTCGTCGATGCCTCGATCGCGGCATTCGTCAACGAACTCAAGGCACAAGGTCTCTACGATTCGACGTTAATCGTGGTCACTGCCAAACACGGGCAGTCGCCCATCGATCCTGCCCGTTATGTCGGACAGACGATCAGTGGCACGTCCCCTGCAACGCTGCTTTCGAATGCGGGCTACATTCCGCTTTCAGAGTCGACCAACAATCCCACCGGGATTGGCCCCACGGAAGACGACGTCTCGCTGATCTGGCTGAACAGCTCGGCCAATACTGACGCGGCCGTCGCCATTCTCGAAGCGAACGCATCCGCTACGACCGGAATCGGTCTGGGGCAGATCTACTACGGGCCGTCGCTTTCGCTGAACTTCAACAATCCAACTTTCGATCCCCGCACGCCCGATATCATCGTGACTCCGAATGTCGGCGTTACGTACTCCAGCAGCACCAAGAAGCAGGAGGAGCACGGCGGGTTCTCGCATGACGACACGAATGTCGTCCTGCTGCTCTCCAACTCCAGCTTCCAACCCAGGACGGTAAGCGCCGCCGTGGGCACCGCCCAGGTCGCGCCGACGATCTTGAAAGCGTTGGGTCTACCGATCCAGTCCCTTGAAGCGGTTCGTGTGGAGGGAACGGGCGTCCTTCCGGCGGTTCAGTTTTAAGCGGGAAGAGAAACGAAGACCTGATCAATGAAAGCGGGTGCCCCACTTCTGCCTCGAGTTGGCAGAAGTGGGGGTTTTTGCGCGAAAAACCCAAATCATCCGAACTGAAAAGTAAGACTAGTTGGCGGCTTCGTCCCTTCTCCAGATCGACAGACCCGACGATCCCGATGCCAGCAGCCCCAGCGAAGCTTGCTGCGAAGAAGTTTTCTCGCGCAGATCGCCCGGACCCTGCAACTCCCCAACCTCCGCCGTGCCGCTCGTATATCCGGCGCGAATCGACTGCCCCGGAATCGTCTCGTATGCGTATCCGGTGATGGTGGCCGTATAACTGTTTCCACTGACCAGGAACGTCACGCGGGCCCATCCGTAATGGAACATGTTGCCGATCTTGAACTTCAGACCGAGGTATTTATTCGCAACCCCCTTCCCGCCGTTCGCCCACGCTCCCCGCCACTCCTGCGACGTGTGCCCCGACACTGAATGGAAACCAATGACCTCTCCCATCAATTCGGGAGCTGCTTTGCCGCCCCACTGCTGTCCCGGCCCAATGTTTGCGCCGAACGGAAGCGCAGCCGCGCCGCCCGCTGCCGTTGTCCTCACCAGATTCGAAGAATTTGGGCCGAAGCTCGAGGAGACACATTGATGCGAAAGTTTGGTCAATCCAGAGTGGCAAACGTTGAGATAGTCCAATCTAGCCGAACTCGTCGCCCCACCCCACCGGATGAGATTGAAATCGACCACGCCATCGTGATTCAGGTCCAGCGCAAATGCCGGACTGATTTCCGAGTTCACAGCCGTAAAGACGACTCTTCCCTCGACTGGTTGCGCGATCGCCAGCACGCTCACACCTGCTGCGCCCGCCGCAACGGCATACGTCATCAGCTTTCTTTCCAGCTTCGCCTCAACTTGCGTGCGCTGGCGTTTCGGCAGAGTCGCGACACTCTGAGATTTAGGATCTGTCATAGGACTCCTTCTAGAGTGGAGATATGGAAGCGGCTAAAGGGGAGGCGAACACTTTGACATGGCCACGAGCAGCCTGTCATCGAGTAAACCGTCTGGTAGTGGGCTAGTTTAAACTGGCCCACTACCCACCGTCTCTGTCGTGTTAGAGGCGGATGCATTCCTCGGTCCCGCGCGGGTAAAGCCCGCGTACCCCCATCCGACGATATGACTACCTGCTCCACCTTAGAGGCAACAAAACTAGGCAAACAAAGGATTTTTGCCTCGAATTCCTCGCGATTTCCCTTCCCTTTTCGCCTCGGCGCGTGATATCAGGGTAGCGAGCAGTGTGTGTTTGCAGTCCTTGCAGCCAGCACCGAATGTCGTGCTATAATCGCGCGCCGTTCCAGCAGAAGTCTCGGTGGTCTTTTAATTTTCTCGTGCCCGCAGCCAGGGCGCTGTTTCGCACCCCCGGCCGCCATGAAACAGGAGGAGCAATGACGTTTTACGATCCCACGCTCTATGGACGTGACGAAGAAGACGAATTCGGCGACAGCGGCGCCTACAGTGAGTCGCTGGAAGAAGATTTCGAAGAGGAAGAAGAGGAAGAGGAATCCGGCATGCCGGGTGCAGACGCCATGGAACCGGCACCTGTAGCGGCTCCCGCCCCTCCCGCTCCGCGCCCGGCAGCACCCAAGCCCGCTCCACCCAGCGGTGGAGGCGGCGGCAGCAAGCCCGCCAAGAAAGCACCAGCCAAGAAGAAAGCCGCGGCCAAGAAGCCCGCTAAAAAGAAAGCGGCGAAGAAGCCCGCCAAGAAGAAAGCGGCCAAGAAACCGGCAAAGAAAAAGGCGGCGAAGAAGAAGCCCGCCAAGAAATCAGCAAAAAAGAAGGGCAAGAAGCGACGTTAAGTCGCTGACTGGCCCCGCGGCCCTCCCCATGTGTACTCTGCCGTACGTAAGCCGCGCCTTAACAGGCGCGGTTTTTCATTTTCCGCAAAGGTGTTTCAAAAGCCGGAAAAATTTCTAGCCCGCAAGAGATTTTCACAGCCTGAGTGACCCTGCATTTTCTCCAGCGTAAGTCGCTGCAAAGGCTAATTGCTATCAACTCCAGCGGCGGCAGCTTTGTCCGGATAACAAAATAAAAACCCGCCCAAGATCGCTCTTCTCCATTTGTTGGTTAGAGTCGTGCCTCCCCTGGGGCCCTGCGCCTTCCTCAGAGCACAACTCAAAATTCGTAAGGAGAAAGAACGATGCCGCTGAAAGTTTTTACACCCAGCCTCCTCGTGGTCGCGCTTCTCGCGTTCGCCACCAACCCGATCTACGCCCAGATCAGTGGGACCAATGGTCAACCGCTAATTTCCGAAGGCGGAGCCAACGGCCTTTCAAGCCCTGCCTATATTGACGCTTTTGTCGCGACCGCGGGCAGCAGCGCAGATATGTGCTCTCGAATCTCCAGCGCCTGGAACGCCGTTCTCGTCACCCCGGTCAACAGTGCGGTCGTCGACGCGAGGGGCTTTACCGGCGCCCAGAATTGCGCCTCACCAGGTCCCTTTGCTCCCGCCAGCGGCAAGACACCGCACGGGAAATTACTGCTCGGCAACGTTGATATCGCGACCAGCGTGACGTGGGTCGTCCCCACCCAACTGACACTCGAAGGCATCGGCTCCGGTGGAGGATCCGGAACCTCGTCCGCCTATAACACCATCATTCATGCATCCGGTCTCACCAATTCTCCGGTCTTGCAGATGGGGTCGAGTACGCCGGGTCCGTATTTTGGTATCGTGATTCGGTATTTGACCGTGGACTGTCACGGCCTGACCGGCTGTACCGGGATTTTCAACAACGAGGCAGAAGAAAACTCCTCTGTCGAGCACGTTCAAATCTATGATGCGCCCGCTTTCGGATTGCACGTCAGTGCCTACAACGTAGGTAATCCGAGTAATCCGGCGGCCTCCAACAGCGGCCCGTACCGCCACATTTCCATTGGTTACAAGAACTGCACGACGTCCTGTACGTCTGCCATCGGCGTTCAGGTCGACGGGTTTGGTTCCACGATCAGCGCGAATACTGGCAGCAGCTCTCGACTGATTCGACAGTTCGACGACATCACCATCAGCGGAAGCGGGGTCGGCTCGCCCTTCATTGCGAAGGGCCTGGTCATCTTCGGCGTTTCGACGGCTTTCACCAACAGCCATATCGAATACACTCCGCTTGGCATCCAGATAGGAACTTCGAGTAGCAGCATCTGTACCGACGGCTCAACCACGGGAAGCTGCGATACGCACGCGGTTACGATTTCCAACGTGTCCATTGGGACGATTACCGGTGGTACGGGTCAGAATGCCATCAATCTGGGGAGTTCCGCCGGCGGAGCGCCTATCACCGCCGATGTGGTCATCTCGGGCATTGCGAACCAGGGGACAAACAGCACGACGCTCGTGGATAACATCAACGGCATTACGCTGAGCTACGCCAACGACCCGTTCCTCGGCTACTATGCGGTTGGCCACTGCCCGAGCACAGGGTGTACAGTCGGGGTCCCATACCCAGCTCTGATCACAACCAGCGCCAGCGCCGGATGGCAAGAACCGGCGACCATGAAAAAGGTAGGTGGCAGCTTCTCAATCGACCATCCGCTCGACCCCGCCAATCAGTATCTCCGTCACTCGTTTGTCGAGTCGCCTGACATGATGAACATCTACAACGGAACCGTCACCACCGACAAACACGGCGTGGCCACCGTGATTCTGCCGGCATACTTTGAGGCGCTGAATCAGGACTTCCGTTATCAACTCACACCTGTGGGACAATTCGCGCAGGCGTTCGTTGCGGAGCGAGTCAAAGGAAACCGCTTCGTCATCAAAACCAACAAACCCGGCGTTGAGGTTTCATGGCAGGTCACCGGCATCCGCCACGACGCCTACGCCAATGAACACCGCATCAAGGTGGAAGAACCGAAACCACTTTCGTTGCGCGAGCACTAGTCGCGAGCACTAAGTTCGCGAGGCAACACTCTCAACCAATGAATCCCGCCCTTCCCTCGGGCGGGATTCCTGTTTGATCTTGCCGAGGCGAGTGTATAATTCCCGCGCTTCGGTGATGCCATCATGAAAACGAAACGCTTCCTGCAAATCTCTCTATCCATCTACCTGCTCACCGTCTCGGCCTTCGCGCAGAGCCCGTCCTTTCCCAAGCCGCCTGACACGCCGAAGCATGCCGTCACCGACGAAATTCAGGGCGTCAAAATCACCGACGACTACCGCTGGCTTGAGAACTGGGACGACCCTGCGGTCAAGCAGTGGAGCGCAGCGCAAAACGCGCGCACCCGCGAATATCTCGATCACCTGCCGGCGCGCGCAGCCATCAAGACGCGATTGCAGCGACTGGCCGAGGGAGGCTCGGCTTCCTACTTCTCACTGCAATTTCGCGCAGGGATGTTGTTCGCCCAGCGCGATCAACCGCCGCAGCAGCAACCGACTTTAGTCGTGATGCGCTCGGCGGACGATCCCGCGAGCGCACGAGTCATCTTCGATCCCAACACAGCGAGCGAGAAGGGATCGCTCGCCGTAGATTTCTACGTGCCTTCGTTCGGCGGCAACTACGTGGCCGCGGCCATGTCGGAGAACGGTTCGGAAGACGCTTCCGCACGCGTCATCGAAGTCGCCACCGGCAAAGAGCTTTCTGACGTTGTGCCCCGCGTGAACTTCGCTACCGGCGGCGGCAGTATTGCATGGAAAGCCGACAGCTCCGGCTTCTATTACACGCGCTATCCGCAGGGCAACGAGCGTCCGCCCGAGGACGCAAACTTCTACCAGCAGGTTTACTTTCACAAACTCGGCACCGACGCGAAGCAAGACACGTATGTGATCGGTAAAGATTTTCCGCGCATCGCCGAGATTCAGCTGCACACCAGCGATGATGGAAAGTGGTTGCTCGCAGCGGTTGCCAATGGAGATGGCGGCCAATTCGCGCACTACCTGATGGATTTAGACGGCCGCTGGACGCAGCTCACTCACTTCGAAGACGGCATCGTCTCGGCCAAGTTCGGGCCCGGGGACCGCTCCGCTGACGGCTCGCTCTACCTGCTCTCGCGCAAAGACGCTCCCCGCGGACAGATTCTCCGCCTGCCGCTGCTACAAAGTGATCACGCGCAGACCGAAGTCACGAAGTTCGATCTGGCGCAAGCCAAGGTCGTAGTTCCGCAAAGCTCGGGCTCTGGATCCGATGAAAGCGCGCGCGCCTCGATCGAAAACTTCATCCCCACGTGGGGACGTCTCTACGTGATCGACATCATTGGCGGCCCGTCGCGGGTGCGCGTTTTCGACAACAAGGGACAAGCTCTGCCCGCGCCACCGCTGCCGCCGATCTCGGCGGTGTACGGAGGCGTGCCAGTGGGCGGCGGCGACATGCTCTTTTCTCTGTCCACCTATCTCGAACCGCCCGCCTGGTACCGCGTTGACGCTACAACCGGGCAAGCAACCCGCACCGCTTTGTTTGAAACCTCGCCGGTGAAGTTCGATGACGCGGAAGTGGTTCGCGACTTCGCCACGTCGAAAGATGGCACGCGCGTCCCCGTCAACATCATTCGACTCAAGGGTACGAAGCTCGACGGATCTCATCCCACGCTGCTCACCGGATACGGCGGTTACAACATCAGCACCAAGCCATTTTTTCAGGGATCGTTCGCGCGCCTGTGGCTGGACCAGGGCGGCGTTTTCGTGGACGCCAACCTGCGCGGTGGCGCCGAATACGGCGAGGAATGGCACGCGGCCGGCAAACTCACACGCAAGCAGAACGTCTTCGATGACTTCATCGCCTGCGCGCAATATCTAATCGACCAGAAATATACTTCTCCGGCGCATCTCGCGATTCTCGGCGGAAGCAATGGAGGCCTGCTGATGGGCGCCGCCTTCACGCAGCGCCCGGATCTGTTTCGCGCGGTCGTCTCCTACGTGGGCATCTACGACATGATTCGCGCCGAACTCGATCCCAACGGTGCGTTCAACATCACGGAATACGGAACGGTGAAGGATCCCGACCAATTCAAGGCGCTCTACGCCTACTCGCCCTATCACCACGTGAAAGATGGCACGGCCTATCCGGCGATTCTCATGCCGACCGGAGAAAACGACCACCGCGTTAACCCCATGCAGTCGCGCAAGATGATCGCGCGCCTGCAGGCGGCGACCAGTTCCGATCACCCCATCCTGCTGCGCACGTCATCGACTGCGGGACACGGCAGCATCGGCGCCTCTCTCGACGAGCAGCTCGAGTTGCAAGCCGACGTGTTCAGTTTTCTGTTTGATCAGTTGGGGATTCAGTACAAGTAGGCTGGAAGTGGAAAGAGGGTTGTCATTCCCAGAGAAGCAATATCGTGCGAGGAAGTTGCAGCATTCCGCCACAAAAGCAGGTTCCTCGCCGATAAAACCGGCTTCGGAATGACAACGAGTCGGGGTGATCTGTGATTCGTGCGAGCAGGGCACGCGCCTCCGCTACTTCTCCCCTTCCACCGCGGCCAGACACTTCCGGTACAGCTCCAGCAGGTGCGTGGCGTAGTCTTCCGGCTTGGCGGCGGAGCCGGTGCCTTGAAATCCCACGCCGGTCGAGGCGGTACGGCCGTATCCCGTGGTCATGGCCACGAACTTCATTAGATCGAGTGCGATGTCTTCGTCGCGGCGGGCAGCGCCCCTGCCTGAGGACAGAGTCTCTTCCATGATTCCTTCTCCTGTACCCTGAATAAGAGGTATCTCGTCTTCGTCGAAATCGTCGTCATCCAGGTAGTGCATGATGCGAAATTACTCCGTCAGCGATGATAGCAGAGGCGGACTGGCGAGTTCCGTCAATGCGGTTGCGAGTAGGGTGAAGCTACCGCGCGGATTGTACGATCAGAATCATGCCCGGGCGGATCACAGCGACGTTGCGGTTATCGCGCTTGAGGGCGGCGACAGTCGTTCGGTAGGCGTTGGCGATGGAGTAGAGGGTCTCGCCGCTCTTTACTTTGTGGTGGACGACGGCGACTTGCTTTTCCTCGTCAGCCCCAAGCCGCTCGATTTTGGCGGACTTGTCTGCCGGGGGCTTGGTGCTGGCCGTCTCCGTCTTCGGACGCTTGGCCTTGCTGCGGGTCGAGGCTACTTCGGAGCTCGGCGTCACCGGGAGGTGCAGCGCCAGAATTCTGCGTCCGGAGAGGCTCGAGCCGCGAATGCCGTTCCACTGGCGGAGCATCTTCGGAGAAACGCCAAAGTTCTCGGCGACCGATTCGACTGTGTCTCCCTTGTGAACTTTGTAGCGCGTGATGCGGCGGGCGTAGGTGGCGACCTCGCTGGCCGGATGCTTGCCGGGAGCAATCGGGATCACCACTCGCGAGTCGGCCTCGAGTTCGGTGCCCTCAAGATGATTGGCCGCAGCGATGGACTTGGCGGGCACGCGATA
>Ga0070714_100000295_pt1 | contig 38088 bp, 61 predicted proteins | sample LARL83metaG_FD_65450 | JGI IMG/M metagenome (GOLD analysis project Ga0070714, IMG submission 65450) | Corn, switchgrass and miscanthus rhizosphere microbial communities from Kellogg Biological Station, Michigan, USA - LAR L8-3 metaG | ecosystem: Host-associated > Plants > Roots > Rhizosphere ... | reverse complement strand
TTACAGAGGATGCAGCAGCGGGCGTAGGTGGATTTACCGATACAGAGGGCCGACAGGTGACGGGGCAGCCGCAGATACTCGTAAGACCGACCCAGGCAGTAGTGGTGGGGAGGCAGAATAAAACTATTTCCGACGGATACAACCATTCGCCCCACGTCTTCAAACGACTCTTCCAACCAAACCTTTTCTAACACCTTGTCTTGGTAGCCGGGCTGATTGAACAACTTCGGGTCGATTACCACGTATTTTTGCCGGCGGAACATGAGGATTTCCGGCGCGAGTCTCAGGTCGTATCCGGCCGTGCAAAGGCCGTAGCTGATCTGCCCCGGCCGGCACTCGTCATAGTCGGCGAACGGTTCGATCATGGGTTGCCAGTTCTCGCCTACGTATCCTTCGGGCTTTTTACAGAGGTTACGAATCTGCCAGTCTACCAGTAAGCTCATGTCGTCTCCTAGGTTACGCGCTTATAGGTGCCGCCCTGTACCCACTGGTACGTGTCGTTGGCCAGGAGGTAGGTGTCCTGTACCAGTGCGAACTCGCCGAAAAATCCGTCGTCGGCCGAGAAGGGCGTGAACAGCACGTCCTTGAGCGGCTGGCTGCCGTCCGCACAGTAAAGGGTCATCGTGCCGCCCTGGACGACCGAGCCGGTGCAGTGGATCACGTCCGTGACGATGGTGCCGGACTGGTTGCCCCAGGTCTGGACGCGGAAGGAGGAGCCGGAGTCGAAGGTCAGGCTCGTGGCCTTGACTTCCGCCGTACCGACTTCGGAGACGTTGGTGCCGTCCGAGTACAGGTTCATTTCTGCGCCGGAGTAAATGGTAACGTGGGCGGCCCAGACTTCCAGGTCTTCCCCGGTCGGGTTGACGTAGACGACTAAATTGCCGCCTTCTATGTCGATGTCATGGTTGAAGGAACCGGCGTCTAGTTGCCCCGTCATCTTCGCCGTACCGACCGTGCCTACCTTGACCGTCGTGGCCCCGCCCGTTTGGTGGAGGGCCGAGCCGCTGGCGTCTTGGCCGGTGATCGTAAGGGTCGAACCGGGGTCGATATTAATTGTGCCCGACGACATGTAGACGCCGTTACTTATTTGGACGATGCCGACGGCGTGCGTGGCCGTATTCTGCCGGTAGAGGTTGCCGCCCAGCACTTGTACCGAGTCATACGCGCCGTTGGGGATGGAGGACAGGAGACTGCCCGGAGCCGGGTTGCCGGCCGAATTGTCTTGGGCCAGGGCCAACGTGCCGTAGTTCTCGACCAGTATTTGCGTCATGTTGTCGAGCGACAGGTACGTCACCATCGCGTTGACCGTGACCGTACAGGCGTTCGTCAGGCTCGCGCCGGAGATAACCGTCTCCGGGGTCAACTTGTTGGCGTTCGCACTTATGCCGAGGTTACAGGGGTGGCTAACGGCTTTCACGTCGAACTGGCCGCCGCCCGTCGTGTCCTGAATGTTACCGCCGGTCCAAGAGCCGGCGTGATCGTCTTCGATCGTCAAGACGTTACCGTGTACGTCCAGGTTGCCGTTGGTCATGGAGAAATGTAGCGCACTGCCGCCGCCGTTTTCGGTCAGGTTTTGTAGCATCGTGACCGTGGACGTGTAGCCCGATTCGATGGTTAGTACGCCCAGGTCGTAGGTCTCGCCCTGGACGTTACAGGGCACGTTGGCCTGAACCACCTGCATGATGGTCAGGCCCCGGAATCCGCCGCTTGTGAATATGGCTTCGTCGCCGGAATTGTACTCGCCGGGGTAGCCCGTGTGGGTAGACGGGTCGTCTACGATGCGGGTGCCCGTCGTAGAGACCCAGTTGGTAAAAGTCGTCGTGCCCTGTACCACTTCACCGTTCCAATTGTTGCCGACGACGGGGGCGTAAATACCGTTGGAAAGAAGCCGGCGCTCCTCCAGGGTTTCCAGACCGAAGCGGACGCTATCCAGGGGACACACGTAACGGTGCATACTTCACTCCTTAGCTAGTAGTAAATCCACGACCCAGCAGCCCCTTACGTGCGGGGCGTCGAACTGAATGAAGCCGGTTCCGGTGCAGGTGCCACACACCAATTTTTCTGTCATCCAGCACTCAGGACAACGACGTATTCCGCGAAGGTGCATCAGAATCTCTTCGTTGTCGCACCCGGCCTCCTCCAGCATATCGGCCAGTACGGGTATGTCGCCGAAATCGCCTGTGTCGTACATGCGGCGGGCGGTGGTGAGGATGACGCCGCCGTTCCAGGTAAAAAGGCTTTGACATTTATTACAGTCTTTGACACGGGTTGTGCCGCAGGCGTCTTCGCCTTCGTGACGATGACTTCCGCCGCACGGGAAAGGAACGGGTCGGAACGGGTTACCGAACAGGTCTCGGAGTAGGTCGGCGCGTGCTTCTTTTGACACACGAAGGTTGCCGGGAGTTATATCGGCCCAGTAGTCCACCGTCCAATTTTTGGCCCACTGGCGGGCGGTTGTACCGATGTAGTTTGGTTTTTTCTCCAGGTCCGGGTCTTTATAAGGATCGCCGAACGTGTTCGTTACGGTACTCAGGTGTGCCAGTTCGCAGCAGCGGCGGGCGTAGAGGACGCACTTTCGTTCCGACGGCGAGGGCTTTCGGATCATGAGGCGACTAAACATGGTATAACAGCTTGTCGAAGTTAGCCATTCCTGTTCGGTCATTGATACCTCGTCGTCGGGGTTAATCAAAAAGCCGGGTTCTAAGGAGTGTGGTAGACTACTATCCGCAAGACGCTGCCATAGCTCCCGGTTAAATTGAGTTAGGGTGCCCTCGATACTGGCAAACCTTTCGTATAAACCTGTAAGCGGCGACGGGCCGTATTTCTTGGCCATTAGCTTACTCCCCTGTTGGCCTGGCGTCGGCCTATCTCACGCATGACCTTTTCTAACTCTTCCTTGTAGTATTCGGCCTCTCTGTTAAGTGCCTCCATGTCCGCTTCCTCTTGTGTGGTGTAAAAAACGTTAGTGTCCCTAATCGGTTGGGCGAACACCGCTTGTTCCTTACCAATGTCCGTTGATTCATATAGGAAGACTAGGTAGTGTAGTCCCCCGCGTAATATCACTACGGCGGCCGTCTGCCACGCATACGGACCTTCACTGCCAACGTCAGGCATGTCGAATACGATCATTCCCGGCTTCAGTTCTTTCGCCGTTATCTTCATTAGCTAACTCCCGCGCGGGCCTGGAGGGGTCGGTGCGTCATGGCGTGGATTGCCACCACGAGACTGTCGGCGTCGTTGGGAGAGTGCCCAATAAGCTCGATCAGGGTCGGAACCTTACTGGTCGGGTCGCGGCGGTTTTTGGGCAGGAGGTAGAGCCGGCCCTCCTGGTCGTACATGAGCGGTATGGGTGCCAGTTCGTCGTGGAGCCTTTGATATTCGGCCGGCAGTGCGAAGCCGGGGTTCACGGGGTCCAGTAGCAGTCTAAGCGTGCCGTACATTTCGGCGCGGCGGTTGACGTAGCTATAGCGTTCCTCGCGGTTGGCCACACGGTCTTTTACTTGCGTATCCCCGTAGCGAATGGGAATAAGAAGCGGCTCGCCAAAGGCCACGGTACGGACCTTGTAGCCCTGACTTCTGAGTCTGTCGGCATGTTCCTTACCGCCGCCGCCCCGGTCGAAGCAGACGTATTCGGGTGCAATTTTGTATTCGCGCATAATCTCCAGGGTTTGACCCGTAATGACGGACGTGTCCAGTGTCTTGTAGGCAATGAGCTTCATAAGTCCCAGTTCGTCTATGACGGACCAACTCGTGTCTTCGGCACCCTCGCCGGGATCAATTCCCAAAGCCTTGGCCCGACGCGGCCTGCCCTCCAGGTGGTATTTCCGCGCCAAGGTTGCCGCCCGGTTACGCCAGAGCGGGGGGAACATTTTGACTTCCTGTCCCTCGTAAAACTCGGCGTCCAGTCCCACGCACTGCCGAATGGCGTCCCAGGTCGCCCGACGCTTCTTGTAAAGGTCGTAGGTCAGAACGCCGGGCACCAGTACCTTGTGACTGGGCGGTATGCCGGCCGCTTCCTGGGCCAGCCCCAAAATGACGTTGGGACTGTCCTCAGCCCGAATCTTAATTATCTTCCGATAGTAGCGCACCATAGAACTTCCCGGCGGCTTTACCCGCTTCGTTCACCTTTCGACAGGCGGCGTCTACCGACTTACCAAACTCCCCTTCCAGCCGGTTAAAAGCGGCATAATCAACGGGATTATTGGCCACGGTACACGAGCGTAGGTCTAGACCCTCACGGTAGTAGAGAAGTCCGCCCGGTATCTTGTACTCGGTCAGTAGCCTAAAGAGCTTTTCGTTAAACTCCTGACGCTGCTCTTCCGTCATTTGCCACCGACCTTTCTCCGCGTTCGGCTGTCCTCGGATTCGCGGCCCGTCATGTCGTATTCTTTAAACGGCATGGGCGGGTCCGGCTCACTCTGCGGTTGGGGCGGCCCACAGATTTCCACCGGCACCGGCACGAACTTCGTGGCGAAGTCCCAGGGCGTGGCCGTAAAGCGTTTGCCGTCGTCACTACCGCCGATACCCAAGTACGTTATCTGACACTGCCCGGTATGCCCGACCTTGGCCATGCCGATCACCTTGTAGCGACCGAAGGGCACCCGGCCCACCGAGTAAGAGCCGTCGGGGTTCTTGTAACGGCAGATTGGTGCGTAGTCGTAGAGCGTGCCGGGCGTCAGGTCAAGCCTTTGGACGATCTGCTTAATCACGGCCGCTTCCTCCACCGCTCCAGGTCTTCGACCCTTTCCCTGAGTACGTTGATCGTCAAGTGCTGCTTATACACTTCCGATTCCAATTCGTCGCACCTGTCGGACAGTTTATAGCACCAGTAGGTTTGTACCACTATGAAGGTGGCTATTACCACCAGGACAAGAGTAGGCGCGTTTCTCTCGATCACGTCTTCACCGCCTTCGCCAACGCCTCGCTCCGGTTCTGCTTAAGGAGTGCCTGTATCTCCGGCTCGCAGAAGATAACCAACTCCATAACGAACTTGAGCCGTATATCAATGTGCATGTTACGTATCTCGGCTTTCAGAAACTCAAAGAGAATGTCCGCGTGTCGGACTTCGGGCGTCGGGTTCAGCGGATTGCCTAGAGTCATTGACCACCAGTGAGTAAGTGACTATCCTTCACCGGCTCGATTATACCATAGACCACCGCCAGGTGTGCAAGCGTCTTACAAAGCTGGTAATCCTGTTCGGTACGCTTCTTGCCCCAGAAGTAGACGCGGGCCAGGAGCTTCAGAAGATTCTCTTCGCCTATCGTCCGCTTGAGCATTTGCATACCTTCGGAGTCCTTGATACGGGCCGGCACGGGCAGCCCGTACGTGTAGACGTTCCGACGGCGCAGTTCATAAACGACGTGGTAGGCAAAGAGCTTACCCAGTTGGGCCGCCTGTCTCGTTAGAGGCCGCATGTGGGGTCCGAACATACTCACTCCTACGCGGTGCCTCTGCCGCGTCAAATACGTAATGACAGGACGAACACCGCCGCACGTCGTAGCTGTGAAAGGCTAGAGGCATTAGCCTGCCGTTGCCACAACGGGGGCATACGAGCGGATCATCGTTAGCACAAGGTAGCATCATGTCTAGTCCTTTTGGCGGAAGAATCTGAGTGGTGCGGGGAAACGTTTAAGCTCGTACCTTCCCGTGGCCGGGTCCACCACCTCGCACACGCCTGTTGCCAGGACGCACCGAAGCGGGTGCTTAACCTCATTACCCGTGGCGTCGATAAGAAGCCCCATGTCGCCCTTGTGTGCGTCCAAGTCCCACTTCTCAGGAGGCTTTAAGGTCGCCACCGCGTACCCCTTTGTAAAAGAAGTTGGTGGTAGGGTTCGGGTTACCAAAGATAAGCTTCTTCTTGGCCCACGTATCCATTTGTGTGTAAACAAGATCGTCCACGCCACTGGCTTCGTCAATGATACCGAGCGTAAAGGCCGCGTGGTGACCGGCCATGCCTTCGCCTTTTTCACTAACCATACCACGAAGATAGCTAATCGGGTCTAGCTCGCCCTCCGCGTTTGCCTTGCGAATGTCCCGGTGGTTAATGACCAAGTTGCCGCCGTCCTTCTGGGCCAACGGGTACTTGGCCGTCTGGACGTAGCGCATGATTTCACCCCAGAGGACACGCAAATGGTCGTCCTTGACACTGGTGGTAATGACGCGGCAGGGCTGGTGCAGGAGAAAGTAAACTAGTGCGATAAAACCGGCCACGTAGTCTTTGCCGAGCATGTTGCCGGCCACGACCAACGTTTCGTCGTTCTGCCAGACCGAGGCAATCGTCTCCCGCTGCTGGCGGTAGAAGCGAACATCGGGCCACATGACCTGACCGAATACGAACGGGTTAGAGAGGTCACTTGGGTTCACAGTCGATTCGTCCGTTGACGAAAGGTAAAAGACGCCAGGACAGCCCCGGCGTCTTGTCACTGGCAAGAAAACGCTGGCCGCACTTGTTACACGACTGTATTCCGCGCCGTTCTTTCCAATCTACTCGTTGGTATCCGCCGCAACTGGGGCAGCGGACGAGGGCGGTTTGGCAGCGTGGACAGCGTTTTCGCACGGTCCCTCCGTGGGTCGTGTGGGTTCCGGGACTTCGACTACGGGCGGGAAGACGGCATAATACAGCCTGTGCGTGTAGGCGTCAAAATACCAACCGCCGTCGGCGTTTAGGTAACAGACGAGTGCCACCAGACCGACAAATAAGACGAACACGGACACCTTTAGTAGCCTTCTCACGCCTTGACCTCCCGCTGGTTATTCGGTCGGGCCGTACCAAGTCATTACCTCTTCAATCTTGTCCATCACGTCGTCTCTCATTTTTCTAAGGCTTATGGTACACGGGTTTCTTTGCACGTAGTTACGAACGAACGAGGCAACGTCTCGTAATGCGGCTTCGGCCCATTGGTACTCTTCCTTCGTCAAAACCGGCTTACAGCGTCCCGCCACCTGAATAGGGTGTTCATTACCACTGTTAACGAGCGGGCCGTGACCGCCGTTGTCGTAACGAACGACCGTTTGTTCTCCGGGCGTCAGCACACGCACCGGAACCTTAATCGTCTTCATGCGTTAACCCTTGACGTGGGAAGTATTGGCTTCAGACGCTTAACGTGGCCGTCTTCGAAGTCCAGTTCAAACCGCTGGCCACATTTTTCGCAGCGGTGTTTCTCGTGACGGTCCTTGTAGCCCAACTCTAACAGCGTGCCACACGTTCGGCACCGTACCATGATCTTGGTCTCAGACATGATTGGCCCCGTTGCCGCCGGGCAGTTCCTTGAGTCCGTTTTGCGGCTGGTTAGGTTTCTGCGGCAACTGTTCCAAGTCCCGCTTGAGTTCCTGTTCGATTTCGTCAAATACGATTTCCTTCGGCACACTCTGCGCTATTTCCTCGAATGGTATACTGAGCCGTGTCACCACCGATTTCTTCGGCATGTCCAAACCGTGCAGGTCGCGTTTGGCCTGGAGGATACTAAGGATGGTGGCCATGTAAGCGTTATTTGGTAAGCGTCCCTCGGTCGTACTGGCTATCTCCGTCACCTCCATGTCACCCGTCGGCCTACGCGACTTGTTGCCTATTTCGTCTTCCTCGGTCACGTAGCCCGGCTCTTGCTTTTCCACACGCTTATGGGCGTCCAGTTTACTTCTGTGCCACGCCTTCCACGCCTCCCTTAGTGCCTCGTCATACTTGGCCTCGATGTCGGCGACGTGTAGCTCGCGGACCTTTATCTGTGCCTTCAGGTAACGCTTGTTGATCGTGTCAATGTCGTAGACAATCTGCTGCCACGATACCCCTATAAGCTTGGCAATCCTCTCAATGGGACAGCCCCGCCTGTGGAGCTTCGCCACCCGCAACAGGTCTTGCTCCCTCTGTACCTTCGTTCGTTTCCGCGCCGGCATACGCTCAACAAGCCCACTAAGACCTACTTTTCCAAAGTCACGTCCGGCTTTACACTTTCGTCGTTTTGCGGTTTCAGGGTCCACCGGGTAGCCGGGTGAGGCTCAACAGGTGGTTCCGGGTCCGGAGTCCACACCGCAAAACCACCCACGGGTTCGATCGAATCGTCGTAGCGTGCGGCACCATTTAGAACGTAATTTGCGACGTAATCTGCGACAAAGGTCAGTGGCCCCATCCGGCGCATGATTAGAACCGCCCGGTCCACGTCCGACCAGTCGTAGGTGGGCACGTTGACCCAGTTACAAGGGGCCAGCCAGCGGTCGCCCTTTTCGTCCATGCCTACGGCGGCCAGGCTTGAGCCGCCTGACTTCCAGTAGACCACGTAAAGGCCAAGGTCTAAAACCCGAATGTCGGCGTGTGTCATTGCCAGGACTCCTCTTATCCGTCTTTACCGGTACGGAATAACTCCCCACAGCCGCACACGGGCAGGCCGGCGGCTAAAAACCACTTCCCGCTCATCATGATAACGCAACCGCACGCCGGGTTTCTACATACGAGCCGTAGATTCTGGGGCGGCCTAACAGCCACGCGAGCCGGCGTTACCAAGGCCCGGTGGGGGTAGTCGGGCATGTCCTTGAGATACCCTTTAAGCGTGTCCTCCAGACTCGGCCCCGGCATGACGCAAGCGGGCTTACCCTTCGTCAGCCCTACGTGGCGGCAAACCTTGATAAAGTCTTTACCGTGAGCCGTCTCGATACCGGCCGCGACGTGGCATAGCTCGTGCATGACCGTGCCGGCCACTTCTAGCGGGTCGTCAAGGACCGGACTAATGAAAATCTCGTGCGTGCCGTCTTTACTGTACTTGGCACCGTGGCACTCGCCGACTCTGCGCCTGTTTGTAGACAGGCCGCATTTACTGGGCCAGCCGCACGTCAGGCGAAACGGACTTAAGGTCAACCCGCTAAAATGTACCCGCACCCGGCTCGCCAGTTCGGTCAACCAGCCTTCCCGATTAAACGTGTTCATACTTTGCTCCGTGGACCCAGGGGATAGACCACGTTATAGTATACAAGGCTAGTGCGATTTTCTGCAAGCGGCCACGGCGTTACGGTCCTTTCCAAGAACGTCCCGACACAACCCTAGCATGACGGGTGAGAGGTAATAGCGGGGCTTGCCCTTGACGCTATGGGCGAAGACCTGTTCGCGGCTAATAACGACGCCGATACGCTTTAGAAACTTCATGAGTTCCAGGCACTTGTCGGCCTTCACTCCCAAATCCACGCTCACCGCCACGTTCTCGGCACCTTGCGCTCCCTGGACGTAGAGGAATTTTACCACCTCCAAAGGTCGCCCGCGTGCCGTGTCGAGTGCCACCTTTCGCACGATTCTGAGTACCGATTCGTCCAGTTTCCATTTTCCCAGTACCGCCGCCAGACACACGGACAGACGCACGAATTGGCCCTGGAGCCGCGTCGGTTCTTCCTTCATGGCGTCCACTTCCTTGTCGGGTTTGGTTTCCGGCCGTGCCCGCATGAGGGCCGTAAACTCCGCGAGCTTGGCACAGCGGTTCACGAGCCAATCCTCGTTGAACTTAACCCGCGACAGAAGCGTTCCGGCGTTTTCGCGTAAATACTGGACGTAACCGCCGGTCAGTTGGTAGGCACGCCTTCGGTACTCTTCCATGCTACTTTGCGGGTCGCCGTTACTCGTCAAAAGGAGCGAGCGGTAGGCCGTGTGGCCGACGCGCCGCAGTATGTCCTGCCTTTCCTCGTGTCCGGGCGGGTCGATAAAAATGCGTATGAAGCGGTCGCCCAAACGCGACTGGTCCATGTTCATGAGGGCGGGCGTGCCGGCCATGATCCAGGGCGTCCGCAGTCCCGTGTAACGCCTGTCCTCTTTACTGTTTTTATAGGTGGACTGGCTCACACCGTCGAAAATGCGGCGACACTGGGACATGATTTCGGGAAACTTGGGGTTTGACATAATCACGTCGCCCTCGCTCGTCACGAGGGTCTTGTGATTAATACGGGCCAGTAGGCTCAGGTCTTCGCCGTCTTCACCTTTAATGCCCGAATGAAAACCCGTGAAGTGTTCCAGGGGGAAACAGTGCTGAGGACTAGTTAACAGAGCGTCACAAAGTTGCGTCTTGCCGCTGCCGGCTTCGCCGATTACCTGCAAAAACAACTGGTCGTTACCCACTTGGTCCGTCGATACGACCACGGCCAACATACTGGCCAGGGCGTCGGACATGCTGTGCCGCCACTGCATGGCCTTTTTCCACTCGTTCTCCACCGTCTTCCAGTCCTCGCAGGGCCGCGTGCCCATGCCGGACAGGGACCGTTTGGGCAAATCGTCCACCCACGCTTCGGGAATTGGCGTTAACTTGGACAGGAATGCAGACAAGATAGTTGCGGACGTGGTAACGAGCTTGTTACACAAATAGTCCCGCACGTCGAAGCCCGACGGGAAGGACGGGTCGTAACCCTGTTCACCCCAGTTGAGGTAATGCACCTCTTTGGGCGGGCAGGGGTCCGACAGGAGCGTACGGGCGACGTGTTGCATCGAGCGGTAGCCCACCCTGCCCACGTCTACGCCGCGCTCATTTATCCGGGGGTGGTCCGAATCGTAGCAGATAAACACTCGGCGGCCCGTGAACCAGCGTGCCCACTTCTCCTTGAACGTGGTACAGCCCGGCACGGCCAACACGTTGGCGTTTGCCAGAAGCGAAACCTCTTCGTTGGAAGTAAGAGTGAGCGTACCGTCCTGGCACCGCTTGTAACGCTTTAAGGTTTGCCACAGGGCCATTGCGTCCCACGGCCCTTCGCACAGATACACGTCGGGTTTACTGTCGTCCCAAAGCTGTAGCCCGAAGAGGGTATGTTCCAGTTCGTTCGTGGCCAACAGCACCGCCTTACCGTCTTTGCCCCTGCGGTAGCTATAAAGCTGGCTTAAGCTGTCGGGCGTCGTGTAACCGGGTATAAGCCAGTGACTATCAAGAATCGACACGCACAGCCCCCAGGCGTCAAGAGTTTCAGGTTTTAGCCGCCTGTCTTCTGCCAAGGGGCCGATGGCGGCCTGTAGGCACTTATTGTCCCGGCCGTATTCGTGGAGCATACGGAGGAACACGTAACAGCCGCCGCCGGCCGCGTCCTTGCCCGTGTCCACACCTTCGTTACAGACAAAACAGCGCCAAAGTCCGTCCTCCACGTTGATACTGAACTTACCTTCACGCCCGCACCACGGGCAATCCCCCGTGGCCTGTTCCTTGCCGTCTTCCCACTGCAAATTGAGGCCGTGAAAGACGTAGGGTCTGAGCGACTTCGGTACGCTGGTTTTATTCGGCACGACACAAGCTCCTTTCGAGAAATAGCGCGAAATTCTCTTGACTCCGCGCCGTAGGTTCCTATAATAGTAGTATACTCACTATTCGCCCTTTGACGCAAATAGGAGCAACGACAATGGCTTACCAAAACGTCGAACAGCGGTGGCGGAAATACCAGGCTCAGGACGACAAGGAGGGCATAGAGGCCAAGCGGGTCGGTATGGCCACGAACCTGTACCGTCTCCTAAAGGCAATGGAAGACGGAGACTGGCACCTCTACCGCGAACTGCCGATGGGTAGTTGCGTTTACAGTAACTTGGCACAGCTAGGCAGAGACGGTTACGTTATCAAGGACGTTATCGAGATCGACGGCAAGGACGTTGTGACGCTGCGGCTGTCGGCTCAGGGCAAGAAACTTCTGAAGAAGGCTCAGGGCGGCGAGTAAAATTCGGCGCGTCTTTTCGGGTCTTTCCTTTGGGGTAGGGCAGTTCTTCGTAGCGGAGGGCTGCCCTGGCCTTTTTCACCCACCTCCTGTCCCCCACGAACGTAACGTAGCGGTGTTTGCCCTCGGTCAAGTATTCGGTAAGCCCCGGCCCTCTGCGGGCGTTGGGTTCCCATTTATAGCCTAAAGCACGGGCCTTTACGTCAATATGTCTCTCAGTGTAAGAGACGATTTTCCCGGTGGAGTCCTCCACGTAAACCGGCTGACGTGCCCCTTGGCCGGTATAAATCCAGTTGGTGGCCTGGTAGACGTAGCCTACGTGACCGGCCCGGTCGGAGCCGTCCGCGTAGGAAACCACGACGGCACAGTTTTTTCGCACCCGCTCCCTGGAGCCGGGTTCGGTCGGTACGGTATAGCCTTCCAGGGCCAAGAGCTTCAGGCTATTACCGACCAGGAAGCTGGCGGCGTTGGCCGCCTCGGTCGTAATGACGAGCCGCGACAATTCCAAAACGTCCCGCGTATACTCCGGGCCGCATACGCCCCGGCATAGAGTCATGGACGCGGGGATACTGTAGACCACACAGCCTACCAAATCGTCACCGTCCGTAAGACCCCAGGCCCGTACGATTCCGGGGAGTCTTTGGCAATATCTCGTGGGTAGTCCGTCTTTGTCCAATCCCTCATACTCGTGCGTGCCGGAGTAGTGGTATTCGCGTACCATCTCCTCACACGTTTTGCGCTCAATATCACACAGGTTGAATCGGCCCGACGGCTTATCCTTGTAGGCCGTGTAGCGGGTCCGGCCCGTCCCCAGGTCGAATAGCCAGCCTTGTGCCTGATTGTTCATAGCCTTGGTACACTCGGTACGCGGTCGATTGTTTCCGAACCGTGGTTATACCGCTCGACTACGAAGCTATCCTTCGATTCTACCAAAAGTTTCACGTAACCGTCACGACATTTCAGCGTTTCAATTACCACCCTCTGGCCGCTCGGTAGCACGACGGTAAAGACCTGCCCTTGCTGCCTGCCCACGATTACTTGCTCAGACATGGTAGGCCCTCTCGCCGTAGGTGTGAAATATCCATTCTTCCGCCTCTTGAGCGGTGGCAAGGTACTCCCGGCTCGGTCGCATGTCCCGCTCCTGCCCCGGCCGGTAGTAGGCCCAAATACGCTCCCGTATCATTTGCGGCAGCATATACCAGTGTTTCCGACAGCCCCACATGGCCGGCGGCACCTGTTCCTTACAACCGGGCCAATGACAGTGGTGTTCGCGGTCTTGTCCCTGGGAGCGTACATAATCGGCCTTGTCTCCGACCGACGAATCGGCACTAAGTCTTCGACCCGTCTTTTTTGGCATTTTCCAACTCCTTAAGAGGTAGTATAAGTGTGCCGTCCGGCTCTCGGTACATGGTCATGCTGTTAACCGTGAGGGTCATGCCGCCGGGGGTGTTCGGTAAATCCACGGAGGTTACGAACTTCACCGGCTCGGCCTGGGGGCTTGGTATGCCGCCCGGTTTCAGCGTCTCCGCATCACCTTTGACCACTTTGAGCCGGCTCTCGATACGTTTCACCATGAAGTCGCGGACGCCCATTTTGTCCAGGTCGAACGCCTTTAGGAACAGTTCGTCTTCCTCGTTCCCGTAGCACTTCGATTTACCCGTCCAGAACACCAGGGGAAACACGCGCCGAACGGCCGTTTCGTCCCGGTGGTTGGTGTAGACGAACTGAAGACACACAGTCTGCTCACTCATACCTTCACCGCCTTTCCTTCGGCCCAGTTCTTGGGGTGGTACTTGAGGCTAACGGGCGTCGGTACGCCAATGTCCTCCCCACCTTTTTCCATAAGACGTTTACACTCCAGGGCGACGGGTAAGTTCGTCTTCCACGGCTCCGGTCCTGTGCCGGCTGGGAAGTCGAACACCAATTCGTCATGAACCTCCAAGACGATATGATAGCCGTCGTCAACCGAGTTGAGCTTGTAGGCGTTTACAAGGTCCGCGTTGAGCTTATCAAGGTACTCCTGACAGCGGACGTGGCCGGCGTTGGTCCAATCCATAGCCGTACCCTGGACCTTGTAGTTGAGGGGGACCGTGGGTAAGACGCTGCCCCACTCGGTACGGGCCACCATGAGCGGATAGCCGCGTATAGGGTCCACCGACTTTCGAGGTACGGTTTCAACGTAACCGTACTTTTCTGCCTCCCGGATACATTGTTCGTTGAGTCCGCCAGAGCCGTGGATACGCTGGAAACGGGCCACGAGCTTGGCATGAGAGCCGGGTCGGTGGAAGGCTCGGTCGGCCGTGCCCACCACGTCACGCTTTAGAACCGCGCCGTACTGGACCGCGAAGCCGCCGTTTTTACCCCACTGATACCACGTCGCCGCGTACTTTTCCTTAATGTGCGGCCCGACCTTCTCATACCCAACGGCCTTTAGCTCGACCTCCCAAATGTCGGGGTAGACCGTGTGGAAATTCAGAAGGTGGTTACTGCCGTAGTAGGGCGGGTCGTTGGGCCTCTCGAAAAGCCGAATCATTTCCTCTTCGCCGGCAAGATAGGCCGGGATACGCAATTCCAGGTTTTGCCCGTCGGCACACCACCACTCCCGACCAGGTGCCGGCCCGAAGCAGTAGCGGAGGTTCGCCTCGTCTCGTTTACTGACGTTAGCCGTGTTAGGGTTACTATGTGAGTGCCGCAGCGTGTCCGTGCCCGTCACGTTGACCGAGGGGTGCAGCACAAACCAGTCGGGTGGGAGGTAGGGCAGACGGTAACGCTTGTACTGGTCAAGATAGAGAAGGGCCGTGTCGAACTTCCGCTTCTCGCGGAGGTTCTTGACGAAACACAGGGCTTTGGAGCGGTGGGGCAGGCTGGTGACGTACTCTTCCAGGGCTTTATCGTCCAGCGAGGGATTACCACCCTTTTTTGTCGTCTTTACAACCGGCAAACCCAACACGTCAAAGGCGAAGGTACTGAGGTTTTTACTCGTACCGGATTTGGGAAGCTTCAAATCGTAGTCACAGCCCTTGGCCAGTTCTACCAGCACCGTGGCGCGGTTTTCCGACTGAGACCGGCGGACACACTCCATGTGTTCCGTATTCGTCTTACTCATAGTCGCCCCACGCTCCTCCATGACCGAGAAACAGCGGATGAGCTTCATTCGCTCCTTGTAGATTTTCCAATAGCCGCGTGATTTGAGTTCGGCCGCCAGGACTTGCCAGAGGGCAGCCGTAATCGCAGAATCGGCGTTGGCGTAGTCCCGAAGAACCGTATACCACGGGTGACCTTCGGGGTAGTTGAGTCTATCCGCCAAGAGCTTGGGAAGCCAACAATCGAACTTCCACAGACTGTCTTTTTCCACGCCACGAACAACCTTACGGCCGCCGCTACCCCTGGCACTGGGCATACCGGGCGTGCCCTTCTTGGCCAATATCCAGCGCGGGTAGCTCCGTCGGGCTATGGTCCGTGCCGAGATACAGGCTTTTCGCAGGTTGTCCTCAAAAGGCAATATGTCCACGGCCAAATAGTGGAGTGCCAGGCTCGTCAGGTCGTGGGGCTGGTTACTGGCCAGAATGTGGGCGGCAATCAAGGTGTCATGGTGGTTGTCCCAGGGCCAATTGTCGATACCCAGTTGCCTTAGAGCGGTGGCGTCGAACTTACCGTTCTGGGTGATAATGGCGTGACGGTCGGAAGTCTCTTCGTCGTAGTTGTCGCCCCAGGTGCCCGCTATTTCCAAGAGGTTATGGATTTCGTCCAGGTCGCCCGGCGGTATCTGGGGTTTTCTCGTCAGTGGGTCCACCTCCCACTCCCAGAACTTTTGATTACCCTCTTCATCCGAAGTCGTCACGAAGAAGGGTAAGGCACCGTGGTACAGGTCCAGTCCGGTGGTTTCCGTATCCAGAGCAATCACAGGGATATTTCCTTTATCCGGCTCGTGTAGTAGGAATTCTCACAGTAGAGGGCCAGTTCCCCGTCTTCGCTTTCCACCCATACGACGCCGTGAAGTCGGTCGGGATAGTGCTTTTTAAGAAACTGCCGGTACTCGCGGCCCGCCATAAAAAACTTGTCGGCAGCTTCCACCAACTCGGCCGGCATGTCCGCCCGCTCGTTGTCACCTACTTTACTCATTGCCCGTGTCCTTCAGCACTATAGAGTATAGAGGTAGGCCCATACGAATACGGTTAGAACGGTTAGAAGGAAGGACAGTACCAGCCACAAGAGGCTGGCGAGGGCGTGTTGTAAAGGGGTCTTCACGGAACTCTCCTTGGTTTAAGGGGAGGGGGTTCCCAGCACAAGCCGTCCGGTTCCACACCTTCAGGCTATACCCCTCTCCCCATTGACCCGAACGGGGTTTGAACCCGTACCTGCGAACCCGTAACGGCCGCCGCTCTATCCATTTGAGCTATCGGGTCTCTCTGGTGTCCTGGCGGACTTACACCTCCGCACTACCTTTCCGCCGACGGGTTCCTTGTACTTCGTACTACCGTTGGCGTTGCCCCTTGTCGTGGGTAGACGTTATCGGAGTTTAGGTCGGTCTTGCGATACCGACCCAGGGCACCAGATTTTTCTCAGCGTCTCTTACTGGGCGTCGTGTGCGGGCTGAAGGGTCGCAGGACTCCGTTTTCGTCGGCCCGCCACACGCTACCCGGTTCGTACTGCTGTTGTCCCGTCTGCCCGGCCTGCCCCGTCGTGTACGGTACGGTCGTAGTGTAGAAGGGAGAGTAGTAGCCCCCGTAATAGCCGCCGTAACCACAGGTGCCGTAACCGGCCTCGTAACCGTAACCGTAGCCCATTGGCATGTAGGTTCCCACGGCCATTTGCTGTCCGCCACGGGCCGCACGGCGGCGGTGGCAGGCTTCCGCACTCGTCACGAACACGACCAACAGACAGAGGGCCAGGGCGAAGAGGATTGCCTTACGCATGGTAGCCTCCGAGAGAAAAAGGTGCCGGCTTTTCCGTCCCCGCAGCCGGCGGGCGGGGGTGTAGCGCCCGGAAACGCTCCGGGGGTTGGCAACGGACGCTTCGTATTTTTGCCGGGTTTTCCACCACGACCCGGCGGCGTGTTGCCCACCCACGACCCAGGGAGTCGCCTTACTTTAGGCCGTGGGCAAGTGGTCCTAGTCCAGTGCGTCCCACTTGGCCGTATAGACGGCCTTGGGGTTACTGAGGTTCTTGAGTTTGACGGTCTTCGCCTTCTTATCGACCGCCAAAATCTCGCACTGGATTGCTTTCTTCACGGGCTTTTTCGTCTTGGGGTCAATCGGCTTATAGCCCACGGCGTCACCGACCTTGGGTTCGGCGGGCTTGGCCGGTTCGGGTTCGGGCGGGGTATCGTCGGAGCCGCGCGGACTGCGAATCATTTCGACCACCGCGTTCCAGCTTTCTGCTTCCGAAACCTCCTCTGCCGTGTAACCGGCGTCAATGGCGAGTTTTTCCAAACGGTCTTGGGCCTCGCTGTCGTCGGAGCCGCCGGGGTCTGCGGCCAGGGCCAAGGCGTCCAAGTCTTCTTCGGTCCCGGCAGCCGCTTCCTCTTCTTCGGCGGCCTGGAAGTCGTCAGCCGAGCCGGTAGGGGCCACGCCGTTTACCGACGCTTCATGTGCCGGTTGTCCGGTCTGGTCGTTGTCTCCCGCCCCTTCCAGGTTTGGGTCGAAGTCGGGCAGGACTTCTCCCCATAGCTCCGTGGTCCGAGGGTTGGGAAAGGCCGGGGTCGGATCGCCCTTAAAGGTACGGAAGCGGAAGTACGGACCCTGTTTTTTGAGGGCGGCGAAGCCGGCGTTCAGAACGGCCTCCAGTTGGGCGTCGGTCTGGCAGCCCGGCAGCGACTTGGCCAAGTATTCGTCCAGGCCAAGTGAGCGCAAGTGGTCGAGCATGAAGTTAAAGTGATCCGAGGCCGTCTTCCGCTTGCCCTTGCCCTTGGGCGTGTCGCAAAGAGGCTCCGGGCCGATTTTCGTCGTCTGGCCGAAGACGGGGACGCGGCTGCCGTCCTTCAGGGTCACTTCCTTCGGAGACACCACCGAGCCGGTGGCCATGAAGAAGGGCTTGCCCTTATTGTCCCCGTCCTTGAAGACGCCGAGTTTCGCGCCGGTGAAACGGGCCACGCCGTTGTCAATGCCCGGCGGCAGCCCCCCGCCGATATTCAGTTCCGGCGGGCGGCTCATGTTGTTCTTAAACGCTTCGACGGCCTTACCGCCCATACTCGCCAAGAGTCCCGATTTTTGCTCCTGTGCCGGCATTTCAAACCTCCCGGTGTTAAAGTGTGGAACCAACGAAGACTAGTATACTCACTCACCTACTACGTGTCAAACGGGTCAAGGGCCGAAGGGCCAACCGGCTACCTTGCCGGCTTGAGACAGCCCCCCGGCCGCTTGGGTCAAGGATTCGGGGGCAACCCGTTCTAGATACAGGTTGGGGACAGCCTGCGCCCCGTAACTTTTTCTTCGCCACGGGGCACCCTGGGTTGTCGCTGGGCGTGGGCTGGCCGCGACTTTCTCGACCGCATGACCCACCCCCGATTACAAAACCCGCCGCCGGGCCGTTCGGCCGGTAAAGCCTCGCCAAAGGAGAGCCGAACGGGAGTGGAGGACTCGTTCCGGCGGCGGGTGTACGAATCATTTGCGCTTGGCGACCTGGGCAATCTTTTCAAAGGTGGGGTCCACGATAAAGTCGGGAAGCTCCACGGCCCCGTCCACGCGGAAGCCGGTCGTGAAGAGGTTGTGCGGCCCGATGCGAAGGCAGTATTCCTTTTTGCGTTTACTGGCCACGGGGACTTCCTGCATTTGCCCGTTCACTTCCACCTTCTGCATTTCGGTTACGGTCGTGTGGTTAATGAAGGTTTGGCAAATGTAGTCGCATTCGCCGTCAAGCCAACCCTTGACCCCCGGAGTCAGGGCACTACCGACCTTCGGCAAGGTTCGTTCCAGTTCGGACACGTTGGGGTCGGGACTGTCTTTTTTAGTGAAATCCCTCTCGTGGGCAATAATCACCGTGTTAATTCGGTGGTTTTCGGCCAGGTCGAAAAGTCTCTTCAGGCACTCCTTGGTCTTCGTGTTGATAACGCCCCAGTGTTCTTGCGTGGCTATGCCCCAGGTGCGCTGAACCGGAATCTGCTGGTAGCCCACCACCTCCATGAGCAGTATGTCCTGTAGCCCGCCGGCCGTGTCCAGTACCACCGAGCGGTAACGGGTCTTGGCGTGTTCGGCAAGGTCCAGTAGTTCCTGGGTCGTGTGTATCCGCACGAAGTCCACGCCCTTGACCGACTTCACCGAGAGTGTGCCGTCCTCGGTGCCGATAAGGAGTAGGGGCTTGGGAAACGTGCAGGCCATGCGGGTCTTGCCCGTCTTACTGAGTCCGTACACGTTGAGTTTATACCCTTTGTCCGGCACTTCACCGACCGGCCGAATGCGGTCCAAAACAGACTCGCCGTTTTTCGGCACGGGTCGTGGTACTTGCTTATTGACCTGCGGCATGGTCCTTCCTTTCTTCGGGTTTTAATAGTTCTGAGCGCAAAACCTGTACGTCCCTGGGGGCGATTATCCCCAGCCGGACCTTACCCGGTTCCATGCTCGTAACCATGATTTCAATGTTGTCGCCGATACGAATCTTCTCGCCCACCTTCCGTGACAAAATGAGCATTCGTACCCTCCTTTTTTCTTAAGTCACGTCTCCGTATCCACCAAGCCTGTAGAGATTCCAGAAACATAAAGAACGTACCCAAAAGCACCACCAGGCAAGTACCTAACTCCAAGAGCGTACTTAGAGTCATGTTAGCTCCGGGAACAGGTCGCCTATCCGGCGTAGCCCTACTTCCGAGCCGGTGTCCAGATAATCGTCCAGGTCCGTAGCACCCCCTTCGTTTAGGGCGTTATAGACGCCGTAGGGGTGGCGGTAGTGTATCCCATAGCCGTATTCCTCCGGGGCGGGGTCTTTCTGGTTAATGTAGTCCCACCAATAACAAAGGTTCTCCAGTATCGGGTCCAGGCAGGTGCGGCGGAAGGTCTCCACGTCCTTGGCCGTGATTTCCACCTTCCAGCGCATAAAGTACGTTTCCGGTTCGTCTTTGATGTACTGTTCGACCCGCTTGTAGAAGTCGTCGGCCGACTCGCCGGCCGGGTTCGACTTACTCGGCTTGTGCCGGACAATCGTTCCCTTGCCGCCTGAGAGGGGCCGACGCACCACGTTATAGCGGACGCCGAGTATGGGCACATTAGTACCCCACAGGGGCGTTAGCTTCCCGCCGTCTTTTACAGCACTTTTCTCTCGGAATAGATTCGACTTCGGGTCTTTCTTCTCTTCCCACAGGGCCGTCATGTAGAGCATGGTCTGAAGGTCGAAGCGAAGCTGTTTCAGTATCAGCCCCTCGCGTATGTCGCCCTTCGTCTTATTCTCCTGAAGCCATATGCCCGTGGTGGCCGTGCCGTGGCGAATGTCACCCTTAATCAAGTCCACGCTATCCCACTTGCCCCGGAGCAGCACCGTCCGGCCCGACGGCAGCTTGTAGGGCACCCGAAACTTTTCCTCCTGAAGTAAGGGCGTGCGATTGGTCACGTCGGGGTGTTTTTGCCAGTAGTCCACGTAGAGGGGAAACTGTGCCTTACAGACTCGGTACCAATGCTCCACTTGCTCTTGTTGCATGGAGTAGCGTTTACAAAGGGCGTTGGCGTAGTCGATAAGACAGCCTTTCCAGGCGTCCTCGTCAACAGCCAGCCCTTCCTCGCAGGCGTGCCACATGGAGCCAAATTCGATTTTGTGGTTAAAGGTGTCATGCGGGGCCAGGCCCTCGATAACACGCACCCGGAACCGCTCCCGGCAGTTAAGGAACTGACACAGGAGACTGTAGGTGATTCCGTCCACTTGTGGCCCGTGCCATAGTGGTTCGCGGGGCCGGACGGACTGTGCGGCTAACTTGGCAAGGTTGTTTTTTGCCGGCATGTTAGACTCCTGTAGTAGAGCAAGTTAACCATAGTAGTATACTCACTCTACTACAGGTTTGTCAAGAAGTGCTAAGCAGCTTCCTCTTCACCAAATTCTTCGGCCACGGCCTTTACCACCGTTCGACCCTTTTTGATAAGAGCTTCCAGAGTCGGCCGGTTACGACGTTTGTTGAGGGAGGCTTCCCAAGAAGCCGCCGGTTCCTCTTCGGCGTCTATCTGACGCATAATCTCCTCAACAATCTTTTCCCCCACCTCCGGGCCGTGCTTGGCCCACAGTTCTGCGAACACCTGTGAGCCGGCCACCTTGGAGTAGAGGGATTCGTCGGGAACCGTTTCGACAATCCAGCGTGTGGCTTCCCGAACTTTGGGAGAAGCAAAAGCACCTCCCAGACGCGGACCTTGGTAGAGGGAAATGGGATTGTTGTCGGAGAAGCCGAACTCTTCGGAAAATATGCGGGCGGCACGTAGCACGCCGGACAGGGCATATTGTAGCTTCTTACCGTCTAGGCCGATAAGGTCGTCGTACTTGCCCACGTAGACGTAGAGGATTTCGCCGGAAGTACGCGCGGCCTCTTTGGGGTCGTAGCGGCGAAAGAAGTCAACAAGGTCGTTCTCGTTGTCGGCCGTAAACTTCTCCACCATGACCGGCATACCTTCCTCCAACACGGGAAGGTCGCTAGGAGATCCCCCGTCCCACTCTCCCCCGCGTGTGAGAAGGTAGTCTTGTACAAACGCGGCGGCCTTTTCGTCCAGTCCGTCGTCGGTTTGTGCCTGGAGGCAGGCCGTCAATAGGTTGGAAGTGTGGTTGCCGTTACCCCGGTAGTCGGTCCCCTCGTAACGGCACTCTCCCCAAAGCGGGGTGAAGAACTTCCCGTCCTCAATCAGTTTGACGTGACCCTTACAGCGGGAAGATTTTAGGTGGCGCTCGTTCTTAAGAGCCTTCATGTCCCTGAACCTCTTGGCGAGTGTTAAGGTCAGGGGCACCACCTTCGCCGAAACTAGCTTCAGTGTCATATAGACACCTCCTTTTACCGGCCTCTTGCTTGGCTTGCGAAGTGCTACCGTGCTTCGGCCGGGTTGTCTCCTAGGCTAATAGGCTTTTCAGTAGGTGTAAAGCCTTATTCAAGTAGTCCCTTCTGTCCCGTTCCGACCACGTTGCGGAAGAGTTGGAAGCCTCTAACAACAGTGCCTTCTCGGTTTCGCGTAGCAGGTCTTTAATGGCCGCCTTACTGTTAACGTTAACTTCCCCGGAGTCCCCCCACACGAAATGTACCGCACGCCGGACCCGGTACTCGCCGTTCACAAGAGGGGTCACTAAGTAACCACGGCTCTGCGCACATATCGACAATTTCTTGCCGCAGTCAATAGCATTGACCCCGGAAATCTTTGCCACGTCCTCCTTGGTAACAGTTTTTCGTCGGGCCGAAGCCGCCAGAGACTTATCCCAGGATAGCTCCTTGCTCGGCACCTTTGTTTTATCAGGCACTCTCTCACAGTCCTCTTTCTTCGGGTCGGGTTTGTTAGTATCCGGTTTCGGATTTGGCGGGCTAGACAAGGGAGGCTTTGTAGGCGTTGGTTTAGGTACGGCGGGTCCGGCGTTAACCGTGGGTCTATTTTCCGCTTCGGCCTCTTCGGGCGGCCCGTCTTCGGGTTCGTCTTCTAGTTCCTCTTCCTCCGGCTCCGGTTCGTCTTCGGCGTCCACGTTGCCCTGAATGCGCTGCCAGGCGGCTAGTTGCTCGTCAAATGTAACGTTGACGTTACATTTAGCAAATTGCATATAGCGATTTGCAGTCATGCGCGTAAACTTCAAGTTATCCTTGACCCACGGCAGCCACTCACCGTGCTTGCACAGGGCCTTGGCCTTGTTCAAGGCTTCGCCCGCCCGCCGGTAGTGGTCGAGCTTTTCCTGGGCCGAGGACTGGCTCCGCTGGCTGTAGGTAACTTCATCCCGACCGGCTTTTTCACCGGCCGAGTGTTCCTCGTTCGCAACGCGGGCTAATTTACCGAGTGTCGTTTCGACTTCCGGCATGTCATGTCTCCTTGTATTTTTCGCGGTGGTCGAGCCAGTCAATCACCTGACTGATTGCCACCACACACCTTTGAAACGCCAGTGTTCGCTGGGCCACGTTCATACGGAGGATGTAGGCGGGGTGGTCGATATGTACCTGTTCCACGTCACGGGGCACTTCGACCGAGTGACGCCAGCCGGGGCTAAGGTACTCGCGGGCGTGCTTACCGACCTGGACAATGACCTTGGGCTTAACGAGTTCAATAAACTCTTCCAGGCGCGGAGTGCAGGCTTCGATAGACTCCCAGGGCGGCTCGCCGGCCTTACCGCCGTCTTCCTCGCGGGGGATACAGCAAATGAGGTTTGTAAAGGCCACCCGGTAGGTACGGCCGCGAAGGGCACGTTCAACAATTTGGTCCAGAAGCTTACCGGCCGGGCCGACGAAGGGTTGACCGAGGGCGTCCTCGTTTTCGCCCGGAGCCTCCCCCACGAAGAGTATGTCACAGGGGTAGGTTCCACGCGAAAGGACCACGGATTTGCGGGTGTCACAAAGGTAGCAGCCGTGACAGTCCCGCCACCTAGCCTTAAATTTCTGAAACGGAGTCACGGCCGGTTTCCTCGAACGGACTTTGGACGTTCTGGGTAACGAGACGGTCCAAACACTTTTCGCACAAGGCGGTCGAATCGGTACACTGGCCGAGGTTGCCGCCGACGCCTTGCGTCAAGGGGACGTGGCACAGGTCACAGTTACGGTCAAGGGGCACGGGTTCCACGATTTTCTCCTTTGAAAACGGATTCCAAAACTTTTAGTGCTTCGCCGCTGGCAATCATTTCGGACGTGAAGCGTAACACTTTCCAGCCCGACAGGGTAGCTCGGTTGTACTTACGGCAATCGTTCTGGTAGCCCTTGTGCCGCTGGTGCCGTCCGCCGCCCGGAACCGACCGCGTGCCGCCCTCGATTTCCAGCGCAATTCCCCGCTCCACCCAGGCGTAGTCGAACCGCCATTTTCTGGAATCGTCAAAGCGATATTCCTCCACGGGCAGGGGCAGCCCGGCCGCCTTCAGTTGCACGAGTAGAGGCAATTTCACGTCGTTTCCGTCGGCGTTGGGAAGAAGCAATCATGGAGCATGTCGAGGACGGCTTGCTTCTCCGCGTCCGTGGCCCGGTGGTCGTTATAAAACCTCATGTCGCCCACGTTTTTAAAGACGGCCAGGGAGTGACCTATAACCCTTCGGTTCGGGGAGCGGTTTATGAAACCGTCTATCGACATTTGCTCCTTGGTGCCGTCGTCTTTTTCGTAAAGGACGCGGAAATCCAGTATCTTCATGACTCACTCCGGCGGTTCGACCCACTTACCCGCGCCGTTGACCGATAGTATCCAAGGCTTGAACCAGTCGGGCAGGTCGGCGTAGGTGGGAAGTTTCTTACTGAAAACCATTTCAAAACGGGACTGGAGGTATTCCCCGACCCGGCGACAGTCGGCCTCCCCTTCGGTGTCCACCACCTTGAGACCGCTGGGTACGTGGGTCAGGGTCCAGACCTTCGTGCTACCCTTCGTCACCTGGCGGACGGCGAAGAAGCCGAAAACCTTGGCCATGACCACCTTTTCCTCGGTGGGGTTATGGTAGACAACTCGGATACGGCCCTCCTTCCAGACGGCCGGCGCGGGTTTTGCTTTAGTGGTTTTGACCGGCATTACGCCCTCTTCTTTCTCTTCTTGGGTCGCTGGTCGAACAGCCAAACCTCGTGGGCGTGGTGGAGTACCATGACCGTGATTTCGGTCTGTTCGCGGTTAATCTTGATACTGACTTGGTGGCCGAGCCTTGCCGCCGCCAGCCGGATTTGCCCGGCCATCGAGTAGGTGCGGGAATGGAAATCCTTACCGGCCCGCAGGGTGAAAGAGTTCTTACTAAACCACTTTTCCCACGGGTAGCGGGTGCCGTGGGGCACGGGTTTGAGCTTACGGTCTTTGACGGACATAATAATCTCCAAGCGGCGAGGCTTTACTCAGTATGTGAGTATATGAACCCCTAGAGGGGGTTGTCAACGTCCCGGTCGGGGCTTCGGTACTGTGCCACGGTCAGTCCTCCAGTTCCTTGTTCACGATTCTTATCAATCGGTCCACCTTGTTTCGCCAACTACTGAGGGCACGGCCGGGGTTTTTATCGAACTGAACCGCCAGGTCAGTTAAACCGTCTCTGACCTTATCTAACTTGTCGCGGCAGAAGGTTTCTAAGAGGTCCAGTGCGTCCCGCTGCATCTTTAAGGCCGCGTAGTCGGGTACCAGGTCGTAGAGCTTTTGGGCCACGTCCAGAAGCGTTTCCACGTCCACGGGCCAGCCGAGCGCCAAGTTCGTGCGGTAGGTTTCCAGAATGTAAGCGGGGTCCAAACCTTTGGTAATCACAGGGACTTTCCTCCCAGGGGCAAAGCCATAGGGTCGGGCGGGGTGCCCAGTGCCCGCAGCCCGTCCAGTAGGTTGATCTCGGCCGAGTCCTGGTTCTCCCAGGGGCCGGACAGTATCTCGGTCTTCAAATCGTCCGTCACGTCGTCCGTCTTGGCCCGGAGCCGGGCGTACCAGCCGTGGACGGTCTGTTGCACCTCCACGACCTGCCAAGCCGCGTAACCGTTCAAGTGTTCGGTCTTGCCGTGTCTCCACCGGGAGCCGCTGAGACGCTGTGGTAACTTCTTCATATCGTCTCCGTTAAAGGTTGACCGCAGGCCGGGCATTTCGTGAACGGCAGTCCGTTTTCTTTACGGTAGCGGTCACAGTCCCCACAGCCGCAGTCCTCACCCGCGTAAACACTAAAACCGCAGTCGCACCGATAGAAGCTCTCCCGGTCCGTTGGGGTGTCTACGATCACCTCACGCACAAAGGCCATTTTTTCCTCCCTTCTGCCTTGACACCTTGCCGGTTGCCAGACTACACTTACTACACCTTGAAAGGAGTAGGGCGGGGGGTGGTGTGTGTAGTAAGTAGTAGTAGTACGTAGTATTGTATTAGGGGATTTGCTACACACTTTGTCTCAAATTCCCCTTCACGACGCCACCTCCGTACAGTTGGGTTTTAGCCACGCCAGCCAACACTCCTCACAGTAACCCCGGTTGCCTTCGACCCAGACCCACACCGTTTCGTAGAGCCAGGCGTTGCAACAATCACAGTGCAAGTTGTCCCCCAGGTCGAAGACGGTTTTCTGGTACGGCTCAAAGCTCTCCACCATGCCTTTACGGTCGGGGTAACGCTCCAGAAACTCGGCACGGCTCATTTCAATGACCGTCGAGGGTGGGTCGCCGGGATACTCCATGCGATAGGTTTTCATGAACTCACCCCACTTCGCTCCTCAAAAAGCCGGGGCGGGCGAACCCCGGCGGTTTTATTACGACTGGTATTCCGGCAAGTCCGCAATCTTCCGTATCGGCCGGTCGTCAGGCTTGGGCGTCCAGCGCCAGCCGTAGCGGCCCACGGCGAACAGGGGTACGGTGTGTTGTAGTACCAGCCCGCACGGGCATTCCACGTCGGCCGGGCAGCAGTAGCGTTTGCCTTTGGCGTCGGGTGGCCAGGTCCGGTACTCGCCCCGTGCGTGCATCCGTTTGCACTTGGGGCAGGGCATTTCCTGCTTGGCCGATTCCTCTTTACTTAGCACGGTCGGTCTCCTTTAACATTTTCTGGTATTCTGCCTCTAGCCTAGCGCCGAAGGCGTACAGGTTGTCCAAGGTCTGTTCGTCGTGAAGCTCCGGGGCCATATAGCCCATGCGGCCCTCTTCCGTAATCCACACCTTTTCACAGCACCGCTCGATAAGTTCCTCGGCCTCTTCCTCAGTGTTGACCGAGCCGGCCGGCAGGAAACCTTTGGGGCACTTACGACCGTAAGTGACGATAACCGCTCAGTAAATCTTGACCGGGCGAGACGTATTCATTTTGGCCCGGTTCTCCAGTTTCTTACTCATGTCAGACTCCTTTTGGGTTGGGCCGGGTTCTTATCCCGGCAGTTAGTTATGTCAAAGGCGTTTCAATCGGTTCAAACCAGCGGTAGCCACAGCCTTGACAAGTAACAAGGTATTGGTCGGTTGTTACGTTGGCGTGATAGCTGCCACTAGTACATTTAGGGCAAGTGTCTTGGGGGACCGGATAACTGTCCGGGTTATCGGCCGGTTTGCGCTCGTCAACCAGAATCGCGGTGTCTTCTTCTTCCAGGTCGTGCCGGTAGGCGTCCAGTTCCGCGAACAGGTGGTCCAGGTTCACGCACAGTACGTCCCCTTCGTAAGAGACGAAGCGGCACATGGCCTGTAGCTTCTTCTCGGCGGTACGATCGCCCCGGCCGATAAGGTCTAGAAGCGACAGGGCTTCGGACAGTGTATCCTTGGCTTCCTTCAGGCACTTTGTAACTTCGGCGTTCATGACTTCACCTTCGGCTTAATGGGCGACAGGGACTCGTGCGAGACGCAATACAGTTCACCGAGGGGATAGCCGTCCTCGGAGGCTTCCACGTAGATATGCAGGTCGTCTCCGTCCACGTCGATTTTAACCCCGGCCTTTATCCCCAGGACGTTACGAATCTGCCGGTGAGTGGGGAAAGCCGACTGGAACTCGAATTCCGTGCCGGCGTTATATGTTTTTACGGCGCAGATAATCGGGTACTCGCGGTGCTGTACGTAGCTGTCGTTGACGTGATAGCCGTCTTCGTGGTTGCCCCACACGTCGTAGGTCCGCACTTCCCACAGGGTCAAAATCCGCTTCTTACCGCTCATAACGGGTTCCTTTCTGCCTCTCCTCTGCTCCGTTATTATACTCACTACGTCACTCAGCGGCCACGGGTTCGCCGGTTTTTCTTGTCTTCCACCTCTACCGGCTGAAATTCCAGGGCGGGCCACTCCTCCCTGCGGTCAAGTCCCAAATTGGCGCGAAAGTTGTCGTTGGCTTCCGCCACGGACTGGGCCAAGGTCTCCGTATTCTGAGAGAGGGTGGCCAGTGCCTTGAAGAATCGTCCGAACATGCCTTGCTCCTTTGAAACGGGCGACGGTTGTGTAATTACTCTTCCACCCATATTTTGTGCGGCCCGGTGGCGCGGGCGTCGTTGCCCTGGGACTTCAAAAAATCACGCACCTCAACCGCCTCTTTCTCGGTCTTGTAGACTCCGTAGACGTGCCACTTACGGCCGTCGTAGGTATCAACCGACCAGCGGTCAACGAGGACTTGGTTATTCACGACCCACTCCTTTTGGGCGACGGTTTGGTTAGCTCACCTTGACCACAGCCTCGGACTGCTCCTGATACAGCCGCTCAAACTCCGCACGGCTGACGCGATATTTCTTGCCGGACAGGTCGCCTCCCAGGGCGTTTAAGTGTTTGCCGGTGGTCGGACCCCAGCAGTTCTCGCTCACGACGCGGCTATTATCGCCTATCTGGAAGGCAATAAGCGTGTTGTAGGAAAACCACAAGGTACGGTCTTCCAGGTCCACGCGGACGGCGTTGGGGCGGTTGTTGCAGTAAAACTCGACGCGGGGCATGAACATAGTTGTCTCCTTAGCTGCCGAAGGTGTAACCCTCGGTCTGTAGTTGGTCGATGAAAAGTTGCGCCGGTCTGTGGTCCAGGGCGAAGCTGTTGCCGAGCCTCTGCCACGGCTCCAGGCCCACCGTATCCGAGAGGGCTTTCGCCCCCTCGGTCTGGGGCGTGAAGTAAACCACGGTGCCGTAGTCGGTCACGCGAAAATCGCTCATTGGTCCCTCCGGTAGTACGGGCAGTCGTCAAGGTCGTCTCGGCAGTCCCCGCCCATTTGGGCCAGGACGTAGAAGAGAACGACGCTGGTAAGAAACGTGGTGAACATGGCTTCTCCTAGAATGCCTCTCCTCTGTTCCGCGCTGATTTTAGCTCTTGGCGAAGCGGGCACAGAGCTTGTGGTGCGTCACCGCCCAGGCGGTTTTAAAGGACGCGGCCAACAGGCCCATGTACAGCCCGGTCAGAAAGCTCCCCGTCTCAAAGGTGAACAGGGTAACGGTGATCGCGTACATGCCCAGAAACATCGTCAAATGCTTCAGCACTTCTTCGTCTCCTTACAGGTCCGGTTGTCGTTTTGACTGAGATAGTTAATGCATTACTCGTGCCAAAGCGTATCTTCGCTCTAGAGGGGAGATAGGCACTGTACGGCCGGTCAGGGTGTAGCGTCTTGCAACTTGCGCTGGTTCATTCTGCCACACCTGCCAACCTGACAGGGAAGCCGGTCGCCTGCCAAAACTGGCGCGGCTTTTCGGACAAAATCCGCGAACCGGACCTTGCCCTGGTTCGTACAGTGAGTATACTACTTGTGGAGTCAACGAATCGCCCCGAACGAAAAGGAGCAAGTCATGGGTTATCAACTTCCACCGATGAACGAACTGATCGACACGATCCGCCAGGAATCCGAAAAGGCTTTGAAGAAGAAGGTCGAACAGGTCGAGAACACCTACCTGGCCATTCAGCTTTTGGCCGGCGAAGGCGTCTACGTCCAACCCGTCGTTACGGCCTTCGGCTATACGTACGAGATGGAAGTCACGGCCAAGGAACTGGCCGGCGTCCGCCGTGCCCTGGGTCGCTTGAATATTTGGTCGAGAGACCCGGTGGAGAAGAAGCGCAATAAACTGTGGGTGAAGCTCTCGCCCGTGGACCGGAAGTTCAGCCACCTGAACTTCAAGTACATGGCCAAGGTCAAGGCGGGCGGGCGGTGCAAGATCAAAACCGTCCGCAAGACCTACCGCACCCTCGTTTGCGAATAATCCTTGACGGGGCGGGCGAGCCGGGTTATAGAAAAACCGGACTCGCCCCTAACCCGTACCGAGGACTAGAGGGTATGTGCTACCGCTGCCAGGTGTGTAACGTGGTAGTGCCCCACGGGAGGGCACGCCGGACCTTCGCCGTCTACAAAAAGGTGTCGGCCTTTCGGAACCTCTGGAAGCCGTGGGCTGGACAGTACACCGAACACTTTGAAAGGGGGCAAATCGAGAGGGAGTATGCCGTCTGCGACGGCTGCCTGGAGGATTTACGGGCCGGCGTGTCCGTTCGGGACATGCTACTAAGGCACAAGGACAAGCCCGGCCGGGTGCCGGCGCGGTTTTTACCGCGTCTTTTCCGTGCCCCCCGGCCGTCCTGTCTCGTGGATTTTCCCGAACCGGCCTGGGTCGGCACGGGAACGTGAATCGAGTTTCGTACGTTTTTTGAACCGCTACTAAGGAGCAAGATCATGCCGGTGAAAACGAAGAAGAAAGCCCAGAAGCAAGGTCAGAACGGCCAGAAGGCCGGGCAGAAGGCCCAGAGAAAGGCTCAGAAGATCGCTCAGGAAATGGCCAACCGTCCGCAGAAGTTCAACAAGTTCCAGGTGCGTGAGTGGCGCGGCGAAAAGGCCATGACCGCCGACGACGCCAAGGAGCTTTTGGGCTGGGAGGAAGTGGAAGACAAGGGCGAATTCCACTTCCTCGACATGCAGGGAAAGAAAATCTACTGCCGCTATAACTGCCGCAACCGTCCGTTTTCCAGGGAGTGGGCTTTGTCCCTGGGCCAAGACGTTCTCAACCGCCACTGGCGCTTTAACGGCGAGCACGTCATTCTGGGCACGTCGGGGGACGTTCTGTCGGGCCAGCACCGATTGGTCGGACTGGTGTTCGCGGAGCAAATCCGCACGGGCCGCCAAGCCGAACACTGGGAAAAGCTCTGGGCCGGGCCGGTCAGTATCGAATGCACCGTCGCCGAAGGCGTGCCCGAAGACCTGGAGACCTTGCGGACCCTCGACAACGTTCGGCCGCGTAAGCTGTCGGACATTCTCCACGGCAGCCCGGAATTTCTGGGTTACGACCAGAAACAGCGCGGAGTTATCACGAAGATTCTGGAGCGTGCCATCAAGTTTCTGTGGAAGCGGACGGGTATGCACAAGAACATGTTCCACGGTCACCAGACGCACTCGGAGTCTCTGTCCTTCATGGGCCGGCACCCACACCTTCTGAAAGCCGTGCAGCATGTCTTTGAGGAAGACGGCACGGGCAAGGACGGCGGGCGTATCGGCGGCCCCGGCCGTTGGGTGGGTTTGGGCGTGGCGGCCGGACTCTGCTACCTCATGGGGTGTAGTTCGTCCGACGGTTCGGCCTACCGTAACCCGAAGGCCGACAAGGAAACCGGCCTGTCGGAACGGTCGGAACGCGGCCTAAACTGGGACAACTGGGAAAAGGCCAAGGAGTTCTGGACCATTCTGGCCGGCGCAGACTTCAAGGAAGACCGATTCGTTAAGCCGCTGCGGACGGTGCAAAAGCCGGTGGACTCGCCCGACAGCGAGGACGGCAAGGCTTTGGCCAACGTCTGGACGGACTCGGCCAGTACCGAGGCGGACAAGGTTGCCCACCTCTGTAACGCCTGGAAGGTGTTCTTGGGAGGAGAGAAGAACCCGACCAAGGGAGACTTCAAGCTCGAATACCGCGCCAAGTCTAACGGAGGTTTCGTCCTGGCCGAAGACGTTACGGCCGGCGGTATTGACCAGGGGTCGGAATCGGGCGACATGGAGGTAAGTGACGAAGAGGAGGAAATCGGCACGGAGGAAGTCAAGGCCGACGTGAGCCAAGAGGACGTGGAAGCCGAGGCTCAGAAGATCAAGGCCGAGAACGACGCGGCGGCGGGAGCCTACCGCTCGCCGAACCTCGACTAAGCACCCGTCCACTAGCTGTACAACCGCTCCGGGAGGGCCGGCGCAAAAATGCCGGCCCTTCTCTTTTTTTCTTGACGCCGAGTAGTATACTCACTATAATTATCTTTAGACAGAGAGGGGCGAACCTTAAAGGAGCAAGTCATGTCTACTTGGTGTGTACTGGAAAACGAAGGTTGCGGGAACAACTCGGCCGGCGAAGTTTGCGAGGACTGCGGCGGACACGTTCCCTTCACTTGCAATATCTGTGGCAAGCCCCTGTACTCGCTCAGGGAGGGCGTTCACGAGGGCTGTGGGGAGAAGGCCATGCCGAAGAAGACCGGGACCGTCAAGGCGAAGACCACGGGTCTTCTGGCCGGACTGCAAAACGTAATGCCTATGGCCAACAGCTTCGTTGACCATTTGGCCGCAAACCTGGCCCCGCATCTTATGGTCATGGCCCGCGCTGGTTCGGGTAAGACCACGACGCTCGTTGAAGGTCTTAAGGCCGTCAAGGGCCAGCCGTCGAAGTTCACGCCCAGCAAGCAACAGAAGGCGATTTGGGAGGCCATGTGCGAGGGCAGGAAGCCACGTACCATTTGCTTCGTCGCCTTTAACAAAAGTATCGCTACGGAGCTTCAGGCCCGCGTTCCCCAGGGCTGTGACGCCATGACCATGCACAGTATGGGTTTCAAGGCCGTCATGAAAGCTTATGGCCGGCTTGAGCCGAATCAGTGGGTCGTGTGGGACTTGGTACAGGAGCTTCTAAACGTAACTGCGGAGGAGCTTCGCAAACGCTATAGTCCCGTGGTTCAGGCCACGAACGAGTTGGTCCGGCTTCTCAAGGTCAACCTCTTGGAACCGACCGAGGATAACATTGACTACGTGGCCGATTACTTTGAAGTCGAGATGAACGGTGGCCGCGAGAAGGTCATGGAGCTTGTCCCCCAGGTTATGAGCCGTATGGCGGACCCCCGCCGTCAGGGTAAGATCACCTTTGACGACATGATTTGGCTGCCGGTCAAGAACAACCTCGGTATGCCAAAGTACGACCTGTTGCTCGTTGACGAAGCACAGGACTTGTCGCCCTGCCAACAGGCTTTGGCCATGAAAGCGGGCGACCGCCTTATCATGGTCGGCGACGACCGCCAGGCCATTTACGGCTTCGCCGGCGCGGACAGTAAGAGCATGGCTAACATGAAGACCAAGCTCGAAAAAACTGCTCGTGGTTGCAAGGAACTGCCCCTGACCTTTACCCGTCGCTGTGGCAAGGCGATTGTCAGTGCGGCCAACCAGTACGTGGAAGACTTCGGGGCTTTCGAGACGAACCCGGAAGGGCTGATTTATGAAGCGTTGTTCTCGGTCGTGAAGCGTGACGGGGCGGAAGTCGAGGTTCCCTGGGAGCAGAGCTACTGCTCCAAGGTCAAGCCGGGCGACTTTATCCTCTGCCGCGTCAACGCCCCCCTGGTCCGCGAGTGCTTCCGATTCCTCCGTCGCCGGATCAAGGCTACGATCCAGGGTCGCGACATTGGGCAAGGACTCGTGAAGCTCGTGGAGAAGTTGTGTAAGCCCGTGAAGCCTTGCGACCGTTTGGCGAGCCTTTTGGTCGAAGACTTGGCCGAGTGGCTGGAGACCGAACAGGAAAAGGAGCGTAAGAAAAAGTACCCCAACGAGAACAAGCTCATCGCTCTACAGGATAAGCATGATTGTCTCGTCTGCTTCGCCAGCGAGGGCGATAAGAGTAAGACGGCCCAGGACGTGATTTCCGAAATCGAATCGCTCTTTACCGACGACGCCACGGGTAAGGCCGTTCGCTTTAGCTCGATTCATAAGGCCAAGGGGCTGGAAGCCGAGCGCGTGTTCTTCCTGCGACCCTTTAACGGTCCCTGCCCGCACCCGATGGCCAAGGCCGAGTGGGAACTGGAACAGGAGCAGAACCTATGCTACGTGGCCATTACCCGTGCCATTCACGAACTGGTGTTTGTGTACTGAGAGTCAAAGGGCAGAAAGCCCCGCCCCCTAAAAAGGGTGGGGCTGTCGCCCTGGCCCTCGGTGAGCCGGAAGACAACCGAGCCGTCGTCGGCCAACTTCTGGCTGCCATTTTGACGCCCGGACAGGATACTGTAAGCCTGTTAACTGTACAAGTGCTATAGCCCGTAAATCGCACCAGACACACCAAGAACGAGACCGGCTCACCAAGGACAGGTGGGCCGGTTTTGTTTTAGGGAACGGTCCTGAGCGAATCTGGAGCGATTTTGCACATACCCCCTGCCCCGCTGCCGGTGGCCGGGCATTTATGCGGACAGACGGAGGAGCAGAGCCGTCAGCCGGGGGGCATGTGTTCAGTAGTGTACGAAGGTTTCGGTAGCTTCTCCGGGAGGTACTTCCGTTCCGGGGGGCAGGCTTGCCGCTGGCGGAAGTAGCTGAGGAGACGTTGTTGACGATAGGCTGCTTCTTCGGGTCGCTCACCACCGAGGTAGGGGGATACCCGACCACACCAGTTAAGACCGGACTCCCCCAGGTGAAGCACTTCAAAATTGGGTCGGAGCTTACGCTCTTTGGGCCACTTGTTCTGAAACGAGGAATCCGCGCCGCCCGCGTGTCGCCAGTTCGTTTCGTGCCAGGGCGGTTTACCCAGGTGCGGGTCTTGTGCGTGGAAGATTTGGCTATAGCCCGACCACTCCAGTTGGTAGCGGTGGTAGGGGTAGCGGGACCAGTCTTCTTCGGGGGGCAGGTTCGGCCCGTGGACGTTTTCGAGCATTCGGCGTTTGGGAGTGTAGAGAAACCCACACACCTTGTCGGAGGCGTATGTACCCAGGAGGGCACCGTGGGGCCATAAAATGTCGGCGTCCATGATCGTGAGCCAACCCTCCCGGCCCATGCAATCGAGTCCGTGTTCCAGGGCGGCCCACTTGTTAAATTCCGCGCCCTGGTCGTAGAACAGGTCCGTTACCACCGTTCGCACGGGAAGCTTGAGCGAGCGGAAGTGTTCGCAGAGGGCTTGCGTCTTTTCGTCTCTGGGACTCGTCACCACCCAGATTTCCTTAAAGTGGTGTTGGTTGTAGGGCAGAGTCAGGGCGAGGAAGTCGTGAAAGTCCACGCACACTAGGATTGCTCGCATGACTGTTTCATTCCCCCATTTTTCACGTAGTCAATGACCCTCGGTACGTGGCCGCGTAGCTGCCATGACTCCTCTACCAGTTCCAGCGGTCTTCGTCTCTTGGAGCGGTAGACGGCTTCGTGCGTCCGGCTCGCCTGTTCGGGACGTTCCGACTGGCTGAGTTGGCCGAAGCCTCGGAGGGGTACACCGCACTCGTGACAGTGCTTTCGTACTTGGTCCGAAAAAGAGGACATTGGTAGCTGCCACCACCTTACGTACAAGTTAGGATTATTCGCCTCTTTACAAGATATGTGGCTGGGTAGGTAGTAATGGGTTGGGTCTAGGCCCGTGTCGGGATAGTCGGGTTCGTCCTGGTGGAGCATGGCCTGTGCCCCGGCAATCTCACAAAACCACGCCCGAAGCTCGCCCCGGAACACGCCAATCATGGCCGACCAGTGCTGGTTAATGTCACAGTTGGAGATAAGCTCCCACCGCTTTCCTTCGTCGGCGATTACGTCTTTCATGGCGACAAAGGGCGGACTGTGGCGGCTGTCAGATTGGAGGCCGAAGGGGTTGGACGTGGGCCAGTCGCGTTTAAACTCGTTGTAGGCGGCTTGGTCCATGTGGACGTTGAGGTTCGAGTAGCGCGGGTTAAAGGTTTGGGCCATGACCTTTCCGTGGCCTCTGGGGTGGTTGGACCATAGGCCCCGTTGCTCGAATGGGACGTACTTACGGAGGATTTTGCAAAGCTCCGGGAACTGGGGGTGCATGGTAGGGTTGCCCCCGAACATGCCGACGACGCCCCAGTAGCCCTTGAGGGAAATGAGGGCTTGTTCGTATTGCTCCGGCGTTATGAAGCCGGGCTTGCCGGCCAAGTTACTGCCCTGGGTACAGCCCCAGCAAGACTTGTCACAGGCACGGGTCACCCAGACCTGGATAACGCCGTCGCGGAACTTACCCGGCCTCTTGTCGCCGGGAGCCTTCATACGGGACAGACATTCCTGTTCGTTCACGACTTTGCTCCTATGGTTTCTCGATATAGAACGACCACGGCTCGGCCTTCGTCTCCGGTACGAGGTATACGTCCGAGCCGGTGCCCATTGTAAAGTCGTGGACGGCCATTTGTATATCTTTGCCCCAGCCGCCACCGGGTTCCCCCGGACAGATAAAGTCGTGTCCGGCAATGATGCCGCCGGACTTCACCTTGGGCCACCAGAGCAGTAGGTCGTGGCGAACCATGTCGCGGCGGTGGTCGCCGTCCAGATACACGAAGTCGAGCGAGTTGTTAAGAAATGTCGGAGCGGCTTCGTGGGAGCATTTCCTGACGAACGTGTAGCGGGGGGCGAGCCAGGACAGTTTATCCTTGGCGTGGCGGTAATCCTTGTCGCGGTCGCCGTCGGTCTTCCAGAGGCGTTTCAGGTCGTCGGCCTGTCCCTCGTAACCGGGCGGCGTGGTGTAAGGGTCCACACAGTAAAGTAGCCTACCGTTCCACCGGACCAGGAAGGCGTGTGTGAAGTGTGCTCGGTGCGTACCGATTTCCACGGCCGATCCGTTTAGTCCGCGCCGGGATAGAAACGGCCCAAAGTTCTCTCGATCCCTGAAGTCGGCCAGTAGCAGTGTCACGGATAGTTGCTCCTCAGTTCTTCAATATCGTGGGCCAGTCTAGCCCCCACGTCCTGCCAGTTGTAATAACGCTTGGCCGCCAAAGATAAAAGGTACTGCTTTTCGTGATTATAGCTACGGTAAAGGTAGGACAGGAGGTCCGATAGTTCCTCGCTGGGGGTGTCCGGGTGGATTCGAACCAAGTTGGCGTCGATACCGGGTAGTACGTCGTCGGCAGGCAGGTCGGTGACGACGACACAGCCACAGGCCGTGGCCTCGATAATCTTTCGGAGGGCGTAACCGTAAACCGAGGACGTGCAAATGGCAACCTTGTAGTAGTTTAAGGTTTGCAGGTACGTCGCCGTTTGGCAGCCTTGGCGGTGATAGCCGGGGTGGGGTAGTACCGTGACCTGGGGTAAGTGGCCTTTGTAGGTGTCGTTTACAAGCCGACAGCGTAGGGGGTAATGGGTACGACTGACCGCGCCGGATAGTATTGCCCCCTTGCGGTCCTTGTAGTTAAAGGGCGGCACGAGCCTTTGGTCCAGGCTGTGGTAGGTACGGACAAGGTGTTTGGGCCGGACGTAGGGGGCGAAGTGGGAGACCAGTTGCGGGTGGTAGTAGATTATCCAGCCGTGGCAGCCAATTTCTTCGGCCGATTGGCGGTGGTAGTGGGGTCTCTGGTGTGCGTCTTTTAGTACCGTGAGCCTGAAGATTTCGGGACGGTCTTTGAGACACTCGATACCGTAAAAGCGTGCCCTCTGGTCGCGGAAGTCGCCGGCCCTCACGTCCCACTCTCGTTTATCCTGTACCACCACCACGCCGGGGTTCATTCGGCGCAAAATTTCCGGCACGTCGGTAAGGTTCGGGTGTAGCCCGTGGCCCACGAGGTTATAAAAAGATAGCTGTAGCCCCAGACAAATCTGCCAGCCTTCGTCGGTCATGTGGTCCTGCATACTCTTGACGGCCAGGACGATTCGGCCCTTCTCTTCCGTCTTGGGCCGGGCGTAGTCGGGTGCCGGTAGCTCCGGCAGGTGTTCGGCCGGGCCGGTACTACGGATAATGTCGGCTATGGTCCGGGGCTTTAGGCTCAGTTCGTTCACGAGAGAATTTGCTCCAGATAGTCGCGGGCGAGTCCGGGCGGCATACGGCGTCTGACCGTCTGGGCCGCCCAGAGGGAGAGCCGGTCGAGCTTTTCCTTACGCTCCTTACAGTGGCAGGGTTTACCGAGCCAGCCGGACACTTTTTCCTCGGTCAGTCCCACTTGGCTAAGGGCCGTCTCCAGTAGCGTTCCCAGTTTCATCAGCCGTAGTTGAGAACGCTTTCGGTAACGAGCAAGGCACCCTTGCCGATTTGGTCTTCGTAACCGAGGTCGGTGCGCCAACAGTCCCAGGTGCCTTCCTGTTCGGGGACCAAGGACATGGCACTCGTGACCGTGACCTGGAGGACGCCGTTTAACTGGTCCGTTATGACGATGCCGACGACGCTACCCTGGGTCGATACCTGAAAGAGAATATTGCCGTACAGGTCGCGGGCGGTGAAGGTGTAGTTGTTGCCCGTAATGTTTGTGGGCGTCACGTAGGCCAGTTGCCAGACGCGGGTTTGGCCGCGTGGAATCTTCAGGGTCGTTTCAATCACGGGGCACCCCACGGGAACTTGGACCACGCGGCTACTGGAAACGAGTAGGGAGACGAGACGGCTACTAGATACCGGCACCTTTACCACGCAAACGGGGTTGACGAAGGCGGACCCGTAGCCCTGGGTAATGATCCGGCCGCCGTAACCCGCTGTGATAATCGACATGGATTAGGTGCGCTGGGTGGAGTTAACGCCGTTGTCGAGGGTGAAGCTGTGGACCACGGTAACGCCGTCGGGGGCGTAGAGGCTCAGATTGTTGCCGACGATTTTCCACGGCCCAAACCCCTGGGCACGGGCGGCGTTTAAGCAGTCGGCGATACTGTTGGCCGTATTACCTGTGGTCGGTATGGCGTCGGTCGTATTAATGTGGACCACGGTGCCGGCCTGCATGGGCGTTCCTACGGCACTGAGGATTGCGTTCGTGGCACTTATGACCAGGGTTTCGTCGGCAATGTTGTTGACGGGCAGCTTGCCGGCGATAAGGGCAATGTCGGCGTTGTCGGGGGCGACGTAGGAAGTTGAAGCCAGTC